>Ga0247842_10000281_pt1 | contig 111540 bp, 101 predicted proteins | sample LaCruzMarch2015__3_FD_192411 | JGI IMG/M metagenome (GOLD analysis project Ga0247842, IMG submission 192411) | Freshwater microbial communities from meromictic Lake La Cruz, Castile-La Mancha, Spain - LaCruzMarch2015_19m | ecosystem: Environmental > Aquatic > Freshwater > Lake | place: Spain... | reverse complement strand
CCATTGAATTTTTTGATTATTTTTTATCAGATCATCTTTAATATCAGTTACTCTAACAAACCATGAGTCAGTTGCGTAGTTAAGTAACGGCGTTTCACAGCGCCAGCAATGCGGATAGCTATGCTCGTATTTTTCTTTATGGAATAACAAACCCTTATGAGCTAAATATTTTATAATTTCTACGTCAGTTTTTTGCGTATCACCAGCCGGTTTAACATTCATGCCAGCGAAATCTTTGGCTTCAGCTTTAATTACACCATCCATATTTATGTGTTGAATAAACGGCAAATGTTCTTGATTACCTAAATTCATATCATCCTCGCCAAACGCCGGCGCGATATGCACTATGCCCGTGCCCTCGTCCGTGGTGACAAAATCCGCCGCGTAGATTTTCCAGCCGTTTTGTTTATTCTCTAACTTTTCATCTTTAAAATAATAATCAAACAGCGGTTTATATTTTTTACCGACTAAATCTTTACCTTTGATAGTTTTTATTATTCTATAATTTTTCCCATTATAAACATATATTTGACTTAAATTATCCCCCGGCACGAGTTTTTGATCTTCTTTAGCAAATATCTCTTTAGCAATAATATATTTTCCCTCACTTGAAATATTATACTTACCTCGCGTATCAATTGAGTTTATTGTTGTGGGAACACTTTCAACTATTTCTACATAATCCATCTTTTTCCCCACCGCCAACGCTACATTGCCAATCAAAGTCCAGGGTGTAGTGGTCCAGGCCAAAACAAAAGTGCCGGGCTCGTCCTCCAATTCAAATTTCACAATCGCCGACAAATCTTTAATCTCTTTATAATTCTGCGTTACCTCAAAGTTGGATAGTGTAGTACCGCAACGCGGGCAGATATGCATGGCTTTATAGCCCTGATAAACTAACTTTTTATCCCATAAATTTTTAAAAACCCACCAAATAGTTTCCATATAACCCGGGTCCATGGTTTTATAATCATTTTCCATATCCACCCAGCGGCCGATGCGCTTAATGGTTTTTTTCCATTCTTCGGCATAGCGCAAAACTATGCTTTTGCAATAATCATTAAATTTAGCCACGCCCATTTTTTCTATGTCCTGCTTATTTTTAAAACCAAGCTCTTTTTCCGCTAAATTTTCTACCGGCAAGCCATGGCAATCCCAACCCCAGCGGCGTTCCACCCGGTAGCCTTGCATAGTCCAATATCTTGGCACCGCGTCTTTCATAATACTGGCGACAATATGGCCGTAATGCGGTTCGCCCGTGGCAAACGGCGGCCCGTCATAAAAAATATAATCGCCTTTAGGTGCTTCTCTCTCAACTGATTTCTTGAAAATTTCATTCTTCTCCCAAAAATTCAAAACCGCCTCCTCCATAGCCGGAAAGGGATTATTGGCTTGTTTTATGTTTTGTTTTTTATCAGCCATATATAAAAAATTTCACAAATTTACCCTGTGAAATCCCTTTGGGATGCGCTGCATATTTCACAGGGTTAATTAATTTATTTTAGCCTAAATTAAGCTAAATGTCAAAACAATTTTAAACTTGACTAATGTTATAATTTTGTTAAAATAAAAGTATCAACATAAGTAGTCGTGTCTGGTCTCATTGTACTCACATTCGGTGAGATACTGCTTGCAGCCAAGCCGACAACGACAAGAGGAGGAGGCGTGAAACATTTCAACAGAGGGCTGAAAAGCAAGCAACAAACTTATTCAGCCCCCTTACCACCTTTAATTATTTTATATAGAAAAAACGGGATTTATAAAGCCCGTTTTTTATTTATATAAATTTTCTTTACTCCCATTCAATCGTGCCCGGCGGTTTTGAGGTTATGTCATAAACTGCGCGGCCGACTCCTTTTACTTCATTAATAATACGGTTGGCAACCCGGCACAAAAAATCATGTCCCAGATCCGAAACTTCCGCGGTCATATAAACCGTGGTATCTACCGAGCGCAAGGCTACTACATAATCATACGCCCGGCCGTCGCCCACCACACCCACGCTTTTATTTCCCGTCAGAACCGCAAAGGCTTGCCCGACTTCATAATATTTTCCGCTCTCATGCAACTCTTCCATAAAAATCGCGTCAACTTCTTTAAGCGTTGCCAATTTCTCGCGCGTAACTTCACCCATACAGCGGATAGCTTGGCCCGGTCCGGGATGAGGATGGCGCGCCCAAATTTCTTTAGGCAAATTTAGCTCCTGCGCCAATTGCCTGACTTCATCTTTAAAAATTTCACGGAATGGTTCAATCAGCTTTAACCCCATTTTTTCCGGCAAACCGCCGACATTATGATGCGATTTAATTCGCGCCGTTGGGCCGCCGTGCGCCGAAGTTGATTCAATCACGTCTGGATAAAGTGTGCCCTGGCCTAAAAAATTAATTTTTATGCCGCGCTCCGCCTCAATTTCTTTAGCTTTTTTTTCAAAAACTTCAATAAAAGTCGCGCCGATTATTTTTCTCTTCTCCTCCGGGTCAATCACACCGGCCAAACGGAATAAAAACAAATCTTCCGCGTCAACCGTTTCTACCTTAACGCCGGCCTTTTGCAAATAAGCCGGCACTTCAATTTCTTCATTTTTTCTAAGCAATCCGTTACTGACGAATACGGAAATTGCCCGCTTGCCAACCGCCAAAGAACTTAAAACCGATAAAGTGGAACTATCCACGCCACCGCTAACTCCCACTAAGACATAATCTTTTTTTCCTAATTGCTCTCTGATTTCCTTTATCGCCCTATCTTTAAAAGAGGACATGGTCCATTTACCGGCTGTTTGGCAAATTTGTCGCAAAAAATAATTAATCATTTCTTGGCCATGCCGCGTGTGTTCAACTTCCGGATGAAACTGGACGGTAATAATTTTCTTTTCGCGATTAATCGTAGCGGCAATCGGGCAAGTTTCACTTTTGGCAATTGTTTCAAACCCGGGCGGCAATTCTACGGCCTGATCGCCGTGGCTCATCCAGGTAATAATTTTTTCCGGCAAACCTTCAAACAAAGTTCCTTTAACGTTCAAAGTTTGAATTTCACGATAACCGTATTCGCCTTGCCCGGGAATAACTTTACCGCCGAGCAAATGGCCGACCAACTGATGGCCATAGCAAATCGCCAAAATCGGAATGCCCAAATCAAAAATTGCCCTATCCACGGTTGGAGCGCCTTTTTCATAAACGCTGGCCGGACCGCCGGAAATTATAATTCCGGCCGGTTTTATTTCGCGCGCTTTTTCTAATAGTAAGTTGGCCGGAACTATTTGCGAGTAAGCGCCCGCCTTTCTGCACCTGTTGGCAATTAACTGCACTACTTGGCTGCCAAAATCACCGATTAAAATCGTATTGTCTGTTTTGCCGTTATTATTTTCTGAAATCATAATTATTATTTTAGTAAAAAAATTATTCGCCGCGATTATTTATATATAAAATGTAATCTAAATAAAATTTATTGTCAAAAATGAATTTTTTAACAAAAACACTTGTTGACAATTTTTTTTTATGGTATAATAAAGATGCAGTTAAAAAAATTCACATAACCAGCAAAAAATTTATTAATAAAAAAATTTTTTGCCACAACGAAAGGGGGTGTAAAAAATATGGCTAAGAAAAAAGCTAAGAAGAAAGCGACCAAAAAAGTTGCTAAGAAGAAAGCGACCAAAAAGAAGAAAAGGAAATAGTTTATAAAGTTCTGCTTTATAAATAAAAAAATAGAAACGGTTCTAACCGTTTCTATTTTTTATTAAAAAAAACTTTTTTGTTTATTTTTCTTTTTTTCTTGCTCGCTGAAAATTTTAATTTCGCCGTATTGGCCGTCAAAACCAGGCCTTATTATAAGCCGGCCTTCACGCACTCGCTTAATGCCTTCCACTACGGACTCATCAGCCATCTTTACTAAATCTTTTAGGCTAATATTTAATAAAATATTTAACTCATTACCGCCTTGCTTAATTAAATTGTTGTAAACCATTTGCACTTTATTAGACCGCCTAGACTTAACATCCATAGCTTCTGCGATAATTTTATCCAGCTCAACTATCTTAATAAATTTAGCTTGTCCCGGCGGCGGATTTAAACTTACGGGCTTACCCAAAAAAATCTTAGCGCCGGAGGAAACTTCGGTAAAAGCTGGCCTGTCCGCCAACTCTTCAACCCGATACATCACGCCGATGGTTAACGGTTTTTTGCAAACCGGACAAATATTTTTTTGTTTTCTGGTTTCTCTCGGAATAAAACTTATGCCGCAAGCGCGATGTCCGTCGTAATGATACATGCCTTCTTCCGGATAAAATTCCAAAGTATGCATCACGCCGATATTATTATCATTTTCAGCCGAATTGTGGATAACATCACTAAAAAATATTTTTTTATTTTTAATAATATTATAAATTTCATCATAAGTTATTTCTTTCATTTTAAAAACATTGGCTTCGCGCGCAATATTCTGTAGCGAATGAGCATCAGAATTTGATAAAATAGTTAATTTGTCTAAAGCGGATAAGCGCCAATTCATCTCCGGATCGCTGGACAAACCGGTTTCTATGGCATAAATATTTTTAGTGTATTCATGAAAACATTCTTCCATTTTATCAAAGCCTGACTTTGAACCGAAAACCGCAAACCATGGCGTCCAAATATGCGCCGGATAAATCAAAAACTTTTTATTAATACTTAGACACAGCTTCATTAAATCAGGGGCCGCGAGTCCTAAAATCGGCCGTCCGTCCGAACGGATATTAAAATCTTTATCTAAATAATTATTTAACTCTTCAGCCGCTTTTATGCTCGGAGCGTGAATTACTAGATGAATTCTCCTAGCCTTACCGCCGTCTTTATAAATTAACGCCACTTCAGTGGATAAAATAAATTTTACTTTATCATCTTTGGCTTGCCTCAAAATATATAATCCAGACCCCGGCTTGGTCTCAACTAATTTATTTTTAATCTCACTAAACCAATCCGGAAAAGTAAAATCTCCGGTAGCGATAATGTCCACGCCTTTAATCCTGCAAGCCGTTTCAATATTTTCCAATGTCAGTTGCGGCGAGCAGGAACGCGAATATTTTGAATGGATATGTAAATCTAAAATTTGCTGCATAAAATTAAATATTTCTTTTTCTTTTATCCGCCTCGGCTAATTGCTCCGGCGTATTAACGCCAAACCATTCGTTTGAATTTTTTAATTTAACCGCCTGAAATTTTGACTTATTAACCAAAGCCTCGCCGACAAAACTTGGCAAGCCATATTCTCCCAACCCGGCAATCGGCTTTAAATTTTGATAATGCTTTTTAAACCAATCTCTTTTAAAACAAAATGTATTGGTATTGATTTCTTTTATTTTTTCCAGCTCCGGAGTCATGTTTTCTTTTTCTACTATCGCCAACACCTCGCCATTTACGCCGCGCACAACACGGCCCAACCCCTGGGCGTTATCCGGTTCGCAGGTTAAAATGCTAATATCATTATCATTGGCCAGATGTGATTCTATTAATTCAACAAGAGAATTAAATTTATAAAACGCTGAATCATCGCCGTTTAATACAATAAAGTTTTCAAAATCTGCCGGTAGCGCCATTTCTCCGGTTAAAGTGGCATGCGCTGTTCCTAAGCGTTCGGTCTGCGAGGCGTAAATATAACCCGGACCGAGTTTTTCTTTTACCAATTCTTCTTTAAAACCAACTACCAAACAAATCTGGCTTTTAATTAAACCTCCTTTTTCCAATTCTTCTAAGATATAACTGATAATCGGCCGGCTGCCTATTTTATATAATACCTTAGGCAAATCGCCGCAATTAAGCCTTTTCCCTTGTCCGGCCGCTAAAATTACCACGCCAAATTTTTTTAACAACTTATTTTCTGCCTTATCTTTTTCTTTTAAAATAATTTTATTCATATAACTAATTTAATTTATTTTTAATAACTTCGCCTATTTTTTCAGTTAAATTTTCTATTTCTTGTTTATTTTTACCTTCAATCATCACGCGGCATAAAGGCTCGGTACCGCTATAACGGACAAGCACTCTACCTGCTTCGCCTAAATATTTTTCCGTATCTTTAATAATCTCATGAATCTCTGGTATGGCCGAAAGGTCCGGCTTATTTTTTACTTCTACATTAAGCAATGTTTTAGGCATTAAAAAAATTTCTTCAGCTAATTCTGACAACGGTTTACCGAAATATTTTATTGCCGAAAGCAGCATTAAACCGCTTATTATCCCGTCGCCGGTAGTGTGGCGGTCTAAAAATATAATGTGTCCGGCTTCTTCGCCTCCTAATATTGCCCCTCCGCTTACCAGGGCGCTATAAACCTGCCTATCGCCTACGGCGGTTTGAATGTGTTTGATGCCCAAATTCTTTAAACCATTAATGAAACCGATATTGCTCATTATTGTGCTGACAACTGTATTATTTTTTAATTTATTTTTTTTCTTAAACATTTTGGCGCAGATATAAAGCAAGTGGTCTCCAGTCAGTCGTTCTCCCTTTTTATTAACAGCAATTAATCTGTCTCCGTCTCCGTCAAAAGCCAAGCCAATATCAGCTCCCCTTTCTAAAACAGCCTTTTGTAAATTTTCAGTATGTTCAGAACCGCAATCTGCGTTTATATTTTGCCCGTCGGGATAATCAAAAATTACCGTAACATCCGCCCCTAAATTCTTTAAAATATAGGGGGCAACCTCATAAGCCGCTCCGTTAGCGCAGTCCAAAATAATTTTTAACCCCTTAAAATTACCGCCATCTAAAATATTAATTAAAAATTCAGCATACTTATTAGTATAATCATTTAATAATATTTTGTCTTGACTAATTTTAATCTCCGGAATGGCACTTTGAGCTTCCTCGCCGGCATCAAATTTTTCCTCGGCTATTAATTTTTCTATTTTCTTTTCTTCCGCGTCCGTTAATTTTACGCCGTCGTTTTTAAAAACTTTAAAGCCGTTATGTTCATAAGGATTATGCGAAGCTGAAATTACTAACCCCAAACCGGCCTTTTCTTCTTTAACAAAATAAGCAACCGCCGAAGTCGGAATGACTCCGGCTGAAATTATTTGGCCGCCCGCCGCCGTTATCCCGCGTGAAACCGCCAATTCCAATAACGGACCGGACATCCTTGTGTCCCGGCCGATAATTATTTCCGGCTTAATTTTATTAGCCTGGCAATACCGCACTAAGGCTTTACCCAATCTAAAGGCTAATTTTTCATTCATTTCTTCGCTACCCGCCAGACCCCTAATGCCGTCTGTACCAAATAATTTTTTCATAATAATTTAACGTTTATCTATATTTACTTTATCGATTTATAATTTAATGGCCGTAGGGCTTTGCCCGCTATTAAATTATAAATCGATACTTTATATTTTTGGAAAATATTATTTATCCCCGGAGGGGGGAAAACCTTTTCTGAAAAGGTTTTTAAAGGTCTAAAAATCAATTCTAAATTCTTTACCCTGATCTTTAAAGCCTAAATTAATATATAAAGCATGAACCTTCGGCCGCTCATACCTTGAAGTGCCAATTAATTTATAGCAATTATTTTGCCTAGCAACTTTTATTAACTCTTTAACTAATTTACTGCCTAAGCCCTGGCTTCTATGTTTTTCATCAACAAAAACATCTTCCATAAAACCGAAAGGCTCTTCGTGCAAATCATTTTTTAAAATATATAAATAAGCATGGGCGATTTCTTTGCCGCCGTCTTCAATATACAATTTAACCCCATGAGCATTAGTTGTTCTTTGTTTAATTTCCATAAAATTTTATTTGTCATTCCACGGTCACGCTTTTTGCCAAATTCCTCGGCTTATCTATATCTCGGCCGTTTAAAATCGCCATATGATAAGCAAACAACTGCAAAGGTATAACCGATAAAATCGGGGTTAGCATTTCTAAGGTTTTAGGAATATAAATAACATCATCGGCTAAATTTTCTATTTTTTCATTGCCTTCGGTCGTAATCGCGATAATTTTTCCGCCGCGCGATTTAATTTCCTGCATATTGCTTAAATTCTTTTCATAAACACTATCAACCGGCGCGATAAATAAACTGGGAAATTTTTCATCTATTAAAGCAATGGCGCCATGCTTCATTTCGCCAGAGGCGAAACCTTCGGCATGAATATAAGACAATTCTTTTAATTTAAGCGCGCCTTCAAAAGCTACCGGCTGATTATATTTTCTGCCCAAATAAGCAAAATGCTTAACTTGATAATATTTTTGAGCGATATTTTTTATCCGGTCATTTAACTCTAAAACTTTTTTTATTTTTTCCGGGATGTTTAATAATTCTTTAATAATCCTTTGTCCGGTTACTAGCGACATCTGTCTTTGCCGGCCGAGCAAAACGGTTAATAAAGTTAGAATAGTAACTTGGGAAGTAAAAGCCTTAGTCGAAGCGACTGATATTTCCGGTCCGATATGATTATAAACGCCGGCATCGGTTTCGCGTGCGATAGTTGAACCGACCGCGTTAACTATACCTAAAGTTAAAGCGCCTTTTTCTTTAGCTTCTCTAACCGCGGCCAAAGTATCCGCGGTTTCGCCTGACTGGCTAATGGCTATAGATGCTGTTTTACCATTAAACACTTGCTTGCGGTAACGAAATTCTGAAGCATAATCAACTTCGCATGATAAACCGGCATACTCTTCAAGCATATATTCACCCACTAAACCAGCGTTACGAGCTGTACCACAAGCAACTATATTTATTTTATCAACCCTGCGCAATTCATTTAATAAAATTTCCAGCCCGCCCAGCTTAACTTTACCCTCTTCTAAAATAACTCGGCCGCGCATGCTATCTATTATTGTTTCCGGCTGCTCAAAAATTTCTTTAAGCATAAAATGAGGGTAACCCTTTTTTTCGCACTCGCCGATATCCCAATCTATATTATTAATTTTCTTGTCTATCTCTTTATTTTTTAAATTGATAATTCTAAAACCATCGCCGTTTATCTCGGCAATTTCGCCGTCGTCTAAATAAATAATTTGACGCGTATAATTAACAATTGCTGAAACATCCGAAGCAACAATCGTTTGACCTTCCGCTAAACCAACAACTAGGGGCGAACCGCATCTGGCAGCCAGCATTTTATTGGGCTCATCAACGTGATACAAAACCAAGCCATAAGTGCCTTTTAACATTGGTAGAACCTTAACTAAAGTCTCGGTTAAATTACCCTCATATAAATCTTCTAACAAATGAACGATGACTTCGGTGTCAGTTTCCGATCTAAAAACATGGCCGTTAGCTTCTAGCCGTTCTTTTAATTCTTTATAATTTTCAATTATACCATTATGAGCCAGCCAAATTTTATTTTTACAATCTGAGTGAGGGTGGGCGTTAGCTTCGGTCGGTTTGCCATGTGTTGCCCAGCGAGTATGGGCAATACCTAAATTACCTGTTTGTTTCATTCCATTTTGGCCTAGTTTATCTTCTAAATCTTTAATGCGCCCGACTGATTTAATCGAAAAAACAGCCTCACCACCGGTCATTAAAGCAATGCCGGACGAATCATAGCCGCGATATTCTAAACGCCTTAAGCCGTCAACTAAAACCGGCAAAGCGTTATTTTTTCCAATATAACCGACGATTCCGCACATAGAGTTAATATCATTAGGGGTTGTGTTAAATTTGTAAAATTTTCGTGCGAGGACCCCGCAAATGCGGAGTAGAAAATTTTATAAATTTAACACAACCACATTTATTATAACGCTAGATCAATTTCCACATTTGTAAAAATAAAATTTTCTGTGTTTCATAAATCATTTTATTTTCTATAATCACGCCAACCGGATTATCATGGCTATCGCGCGAAATAAAAGCGCACTTATCCGCATAAATTAAAATATAGGTCATATTGCCCGCGCTTGATTTTTCAGTCTTAAGCCATTTACGTTCATCCAAGCCATAAGTTCCACCGCCTTCGGATAAAGAAATAGTATTAGCTTTTATATTATTTTTAATTCTTTTCTTATTAAAATCAGGATAAGCGCTATAAACATCTTCGCGCACGCCGGCGGCTGAATAAACATAATAATTTTTATCCCCCTGTTTTTTTATTGAGAGCAGCACATCATCTAAAATAAATTTAACCCCGACTTTTCCTTCATAAAATTTAGTAGTCGGCTTACCGCCGCCTTTTTCCTGGAGCGACCTTAATTCCGGTATTAAATTTTTAATTTTTTCTTCTGCTTTTTTTAAATCTTGTTCGCGGTCGGAAAGCAGTTTCAGAATTCTTTCCGGATCTTCGGCCACAAAATTTTGTTTGGTATTTTTATGAAAAAAACTTACCAGGCCGGACTCCTGCAATTTTTTTAAAATATCATAAGTCGTACCGCGATTTAGCTTTGTTAAAATTGCTAAATTTCTTACCGAGCTGGCGCCATTTTCTAAGAGAGCTAAATAAATCGCCATCTCCTTGTCGCTTAAACCTAATTTTTTAAAAATAGCTGTATCCATTATATTATGCGTTAAAATTTTTAATAATTTGTTGGCCGGCCTGGCAATTAAATTTTATTTTCTCATAACCCTGCTTTTTTGATTTATTTATTAAAATTTTTAATTTATCTAGATCTTCTTTCTGGCAAAATTTTGGACAACCAGCGCAGTTTATTTGTTTAATTTTTTTCATAATACAGTTAATATATCACTTTTAAATTATCTGTCAACTATTTTTCTACAATAAATACAAATAAAAAAATAAATAGCTTAAGTTAGCTATTTATTTATAATATAATTGTCAATTAATACAGCTACAATTATAGGGTTATCCACAATTTTTGTATTAAAAAAGCATCATAGTTCCGGCGCTGACCTACTCTCCCAGGGCTTATGCCCAAGTACCATCGGCGCTGAGAGGCTTAACTTCTGAGTTCGGGATGGGATCAGGTGTAGCCCTCTCGCTGGAAGCACCAGAACTATGATGCCTTTTTATATGTTTATCAAAAAAGTATAGAGATTGCCTAAGCAATTTATTTTTCAAAACAAAAATGTGGGAAAATCAAATGGTTTATTAGTACTCCTCGGCTCAAACCCTTACGGGCCTTACACCTAGAGCCTATCAAAGTCATATTCTCTAACTAACCTATGAAACCTAATCTTGAAGACGGCTTCACGCTTAGATGCTTTCAGCGTTTATCCTAACCGAAGATAGCTACCCAGCGATGCCCTTGGTAGGACAGTTGGTACACTAGAGCTTCGTCATTCCCGGTCCTCTCGTACTAAGGAATGTCCTTCTCAAGTTTCCACGACCATAGTAGATAGGAGACCGACCTGTCTTACGACGGTCTGAACCCAGCTCGCGTGCCGCTTTAATGGGCGAACAGCCCAACCCTTGGGAGCTTCTCCACCCCCAGGATGCGACGAGCCGACATCGAGGTGCCGAACCTTGCCGTCGCTGTGGACGCTTGGGCAAGACTAGCCTGTTATCCCCGGAGTAGCTTTTATCCGATGAGCTTCCGCCGTCCTATTTCGTACGGTCGGATCACTAAGTTCCGCTTTCGCGACTGCTCGACTTGCTGGTCTCGCAGTAAAGCTGGCTTGTGCCTTTACACTATCTCCCGGATTTCCATCCCGGGATAGCCAACCTTTGTAAACGCCTCCGTTACTCTTTGGGAGGCATCCGCCCCAGACAAACTACCCACCAGATACTGTCCCCAACCCGGATTCACGGGATTTGGGTTAGATTTAAAAGCGCACAAGGGTGGTATCTCACTGGCGTCCGCCTTGCGGCGAACTCCCACCTATGCTGAACATGCGCACCCCTAAATCAATATCAAGCTATAGTAAAGCTTCACGGGGTCTTTTCGTCCAACTATGGTTAACGAGCATCTTTACTCGTCTTGCAATTTCACCGAGTCCTTCGTTGAGACAGTATTCAAGTTGTTATGCCATTCGTGCAGGTCGGAACTTACCCGACAAGGAATTTCGCTACCTTAGGACCGTTATAGTTACGGCCGGCGTTCATCCGCGCTTAGGTTTAAAGCTGCCTCCGTCTTGCGACGGAATGACCTCTCCCCTTAACGTTCGGACACTGGCCAGGCATCACCCCCTATACATCCTCTTTCGAGTTAGCAGGGAGCTGTGTTTTTGTTAAACAGTCACTTGAATTCTTTAGCTGCGGCCCTACTTGCGTAGGGCAGGTCTTATTGCGAACTTACGACCGCTATTTTGCCGAGTTCCTTAACGAAGGTTCTCTCGTACACCTTAGGCTTCTCGCCTCACTTACCTGTGTCGGTTTACGGTACGGTTGCGCATAATCATTTCGCCTTGCGGCGACCTAGAGATTTTTCTGGGCGGTTTATCCATTTAAATTGACTCCACCAAAGGCTTCGTCTTTTAACAACGCTCGAAAATATCGGCCCGGATTTGCCTGGGCCTATTTCTTACGCCATTAACGTTCATACCATTAAAAACGCTCAAACTTTTAAACCGCGTCCTCCCATTGGAGATTACGGCAGTGCTGGAATATTAACCAGCTCATCCATCGGCTACGCCCGCACTACACGGGCCTTGTCTTAGGACCGACTAACCCTGGGTCGATTTGCGTTGCCCAGGAAACCTTAAGTTTTCGGTGGGCAGGGTTTTAACCTGCCTTTTTGCTACTCATGCCAACATTCTCTCTTCTAAATCCTCCACTCAAATTCACATTTAAGCTTCAGCGAATTTAGAATGCTCCTCTACCGCTCTCTGCCCGAAGGCAGAAAACCCACATCTTCGGTAATATGCTTAGCCCCGATATATTTTCGGCGCACGGCAACTTGACTAGTGAGCTATTACGCTTTCTTTAAAGGATGGCTGCTTCTAAGCCAACCTCCTAGTTGTCGCAGTCGCGACACCACCTTTTACACTTAGCATATATTTAGGGACCTTAGATTGTGATTAGGGCTGTTTCCCTTTAGACTAATGAACCTTAGCGCCCATAGTCTGACTCCCGAGCTTAATTTTCTGGTATTCGGAGTTTGGTTAAGGACAGTATCTTGCGACCTATCCTCATTCAGTGCTCTACCCCCAGAAAGAAACACTCGAGGCTAGCCCAAAAGCTATTTCGAGGAGAACCAGCTATTGCCGAGTTCGATTGGAATTTCACCTCTAACCACGATTCTTCCCCTAGTTTTGCACGGCTAGTGGGTTCGGTCCTCCCCCTCGATCTCTCGAGGGTTCAACCTGATCATGGCTAGATCACACGGCTTCGGGTCTTGTATATGCGACCTTCTTAGATATTAGAAAGAAGATTTAAAGGATCTCCTTTCCAATAAGTAAGAGACGGGCTATTAACCCTCGCTTTCACTACACATGCTTCCGCTTTGCGGAATTATGTAAGCCACATACAGCAAACTCGTTGGCTCATTCCTCAATAGGCACACCGTCACCCGCCTTGCGGCAGGCTCCGATTCCTTGTAAGTATATGGTTTCAGATACTATTTCATCTCCCTTAACGGGATGCTTTTCACCTTTCCCTCACGGTACTTGTTCACTATCGATCTCAAGAAGTATTTAGTCTTGGGTCATAGTCGACCCGGTTTCGTACGGGATTTCACGAGTCCCGTAGTACTTAAGATAGTTATCACAGAGTAATAATTCCTTTTGCTTACGGGGCTATCACCCGCTCTGGCGGAGCTTTCCAGCTCGCTTCAACTAGAAATTACTTTTGTTTTACCTCTGTCTTACTCTTCTGGAAGTAAAAACAATTATCTTGCAACACCTAATAAACATATGGACCCAGATCCTTCAATATATCTCTCCACCGAAGTGGATTAATATACGCAGTTTAAAAGGTTTAGACTTTTCCCCTTTCGCTCGCCACTACTTAGGGAATTAACACGCTTTATAGAATCCACAGATTCGAAAATCCGTGCTTCTATAAAGAGTGCTGTATTTTTTTCTTTTCCTCCGGCTACTAAGATGTTTCAATTCACCGGGTAGTCGTCTCATCAGCCTATGTATTCGGCTGACGGACGTTCCGATATTAATCGGAACAGGTTTCCCCATTCGGACATCCTCGGATCAAAGGTTGCTTGCCACCTAACCGAGGCTTATCGCAGGCTGCTACGTCCTTCATCGTCTTCTTGAGTCAAGGCATCCACCATATACCCTTAATGAGATTTTCCCACACTTTTGTTTTAAAAGTGTGTTAAATTTTTGTTACTTACTTTTTTTATTATTAATAGCTAATAATAATTTGCCTAGTTCTCTAATTACTTTATTTTTATTCATCCCCGCACCGTCACATAGGTGCGAGGGATTTAACTTATTTGACTGCTTGTTAAAGTCCCTGGTTATTTTCATAACCTGTAATTTGCGTCCCTGGCATTAGAGCCGCGAATTACGAGTTACGAATTAATAAATTTAAGGAACAAAAAAACCGCCTGTCAAGCGGTAAGTTAATGCGCAAATAGAGCCGTGCTTAACCGCTTGTAAGTTTAATGAATAATGAAAGTATTTTCATAAAATTTATAGAAGTTTTAACTAACTGGTATTATACAAGATGTATTAAATATGTCAAGTACCCTAATTTAATAAAAATATGGCCTAAAATTAGCTATTTAAATAATTCTAAATCTTTCCAATAATTCCGGATTATTCATATGGGCCTGGGCCGCTTCTTTAGTAATAATTTTTTTGTCGTACAGGCTCTTTAAATTATGGTCTAAACTTTCCATGCCATCTTTGGAGCTGGTTTCGATCACGGTTTTAATCTGGGCGATTTTACTTTCCCTGATTAAATTAGACACGGCCGGAGTATTAATAAGGATCTCTCTGGCCGCGATCCTGCCGCCGCCTGTTTTTACCAAGAGGCGCTGGGAAATTACCGCCGCCAGCGTCATGGATAATTGCATCCTGATTTGCGTTTGTTGATGGGGCGGAAAAATATCAATGATGCGGTCGATAGTCTGCGCCGCGCTGTAAGTATGCAAAGTGGCTAAAACCAAGTGGCCGGTTTCGGCTAAAGTGATGGTCGTGCCGATAGTTTCCAGGTCGCGCATCTCGCCCACCATGATAACATTCGGGTCCTGTCTTAAGACATGTTTTAAGCCGTCGGCGAAAGATATTATATCATTGCCTAATTGCCTTTGAATAACCACGCTTTTATTATGCTTAAATCTAAATTCAATCGGGTCTTCAAGCGTAACGATACTGCAGCTTCTTTGCTGGTTAATATAATTTATCATGGCGGCCAAACTTGATGATTTGCCGCAGCCGGTCGGACCGGTAACTAAAATCAAGCCTTGCTGCAAATTTAATAGGTCATAAACTACCTTGGGCATGGCCAAATCTTCCAAGGTCGGAATCTTATCGGTTATGACTCTGGCTACCAACCCGAGGTTGCCCTTTTCATAAAGCAAATTTATTCTGAACCTGGTTTCGTTATCATCTTCATAGCCGAAATCCAATTCTTTGTCGGCCGTAAATCTTTTCTTTTGTTCTTCGGTTAAAAGCGGCAAAATCATTTGCTCAATATCTTTCTTTAATAAAACTTTCTTTGGCTCCACCGGGACTAATTCGCCGTCGATTCTTAATAAGGCCGGGGAGTCAACGACTAAATGAATATCTGAAGCGCCTTTTTTAACTGATAATTGAAAAATTTCTTGCATGGTCATATAGTTGCTATTGTCATTGCGAGCTTCTGACCCGCCCGCTATCGCTCCTCGCAATGACAGATAAATATTTAATATATATTTTACCAATTTTTGTTTTTTAAACCCTCGTCGGCCGCGGCGACCTGAGCTTCCTGTTTCGAGGTGCCTTTGCCTTGAGAAACCAGTTCATTATTTAAATAAAGTCCGACTACGAATTCTTTAGCATGATCCGGCCCGGATTCGCTTAAAACTTTATAATGCGGAGTCACGCCGTAAATTTCTTGGGCTTTTTCTTGGAATTTTGATTTAGGATCAAGATAAAGCTTATTTTTTAAAATATTATCCAACTTGGAAACAATAAAAGCTTTGACGAATTTCTTGGCCGGCTTAATCCCCTGGTCTAAGTAAAGCGCGCCGATAATCGCCTCCATGGCGTTAGCTAAAATATATTGCCTGGCTTTTGAATTTTTATCTTTAGATTCCCCTTTGGATAAATACAAATATTTATCTACGCCGAGCTCATTGGCGATTAAGGCCAGCATTCTAAAATTTACCAAGCTGGCCCGCCAGTTGGTTAAGTCGCCTTCCGGAGTCTCGGTAAACTCATGAAATAAAATTTCCGTAACGATTATTTCCAGGACCGCATCGCCTAAAAATTCCAAACGTTCATTATGATAAAGTTCAAAATCAGGATGCTCATTTAAATACGATCGGTGCACGACCGCTTGCTTTAGCAGGTCAAGATTCTTAAATTTAACATCCATTAAGGCTTCCAGCTTAGAAAAATCTTTCATATTTTCACCGTCATTGCGAGGAGTGATAGCGACGAAGCAATCTCACGTATAATTACATATCACAAAAACTTTCCACTTTATTTTAAACGCCTCATTCGTGAGATTGCTTCGCTTCTTTCAGAAACTCGCAATGACAAAAAAATTATTTAGTCGCTTATTGATTATTAATCGGCTCTACGGCCGGCTCATTCGCGGATGAAACGGGTTTTTCCGTCTTTTTAATCGTTGTGGCCACGTCTTTATAGATCGCGCCAAGCACTCCGTTAACGAATTTGCCGGATGACTCGCCGCCAAAAGTTTTGGCGATTTCAATGGCTTCGTTAATAGCTACTTTTGAAGGTATGTCCTGATCAAAAACCAATTCATAAACGCCAATGCGCAAAATATTTCTATCCACTATGGTAATCTGATCTAAAGGCCATTCGGTCGCGTACTTAGTTATGTATTTATCAATCTCCGCTTCATTTTTTATCACGCCGTTAATTATGCATTTAACAAAGCCGTGGTCGTTGAATTTCGGCGCGAATTGCTTAAAATTTTGCTCAATCAAATCATTTAAATCTTTTTCTTGCTTACCGTTAAAATCCCAAGAAAACAGAGTTTGCATGGCGATAGTTCTGGCTAAATGGCGATTAGACATACAAAAGTCAAAAGTCTATAAAGTCTAAAGTCTATAAAGTCGATTAGCTTTCGACTTTTAGCTTTTAACTTTCAGACTTCTTTATTTCTTTTCTTTCTTAATTTTGCTCTTTATTTTTAAAACTTGCTTGCCTTTATAAGAGCCGCAAAATCCGCAAGCGCGATGAGGCAGTATGGCTTTACCGCATTTCGGACATTTGTTTAATTTAACTTTTTTTAAGGCCATGTGCGAACGGCCGCGGCGGGCTTCGCTTCTAGACCTTCGTTTGGCTGGTACGGACATAAATGGATTACGAATTACGAATTACGAATTACGAATTTAAATTTGCTTAATTCATAATTTATGATTCATGATTCTGTTAGTTGTTAATTTATCTGTATTATAACTTAAAAAACTTACTTTAGTCAACCCCGTTGAAAATTTCTGCTTATTTATACAAATCTTTTTTATTTGATACAGCGGGCCGAGGTTAAATAAAAAATTCTCGGCCGTTTAAACTTAGCCGAGAATAATATGGCAATATAATTTTTTTATTTATTGCAAATATTTACTATTATCGCGGTGATAGCCATGGCTGAAACCATAATTAAGATAAGCATAATTAAGCCGCCGGCAATCTTCACGCCAATAACTTTTTTTCTTAAATTAAGATTATGCATTTTATTGATTTTCGAAGACGGCATATGAATTTATTTATATCTTAAAGCGTCAAGCGGATTTAAGTTAGCGGCTTTTTTCGAAGGGTACAATCCGGTTAAGAGCCCGACTAAAGCTGAAAATACAATAATAAACAAAACGAACCAAGCCGGGCTAAAAAATAAATTAACCGCTTGGCCGCCGAACGATTTTGCCAATAAATTTAATCCGATATTTACCAGCTTGCCGCCAACCAGGCCGACGATGACTCCGCCCAGCCCGCCTAAAAATCCCATAATCGTAGATTCAATAATAAATAACCATCTGATATTAGAGCTGGTTGCGCCGATCGCCCGCATTATGCCGATCTCATTAATACGTTCAAGTAGCGCGATCGTCATCGTATTAAACATGCCGATTGCCGAAATGATTAAAGCCACCAAGCCAAATAACAATAAAATAATTTGAATTATATTGAAAATTTTATTAGCCTGGTCAATCACGTCCGACAAAGCCGAAACCATAAAACCTTTATTGATAATTTCGTCTCTTACTTTTTCCATGTATTGGCTACTTAAAATTTTAATTTGCAGCCGGTTGTAATCGCTGATGGCGATATCGGACAGAGAAGCGAGCGGCACAAAAATATAATTACTGTCGTTAGCTTCAATTATGCCGGTAATTTTATATTTTATTTTTGGCTCAACGATTTTAATTTGTTCGAAGCCGTCTTCGTCAAGCTCGCTAACGAAAAAAATCAAAGACAACTCTTTGCCTATCGCGTCGTCCGCCGTAAGATTCAATAAATTAATGCCGGCCGTAGTTATAACCGCGCCGTCAGTTGAATTGTTATCAAAAACTTTTCCATATTTCGGTATAATGCCGCTTAAGCTGAAATATGAAGTATTGGCGCCATAAATAACGCCGTCGCCGGTTAAATTGTTATAATTAATTTGGCCGGAAAAAGAGACTACCGGGCTGATTTCAACGACTTCCGGTATAGTTCTTATTTCTTCAACTTTATCCGAAGTTAATTTAACAATATCGGACGGTCCGGGAGAAATTTCCAAACTTAAAAGAGAATCGCTGGTGGTAATTCTGTCTAAAATTATTTTTTGGATGCCGTAGCCCAAAGAAACTAGAAATAAAATCGTGCCGATGCCGACGCTAACGCCCAGAATAGTTAAAAAAGTCCTTAGCGGCCTAACCGTAAAATTTCTACCGGATAATTTTATTAAATTTCCTAGCCTCATATTTTAATAATCTATTATTAAATATAATTTTATGGCCGCAGAGCTTTGCTCGCTATAAAATTATATTTAATACAATATATTTTTGAAAGTATTGAAAACTTTTTTTGAAAAAGTTTTCAAAGGTTTTAATTGTATTTGCCTAAAATTAATAATTCCAGCCTTCTGGATAATTTTCTAACCAATCTTTTATCCAGACCGGCGCCGGCCTTCGCGGAAGGTTTATCAAGCCTTTCCCTAAAACCCTGAATATCAATTTTATTTTTTAGCCGATCGTCTATAGCTTTATCAATTATTTCTAATTTTTTAAAACTTTTAATATTAACGTCGTATAAATCAAACAAATATTTTCTTGCCTGAACGGTTTCGCTATCAATGCCGTCCGTTTTATAGCCGGCGGTTTTTTTCTTTGCTTCGATCGCTTCTAAAGTTTTTATTTCTTTAATGATGTTTTTTATTTTATTTACTATCGCTTCCGCCGTCTTTTTGTTTAAACCCAGCCCGCCTCTAGCCACTTGTCCGTCTAAAAATTCTAAAGTAACGTGGCTATTTTCCAGGCCTCTCATTAACAGGCTTTGGGCTTGATTTTCTATTTTAGCTACTTCTTCAACGCTCATATTGGTTAAGACTTCGGAAATAATTTGCTTGGCTTTAAAGGGAATTAACATGGTGCCCAGCTGTGTCGGCGACAAACTTGAATAAGTCCTGATTATTAACTCCAATTCTTTAGGAATGCCCTGCACGTCTCTCTCGGCTTCGGTTGTCTTAGCGTTAATCTCGGAAACAGAGGTTTTAACTTTAGTATCAACGATATAACCGTCTTTCATATAGAAAATACGGTCTGCCAATTTTAAATGATCAACGTTATGCGTAACTAAAATAACGGTTTTATTGTTTTTTTGATTTAACTCCTTAAGTAAATTCATTACTTCGGTAGATGATTTGGAATCTAAATTGCCTACCGGCTCATCGGCTAAAATAATTTCAGGATTATTCACTAAAGCTCTGGCGATCGCCACTCTTTGCTGCTGGCCGCCGGAAAGTTCGGCCGGTAATTTATCGGCCTGGTTAATAACGCCGAAACGTTTTAACAGCTCTTCGGCTTTTTCCCGGCCGGTGGCGTCTTCCTCTTCCATAAAGACTAAGGGCAAAGCCACATTATTTAAAACGTTAAGGGAATTAATTAAATAATAGGCCTGGAAAATCATGCCGATTTTTCTTTGATGAATCAGCTCTAATTCTTCTCTGGATAATTTTGTAATATCTTTATCTTGGAAAACAATTTTGCCGGTAACGTTGGTTTCCAGCCCGGCGATAGCGTAAAGCAAGGTTGATTTGCCACAGCCCGATGGGCCGAAAAAAACCACGAATTCATTAGGATAAATTTCTAAATTAATATCCTTTAAAGCCGGGACTTCATTGCTTTTGCCTAAATTATAGACAACGTTTAATTTTTCAATTTTTATTAACGGCTTAGCCATAAAAAAATAAATAATTACGCTACTTGCCAACCTGGCTGGTCCAGCCAAAGACATCAACAAAATTTTTCTTGATGACGTCAAAAACGGTTTCCTGTTTTCTCGGAGTTAAAATGGTATAGACTTTTGAAAGCGTCGTATTGTTGGTGGAATCGGTGCTTTCTACCATAAAACGATAAATCGAGCCCGGTTCCAGCTTGGTAATAATCGTAATATGCTTTTTCGTGTAATTCAGGTCTAATTGGCTGGAGCTCGAAAACAGGTCTGATTCTTTGCCCAATCCCTTGATATAATAAACTTTAGAGGTGGAGGGTTCATTGGTCATCCAGGAAATAACCGTTTGGATAGTATCGGTTTTGCCCTGATTAATGGCCGAGCTGGATTGCACCTGATAGATGATCGGGGGCAGGTCATCGTTGGAAGTGATAAACGTCGGTATAACTTTGGAAATTTTATCGTTTTTTTTATCTTTGCCCGATAGCTCTACTTGATAAATCGTACCGGCCTCTAGATCATCCAGAGTAATTTCATGGATGAGAGAAAAAGTCTTGTCGGTTTTAGCTTTGGCCTGATCCACGGCTAAAACATTATTGCGATATGGAATATATTTTAGCATGGCGTCAGTATCGATATTGGTCATCCATTTGAATATGGCTTTTTCATTAGATACGTTCTGCACGACATAACTGGATATTTCCAGAGCTTCTTTTTGGGTATGAAAAGTGAAATTGCTTGATTGGGCCGAAGGGCCGATTGGCGGCTTGCTTCTGACTTGATAAATATATGTCGTATCCGGTTTTAATTCATTGATATCAACTACATGGTTGGTGGTTTTGGCTTCAGCGTCGCCGATGACTTGGCTGAAACTGTCGCCGGCAGAACTGGCTTTAAAATTATCTTCCGGCGAATAGGCAACCAACGAATTAGATTCTTTGTTGGTGCGCCAGGCGACGGTGGCCGTATAGGCCGTGGTTATGACTCTGGGCTCGCCGGAAAGCAATGGCGCCGGGATAGAGGCGGCTAGTTTTTCTATGAAATCATATTGGTTGTTTAAAGTGGATTCTAAAGAAGTGATGGAAACTTGCTTGGCGGCTTCGGATATTATATCCATGGCGGTTTGAGCCGCAGACGCAATCACATTCTCTTTGCCTTGAGCATTGGCAAGCAGTTCTATTTCTTTGACCTTTTGGGCTTCAACGTCCAGCTTAGCCAGTATTGAACTGGTTTTAAATGTTTGGCTGGCGGATTGGGCCAGGTTGCCGTTGGCGTCGCGTGAGGCCACGAGAAAATAATAAGTTGACGATGGCAAAAGATTATCTAAAACAGCATAATGATTAGTGGCCATTTCAAAATCTCCATATTTTTTATTTAAAATATTATTTATCCCATATTTAACGAAACTGTCGGCGCTCTTATCCGTTTTCCAGCTCACGGTAGCCGAATCATCTTTAATGCCGGAGATATCGATGCCGGAAATAACAGGCGGAGTGCGGTCAATGGTTGAGCCGGAACTGGTTACATAAACTATACCGCCGCCGGTAGTCGGAGCGGCCGCGCCTTCAGCTCTGGCCGTAGCTTCTCTGGCCAGCACATCGGTTTCCTGGGTTAGGGTTTCCTGCGTGGTAAAAGTACTGATGGAACTAGAGGCGCTATTAGTTGATGAATCAGCCGATAAGACCTTGTAATAGTAAATGGTGTCGGCGGTTAGCCCGGTTAATGACAGGCTATGCAGTTTAGTGGAAGTAGCCGCGGTCTGGGTCGTGCCTAGAGTATTGGCCAGGCCATATTGCACGGTTGAATCAGCTAATTCGTTAGTTTCCCAGGTAATAACCGCGACCGTGTCATAAACCGGACTGGCCGAAACGTTTGTTATGGTCGGCGCGGTTGTATCGGCCAATACGGTAGTATAACTATTAAACGTAGAATCGGTCGAAGTCGCGCTATTATTGTTGGCGTCCATGGAGATCACGCGATAATGGTAGGTTGAACCGTCAGTCAGGTCGGTTAGAGCTCTGACATGATCTAGAGTCAATAAATCGCTGCTGGATTCAGCGCCATAATCGGTGGTCAGGCCATATTGAACTTTAGTGCTGGCCAACTCGTTGGTGGTCCAAGTAATCGTGGCCATCGTGGTTGAGGCTATGGCCGCGATGCCGGTAATATCCGGCGGCGTGATATCGATGGTAGTCATAAAATTGTAATAATTGCCGCTATGGTTATCCGAGGCCACGCCCGACTTAACATAAAAATAATAATTTGTACCCATAGTCAGGCCGGTTAGGTTAATCGTATGACTGGTTGTGGAATCGCTCGACTTGCTGATTTCAATCGGGTTGGCGAGCGAGGCGCTGGTTGAATAGAAAACGCCGGAGTCGCTGGCTTCCGTGGTCGTCCAGGTAATGGTCGCCGCGGTGTTGGAAATGCTGGAAGTGGCCACGGCGGAAATGACCGGGCCGGATAGAGTGTCAAAAGTATAGCCGTTGACTCCGCTCGTGCTCGAGGCCGTATTGTCGTTGGCATCGGTTGATTTTAATAAAAAATAATAGGTAGTGGCCGGAGTCAGGCCGGTTAAAGTAACGCTATGCGCGCCTACGCCGGCGGCAGTATTGGCCATGGAAGCCACGCCAACCATAGGCGCGGTGGAAAAATTTCCGCCGGTAGAAGTTTGATATAGCACTTGGGAATTGGACAGTAAGTCGGTATCCCAGGTGATAGTGGCTTGAGCCGTGGAAATATTTATTTTATCCGCGTTGGAAATCGTCGGCACCGTGGCCGTGCCGCCGCCGCCTTCGCCAAAATCTTGCGCGCCGTTGGCTTTAGCGCTGATAGCCGAGGACAGGGAGGAAACATTGCCGCCAGTATCTTTAACCGCGACTCGGTAATAATATAAAGTGTTTTGAGCGGCGGTGGCGTCAGTATAGTAGTTAGTGGCTTTAACATCTACGGTGGCCAACAAACTAAAGGCGGAATTATCCGTGGAACGATAAATTTGATATTGGCTAAACGGCTCCGAGGCCACGCCCCAGGCAAGAAACAATCTAAACTCAGAACTGCTTAGATTAGAAATATCCTGCACCATAGTACTGGCTGTTTTATTCGGCAGAGTGGCCGATTGGATAGCCGTAGCGTTATTGTAGGCATCGATGAATTGGACGTAAACTATATCCGGTTCATCGGCCAAATTTATGGACGAGGTGGCCGCGTAGGCTACGGCCGTAGCGCCGGAGAGATCGGAATTTAAACTTATTTTCATATATAACGCGCTGTTGTCGGTGGCCGAGAGCGTGAGCGTAGCCGGCGTGGTAGTGGCGCTGGCTAAAATCGGATGAGCGCCCAAGGCCGGAGCGGTAGTATCTAGAATAAAAATTGCCGATTCCCCATAGCCTAAATTATTCGCGCCTTCTTTATCATAAACTTTTACTCTGACTTTAAAATCAGCGGCATTGTATTGATTATTATAATCCGTAGCCGGGGTCCAGGAGATGGTGGAGGTGGCTGACCAGCTAGTGGCAATGGCTAAATCGGCGCCTTGGCCGCTTCCGGTCACGGCCGCGGCATTGGCCCAGGTTTCATTGCCGGCGTCAGAACAATCAGCCGTGCAGTATTGCAATGTCACGGTAGCTTTGTAGCGATTAGCCAGAGTGGCGGTATCAGTATCAGCGTCGCGCATTTGATATTCTACCGTGACTTTGCCGTCTAAACCCTGAGAGGCCGTAACCTGCCTGACTTCCGGCGCGCCATTGACTACATAAATTACCGTAATATCGGACAGAGTCGGAGTATTAGAGCCAACGCTTGTGGTTAATTCTACTTTATATTGAATCCATCGGTCACCAACCCCATCTTTCATTAAGGCGGGAATAATGGTGGCATCGCAAGCAATCGCGCCCGAAGTATTAGTACAGCCGGAAGTAATATATCCGGCGGCTGTAGTTGAAGCAACTTCCGCCCAATCGGTTGTCGCTAATAATTCTGCGGTTGAAGAAGCGCGAAGATAAATCTTAATTCCCGTACCCGTTGGCAGAGTACTATCCTGCGTCCAATTAACTCCGCCCAGAGCATTAGCGTCGGAGGAAGTATCATAGGCGGAAGAAATTAAAGCGGCAGGAAGAAAAACATAATTAACTAATATATTATCCAGACTTGGAGTCACTGCGCTATCCGTGGTTTTTAAGTCAGCGGCAAAATCTAAAGTAGCGGTTGTGCCACCGATAAAACCTCCGCTGGTTTCCCATTGAGTTTGGGTAATGGCTTCTATTTGAGTTTTGGTTCTGCCGTATGATTGCAAATTGGCATTGCTTAGCGTGGTTGTTTCCCAAGAATCTCCATCCCAGTATTTCCATGTGGATCGATTATCGAAAGAAACCAGATATTTGATGGAAGTATTGGTTGGAGTGGTTTCGGTCAAGGCAACGCTCGAGATATGGGCATAGGTGGAAGTGTTGAGTTGGGAAGCTGTGTCGGTGGTAACGTAGTAAGAGGTGGAAGTAGGGTAAGGCGAACAAGGAGATGTGGCAGCTATAGAACTTCCATTGGCCACAGCCACAAAAACACCGTTGCCATAGGCTACCGCATCCCAGTTAACAGTAGCCGGTAATGTTCTTTGGGTCCAGGTGCTGCCGTCCGGAGAAGTGGCGGCTATATCACTTGTATAAACTACAGCTACAAACATACCATTACCATAACCTACCGAACGCCAATTGGTATTAACCGGCAATGTTCTTTGGGTCCATGTAGCGCCGTCCGGAGAAGTGGCGGCTATAGAACTGCCATAAGCTGCGGTTACAAATACGCCATTACCGTAAGCTATCCCTACCCATCCAGTGCTAGCTGGCAAGGTTCTTTGGGTCCAGGTAATGCCATTTGAGGAAGTGGCAGCTATGGAACTACCATTAGCCACAGCCGCAAAAACACCATTGCCATAGGCTACCGCATACCAGTTAGCAGTAGCCGGTAAGGTTCTTTGGGTCCAGGTAATGCCATCCGGAGAAGAAGCGGCTATAGAACTATTGTTATAGTCTAAAGCTACAAACATACCATTGCCGTAGGCTACCGAACGCCATCTGGCGCTAACTGGCATAGCTCTTTGAGTCCAGGTAATACCATCTGGAGAAGAAGCGGCTATGGGAGTAGTATCATTCACAGCCACGAACATGCCATTACCGTAGGTTACCGCTACCCAATTGCCACTAACTGGCATAGCTCTTTGAGTCCAGGTAATACCATCTGGAGAAGAAGCGGCTATATTACTAGTCTCGGCCACAGCCACAAATACGCCATTACCATAAGCTACTGAATACCAACTAGGGCTAGCCGGCAATGTCCTTTGAGTCCAATCAAATCTTTCAGTAAGAGTTGTTGCTCCACTTTCGAAATCCGTCCCATCCGTTGCGTCCTGCTGCGTATAATTTCCTTCAGTATTAAAATCAACGTTTGAACTGCCTGAAGTTGCGGTTACGGGATAATATTGGTAATTGACCGATATATTATCCAGACTGGGAGTCGCGGATGCGTCCGTGGTTTTTAAATCAGCGGCAAAATCCAAAGTAGCGGTTGTGCCAGGGGTAAATCCTCCGCTGGTTTCCCATTGAGATTGGGTGATAGCGGCAACGGTTGAGCTGGCCATGCCGTATGATTGCAAATTGGCATTGCTTAACGTTGTTGTTTCCCAAGAATCTCCATCCCAATATTTCCAGTTGGATCGGTTATCGAAAGAAACCAGATATTTAATGGAAGTATTGGCAGGAGTGGTTTCGGCCAAGGCAACGCTCGAGATATGGGCATAGGTGGAAGTGTTGAGTTGGGAAGCGGCAGCGGTAGTGACGTAATAAGATTCGGTAGTTGAGCGAGCGGAAGTTTGGTATTTTACAATTACCACGCCTGCGCCGCCAGCGCCGCCAGCTTTTCCGGCGCTGCTGGTATTTCCACCTCCGCCTCCGCCTCCGCCCAAATTCGCTGTTCCGTTAGCTCCATTAACATCAAATGAGCCACCGTTTCCTCCGCCCCCTGCGCCGCCGCTATATAAATTTGTGCTTCCGCCCCCTCCGCCTCCGGCATAAGTTAAGGGCGCACCTGAAATAGAGTTTGGGCTTCCATCGCCGCCGGCATACGCACCATCTGCTGAAGCTCCGCCACCGCCGCCAGCGTCATAGGGAGGAGTATAAACTGGGCCTCCGGAACCACCGCTATGGCCTTGGCCGCTCGTTCCTGATCCCTGATTACTTTTACCAAAATTAGCTCCGCCTCCGGAACCGCCGCTTTTTGGAGCATTAGTGTAGCTACCGCCGCCGCCGCCGCCGACTGCGGTTAAGGTAGAAAATATAGAATCGCTTCCGTTAGTTCCCGCTACCGATCCTGCTGCTCCACCGGCTCCGCCAGCGCCTACAGTTATTGAATAAGCCTGCCCATCAACAGCAAAGGAGCTATTGTAAATATATCCGCCCGCGCCGCCGCCGCCCGCGCCGCCAATATTTGAGCCGGAACCGGCGCCCCCTCCGCCGCCTCCAACAACCAAAGTTTCAACGTTGCCGGAAATTGCCGGAGTGAATGTTCCGTCTGTTGTAAAAGTATGAATCGTATATCCGCCGGAATAAGTGATTGTTCCGCCGGTTGCGTTTATACTGCCGTCATGCAAATTTACCGTTCCGCTTGAAAAATCCGTCCCATTCGCCGCGTCTTGCTGGGTATAATTGCCTTCGGTCGTAAAATCAATTGATGTAGTGGCGGTAAGGGTTTTTAATTTTAAATCCGTGCTGGTAGCTATGCCATTATTGCCGGAGCTATATTTCGTCCAGCCGGTCTGGTCGCTAGCATGACTGGCCGTAAGCGCGCTGGCTCCGCCCAGCCAGCTGGTTTGGGCCCAATTAAAAGTCGCGGCTTTAGAAGAAAAAATATTAGGAAATACTAAAGAAGTAATTAGGCCGGTGATAATCGTGCCGGCGATTAAAACCGACAGGCTTAACAGAGAAAAAGCGGAAACTCGCTTTTGTTTTTTGTTGTGCAGCTTATAAAATAAATTATCCAGTTTTTCTATGGCTTTAGGGCTGATGGTTTCGCCTTTTTTTATTTTTTCAGCTAATTTGTCTATGGTTAATTTTTCATTAGGCGAGTTGGCGCCGGCTTTATGGTTAATATATAGCTTATGACCATGCAGTTTTTGCAGTTCTTCTTTCAGCACGGCGAAACTGTCGGCCGAGCTTTTAAAAAGGAGAATCGAGTGATGAAGAATAGCCAGAATTATTTTATATATTTTTAACTTTAGCTTATGCGAAATTTTTTTTGCTTTTTTCAGTATTTCGGCTTGTTTGTTAACCGCCTCCAGCTTGAATTTAACTTTTAAATAACAGCGATGCAGTATTGCGCCTAATATGGGAATGGTAACATCGTAACTGTAGGAAATATAAATCAGTAAAGCGATAATAGATAATATATTAATCAATACGCTCAAATAACCTAGAAATAGCCAGGGTAATATAATTAATATTAGCGACAAAAAAACCAAACCAACAATCTCGGCCTGATTTGATAAAATAAGTTTTTTAAATAATTTTAGCATGGGAAAATAACAAAATGTCATTACATTTTGCTATTTTATTATAACATAATATCCCAAAAATAAAAAATATTTTTCTAAACAATCAGCATGGCGTCGCCATAGCTGAAAAAGCGATATTTTTTCTTAATCGCCTGACCGTAAGCTTTAAATATTTCAGCTCTGCCGGCGAAGGCGGAAACTAGCATAATTAAAGTTGATTTAGGCAAATGAAAATTGGTTATCATGGCGTCAACGATTTTAAATTTATAACCGGGATAAATAAATATATCGGTCCAAAAGGAATAATTTTTAATTGGCATTTTTCTAAAAGCGCTTTCTAAAGTTCTAACGCTTGTTGTCCCGACGGCGATGATTCTTCTGCCTTCGGATTTAGCCTTTACAATATTACTTAAAACTTTTTTACCAATTTCCACGCGCTCCGAGTGCATTTTATGCTTGGTAATATCGCCAACTTTAACCGGCGCGAAAGTGCCTAGGCCGACTTGTAAAGTAACATATTCAAATTGCACGCCTTTATTTTTTAGCTTTTTCATTAAAGCCGGCGTAAAATGAAAACCGGCCGTAGGCGCGGCCACCGAGCCGATTTTTTTGTCGTCCGCGTAAACCGTTTGATAATTTGTTTGATCGCTTTTTAACTTTTGGCCGCGCTTTATATACGGCGGCAAAGGCACTAGTCCAATTTTTTTTACCAACTTCATAAAAGACGCGCCGCTTTTATTAAATTTAACGTTCCAAGTGCCGTCTAAATTATTTTTTATAATTTCCGCCCTAAGCCCGCCGCTAAATTCCACCGGCAAATTTTCTTTTCTTTTATGCCCGCCGACCAGGCATTGCCAAACCTCTCCTTTTTTAGAATTGTCATTCCGAGTGTTAACGAGGAATCCCTTCGACAATGCAAAGCCCGCATTTAAGGGATCTCTCGCTTTCGCTCGAGATGACAAAATTGAATTATCTTTTTTCAATAAAAACACCTCGACTTTTCCGCCGGTGCCGATTTTTTTGCCGATTAATCTGGCCGCCATGACCTTAGTATTGTTCAGCACTAAAACATCGCCTTGATTTAAATAATCTACAATATCATAAAAATGCTTATGCTCAATCTCCCCGGTTTTTTTATGCAAAATTAAAAGCCGCGAATGGTCTCGCGGGCTGATAGGTTTTTGCGCGATTAAATTTTTCGGCAGATAATAATCAAACTCTTTTAATTGCATACTTAAATAAAATTTAAGGCATCATACGCTGTGCGGCCCATGCCTTCTTTTATTTTCCTCGACTAATTTAATTATAATATCCCTGACTACTTCCGGGTCGGGAATCTGCTTAAAGGCAAACCGCTGGACTTCACCGGCGGTTTGCACGTAAACATCCCCGTATCCAAAGATAAACTTAGATATGCCTTTAAGCTCGCTGGTAACATCCTGCACTTGAAATAATTTTAACTCGGCCACGGTGCGCGAAAAAAAACCTTCCTGCCTGACATCGATAATCCTTTCGCTGGTAATCAGCCAAACGTCTAAATAGTAATCAATAAAAGAAAAAAAACTAAACAGCCAAATAAACAAAGCGTAACCGCTAATCGCCAAAGCGATTAAAGGATAAGAAATTTCACCCTGAAGCAAATTCGGATAAAGCCTAAGCATCATTAAGCCGACTAAAGCCGGCAAACCGGTTAAAACCAACACTAAGACTAATCTTTTAAATAAAATAAAACCGTCACGCCTGATAATTTTAATAATTTTTTCATTGGGCAATCTGCCCGGTAAATTATAATTTAGCATAATATTTATCAACTTAAAATTTAATGGCCGTAGAGCTTTGCTCGCTATTAAATTTTAAGTTGATTCTTTATATTTTTTGAAAATATTAAAAACTTTTTCTAAAAAAGTTTTTAAAGATTCAAAAATTATTAACGCCGAAAATCCCGACGCCGCCCTGAAAAATCGTTAAGCCGGCACTCCAGTCAATCCGGCTTAAATATTCATATGACAAAAATAAAATCATGGCCGAACCGGCCAGATAAGCGAAAGTGACGATAAAGGTCGTAAAATTAATCTGGCCGTATTTTATCATATGATAAAGCGCGATCAAACTAAAAATCAGCCAAACAAAAACAAATAAAAAATATAAATATAAAAAACCGATTAGAGGAATAGTCATAAATATAATTATCAATTTTCAATTACCAATTATCAATAAATTATCAACTAATCAATTTTCAATTACTATTTTTGCTACTTCTAATTATCTTTGAAAATATTAATAATAATTCTTGAGCCTCTTGCCATAATATTCTTAATTGATCTTTTTTCTCCGGATTTGTTCTGGCTAATAATCTAAGCCAATGCCTAGTTTCTTTAATTTCTTTTTTACAAATACCAATTTTATGGATAAAATCTTTTTTACTTTCTGCTTCGGTTGCTTCGCAATAATTAGCTCCAATTGAACCGCCAGAACCGACTATCTGAGTTATTATTCTGGAATTAACCGCGTCTATTACTATAGATCGCGTCATATCAATAATATTTTCCGCAAATACAGCCGTTCTCTCTTCCACGTCAAAGCCTTGAGGCATATTTTAATTGATAATTTATAATTTGAAAGTTAATTGAAAATTGATCATTGATAATTGAAAATTTATATTATTTTCTCCTGCCCGCTCTTTTTCCGGCCTAAATGCTTATAGGCCGCGTCCGTAGCGACCCGGCCGCGCGGCGTCCTGTCTAAAAATCCGAGCCGCATTAAATACGGCTCATAAACTTCTTCAACCGTGGCGATATCCTCGGCCGTGGCAGCGGCGATGGCCGACAGCCCGACCGGGCCGCCGTTAAATTTATCAATAATCACTTCTAGAATTTTCCGATCAACCCAGTCAAGGCCGAGCTCGTCAACTTCTAAAAGCTTAAAAGCTTCCTGACAATAATTCAAACTTATATCGCCTTCGCCTTCAACCTGGCAATAATCGCGCACCCGCTTTAACAGCCGGTTGGCTACCCGAGGCGTGCGCCGCGAGCGCTTGGCGATTTCTTCGGCCGGTTCGGCCGGCAGGCTGATATTTAAAATTTTGGCGCTGCGTTCAATTATTTTTTTAATGTCGTCGTTTTGATAAAAATCCAAACGATAAGTCATGCCGAAGCGGTCGCGCAAGGGCGATGAGAGCAGGCTGATTTTCGTCGTCGCGCCGATAATGGTAAAACGGGGCAAATCCAGGCGTAAAGTTCTGGCCGTCGGGCCTTTGCCGATGATTATATCCAAAGCATAGTCTTCCATGGCCGGATAAAGAATTTCTTCAATGGTTTTATTGAGCCGATGGATTTCATCGATAAATAAAATATCGCCTTGGTTAAGGTTGGTTAAAATCGCGGCTAAGTCGCCGGCCTTTTCGATCACCGGCCCGGAAGTCACTCTTATATTGGAACCCAGCTCGTTGGCGATGACATGGGCTAAAGTCGTCTTGCCTAAACCCGGCGAACCGTATAATAAAACATGCTCGACCGATTCATTTCGAGATTGCGCCGCTTTAAGGAAAATCCTTAAATTTTCCTTAATATTGTCCTGCCCGATAAATTCGCTTAATTTTTTCGGGCGAAGCGTTAAATCCAAGGTTTTATCATCGCCCAATTCTTCAGGTTGGGTGACGCGTTCGTTAATGTCGGTCATGTTTATATTTTAGCGGTTTAGAGGGGTTAAGTAAAGCTAATATATTAACCAAATATGGTTATTTGACGTTACGGACAACTTTTGCTATAGTAACTATAGAAGTAAATCCTCTCGTGTTGGAATACCGTAAGGCGTTCCGCAAAAACGAGGGGTTTTCTGTTTTTAGGGGAAAGGTAAGTTTTCTTCAATTACCTTGTTTTTTATTATTTCATAATATTCGTAATCATTTTTTTCATATTTCCTGAATATAGCCCAGGAAATAAAATCAACGGCCTGTAAACATTTTTCCGTATGAGATGGTTTAATTTTAATCTCAAAGTGGTTATTGCCCTTTTTTATTAAATTACTTTTTAAATAATCCTCAAAATTTTTCTTTAAAAATTTATTTGTCTCCCGCTGATCAATATATACCAAAATTTTTTCTCCATCTTTCAAAAGTTTTTTATTATGCAACCTATCTAATAAAATATTAGCTGTGTAATTATATAAATAAGATTTTTGATTTTGTAAGTCAGTATAAACTTTTTTCTTATTTAAAATAATACAAAGTATTTTTAAATCTCCAGTTTCTGATAATAACTTAAGCACTTTTTTTCTAGTAGTGCTATCAGCATGATAAGCGTGTAATTCGCTTATCTTTTTATATTTCCTTTTTAATCCTCTGTGTACCTTTTTAATGCATTTCTCAACTTTACGATGGTTATTTGTAAAAACAAGAGTTAAAATAAACCAACGGCTAGAGCGTTCGCTAAATCCTAAATCTCCACTTTCATCTAAAAATATATAAGACATAAATTTATTTAATACTGGTATTATTTTATGTTTTATTGATATCGATAAAACATCTGCGGATAACTATATTATACACGAACAAAATACGAAAGTCAAACATTGATTATAAAAAAGCCGCAATCCACTTCGGAATACGGCGTATATCAGATTCTTTACTTTTTCTCCTCATCTTTAAAGAAGAATGAATATATCCTCACTTCGTATTTGCTTATTAAATCTTTAATTTTTTTCTTAGCTTCTTCTTTATTCATGTTTTCACTCTATCATTTCTCCGCTAATATTTCAACTTTACTAAAATAAAAAAACAGGGCTCGTAAAGAACCCTGGTGGTTGGTATCTTGCCGCGTGGTTACGGTCGATAGGCAATATGCGACATGCCGCACTGGTCACATTTAGCCGGCGTATTGGCAATACGGGATACCCCATAAATATCGGTTGCCCTGAAAGTGTTGCTGCAATTGGCGCAGCGAACCTCTCCGTAGAAATCGATTTCCACTCTCGGCGTCGTGCTTTTCGTCCCGATCGATCCTCCATTTGACCAAAGATGGTCGCAAGCATCGCCGGGCCGGGCGAGCTTTTTCCAAAGAGAGCAATGGAGACAAAAAATTGGTTTATCATTATAAGCCGACGCCGCCTTCCTTGCCGGCTCCGGTTTGGGTTTAGGTCGCCAGGGCCAATCTTCTACGACTTGGACGCCCATCCTCGGCCTGATGAGAAACTCGCCGGGTACGCCATAGCCCAAAAACCTGCCATGCTCGACGATCTTCCGCAACGCTGTTGCTTCTGTCATCTCCTTAACCTCCTTGTTATGGGTTAAACTCACTTACAAAGGCCGCAAATATATTAAAACACTTTATAAAAAATAACCATTTTTGTCAACCGTATTTTATTTCACCACCGTCCCTTTAAATTTTTTCCCTTCAAGGCAATTATTCAAATTGGCAATATTTTTTCCATTCATAATCACGACTTTTAAACCTAATTCCTCGGCCTTTTTCGAAGCAATCGGGTCAAACGGCGCGTTAAGGCTGGGCGACCATTTGTTGCCGACCAGCTTTCTGAATTCCGGCCAAGTCATTTTCGGCATGATTTTCGCGTCCGCGTGCTTATTCGGATCTTTATCGTAAACATAATCAATATTGGATAAATTAATGATGGTTTTTATGTCGTATTCCTGCGCGATTATGGTAGCCACATAATCGGTTGACCAGCCCGGCTTCCAGCCCGAAGCCACCATTATATTTTTATCGCTATACAACCTAAAAGTCGGATTTTTAATAATTTCCGGATTGGCCTGGTCCCTGAAAATCGTTCTTAATAATTGGGCGTTTAGCCTGGTGGCATGAATGCCCAGCCAATCAAGGTCGTCGCGCTCGATTTTTACGACTCGCGAGGCCGCTTCCACGTAATTTCTGGAAGTTCTGCCGCCGCCGGCAATTAAGAAAAATTTATGGCCCTGCTTTATCTTTTCTAAAATTAAAGCGCGGAATTCCTGCAAAAAATGCCAATCCACGCCTTCGGGCGGAACGATTAATGACCCGCCGATGGAAATGACATAAGTTTTTTTATTGGGCATATATTTAGTTTAATTATAACTATTCACAATCTATCATGTTTCCCGATTATTGTAAAAATAAAAAAGCCCCGAGGTTTGAATTCGGGACTTGATATTACGCGTCTCCTTAGGCGTTAATCATAAAGGGTCTACTGCAATAGTCGCAATTCAAATGCAACTCTTTTAATAATCTGCTGTTTATTCTGTCGCAATAGGGGCAGAGATACCCGTAATAACCGATTGCTACGCCTAAAAAATATCCAGTTTTCATTCTGCCGTTGTCTGTCGCTTTTTTCTCCTTTTGTTTCGGCGCCTTCTCTTTTTTCGGGGCCAGTCGATGAGGCCGCCCGTACTCTTCATACAACCGCCGATGCTTCAAAGGCTGCCTGGTTATCGCTTCCTTGTCGTCAAGCTCCATCTGATTGCAGCGAAACTTCCGGCAACCCAAAGGTTCATAAGTGTATTCCTCCGGCGCCCGGCAACGCCTCCTGCTCCCTTTAGCATACTGGCCGATATACTTGCCTTTCATCGCCTCCCCCTTTCGCACAAAGATTCCTAGTTTTTTAAAACTATTTCTCTCCTTAAAATCATTTTCTTAATGCCTGTGCAGGCGGAGAGACTCGAACTCTCATGGATTGCTCCACTAGCTCCTAAGGCTAGCGCGTATACCAATTCCGCCACGCCTGCTTGTCCCGCGTTAATCGCGGGGCGTATTTTTTATTCTTAATTATCTTTTAGTTTTTGTCAATTTATTCTGATTTCATTATACCAAAAATTATGCTATTATTATAATATAATTAAAGAGATAGTCGCTTAACTATCTCACAAAATCTAAATATATGGCTATTGAGAATAAAACGCCTGATCCGGATATTGAAAAAAACAAAACCGTAGCGGCTTTGTCTTATGTCTGGATCCTATTTTTAATTCCGCTCTTAGGGAAAAAACACTCAAAATTTTCTCAATTTCACGCCAAACAAGGCTTGATTCTGTTCCTCTTAAGTTTTATTTCCTGGTTTCCGCTGGTCGGCTGGCTGGTCGGCTTGGCGATTATCGTCATCTCGGTTATGGGCATTTTAAAATGTTTGGAAGGAACCTGGTGGAAAGTGCCTTACATCTACGAGCTAAGCAAAAAAATTAATCTATAATATAAAAATGTCATTGCGAAAGATTATCTCTTCCGTCATTCCGGCCTCCGAGCCGGAATCCAGATTTTAGCGCTTAAAATAAATTTCTGGATTGCGGGTCAAGCCCGCAATGACAAAGTTATTTAGGCTTTTCGCAACAACATTATAATCTATGCCCGAAAATAAATTTATTAAATTTTTTGAAGAAATCAATATTAAAGACGTGCCTTCGGTGGGCGGTAAAAACGCCTCGCTCGGCGAAATGTATAAAAACTTAGCCGGCCAAGGCATAAAAGTGCCCAACGGTTTTGCGACTACGGCCGGCGCTTATAATTATCTTTTGAAACAAACTCATCTAAAAGCGGATATAAAAAAAATTCTGGACGGCTTAAACACCCATAACGTTACCGATCTGGCTAAACGCGGCGCCGCCGTCAGAAAATTAATTATCGCAACGGCTTTTCCCGAAGACTTAAGCCAAGGCATCGCCGAAGCTTATAAAAAATTATGCCGGTTTTATAAAACCAAAAATTTGCATGTGGCGGTCCGATCTTCCGCCACGGCCGAAGATTTGCCGGATGCTTCGTTCGCCGGCCAGCAGGAAACTTTTTTAAACGTTTCCGGCGAGGTTGAGCTGCTACTCGCGGTTAAAAAATGCCTGGCTTCGCTATTCACCAACCGAGCCATTTCCTACCGCGTGGATAAAGGCTTTGACCATTTTAAAATCGCGCTTTCGGTCGGCGTGCAAAAAATGATCCGTTCGGATTTAGCCGCTTCCGGCGTTACTTTTACGATTGACACCGAATCCGGCTTCGCCAATACGGTTTTAATCAGCTCAATTTACGGCTTAGGCGAAAATATCGTTCAGGGCAAAGTTGACCCTGATGAATTTTATGTTTTTAAACCGACCAAAACTATTATTTCCCATAACATTTCCACTAAAAAAATAAAAATGATTTATAGCGCCGATCCGAAACATCCGGTCAAAGACGTCCCGGTGCCGGCCGCCCTGCAAGCCAAGTCTTCCATAACCGACGCGCAGGTTTTAAAACTTGCCGATTGGGCCATGAAAATTGAAAAGCATTATGGCCGGCCCATGGATATAGAATGGGCTTTGGATGGCCGGGAAAACCAATTATACATTATTCAGGCCAGGCCGGAAACTATCCATTCGGTGCGCGATTACAGCGTGATTGAAGAATATGTCTTGGAAAAAAAGAGCAAAGTTATTTCCACCGGCCGCAGTGTCGGCAACCGCATCGGCGCCGGAGCCGCCAATCGGATTATGGACATAAAAGACATCGCCAAATTCAAACCCGGCGAAGTTTTAGTGACCGATATGACCGATCCGGACTGGGAACCGATCATGAAAATCGCCTCAGCCATAGTAACGGATAAGGGCGGTCGGACCTGCCACGCGGCCATTGTTTCGCGTGAATTAGGCATCCCCTGCATTGTCGGCATGGGCGACGTTTCCCGAAAAATTAAAACCGGGCAAGCCGTGACGGTAAGCTGCGCCGAGGGCGACATGGGCTTTGTCTATGAAGGCAAACTTGGCTTTAAAATTAATAAAACCAGCATTAAAAATTTAGCCCGTCCGAAAACTAAAATCATGATGAATATCGGCTCGCCGGACATCGCCTTTCAGTCTTCCTTTATCCCTTCGGACGGCGTGGGCCTGGCGCGCGAAGAGTTTATCATTAATGACCAAATTAAAATTCATCCTCTGGCTTTATTGAATTATGGAAAATTAAAAGACAAAAAAGCCAAGAAAAAAATCGATAAACTAACCGCCGGGTATAAAGACAAAAAACAATATTTCGTGGACAAGCTGGCCGAAGGCATCGCCATTATCGCCGCCGCTTTTTACCCTAAAGACGTGATTATCAGATTTTCCGATTTTAAAACCAACGAATATGCTAATCTGATCGGCGGCGCCGCCTACGAGCCGATTGAATCCAATCCCATGATCGGCTGGCGCGGCGCTTCCCGCTATTACGACCCGCAGTTTGAACCGGCCTTTGCTTTGGAATGTTTAGCCATTAAAAAAATAAGAAATGAAATGGGCTTAACCAATTTAAAAGTCATGATTCCTTTCTGCCGCACGGTCGACGAGGGCAAGCAAGTCATCGCCACCATGGCCAAATACGGCTTAAAGGCCGGTGAAAACGGTTTGGAAATTTACGTCATGGCCGAGATTCCGACTAACATAATTTTGGCCGAAGAGTTCGCTAAAGTTTTTGACGGCTTTTCCATCGGCTCAAACGACCTGACGCAACTAATGCTCGGCATCGACCGCGATGCCGGACAGCTTAAAGTGGCCGGACCGTCCAATGAAAAAAATGAATCCGTCAAATGGATGATTAAACGTTTAATCGAAACCGGCAAAAAAACCAAAACTAAAGTCGGTATCTGCGGCCAAGCGCCGTCAGATTTTCCCGACTTCGCCCAATTTCTGGTGGAATGCGGCATTGACAGCATTTCCCTTAACCCGGACACGGTTATAAAAACCACTATCGCCATACTCGAAACCGAGAAAAAACTTAAATCTCGTAACGCATAACTCACAACTCATAACTCAAAAAAATAAAGGCGGTTATAATAACCGCCTTTATTTTTTATTTAACATTAGCCTTATTATTTTAATAATCATTGACAAAAAAATAAAAGTATGATATAGTTTTAAATAATTTTGGCTCTTTAAAATCGTTTTATTACCCTAAAATTGCTGTTCCATTGTCATTGCGAGAAGCCCGTAATCGGGCGACGAAGCAATCTCACTATTTGTCATTCCGGCCTTGAGCCGGAATCCATGAGTATTTAATCTAACCATCTTCTCTGATTAACCACAGTTTCGGGGTAATAAAATAATTACAAACTAATAAATAAAAAGGGAGGAAAAGATCATGGCGAAAAGAATAGTTCAGGCATTGGTTGGCATACTCATTTTGTTGGCCATTCTGACAGTTTATTTTGTTCAGGACAACAACACAAGGATGATTATGCTTTGTGTAAAAACGGCGATTTCGGTTTTCGTTATTTTCGTTTTCGCTTCTCTTTTGTTCCTAGCAGTGGAGGAGAAAGGAGCAATCTGGAAAATAATCGCCATGGTCGGAGGCTTTTCCCTGGCTGTTATTTTTCTGGCGGCAGGTAATCATCTGGTTGCCTATGTCAACCGCATGGAAAGAGCGGCTGGCATAAGCGTGCCCGGAGATACTTTTGGGGGCTGGGCATTGCTGGCAGTCTGCGCCATCAGCGGATTTGCCGCTCTGCTTTACGGCCTGGCGAAAACCGATGAAAGACGGAATGGACGGAGGAGACCGATATGAAAATCATCTCATGCCCCCTCTGCAAGGGACAAATCTCCGTCCCGCCTTTTTCTAAAGGCGACGTGTTTGCCAACGGCAAGCATGTGTTCTGCCCGGACTGCGGCTGCATGGTCTGGGCGCCTTCAGAGGAAAGGCTTCCGCCGACCGCCTTCCCTCTGGCGGTCTCTCCTGAAGGCCGGCCGTGGATGACTCCACGGGCAATGTAAGCAAACTCGCCGGGGATTCTCTTTATGAGTCTCCCCGGTTTTTTCTTTTTCTCAATTTGACTAAAATAATTAATCAAGGCAAAATGTAATTATCTAACATAAAGCTCATTCTATTAAAAAAGGAAAGGAGATCGCCATGTTTTGGTTTTGGTTTTTTATCGTAATAGTATTGGCAAGCATCGCTTCAACGATAGGCATGCTTTCAAGCTACTATTTTTATGATGCCAGCCAATTTTGGCCGGAAGCCATTAAGATTGCCATAGGCATTATCGCCGCGGCCATCTCTCTGGCCAAAATTTTTATCTGGACCGGCCATATTAGGTTTAAGGCCATGATCAACCGGGCCTTCTTGGATCCTAACTCGTAAAAACAAATCAGCCGAGACTTAATCTCTCGGCTTTTCTTTTTCCTAATTTGACTAAACTGCTTTAAAAAGAGAAAATAAAGTTATTATGTCATTGCGAGCCAAGCGGAGCGGGCGAAGCAATCTCTGGTTAAAATCAGAGTACGTGATATTTCCACGCTCCCTTTGGTCGCTCGCAATGACAAAAGTATTTATGTTTAATTTTCTCCACACTTTTAACCCTTCGCCAGTCCTACTGTCATTCGGCCCAATCAATATTTATTGGTATGGTTTTTTTATAGTTCTTGGAGTTTTAGCCGCTATCACCGTCGCCATTTATCTGGCTAAACTCCATAATATAAAAAGTGAAACGATTATCGATCTGGCCGTTTGGCTGATTATCGGCGGACTGATCGGCGCGCGGCTTTACGATATCGGTTTGGAATGGCCTTATTTTTACGCCCACCCCTTGGACAGCTTTAAAATCTGGCAAGGCGGTCTGGCCATCCATGGAGGCATTTTAGGCGGGCTGATTGCGCTTTGGTTTTATGTAAAAAAAACAACCGGCGATTTCTGGCAACTGGCCGCCATTGTAATAACCGGCCTGCCTTTAGCCCAGGCTATCGGCCGCTTTGGCAATTATTTTAATCAAGAGCTATTCGGCTATCCGACTAATCTCGCTTGGGGCATACCGATTGACCAGCTTCATCGCCCTTTAGAATATCTTAATTACGGCTATTTTCATCCCGCCTTTTTATATGAATCCATTGGCAATCTCTTAATTTTTATATTTTTGTTTATTCCGCATTATCTAATAATCAAAAAAAATAAAATAACAAATTCTGCTTACTTTTTGCTTATAGCCGCTTACTTTTTACTATATTCATCGCTTCGTTTTATTACTGAATTTATCCGCGTTGACGCGGCGCCGGTCATTTTCGGCTGGCGTTTTCCACAGCTAATAAGCTTAATAATTATTATATTCTGCCTAACGTATTGCGGCATCGCTTTTTATCGAAAAATTAGTCAAAATAAAACACTTGAAAAATAAAATATTGTGTGTTAACATTATAAAATCTCTCATAAAAAACTAATTCATTAACCGACTAACTAACTTATGCCTATCGCAGCTTCAGCTAAAAAAGAATTACGCAAATCGATTAAACGCAGTCAGCGCAATTCAAAAACCAAGAATAATTTAAAAGATTTGATTAAAAAAAGCCGCAAAGCGATTGAAGCTAAAGACGCCGCCGCCAAAGAATTGGTGGCAAAAACTTTATGCGCCCTGGATAAAGCGGCCGGCAAAGGCATTATTAAAAAAAATGCCTGCGACCGCAAAAAATCAAGATTGCACAAAAAATTAAACCAAACTTTTAAATAGGTTTATAAAATAAAAAACTGTAAGTATATTATAATTTAAGATAATATTGTTACAGTTTTTTGTTTTCTATCGTTCTTTGGAATTAACAACTATATAGTTTATACATGGCCCCTGGTAACAGGGGTTTTTGTATATTATAGTCCCGCTATCAGCATATTCAAGCCGGTAAGATAGTCTCCGCTACCGGACTTAACTTCGTAATCGATTTTCGCCAAACGGCTTAAAATATTTTTTAAAACCGGTAAAGTAAAATAACGCGCCTGCCCTAAGCCTTTTTGCGCCACGAAAGGATGAATTTTTAGCTGGCTGGCGATCTGGCTCTGGCTTAAACCTGATTCAAGCGCCTGCTTAATTTGAAGTAAAATCCTGAATTGCCTGACAAACATATTTAATAGATAGCCGTCGCTTAAGCCGGCTTCAATCTGTTCATCTAAAAGTTTAACGGCTAAAGCTTTGTTTTTAACGCTTAAGGCATCGGTTAAAGCAAAAATATTCTCGCTAAAATTTCCCCGGACTAAATTTTTAACGTCCTCTATTTCTATATTAACATCGCCTGCGGTTAATTTGCCGGCATTCTTATAACTTATTAATTTATCAAGTTCATTATTAATCTGCCAGCCGTCCGAACCGACTAAACCGACCAGCATTTCAGCGGCTTTAGCGCTGATTTTACCGCCGCGCAAGGTTGTTTCTTTTTTTACCCAAGCGGCCGATTCAGTATTATTTAATAAATTAAAGCTATAGGCGTATTTTTGCGCAGACAAAAATTTAAATAACTCGGCCGGTTTTTTAAGGAGCGGCTTTTCCTTGCCGCTTGGATCTAAAAGCATTGGCGCCGGCTTATTCTTAAATTTCTTGGTTTTAAGGTTTGACTCCCAAACGATTATAATATTATCGTCTTGTTTTTTATTTTTTAAATACTCATGAAAATTTTCGAAAATTAACTTGTCTTTATTGATAAAAATATCCTCGATAATAATCAGGCGCTTTTTAGATAATAAGGACGACGGGCTAATCGCCGCCGTAATTTCGGAAAAACTCGCCTTGGCGCCGTTAATAATCTTAAGCCCGCTGCCTAATTTATCAACCTCCTTAAGATATTTATCTTTTAATTCATTTAATTTTAAACGGCTGCGGAAATTATCCTGGCCGTAGAGAAATATTATCATATTATTGTATATTCAGCTAAATTTTGCTAGTATAATATTAGGCTAATAACTATTTAAATACAAGTTCAATTTATGCAAACAACTCAATGCCCGGTCTGCTCAAGCGATATTATTATCGACGAAGAATCATCGGAAAAAGACTTAGTCACCTGCTTAAACTGCGGCACCGAGCTGGAAATCGTTACCCTGCAGCCCTTGCAACTAAGCCCGCTCCAGGAAGAACCGGAAGAAGGAAGCGATAGCGATTAAATATTTGATAATTAATACGTCAACTTTGACGCTTTATAGCAAAGCCGTAATGGCTTTGTTTTATTTTAATTTTTTTACCTGATTTTTAAATAAACCGCCTCTTTCTTTATAATTTTTAAACATGCCGAAGCTGGCGCAAGCGGTTGACAATAATACTGCGTCGCCAGATTCAGCTTGCCTGCGCGCCATAGCTACCGCCTCTTTAATATCATAGGCTAATTCCATATTTTCAGCTTTAAATCCGGCTTTAAGCAACTCTTTTTTTATCCTGGGCGTAGCCTTGCCATTTAATAAAACTGCGAATTTGCATCTGTTTTTAGCTTCTCTGGCCAGCTGTTTAAAATCAGCGCCTTTGTCAGCTCCGCCGAGTAGAATAATTATCCGCTTACTTGTCATTTCGACCGCAGGGATAAATCCCTTATACTTTTTATTTCCACCTTTAAGCGATTTCTCTCTCGGCTCAAAGGCCGGGGTCGAAATAACAACTGGCGCGGTAAAGGATTTTAAAGCTATTATAGTAGATTCTGGCGTAGTGGCAAAACTATCGTCATAATATTTTACGCCTTTTATTTCTTTAACAAATTCAAGCCGATGTTCAAGCCCCTTAAAATTCGCCACAGCCTTTTTAATTATTTCCGGTTTTACTTTTACAATTTTCGCCACCTCCACCGCGGCCGCAACATTTTCCTTATTGTGTTCACCAATTAATTTCGACGGCAACTCAGATCTTTTAAAATAAATCTTCTTGCCCTTTGTTTGAAAATTGAAAATTGAAAATTGTTTGAAAATTGAAAATTGAAAATTAAAAATTAAATAATCATTTTCCTTTTGCCATCTGGTAATATTCCACTTAGCTTTTTTATAATCATCTAATGTTTTATGATAATTCGGGTTATTCGGATCGGCCGGAGCTAAATGCTCCGGATAAAAATTAGTGATTACGGCGATATGCGGGCTAATCGCCATATCTTCTAACTGAAAAGACGACAATTCTAAAACCACCCAATCATTCTTTTTAATTTTATCCATAAACTCAAACGGCGCCACGCCGATATTGCCGCCGAGCCAGACGCGTTTGCCGGCAGTTTTCAAAATTTCATAAATCAAACTGGCGGTCGTACCTTTGCCTTTAGTGCCGGTCACGCCAATTATTTTTTTCGTCGGGCACAGCTCAAAAAATAACCTCATCGGCGAATTTATCCTGTCCGTAATTCGTAATTGATAATTCGTAATTGAATTTATCGGCCACCCCGGCGACCGAAATAAAATATCAAATTTTTCCAAACCTTTGTTATAATTTTTTCCCAGTTTGTCATTGCGAGGAGCCGGCAGGCGACGAAGCAATCTCCGGTAATTATCGCCTAACTGATTTTTATCGCGCCTGTCACAAATCGTAATCTCACATTTCACTTTATATTTCAATAAATACTTAATCAAGGCTAAATTCTCTAATCCTAGCCCTAAAATAGCGATTTTCTTGTTTTGTAAATTTTTTAACATATCTTGATTTGACATAGTAATGAATATAAAATATCATTTTAGTATTAACTAAAAGGGGGCTACCGACTATGGAGAAAAAAAATGACGGCGAAAAGTTATTGAACGGTCGGATCAAGATTCTAAGGGATAAAAGGGGGGCAATATCTGGCGTAATTTTTCCGATGGGTGACATCGTTACTATTAAGGAAAAAAGCGGCGAAGTTACTACCGGCAGGGTAATTAATACTGCGCCGGCGGCAACCTCGGGATCGCGCCTAGGCATTCTGGCTGTTTTGGTCAGACCGAACAACGGCGGCGATATCCGAAGAATCAAGCTCGGCAACATAGCCGAAGCTTCATAAACAACCGGTCAGGGTTCACAAAACTCTGACCTTTTTTTATTTTTAAACTACAATTATTAATTAAATAAATTTATATATGCAACCCTGATTTCAAAATCGCCCGGGGGTTCGGGGGTTGGAGTTGGCGTCAAGGCTTACAGAGATTAGATTAATCAAGGTTATAGCCAATCGGAAACCCCCGAGACTTTTTGCTTACTTTTTAGTCATAAAAAGTAAGTCCTAGCGAAGCGACACGGATAATTTAGTTAAAATAAAGCATACGATAATGTACAAATTTTTACTAAACAACCGGAGATTGCTTCGCCCCAAATCCTCAATGCTCGCAATGACATTATATTTTATCCATCTCCCCCCAATTATCGCCTACGCTCGCGTCCACGCCTAACGGAACTTTTAATTTCATAACATTTTCCATAATTTTTTTAATTTCATCCGCCGTTATTTTTACTAAATTCTCTTTTACCTCAAATATCAATTCATCATGCACCTGCAACAACATTTTAATTTCATTAACTTGATATTTTTTATTTATTAACTCCTGAATGCGAATCATGGCCACTTTAATGATATCCGCGGCTGTGCCCTGCAAGGGCGTATTAATGGCCATGCGCTCGGCCGCTTTTCTAACCTGGATAACCGATGAATTTATTTCCGGCAGTATCCGCCGCCTTTGGAATAGAGTTTCAGTATAACCCTTCTCTCTGGCCGTTTCAATAGTTTCGTCCACGAATTTTTTAACGCCCTTGTAAACGACAAAATATTTATCAATAAATTCTTTGGCGCGCGTATAAGGGATATCCGCGCCTTGCGCTAAACCGTGCGGCCCCTGGCCGTATAAAATCCCGAAATTTACCGCCTTGGCTTCTCGGCGCATTTCCGGAGTTACCTCGCTTAACGGCACCTGATTAATTTCCGCGGCCGTGGCCGTATGGATATCTTCGCCTTTTTTAAAGGCTTCAATCATCTTTTTATCGCCCGACATATGCGCGGCCAATCTTAATTCAATTTGCGAATAATCCAAACTTAACAGTTTACAGCCTTTATCGGCGATAAAAGCCTTGCGAATTTCCCGCCCAAGCTCGGTGCGAATCGGAATATTTTGCATATTAGGCTCGGTTGAAGACAGCCGGCCGGTAGCGGTAACTGTTTGATTAAAACTGGTGTGAAGCCGCCCGGTTTTTTCGTTGACCAGTTTCGGCAAAGCTTCAATATAAGTCGTGGATAATTTCACCACTTCGCGATATTCCTGGATTAAATCAATTATCGGATGCAATCCCTTTAATTTAGCCAATTCATCGGCGCCGGTGGAAAAACCGGTTTTATTTTTAGAAATTCCCATGGCCGGTATGGCTAATTTCTCAAACAAAACTTCTCTTAACTGCTGAGTTGAATTTATATTAAATTCCAGGCCGGCTGATTCATGTATCTTTTTTGTTAAACTACTGATTTTTTTATCCGTTTCCTTGCCCATCTTAGCTAGAAATTCTTTATTTATCTTTATGCCGTTAATTTCCATTATGGCTAAAACCAAAACCAACGGCATTTCAATCTCATCAAACAATTTAATTAATTTTTGCTTTTTTAATTCCGGCAACAATTTTTTCACCAAACGATTGGTAAAATCCGCATCCTCGCAGGAATAATTAGACAATTTTTCTGCCGCCACCTCGCCAAAAGCTATTTTTTCCTTACCCTTGCCCAATAAATCTTCTTTGGTAATTTTTTGATGGTTAAATTCACTGAAAGTTACCGCGTCTAAATTATGCTGTCGGCTGCCCGGATTTAAAAGATACGACGCGATCATGGAATCGGCAGCCGCGCCTTTAACGTTTATACCTAAACTAGCCATTACCTCAATATCAAATTTAATATTATGCCCGAATTTTTTAATTTTTTCGTCCTCAAATATGGGCTTTAATTTTTCCAGCCAAATATTATCAGTTTTTTCCGCCTTATTATAATTAAATAGATCGCTTTTTGCCGTTAATTTTTTATTTTTTATTTCTAAATAATACGCTTCGCCGGCTTGCCAGCTAAAACTTACGCCCAATAATTCAGCCGTCACCGGATTAAAATTTCCCGTCTCCGTATCAAAGGCAAATTCTTTTTGCGCCTCCAATTGTTTTAAAAATTTAGCGAATTTTTTGTCATCATCAACTAATTCATATTTAAATAATTCTAAATTTCTTTTAAATTTATCAATTTGCTCATAATCATCACTTTTTACCAGCCGTTTTTCCGTATCCTGCCTTAAACCCTGGAGCCTTGGTAAAAGCGAATGAAATTCCAACTCATTAAATAACTTCGCTAATTTTTCCTGATCAAACGCGCCAAAGCGAGCTTGATCTAAATCAAACTCAATCGGAGCGTCAAGTTTTATGGTAGCTAAATCTCGGCTCATATAGGCGTTAGCTTTATATTGAATTAACAGCTCGCGCACTCGGTCTTTTATCTTTTTAGAACCAATATTTTTATAGACTCCATCCAAAGTTTTAAAATTATTTAGAAGCTCGGCCGCAGTTTTTTCTCCAATCCCTTTTACTCCGGGAATATTATCCGACGGATCGCCGCGCAAAGCTTTAAAATCAATCATCTGATCTGGCTCTAGGCCGTATCTTTCCCTAACCGCCTTGGCATCGTATATCATCGAATCGGTCAGGCCGCGTTTCATGGTAAAAACTTTCGTATGATCATTAATTAATTGCATAGTGTCCATGTCACCGGTAACAATTATTTTTTCAACCGCACCGTCAACTTTACTAGCCAAAGTGCCGATTAAATCATCAGCTTCAAAGCCGGCCAATTCAAAAATCGGAATATTAAAATTTTCAGCGATTTCTTTAACCCGAGGAATTTGCGCGTATAATTCATCCGGCGCTTTTACGCGCGTAGCTTTATATTCTTTAAATTGCTCATGGCGGAAAGTCTTTTCTTTTCTATCTAAAGTTAAGGCCACGTATTCCGGCTTGAATTCACGCAAAGCCTTAATCAATACGGCCGTAAAGCCGTAAACCGCGTTAACGATTTCTCCGGTTTTAGTGGTTAGGGGCGGCAAAGCATGAAAGCTCCTGTGAATCAAAGCATTGCCGTCAATAATCATAAATTTTGCTTTTTTGTCGCTCATGCTGTTAAATAATTAAAAATATCAACAGTAAAATAGCCGCGATAACAACTTCCTGCTTGGAAAAATATTTTATCGGCCCGTGAAAATATATTTTTAAATTAGGGTACGCCGGATAAAGTCCGGAATTATCCAAAGAATCTAAAATCAAATGAATAGCATAAGCAATAAAAAAAACCAAGCCGGCTGAAAAATTTATTACCATTAACATAACTGAAACTGCCAGACAAAAAAATATATTATGAAAATAATTTCTTTGCGGCATGCCAATATCAACTTTATTCGTAGAAGCAATAAATACTTTTTTAAATTTAAACAAAATACCGGCTTGATAATAAGCCAATAGATGATCTAAATCCATAATCACCGAACCTAAGAGCGAAACTTCATAATTTCCCGTTAATTTTCCGATAATCAGGCCGGCGGCCAGATGAGTGGGTAAAAACATAAAATATTCTTTGGTGGACTCAGGCAGAATCGAACTGCCATCACCGCATTGCAAATGCGGTATTCTAACCGTTAAACTATGAGCCCATTTATAAAATTTGTTGTCTGGCTACGCCAGATCTCTCTAAGAGACAAACGCGGCGCTCTACCAGCTGAGCTAACAGCCACCTTGGCCAGTTCAGCGAAATTATTTTTATCACACAAATTTTATCTAAGCGGAAAAAAAATCGGCCTAAATCTGACTTACACCGGTTTATTATACCGTAAAATCGGCGATAATATCCATTCTAAAAATCCGCCGATCATATTAGTCATAATCAGCATGCCTATAAAAACAGCTAACATGCCTAATAATTTATAGCCTAACCTGGAACCGCCTTCGGAGCCAAGATGGCGCTCAAAAAATTCTATTCTGCCGAAAGCGTTTAACATCGCCTCGGACTTAATCACCATTAAAGCGCCAACTGCCAAAATAATAAAACCAACTAAAATATTCATACTTTTTATAATCAAATTAAAATTTTTATTTGATACATTATATTTTTTGTTTATCCCCGTAGGGGGAAAGTATTTATCATCCCCTTGCGGGAGAAAACTTTTTTGAAAAAGTTTTCAAAAGTTTATTTTAAATAATTTAACGGATTATACTTTATGCTATTAATAATATATTCAAAATGCAAATGCGGTCCGGTGGAATTGCCGGTTGAACCCATGGCGGCAATCGCTTCGCCCTTTTTAACCACATCGCCCTTTCTAACATAAAATTTAGACAAATGCCCGTAACGTGATTTTCTGCCGCCGCCGTGATCTATGACAATCTGATTGCCATAACCAGTGCCCCAGCCGGCTACTTCAACCACCCCGGCGTCGCAGGCGTAAATCGGCGTGCCGGTTTTATTGGCGATATCTATGGCATGATGTCTCCATGAAAAATATTGCGTCAGCCTGGCACCAACGGTCGGCCAGGCCAATTTATTGCTGGCCGTTGATTTAAGGTCTTGCGGCTTTAGCAAATCTTTAAGGAAAGAAATCGCGGAAACATTGCCGGATGATCGGCTTGGAGAATAATAGGTTTTTTTGCCGCCGGGAATAATTAATTTCTGGCCAACCGATAGCATCTCCGCGCTGGCTAATTTATTGGTTTCCATAATCGTATTAGCGTCAATGCCGTATTTAGAAGAAATTGAAGCTAAGGTATCGCCTCGCGCGACCTTATAGGCCACTCCGCTCGTCGGTAAAATCACTAATTTGTTGCCCGGCCTGATCAAGCTATAAGCGTTAAGGTCATTTTCCCATAAAATCGTGTTGACGCTAATTCCAAAATTGGCGGCGATAGTGCTGACTGTGTCGCCGGCTTGCACTATATAGTCGATTATGCCATCTCTTGGGCGTATGGTTTTACTGGTGGCCGCTAAATCCGGTTTTCTTATGGCATCGCCGCTTTGCGCCAAAATTTCCATGTCTTGCGCGCTGTCTTCCGGCGCCGTCATTTCGGCCATAGGCTGGGGCTTAAAGGCGGTTAAATTATCCAAATAAGTCTGCTGTACCGGAGTAATCGCCGCCTGCTCGTCGAAATATTCTTCAATCAGCTGGTCGTTTTCGCCAAATTCGCTTGAGATTATTTCCGATAAAAACGTTTTGCCGGCAACTTCGTCAGGCGCCACCGCTTGGGTTTTTTGGGTTAAATTAAAAACTACGAAAAATATAGTTAAAACTCCAACCGCCACATGGATTAATTTCTGATTGACAAAAAAAATGGCTGATTTATTTCTAATTTTATCGGTTAAGCCGAGCCGTTTTATAGTTGAAAGATAAAATAAATATAACCTAACCAACACTTTATAAAATATAAATTTTAAAATAGCCAAAACCGGTTTTAGCGCTAAATTAACAAAAAAAGCGGCTGATAACCTCTTTAAAAATATTAAAAATTTTATTAAAAATATCAGCATATTTACCGATATTTTCTTAAAATTTCTCTTAATATAATTAATATTAATTTATTAAAATAACATCATTATATTAACATTTTAGGAGCTTAAAGTCAATCGCTAAAAATAAAAAAGAGAAGGCGCTTGAGCGTCTCCTCTTTTTATAATCAAATAGTTATACCTTAATGACTACCGGTAAAACCATGGGCCGTCTTTTAGTCTGCGAAAACAGAAACTGCCCGACGTCGTTCCTGATTTTATTCTTGACGTAATCATCGTCAGCCGGCGTGCGCGGATTATGGTCTTTAACGATTTTCTTAACTTTCATCCTGGTTTTTTGAATTAACTCTTTATTCTCTTTCATGTAAACGAAACCGCGCGAGATAATATCCGGATTGCCGATAGTATCGCCGGTTTTAGCGTCAATCGTGGCAATAACCACAATCATACCGTCTTCGGCCATAACTCGGCGGTCGCGCAAAACGATATTGGAAACATCGCCCACGCCCAAACCGTCGACCATGACATAATCAGTTACAACTTTATCTTTAGTAAGCTTGCCGGAAACTTCGCCGCCGGCCGCTTTATGAAATTCGACAATTTGGCCGTTATCAGCCACGAATATTTTATTTTTTTGAATACCGACCTGCTCGGCTAAATCAGCGTGCGCTTGCAGCATATAATGGTTCGCCTCAATCGGCATAAAATATTCAGGCTTTAAGAGACGCATCATTAACTTTAAATCTTCTTGCTTGGCATGGCCGCCGGCATGCACGTCCATCATCTCATAATGGATTACTTTGGCGCCTTGCCTGACAATCATATCTTTTAGCCCCTGAATCGTCCGCTCGTTGCCCGGAATGACCGAGGAGGAAAATATTACCGTATCGCCTTTTTTTAAATTAATCGTGCGATGCTCATTATTAACCACGCGCATCAGGAAGGCGTTTGACTCGCCTTGAGCGCCCGTACCGATAATAATAACTTTATTGTCGGGCAGACGGCTTAATTCATGGTCTTCCGCTAAAATTCTCGGATTAAATTTAAGATAGCCGATTTGATGGGCTATTTCCACGTTATCGTTCATGCTTCTGCCTTGAAGATTTATTCGACGCCCGAATTTCTCCGCCAAATCAAAAAGTTTCTGCACGCGGCTAAGCTGAGAAGCGAAAGTGCCGATAATTATTCTGCCATCGAGTTTCTCAAAAATTTTTCCCATTTCATCGCCGATGGAAGATTCGGAAATCTGATAGCCGACATGCGTGGCATCGGTTGAATCGGAGAGCAAAAGCAAAACGCCGGCGCCGCCGATTTGCGCGATCCGGTTTAAATCGGCCGGTTTATCGTTAACCGGCGAATAATCTATCTTAAAATCACCGGAATGGATAACCGTGCCTAAAGGCGTATGGATAATAACGGCGAAACAATCGGGGATGGAATGGTTTACTCTTAAAGTTTCCACTCTGAAAAATTTGCCTAGCTGCAATTTTGAATCTTCGGTTATTTCTTGGATGTTAAGTTTCGGGCATTTGCCGAATTCTTCAACTCTCTTTTTCACTATGCCGGCGGTTAATTTGCCCATAAACATATTCGGATTGCCTAACCGGCCCATTAAATGAGGAATGCCGCCGATATGGTCATAATGGCCGTGAGTGATAATTACACCCTTAATCCAGTCTTTTTTATCGTCTAAATAGTCGACATTGGGAATAATGTAATCAATTCCCGGCATATCTTCTTCCGGAAACTGCAACCCCATATCAACAATAATAATTTCTTTATTATATTCAAACACGGTCATATTGCGGCCGACTTCTTCAAGCCCGCCTAAAACAATAACCTTTAATTTATTCTCCGCCGAGGCGAAGTCTGGGGTTTTTACTCCGGCGGAATCAAAACGCTTATGCGCTAATCCGACAACGGTTTTAGAGGGAGCCAAAGGCTGTCTCCTGTTTCTTGATTTATATTTTGTAATCATATACTTATTAGTTGCCATTAAAAATGGCAGAGTTTTTTAATTATGTGCCGGAAAGAGGATTTGGACCTCCACGGGATTGCTCCCACAGCGCTCTGAACGCTGCGTGTCTACCAGTTTCACCATTCCGGCAATAATACACTGGCGGCTAGGCTGATTATAAAGTTTTTACCAAATGATTTTTTTACCCGTGTTTATATACCATTGGCCGATATCATCGAAACGATCGCTCGGCAAGATAATACTTTTTATACTAAAACCTTTAATTTTTTTTGACTGAACATAAATATAATTGGGGCTGTAGAGAAATATGGCCGGTTCATCTTCGGCGATAATCTCCTGGAACTTCTTATATTTTTCCTGGCGCGCCTTAAAGTCCAAGCTTAAACGGCCGTCTTCCAATAATTTATCGACTTCTTTATTGATATAATCGGCAATATTCAAACCGGCTTGGCCAATCTGCGAAGAATGCCAAAAAGCGTAAGGATCGGGATCAGCGCCGGTTATTTCTCCGTATATTAAAGCGTTAAAATTTCTTGATTTAATTACTTCAACTTGAATTTGGTTGGTTGGCACCAAATTAACTTCAGTTTTTACATTAATATTATTCCAAAATTCAGAAATCAATTTAGCGACTTGGCCGTACTCCTGATTATCGACCGTAGTTAAAGTTATGGCTAAATAATTATTATCTTTGGCGAGCCACCGGCCCTCGCCCATTTTTATTTTTGCTTCAGCTTGTTTTTTTATTACTTCGTCTTTAGCGGCTAAATCTTGCTTGGCCCGAGTAATATCCGCGGCGGTCAATTCTATAACTTTCCAGCCGGCTTCGGAGAGCAATCGGCTTGAAGTTGCCGCGTTATAATCATATTTCTTAATCCCATTATAATAAGCGAAACTATTAGGCAATATCGGACCGTCAATAACACGAGCATCCCCGGCCAAAACTTCGTTAACTATTTTATTTTTATCGATCGCGTAAGCTAAGGCTTGGCGTACTTTTTTATCGGCCAAAACCGGATTAGACTTTACGTTAAAAAACACGGCTGAAAGTTTTGGCAAATTAAGATTATAAAAATTTAAAGAATCTTGCGCTACCACCTGAATTTTATCCTGCTCCGGCAAATAACTGATGCCGTCGATTAAATTGTTATTCAAGGCCGAAATAGTTTCCTCTAAATTACCAAAAAGTTTAAAACTGATAGTATCGATACGGGCTTTAGCGCCGTAATAACGTTCATTGCGAATTAAAATATAGGTTCTGATATTTCCGGATTTATCTTTAACCAATGATTTAAATTTATATTTTCCCGATCCAACCGGTTTTAGATTCAACTCGGCCAAACCGGCCGAGGCCGGTTCAATCTGCTGCCAAAGCTCTTGGGGTAAAATGCCAAAATTTAATAGATCTAAAAAGGCCGCGTATGGTTCAGTTAAATTAAATTTAATGGTTCTATCGTCGATTTTAGAAATTTCCACGCCGGTAAAAGCCACTCGCAAGGGGGATTTGTATTTAATACTTTTAATGGCTTCAAAAGTAAAAATTATATCATCAACGGTAAGAGGGCTCCCGTTATGCCAAACCGCGTCCGGCCTTATTTTTATGGTGTAAATTTTGCCGTCTTGGCTTATTTCATATCCTAGGGCTAAATCGTTTGCTAGCTCGGCGTTGGCGCTCCTTTTAAATAACGACGAATAAACCAACTCGGTAAGATCGCTGTCAAGATCGCTGTAGCTTGAATATAAAGGATTAATATATTTTATCGAACCGATAGCGCCTTCGATATAATCGCCGCCCGCGACCGGAATAATTTGCAAATGTGCTTTATAAAATCTGGCGGCTAAAAACACTGAGCTGAAAAGAATAACCACCAAACAAACGCCAATCGCTAATCGTTCGGTTGGATTTAAATATTTCTTAATGTATTTTAGTTGCTTAAAACTCGGCCACCTTGATTTAGCCAAAGAAAATACCAATTTTTTATCCAATTCCGCCTGCGCTTGGCCGCGCCGAAAAATATTTTTTAATCCTTTAATCAAACGGCTGAAATTAAAAATAAAATTTTTTGCCTGATTAAAAAATTGTCTTTTATCTCTTAATGAGTTCACTTTTGATAATATTTAACCGCTGATTTGTTTAACCGCGCCAAATTGTCGGAAAAACTATTTATCACCGCATCAGCGGGATCTCGCCGGCAAAATATAAATTAAAGCGGCGGGGTAAATTAATTTAAATAACCTCCTTGAGTATATATAATTGTTGTTTTAATTTAGCCTTTATAAAAAAAGATAACGGCTAAAGAAACCGAGAGAAATATGACTGCTAAAATTATAGTAGCAATAAATAATTTTTTTTCCACGCCTCTTTTAGTGCGATAAATATTACCGGCGCCGCCAAAAACTCCCGACAACCCGGCTCCGCGATTCTGCGAAAGAATCGCCAGCATCAGCAAGGCCGCTATAATAATTTGTATTATTTGTAAATTTTTCATTATTTTTTAACTTGTTCCAAAATTTTTACCAAAATACTTTTATTGTTAACCGCTAAGTCGGCTAAAATTTTTCTGTCCAACTCTATTTTATTTACTTTTAAGAGATGAATAAATTTAGAATAAGATAAGCCATGCTCTTTTGTGAAAGCGCTGATTTTTATCTGCCACAGGGCTCGATTATCTCGCTTTTTTAAGCGGCGATCAATATAAGAACGAACTCCGGCTTTAACCACGGCGGTCGAGGCTCTGCGCATTAAATTCTTCCTGCCCCACATATAACCCTTGGCTTTCTTAAGTAAATTTCTTCTTTTTTTGAGATGTATTATCGCTCTCTTAACTCTTGGCATAATTATTTATAATCAAATTAAAATTTTATGGCCATAGGGCTTTGCCCGCTATAAATTTTAATTTGATACATTATATTTTTTGAAAATATTAAAAACTTTTTTAAAAAAGTTTTTAAGCGTAATTATATGGCATTAATTGTTTAATTACTCTTCTCTCGGTATTGGAAATACCAATATCTCGGCGCTTGTTTCTTTTAACCTTGCCTGATTCGCGCGAATTAAAATGATCCTGGCCGGTCTTTCTCTTTAATATCTTTTCGTTTCTAGTTACTTTAAAACGTTTAGCTGTGGCTTTATGAGTTTTTATTTTCGGCATATGCTATTTTAAACAAAAAACAGGTAAAATACCTGGTTTTCGTATTCTTGATTATTGCTTATTTATCAATATTATATTAAACCTTCCGCCTTGTTTTGTCAAGCCCTGCTCTATTTCCATAGTTAAACCCGGCGTGGCTTTTAACTTTTGATAGAATTTTTTCATAATCTCTTCTGCCTTTTCCGGATGCTGGCGTTCCCGCCCTTTTAAGATTAATTCCAATTTTAATTTATCGCCTCTTTCCAAAAACTTCTTGGCTTGCTCAAACCTAAAGTCAAAATCATGCTGGCTGATTCTAACCGACAATCTAATGCCTTTTATTTCCACCTTTTTCTGTTTAACTTTTTGTTTTTGCGCTTCTTTCTCTTTTTTGTATTTAAACTGGCCGTAATCCATGATTTTAACTACCGGCGGCTGTATTTTAGGATTAACCTCAACCACATCCATGCCGATCTGTTCGGCCATAGCCAAAGCTTTACCGGTTGGCATTTCGCCTATGCTGACGCCATTTTCATCAATTAAAAAAACCGCCGGCACGCGAATTTGCTGGTTTACGCGAAATCTTTTTTCCTCAAAATCAGGTTTTGGCCTTCTATATACTCGGCGCATTAGTAATGAATAAGATTAATGATATTTATATTTTAAGGTAAAATAAGTAAAAAGTCAATTCTTAACCTGTCAATTCTTAACCTTGACTTAAGGGCGTTTGCATGATATAAAGCATAGTCAGATTTCATAATGAAATCTATGAACATTCAAACATGAGGAGGATATTAAGATGATTAACGACTGCCTGATTTCACAGACTTCGCTGATAAACTGGTGGGTGGTGTCTATCTTTATTCTGGGTATACTGCCTCAAGTATTTCTCAGCTCGGCGGACGGAACCTTTTTTGCCTGGCAATATCGGCAGGTTGATCTGCCATTATCTTGGCACTGGGGAGTACTGATCGGCGACCCGATACTTGCCATTTTTATGGGAAGAATTTGGTCGGACTTACATTTCAACCTTTGGAGTATTTTCTTCTTGATTGTCAGCATGGCTATCTCTGCGGCAATGCATAACTTGTGGCGAGGCATTAGCGGACACATGTTCTATCAGTGCCTTCTTGTGCCAGCCGGCTGGTGTCATTTTGTCTATACCGTTATAGCCATGGAGCTGATATTGGAATTCATCTTCACTCCCATGCCCCGGGGAACTATTATGGCCGCGGCTTTTATTCTTTTAATTTTCGCGCCTTTCGCGGTTTTTGAACCTGGTTGGGCCGAATGGCAAAGAAAAAAACTAAGAAAGCCGGACGCCAAATGGTTCTGGCAATCGTTCATTTCTCTGATTGGCATGTGGGCGGCGATTTTCGTTGTCGCCTACTGCAAAATTTAATTATCTCATTTTCATGGGCGCCGTTTGCGACGCCTTTTTTTATTGAACAAACTGATTTCCTTGATATAACCTGATATAACTGTTGGTGGCCGCTTCATTGCCGGAATATAGTTCTAAGAGCCACTTTCTAGCTTCCGCCCAATCTTTATCTTCGATTGCCATTAAAGCTAAATTTTCATAAGCGCCATAATAAGGAAAATCAAAATTTAAAGCATGCAAAAAATATTTTCTGGCCAGCTCGCGATTACCCTCTTTCCAATAAACCAGCCCTAAATTATTTATGCCCTTGGGATAACCGCTATAAATCTGCTCGGCTCTTAAGAGCGCTTTTTTAGCGTTAATTAAATCTTTTTCCAAATAATAGGCCGCGCCTAAATTAGATTGCGATAAAACGCTATTGGGCGCGCATTTAGCGGCCGACGTAAACAGCCTTTTCTCGGTCAGCCAATCGCCGGAACGAGAAAAACTTAAATAGCCGTAAAAAGCGCATATTAAAATAAAAAATGCCGCATAAAAATAAACTAAAAGCTTTCCGGACATAAGCCGGTAAAGGCTAAGCATCAGCCAGACAAAAAACAAGCATAAACCCAGCGACGGATAAAACATCAGCCGTTCACCGGCGATTGTGCCGGTGGGAAAAATCAAATTGGCAATCGGCAAATAACTAAAAATAAAAATGGCCGAGGCTAAAGCTAAAACCGGCGCGCGGCGCAAAAATATAAAAATGGCCGAACTGAAAAATATAATAATTAAAGCGCCGATTAAAGTTTCCGGCGCTAAAAAACTTTTAATGACCGGCAACTGATTAAAAGAATAATCGGAGCAAAGATTAAACGGCCAAAAAACTTTTTCTAAATACATGGTTAAAACGCTTAAGGCCGTAAAGATTCTTTCTTTAACCGAAACAAACTGTAGCGGATTTTCCACTACGCTGGTAACCGCTTTAAAAAAATATATCTTGCCCAGAACTAAAAATCTTAAACCGAAATAAACGCTTAAGCCCAAAAACATGCCAAAAATCGTTTTGGCGTATTTTTGTAAAATTCGCCGGGAAAAAAATTCTTTCTCTTTTAAATAAATTATTAAAACCGCGATCGGCACGGCCGCGACCGCCGTTTCTTTACTGCCTAAAGCTAAGGCCAGCCAAAAACCGGCCCGCCACCAAACAATATCTTTTTTTAATAATTCAAAAAATACCAGCAAAGAAAAAAGCAACGCCAAAATTTCCGCTCGGCCGACGATATTGGCGACCGCTTCGGTATGAATCGGCAAAACTAAAAAAAACGCGGCCGTTAAATAAGCCGGAAGCTTATCTTTAAACAAACGTTTTAAAATTAACCCTATTAAAAAAACGCTGGCCGCGTAGAGCAACAAGTTAATTAAATGAAAGCCCCACGGCGCTGAGCCTAAAACAATATAATTAAAAGCATAGCTGGCTAAAACGGCCGGCCGATAAAGCCCGGCCGCTTCGGTAAAATAAGGCAGCATTAAAACCTGATCAAACTTATTTAAATCAGCTAACAGATACTGATGATCAACGATTCCACGGTCATCAAACACAAAATCACCGGCTAGCGTCCGGCCGTAAATTATAAAAACCGCCAAAAGGCAAAACAGCGACCAGATTAATTTTTCCCTGCGTAAAATTAAATCTTTCATTACTATATTATAGCAACTTTAAGCTTGGCTTTAAAGAATCAACCCAATCCCCATTTTTTAGTTCCAAACATAAAAAGCATTGCTAAAGAACTAATTAGAGAATATGCGGTTTTATAAAAAAAGACCAGCGGTAAAACCATAAAATTCGCTGGTCATAATTCAATAATTATCACGATTAAATTTTTTTCTTCCCCCTCTTTTTTGGGGCAAGGCAGGCATAACGCCGGCGCATTGATTTTGCAAATCCTGCAAAATCTTTTTTAGAGCTTCGCTATGCTCCGGATATTTTTCCGCTAAAGCCTCAAGGCGATTCTTTGTTTCCTCTTCTTCAGTTTTTGTTAGACGACCATGCGAGCTTATATTTAAATCTTCGACCTGACCGTCATAGCAGATTATTCCGCGTGTCTTTTGGCATTTTCCAACAAAAAAATTGCTCCGGCGCTGGTCACCGCCTTCCATCTCAAAAATGAATATCCCGAAAAGCCTTGGCGGAGAATTAAGTATGCCGCGCAGACAGCCAGTTTCCGTTGAGGTTATATAGAATACTTCCCGCTGGCCTTGATCGCGTTTAAAATATTCGCCACCGCACTCGCTAAGCGTTAACACTATAAATCGCCCCTTACCGAGATCTTCTTCCCTATACCATTTCTTTGCGTCGTCCATGATAATCTCCTTTCAATTTGGCAACTCGTTTAGTTGCATTTTTTAATGTTCGCTAAAATACAATCTTAGAAGGTTCCAGACAATAAAGTTAATTTTATATCGCAGATTATATTAATATAAAGATTGATTTTAAATATTATCATTAATTAACTAAGGCTGTCAAAACTATGCCGGTAGGCGTTCGAGCCTCGTTGTCCTTGGCAGCCCGTTTGATTCCCATATTATCATTTCATAATATAAAAAAGAACTAGCTAAAAGCTAGTTCTTTTTTATTTGGAGCGGGTAACGGGAATTCCGCCTCACTCTCGCTTCTGCCCGTTCAATTCCCGTCTCATTAACTTAAATTTACTATCTTTAATAATAAGCTTTGACTCTTTTAAATTAAAAACCGCCAGAGGTCCGAAGACATGGCGGGTGATGATTTTTCTTTGCTGATAATTTTTCAGCCAATTTCTCTCGGATCAAAGTGGATTAAACCAGCCCCATACAGAGATGAACTTCTGAGCCTTGATTCTATATTCTCTAAGGAACTTTTCTTCCGGATCATCGTCAATAACAATTTCCATAGTTTTCCCTTCGAATTTCCATTTTTCAAGTATGGGCCAGTTGATACCGAACCTAAGGATATTTTTTCGGTAGGTGTCTGGATTACCGCCGGTCCAAAGATGAATTACTTTGCCTTGCTTCTCATATTCTCGGAGTGTTTTTAAGAGAGCGTCGTTAACTCTTGTTGCGCCTCCATCAAATAAGGTTCCGCAAATATCGCAAAAAACTCCTTGAATTAAATTATCCATTGTTTTTCTCCCTTCACTCGCTTTACAATTCCGGAAAAAGCCCCGATCGAACCATAGCTTTTTTCCAGTTCTTAATTTTGGGATTATTGGGATCTCGCCACCCCGGAGGGTCGCACATAACAATTTCTTTCCGTATTTCGTCCCAGTAGCCTCTGATGGATGCATGCCGGGCTTCTACATAGGCAATCTTCTCCTTTGTTCTCTTGGGAACGCTTCCGAAATCACCCACGAGGTCAAGTAGAGAACAAATCCAATCAGAATGATGATTGGCGTCAGTACAAATTACTGTGCGGATACCTTTATTGGCAGCTTTGATGGCAAAAACCAAACCGGCCGGTAAATTGCCACTCGGCAAATCATAGCTAACCGTATCCATTGCGCCATGAAATGATCCGAGCGGAAAAAATAAGTCGGTAAGAACGGCGTCAAATTCCTGATCGCCTTGGAGGGTATCGTAGGCCGATTGAATGGTATCACAAGTGGTTACCTCGTTCCCCCGTAGCGTCAGGTAAGCGGAAGCGATGTTTTTTCTCTCATCATCAATTACAAGTATGCGCATTGCTTTTTCCTCCTTCTTAAATTTTTTAGTTGCATAAATGTTCAAAATTTAACTCTAAACGCTGATACTCCTGGCTATTCCCTGCTTTACGCCTTCGTTAAACACCGTAGTGAGCATTTTCTCAAGCTGCTGACAGAATGATTCTTTGTCCTCATTGTTGATGCAACATAATGCGCTTATGGCAGCTATAGTAAGATCTTCTTCGTCATTAAATTGCATGTGCGAAACAATCCGTTCATCTTCTGCGCCAGCCTCCTTTAGATCTTTTACCGCTTCCTCAAGACTATTATTCCCAGTAATAAACACCTTTATTTCCCCGTCAATTTCCGTAACCATAATATTTAGCATTGTCGCTCCTTTCTTTTTTTCTCGCTGTTTATTTATTTTCCCCATACGAGTGGAAATATTTTTTTAAAGAACCTTCGCGACTTGATTCAAATTTCTTATCGCAATTTTATAGCATAGCATAAAATATAATTTTGTCATTGATAATGACTATTTTCATATTTATAGGATGATTTATCTAGCCAATAAAAGCTTTATTTATTGACATTGTTGCGTATTTTTGCTACTATGAAAGTGTTGCCATTTTAGATGACAAATATCCATAATTATGCTTTACAAACAATTAAAATATGCCGGATTAACCGAAACTGAAGCCAAGATATATTTGGCTTCCTTGGAGTTGGGAGAAACTTCGGTTAGCCGGATCGCCCGTAAATCCAATATAAAGCGCACTACCGTTTATCTTTCTCTGGAAAATCTGATGCATAAGGGGCTTATAAGCGCCATGAAAAAAGAAGGGAAAACCCACTATTTCGCTGAAGATCCACGAAATTTGGAACGGATAATGTCTGAGAGAAAAGAAAAAATTTCAAAATTAATGCCAGAACTTTTAGCCTTTTCCAATATAATTGATAGAAAACCGGACATACGCTATTTTGAAGGAGATAATGGAATTAAGGAAGTTTTTGTACATGCCATTGAAAATGCCAAACAGGAAATATGCCTAATGTATTCAGAAATATATCTTTCCGAATTTAACGAAAAATTTTTTTCCGATTATCTCGTCCCTAAGCGATTAAGAAAAAAAATATTGGCTCGCACTTTAGTTCCGGACAACAACCAAATGAGAGCTTTAGAATCTGAAAAAATTCTCCGCAAAATTAAATTTTTGCCGCCAGATTTATTTAAAATAAGAAGTGAAATAATTATTTACGGAAATGATAAGGTGGGTATTATTTCTTTCCGGGAAAAATTCGCGCTTATCATCGAATGTCTTGATATTCACGATAGCTTTCAAAGTATTTTTGAAGTAATGTGGTTTTCAGCTAAAGATAAATAATTTTCCGTCTAAAAAAGGAACCAGCTAAAACTGGTTCCTTTTTTATTTGGAGCGGGTAACGGGAATCGAACCCGTATCTCTACCTTGGCAAGGTAATATAATAACCATTATACGATACCCGCAAATTTAAATTTTAAAACAGTGCCCGGGGCGGGAATCGAACCCGCATGCCTATAAGGCGCAACATTTTAAGTGTTGTGCGTATACCAGTTTCGCCACCCGGGCAAAATAGTGGAGATGAGGGGAATTGAACCCCTGTCTAATAAATATCTTAAAACATATTTACAGATTAGACCGGTTTGTTTTCTCGCTAACACCGTAAAAACCGAACAAAATCGGCGTTAGCCAGCTTTAATTTTTTAAAATAACCGGCTAAAGCGACCGACTATTCGATCCTAATATATTACACCCGTATCCGGCGCCTAGGCAGCGGCCGGGCGGATGGTTGCGGCTATTAAGCGGCAACAGTTGCAAAGGCCGGCATTTTCCAAGAAAATGTCGCTTTGCTTAATAAGTTTTTGACACTTATTGATTTCAAGCGCGGTTTAAAGTGGCGCCCCTGATGAGCACTTCTGAATGTTTTTAAGAAAATTTTATTATCGATGCCTGGCATCCCCAGTTAAAATTTTCTATCTTCTAAAACTTTCTTTTGTTAATGTTCTGATGCTTCTGTCCAGCTCTCGTTTCTTAATTACTTCCCGTTTATCATACTTTTTTCTGCCCTTGCCGACGCCGAATTCCAATTTTATAAAACTATGCTTAGTATATATTTTAACCGGCACCAATGTCAAGCCTTGTTCATCTTTTTTGCCCATTAAATAAGCGATTTCTTTCTTTTTTAAAAGCAATTTTCTTGACCTGGTCGGCTCGTAATTCGGCCGGGCGCCCGCGAATTTATATAACGGGATATGGGCGTTAGTCAGATAAGCTTCAGGCAAAATTTTTCCCCGGTTCTTTTTAAAAGTTACATAACTGCCCTTTAGGCTGACATGCCCGGTTTTAATGGATTTAACTTCATAGCCCAATAGAACCAAGCCGGCTTCATAAGTTTCTTGGATATCATAATCAAAATTGGCTCGTTTGTTAAATGCTAACACGGGCATATATTTTACTTACTTCAACAATTATTTTGCAATGTTCCACTCCTTTAACTTCTCCACCACCTTTTTTCCGGTTAAATTATTTTCAATATAGTCGTGATAGGCGTGGCTGTTAATTCTATCTTCTATTTCCTTATTACCTTGATATTGCTTTAAGATGTCGTCAATCGCTTTATGGATTTCCTCATGGCTGACCGAAATTTTTTCCGAATTGCCGATTTCTCTGATAATTAAAGACACTTTGACTCTTTTAACCGCGTCCGGCATTAAATCAAGCATAATCTGCTCGCGCGTTTTTTTAAGATGCATTAAATAATCTTCAAATTTCGCGCCTTGATTTTTAATATTATATTCTAATTCGGAGATCATAACTTCAGCCTCATGTTTAATTAGAGTCTCGGGAATATCGCCGAATTTTGTTTTACTAATAATCATATCCAGCATCGCCCCCTCGCTTTTTTGCTCTTCTTGCTGCTCTTTTTCCGCCAACAAACTTTTTTTAATATTGCTTCTTAATTCTTCAACGCTTTTTAAGCCAAAGCCCTTGGCCATCTCTTCATTCACTTCCGGCAGCACCCGATTATATACCTCTTTCACGGTTACTTTAAATTCAGCCATTTTACCGGCTAAATTTTTATCATGATAATCGGCCGGATAAGGCAGGCTGAATTCTCTGACATCGCCTTTTTTCGCGCCAACTATTTTTTTGTCAAAACCCGGAATAATATAATTCTTGCCGATAATCAAGCCGGCGCCTTTGCCTTGGCCGCCTTCAACCGGTACTTTATCTATAAATATTCCGATATCCATAATTACGCGGTCGCCATCTTTAATTAGAGCTTCGGAAATTACTTCGCTGGCGCGCATCTCGCGGAGTTCTGAAATTAATTTTTCGGCTTCCTCGTCTTTTATTTCGGCCTTGGCTTTTTTAATTTTTAAGTCTTTATAATTTCCGAGCTTCACGTCAGGCAACATGGTTAAAAGCATTTTATATTCCATCGGGTTCTCCGGCGCGAGCTTGGTAATATTAACTTGAGGCTGGCCGACGATCTGCCCGGTCACGTTTTCTTTTATAACTTTGTCTAAAGTTTTATCAATGGCAATGCGCGCGCCTGCTTCTAAAATCGTCATTTCGCCAATTTTATTTTTTAAAATATCATAAGGCGCTTTGCCCGGACGAAAGCCTTCTATTTTAACTTCTTGTGATACTTTTTCCGCGCCGCGCAAAACATACGGCTTAAATTCTTCGGCCGTAAGTTCCACGGTTAATTCAATTTGCGACTTACCTAAATCTCTTTTTATTACATTCATATTGACTAATATATTTAATTATATTATTATGTTTTATCAGCTTATACAATAATCGAAATCTGGCTGAGCCAGAGAAGGGGGGGAAGTATATGTGCGAAAGAAGGTAGCTGTCTGATGTGGTTGGGCTTCATCCTGCTGACAAATCGACGCATTTAAGCCAAAAAGCTATTAGCAGAGGGATGGAATCGCTCGACCAGATGGTTGTTCACGACCAGAATCGTTTAAAGAAAGGAGAAGGCTATGAAAATTTGCGGGCAGGAAATCAGGTTAGATGAGTTGCACCATGGACAAAAAGTAGTCATCCCTTTAATGGACAGGGGGGTGAAGAAAAAGATAGCTTACAAGGTAATCAGTCTTGAAGCAAGCAAGCTTTTCACGGATTTTCTAGCTTACAAAAGGCTTTGCGACCTGCTTCATGATGATTGCTGCAACAAGCCGAATTTCAGAGACTGGACATGCTGTCACGCGCACCGCAGTCTCTCCGGCGAACTGCGCCAACTGCAAGCTCGTGCAGAAAAAATTCTTCCTAATGAAGGCGGGTTGTGGATCCTCGGTCCTGGTTGGTGGAAAAAACTGGGTTTCAACGTATCCCATTTTAGCATCATCATCCCTTGATCGCCGAACATCACTAAGCTCTGAATTATTTTATCGCCTAAGCGACAGAATAATGGAGAGCTTATTTTTTTATTATAAATCAATATACTTGATTCCGTTAACTCCTGGATTCCCGCTTTCCCGCCCTAGGCGGACAAACGCTGGAATGACAAAATTGAGTTGCTCGGCTGGGTAAATTTGTTTTTATCGCGCATACGAAATTGTAGCGACCGCAGGGAGCCCAAATTTCGTCTAAGCGGAAAAACAAATTTACCCAGCCGAGCTTAATACCAAACTATATTAATAGCCCCACAATCAATAGCGCCACAATATTCAAGATTTTAATCATTGGGTTGATCGCCGGGCCAGCTGTATCTTTATAAGGATCGCCGACCGTATCGCCGGTTACGGCCGCTTTGTGAGCGTCCGAACCTTTGCCGCCAAAATTTCCTTCTTCAATATATTTCTTGGCATTATCCCAGGCACCGCCGCCGGAGGTCATGGAAATGGCCATAAAAATTCCCGTAATAATTGAGCCGACCAAAAGCCCGCCCAAAGCTTCAACGCCTAAAACAAAACCGACTAAAATCGGCGCTACCACCGGAATTAACGCCGGGATAATCATTTCGCCGATAGCGGCCTTTGTTACGATGTCGACCGTCCGGCCGTAATCAGGCGTTTCTGTTCCGGCCATAATGCCCGGCTTGGCTTTAAACTGCGCCCTGACTTCTTCAACTACCGAACCGGCCGCCCGGCCCACGGCCTTCATGGCTAAAGCGCCGAAGTAATAAGGTAAAAGCCCGCCGATAAACAAACCGGCTAAAACTTTCGGGTCATTAATTAAAAATTGATAAGTATCGGGAATGCTATGAGTATAATCGGCGAATAATACTAAAGCGGCTAAAGCGGCCGAACCGATGGCATAACCTTTGGTCACGGCTTTAGTGGTATTGCCGACCGCGTCTAAGGGGTCGGTTACGGCGCGCACCTCATCGCCCATTTCCGCCATTTCGGCAATGCCGCCGGCGTTATCCGTAATCGGGCCGTAAGAGTCAATCGTCACGATGATGCCGGCCATTGATAACATGGCCATAACCGCGACGGCTACGCCGTAAAGGCCGGCTAAGCTGTAAGCGCTTAAAATAGCGGCTACGATTACGATGATTGGCCAAGCCGTTGATTCCATGGAGACCGCTAAACCGGCAATAATATTAGTGCCATGTCCGGTACGCGACGCCTCGGCAATAGATTTTACCGGACGATATTTAGTTGAAGTATAATATTCGGTTATAATCACTATGGCCGCGGTAACCGCTAAACCGACCAGTGAAGCTAAATATAGATTCATGACGCTGTAAGTTCCGTTATCCGCCATTAACCACTTGGTTATGGGATAAAAAGCGATGGCGGCTAAAACTCCGGCCACAATTAAACCTTTATATAAAGCGCCCATAATATTTTGGCTCTTGCCCAGTTTTATGAAAAAGCTGCCGATGATTGAAGTTATAATGGAAACAGCGCCGATAACTAAAGGATAAAGCACGGCGTTTTGGAAACCGGCGAACAGTAGCGAACCTAAAATCATGGTGGCGATGCAGGTAACCACGTAAGTTTCAAATAAGTCAGCGGCCATGCCGGCGCAGTCGCCGACATTGTCGCCCACGTTATCGGCGATCACCGCCGGGTTGCGCGGGTCGTCTTCCGGAATACCGGCTTCAACTTTACCGACTAAATCGGCGCCGACGTCCGCGGCCTTAGTAAAAATGCCGCCGCCGAGGCGCGCGAAAATGGAAATTAAAGAACCGCCGAAGCCCAAGCCGATTAAAGCATGGGTATCATGAGTTAAAAAATAAAACCCGGCCGTGCCGAGCAAAGCTAGACCGACGACCAGCATGCCGGTTACGTTTCCGCCCTGAACCGCTACTTTTAAAGCGTTAGCTAAACCGCCGCGAGCCGCTTCGGCCGTTCTGACGTTAGCGCGCACGGAGATATTCATGCCGATATAGCCGGTTAGAGCCGAAAGAGAAGCGCCGAGTAAAAAGGCTAAGGCCATAGTCCAGCCTAACTTAGGGATAAAACCGATGATTAAAAAAGTCACGACCGCCACCAACGCGATGGTTTTGTACTGGCGGTTTAAATAAGCTTTAGCTCCCTCCTGAATGGCCTTGGCGATAAATTGCATTTTTTCATTGCCGGCCGGCAAACGCAAAACCAATTTAATTAAAATTCCTCCATAGATGATGGCAAGCGCCGCGCTGCCTAGAATTAATAGGGTGATTGGTGTCATAAATTTAGAATTACTTATTAATTATAAATTACTAATTATTCTTCTTTTTTCTCTTTCTTGCTTTTCTTTTTCTTTTTTTCTGTTTTTTCTTCTGCTATCGGTTTCTTAACTTCAGCTTCAGGCGCTGATTCCATAGGCGCTTCCGGTTGAACAGTTTCCTCGATTTTTACTTCTTCAATTTTAACTTTTTCCGCTTTTTCGCCGACAATATCAAGTTTATAGCCGGTCAATCTGGCGGCCAATCTGACATTTTGCCCTTCGCGGCCAATCGCTAAAGACAATTGATCTTCGGCTACTTTAACCACGGCTTTTTTCTCTTCGTTATTTACTTCCACGCTTAAAATTTTAGCCGGAGATAAGGCATGCCCGATAAATTTAACTAAATCTTCATCATATTCAATAATATCGATTTTTTCCCCGCCCAATTCGCTGATAATAGTTTGAATCCTTGAACCGCGCTGCCCGACGCAAGAACCGATCGGGTCAACGTTTTCGCTGGCGGAGAAAACCGCTACCTTAGAACGGCTGCCGGCTTCACGCGCCACGGCTTTTATTTCAACCAAGCCATTGGAAATTTCCGGTATCTCCAAATAAAATACTTTTTTTAAAATTTCATCGGAAGTGCGGGATAAAATAATTTCCGGGCCTCTCGGGGTAACGCCGACTTGTTTAACGTAAACTTTCACTCGATCTCCAGGGCGGTATTTCTCGTTCATTATCTGCTCTTCCGCCGGCAAAACGCCCACGGCTTTATCTAAATCCACTAAAACAATCCTGCCTTCCCGCCTTTGCACCACTCCGGCCACGACTTCATGCTCTTTATTTTTAAATTCGCTAAAAATCATTTCCCGCTCGGCCTCTCTTAATTTTTGGATAATTACTTGTTTGGCGGTTTGCGCGGCCATGCGTCCATAAGCCTCCGGAACTTCCAGCTTGGTTTTTATAACATCATCTATTTTGGCCGTCTTTTTTATCAGTTTGGCGTCTTTAATTTGCAATTCGGTTTTAGGATTGAATTTTCTGACTTCCTCTTCCGGAATTTCTTGAACTGCCGCAGCTTCAGTCACAGATTCCGCTTCAGCTTTTTTTTCTTCTTTATTTTCTTTTTTACTTTTAACATCTTCGCCGGCAACCTGATCTTCCGCAATAATTTCCGGCTCTTCCGGCATATCCTCCACTACGGTTTTAACGTCAAAAACTTTGGATTTACCCGATTCAGGGTCAAATTCAACTTTAATGTTTTGGTTTTTTTCGCCGAAATCTTTGCGGTAAGCCGCGGCTAAAGCCGATTCAATGGTTTCCACGACGGCTTCGTAGCTTAAATTTTTTTCTTCGCAAATTTGTTTCATGGCGTTAGTTATGTCTGACATATGTTTTTTGCCCCCTTCAATAAAAGGGGTTAGGGGATTTAAATTATTTTAATAAAAAAGGCTAGTTTGAATTTAATCAACTAGCCTTAGTATCTATATAATAACATTGCTTTATAAATAAGTCAACGGGCAAATTTACCCCCTTTAACAAAGGGGGTTAGGGGGATTTTACTATTATTTATTTTTCCAATACTCTTCCGCCTCATCTTCCATTTTTTTAAGGCGCGTGTAATAATCCGCGAATTCATTTAAATGCGCCAGAGCGATTTTGCCGGTAATCGCCAGGTCGTCATTGGTCACATTGGTCACGGCATCAGCCAGGCCATGCTCTAATTCCACATGCAAACCCTGCTTAAATTCTTCAATCTGTATTTTATTCCAATCAATCCCGATTTCGTCACCGACCTTCTTCGCTTCTTCGAATGTAAAAAATTTCTTAGGCATAAATTTAAAATTATAAAATTTTATAAATGGTTAATATGATTACAATTGCCAAAATAGAGGTATAAATTAATTTTGTATATTTAGCCAGCCAATTCGGCAGATATATGTCGAAGTTATCCTTGGTTGAATCGGAATATTTGCGCGCCATGATTGTTAGAGGGCAAAAAAACTTAAAAATCAGAAGTATAACACCTTCTAAAAAAAACAAGGCGTAACCGATCCAAAGCCAAATATTTAATTTGTTCGTAATCACCGCATAAAGCATATAGAATATTACAACATTAAAAAATAGCCAAATCAGAGTATGGACGGTTTTTATTATCACTAATTTAATTTTATTATCCATATCTATTAATTTATTTCTTCCCGGCCAACTGCCCGCAGGCGGCTTTAATGTCCTGGCCGAAGCGGTAGCGTTCGGTGGCTTCTATACCATGCTTATTTAAAGCCAATTTAAATTCTTTGATTCTCTTGGCCGGCGACGGCTTGAATTCATCGGTCGGATTATAAGCGATTAAATTCACGAAGTATAACGGCGGGTCGACTCTTCTTAATAACAGCGCGAGCTCTTCAGCCTGCTCCCAATTATCATTAAATTTATCAATCATTAAATATTCAATCATCACTCGGCGGCCGGTTTGTTTTATGTAATTATTTAATTCTTCGACTATCGAATCTAGCGAATATTTTTTATTGGCCGGAATAAGCTTTTCGCGCAAATCATTATTAGGCGCGTGGAGTGAAATTGCCAAATTGACTTGCAAAGACTGCGCCGCCAGTTTTTTTATGCCGCTGGCCACGCCGATAGTGGAAATGGAAATATGGCGCGCGCCGATATTCAAGCCGGCTTTATCGTTTAAAATTTTAACCGCGTCCATGACATTTTCATAATTTAAAAACGGCTCGCCCATACCCATAAATACCACATTGTTAATTTGTTTGCCGGTTTTTTTTAATACGCGCGCGAAATAAACCGCCTGCTCAACGATTTCCGCGTCGGTTAAATTTCTCTTAAAGCCCATTTTCCCGGTAGCGCAAAATAAGCAGCCGAGCGGACAGCCGACCTGAGAAGATAGACAAACCGTATTGCGCCCGGCGCCATGCTCTAGGAGAACGGTTTCAATTTTTAAACCATCTTCCAAGCTGATTAAAGCCTTAATTGAATTGCCTTCCCGGCTGATTAAATTTTCCGCTTCAATTTTTAAGGGGCAGCCTTGATTTAATTTTTCTCGTAAAGCCAAAGGAAAATTCGTCGCCTCCCCCCAATTATCTATTAAATCAATAAAAACCGCCTGCCTGGCCTGTTTTAGCCTGAACTTCGGTTCCTCGCTTAAAATATTTTCCAGCTTTTCTAAATTCATATAATTAGGCGCCAAAATCCCATAAATTTAAAGCCGTTAATTTATCAAATTTCCTATTTAATAATTCGCCCGAAGTTTCTAATATCGCGCACTCGCAGGCGAAAACGATTGAACCTTTTTCCAGATGCCCGCCGAAAACCCGGCCGCTTTTATCAGACACGGTAAGGTGAGCGTGAACGAACGGCTGGCCGTCTTTTAAAGAAACGTTGCCCAGGCATGATAAAATTTCCAGCGGCCGGTTAAACGTTTCGGCCAAATATTTTTTCTTGGCTTGGTCGTAAAAGCTTACTTTGGCGTTTTTTAAAGCGCCGACGGCCAAAATCAGCCCGGCTTTAATTTTATTTTTGAGGCAATAGCCGGTTATGGCGCCGTGCAAGTCGTCGCCATGCTTAATCTCCAGCCAGACTAATTTATTAATTTTCTGTTTTTTAGTTTTCATATTAATATGGATTATATTAACTAGTTAGCTACGCCTTGGCTTAATTTGGGAAATTTTCGTGCGAGGACTGTCTGAGTCAGCCCTGGGCTGACGAGTTCCGCAGTAGAAAATTTACTAAATTAAGCCAAGGTCTTATTGCCGTAGCTAATATAATGTATGCTATTTTTTATAATTAGCGATTTTCACGGCCTGCCGGTACCTAAAACTTGAAGGCGTTCTAAATCCGGGGTTGCCGCGGCGGCCGCCAATTTTTACGCGCGATGATGATTTCATATTATTTTTGTTGTTCCGCCTGATTTTTAATTTCAAATAATTCCATGGCAATGGCAAAGGCTAAAATCAAAAAGGTCAGCCAGAATAAACCCAGGGCAAACCCGGCTAAACAATCGCTGAACCAATGCACTTTTAAATAAATTCTTGAAAAACCAACCAATAATATTATAAGTATATTGCCGAAAATAAATAAATATTTTAATAACTCATTTTTTATTTTTTCGGCAAATAAATATATGATTAAAGAAAAAAATATTACAGCCATGAGAGAATGCTGGCTGGGAAAACTTAAACCGCTTTCTAAAACTAGCCCATCGATCGGCCTTGAACGGCCGACTAGATGTTTGGTAATCGCGCCTAAGACCGCCCCGCCGGTTGAACTTATAAAAATTAAAGCGGCATTATGCCAATTTTTTTTAACAAAAAAATAAACGGCTCCGATTATCGCCATAGCCAATAAACTTTCCGGGCTTAAAATATTGGTCGCGATAACCATTAGCTTATTTAACCAGGGCTGCCAGATTGAAGCAATATTTTGCGTCAGCCAGAGGTCAAAATGATAAGTCGATTCTTTGTCAAAATAATCTTCAACCATTTTGAAAAAAATATAAATTGACAAAGCGTTTAAAACTAAATAGTAAATATGATATTTGGCGAATATTCGGCGTCGCTTATTTAAAAAACGATAGCCTAAAATAATTAAAATAATGGCGGCTACGGCTATAATGATGAATCGGCCGAAATATTTTGATACTGTGGCGAAGCCCTGGCCGAAAATATAACCGATCATTACCGAAGACGCGGCCCAGGTCATGCCGCCGACGATATTGTAAATAATAAATTTAGAAAATTTAATATGAGAAATTCCGGCGATAAACGGCGAAAAGGCCCGAGTAAAAGTATTGAAGCGGCCGATAATTAAAGTTTTGCCGGCATGCTCATTAACCAACTGTCTGGTTTTTTCGTATTTTTCCCGGTTAAAGAAAAAATATTTGCCGTAGCGCAAAATGAAATCGTGGCCGTATTTCCAGCCGATAATATAGCCGATTAAATCACCGATTATGGCCCCGATCGAAGCCACGAAAATTACGGCGTCTAATCTCAAGATTCCCATTTGAGCTAAAAATCCGCTTAATAATACAACCGTGTGCCCGGGGAAAAATGAGCCAAAGGCCGGTAAAGCCTCAACCATAGCCGAAAGAAACAAAATCAAATACCCCCAATGGTCAATCAAGGGCAAAGGCAAATTCAATAAGAAATCATTGAGATTAAACATAAATATAATATTTTTATTCAATGGATAGTTTCGTCTTTTGCGCGGATTTAATCGTATATTTCGCGACTTCAATAATTAAAACCAATAAAAACGCTTTTGCTACGAGCAAACTCCACTGAAATAAATTTAAGGAAACTAAATTCAGAATTTTTTTAGTCGGAGGAAAATAAGTTATAATCACCGCTAAAAACAAACTGGAAACCACCACTACGAACAGCCATTTATTCGACCAAAAATTCTCATATTTCCAAAACGGTTTGCGAAGCGTCCGGCAAGAAAAAATATAAACCACCGAGCTAAAAGCCAGCGACATAAAAGCCATGGTTTGGCCCAGAGCTAAATTTCCCCGATGTAAACCGAAATACCAAAAAAAGCCAAGTGAAATAAGGCCGGAAATCAAAGAAACCGCGACGGTGATAAAAATACTTAGTTTGTCAAAAATCGGCTCAGCCATATTTTTCGGTCCGTCCAGCATAGTTTCTTTTTCTTTGGGTTCAAAGCCTAAAATAAAATCCTCCGGCCCGTCGCAAATAAGATGAAGCCAAAGAATCTGAACGACCGTGAGCGGGAACGGCCAGCCTAAAAGAAGCGCGCCCATAATAGCCACTACTTCCGCGAAAGAATTGGAAAGAATAAATAAAATTATTTTTTTTATATTTTCAAAAACCAATCTCCCTGCTTCAACGGCGGAAATGATTGTCTTAAAATTATTATCCAAAAGGATTAAATCAGCCGTTTCCTTGGCTACTTCCGAAGCATCGCCGACAACAATGCCGATATTTGATTTTTTAAGGGCTGGCGCGTCGTTGACTCCGTCGCCGGTCATAGCGACTATCTCCCCGAGCTCCTGAAGAATACTGACGATTCTTAATTTTTGCTCGGGAGTAACGCGGGCAAATAATAAAATATTGGAAATTCGATCTTTTAACTCTTTATCGTTTAATTTTTCCAATTCATCTCCTTCTAAAATTTCGCCGGAATTAATTTTTATTCCCAAAAACTGCATAATTTTTACCGCCGTGCGGTAATAATCTCCGGTGACAACTTTTATCTTTAGGCCGGCTTCTTTAGCGGCTAAAAGGGCTTCTTTTACGTCTTTGCGCGGCGGATCCCAAAGCCCGACCATACCGGCCCATTCAAACCCGGAAATTTTTTTATTTTTTATTTCTTTTATTTCTTCTTTTGATATTTTTTTATGCGCTAAGGCCATCACCTTTAATCCTCTCTCCGCCCATTTATCAATTTTAAGCATTAAATCCTTGCGCTCATGTTCAGATAAATCAGTCATTTTCATAATAACTTCCGGCGCCCCTTTGGCTAGCGCTAGACACTCTTCGCTGTTATAAGGAATCGAATTTACCGTAATCATAAATTTATGCTCGCTGCCGAAAGGAATTTCAAAAACTCTTTTACAACCGTTAAAAATTTTTTCCTGGTCAAAGTCTTTTCGTTCTCTTAAAAAATCCCATAAAGCGATTTCTTCGGTGCCGCTCAAATCATTGCAAAGGCACATAGCAAGAAGGCTGCTTTGAGAATCGGTGAAATAATCTTTAACAACTTTCATTTTTCCTTCCGTGAGCGTGCCGGTTTTATCCGTGCAAATTGTCGTAACCGATCCTAAAGTTTCAACGGCTAAGATTTTTCTGATCAGCGCCTTTCTTTCCAGGCTGTCCCGCATCGCTATTACCAGCACTAAAGTAATAACGATGAGCAATGCTTCGGGAATAATGGCCACTAATAATATCGCCGACAACTCGGCCATTTGCCAAAAATCCCGGCCGGTTAAAAAGCCGAAAACAAACACCAGGCCGGCTAAAAATATTGAAATAAATATTAAAGTTTTTGTCAGCTTTTTCAAACGGATTTGCAGAGTGGTTTCCGGCTGTTCGGTTTCTTTAAGAGTCTCGGCGATTTTCCCAATTTTAGTTTGCGTGCCGATTTTTTCCACTCTAACAACCGCGCGGCCCGAAGATACGATCGTCCCCATAAAAACTTCGTCTTCGTCTTTTTTTTCGACGGCGTCGCTTTCGCCGGTTAGAACCGCTTCATTGGCGAAAAAAGAAAAAGCTTCCAAAATTTTTCCGTCAGCCGGCACCCTGTCGCCGACTGCTAAAAAAATAACGTCCCCGGGCACGAGTTGGGCGGCATCGATATCGCGCCTTTCATCATCGCGTAAAACTCTGGCATTCGGTTTCACCAATTTTTTAAGAGCCGCCAGCGTTTTTTGCGTCTTATTTTCCTGAAAAAACCCCATCAGGGCGTTAACGACAACCACGGAAAAAATAAGCGCGATGTCAAAATATTTTTGGAGAAACAGAGAAATTAAACCGGCGAAACAAAGAATATACACCAAAGGATTGGTAAACTGCGAAAGAAAAATTTTAATCGCGGGAACGGTTTTTTCTTCCGGCAAAACATTTTTACCGAATTTAATTTTATTTTTTTCAACTTCTTTTGAAGTAAGGTTTTTATATTTCATGATAAATTATTTTATCCGGCAAACTGTCTTAAGCGCCGCTATATCGTCGGCCGTTATTTTTTCATTGCCGCTTTCGTTTAACCGATACATAATCGCCTTAGGATTATTAAGATGATCAATCCCTAAGGCGTGCCCTAATTCATGCGCTAAAACCCTGATTAATAATTCTTGACTATCAAATTGATAAATATTTATTCTTTCGCCGGCAACGTCTCTTACGTATTGGCCTTCTTGAAATTCGCCGGCAACGCTGGCGCCGATACTGTTATAATCGCCGACGGTTAAATTAAGTTCGCGAATCAATCTGTTTATAACGCTGGCGATAGCGTTAATATCATCGGCCGTTTTATTAAGCGCCGTTTGTTTTTGCTTAATTGATTCTACTAAAGTATTTAAATCTTTTCTTTCTTGCTCTAAAATGGCATATTCTTCCGGGCTGACTCCGCGCTTATTCGCCGCTTTAACTTCCGCTTCGTAATTAACTTTTTGCTCCTCATAATACTTAATCATATTATCAAGCTCGGTTTTTTGGCTATTGTAAGTTTTTTCAAAAGCGTTATATTTATTTTTTAAAGAGTCGTAAGTGGCTTGATCATTATGGATATTAAGGCCCAATTTTTTTAATTTATCGGTCGCTGCCTGGCGCGAATCATAAATTAAATTAATTTTTAAAGCTCCACCTTCGGAATAGCTAAATAAATCTTTGCCCGCCGCATCTTCCCAAATTTGCGCCGCTTTTGCCGCGGCTTTTAAAAAATCAACTTGGCTTAAATTAAATCTTTTATCAAAATCGCCGATTGAATATTCAAGCGGTTTGCTACAAGGTTGAATCTTGCGGCTTAAATTATTTATGGCCGAATTAATATCTTTTTCAAAATAAAATACCAAGCCGACGACTAAAGCGGCCAAAAAAACTGCGGTAATTATTTTATTAAATATCTTCATAAAATTTGCTGTTTTATTAACCTATTACTCTATTTTACGCTAATATTGAAGAATAGTAAACTTATAGAACCCTATATTTTGCCTAAATCCAAATCATCGTCAAACTTAATTTGTTTAACGAAATCAGGCATATGGCTAACCATTATCATGGCGCCTTCGTAATTATCAATCGCCTTGGCGATTACGGGAAGATGCCTAAAATTAATATGGTTGGTCGGTTCATCTAAAATTAAAAGTCCGGGCTGCATAAGCGTTAAGCGCGCGAAAGACAGCAAGCCCTTTTGCCCTTCGGATAACTCGCTTACCTTTCTCCCCATTAAGTCGCCGTGGATTAAAAACCCAGCCGCGACCGATCGCATGGTCTGGGTGTCCGTGCCTTCGCTTAGGGCGCTCGAAAGCGAATCAAAAACCGTTTGGCTAAAATCTAAATTGGAAAAATCCTGGCTGTAATAACCGACGCGCACGCCTTCTAAAATTTTCGCCTGTTCATTTTTGCCATTCACGAGGGAACGTAAAAAAGTGCTCTTACCGACGCCGTTCGGACCGGTAACGATTAAGTGCATTTTCTTGCGGATGATTTTATCAACTTTTTTTATTAGCGGTTCATGATTATGAATAACTTTTACGCCGTCTATTTTAACGATTTCGCCGGCAATATCCTGCGCTTTAATATTAAACTCTCTGATCGTTCTATCTTCCTGCCTGACGTCAACCATATCTTCTTCAAGCTCGGCGGTTTCATCTTTTAACTTCTTCGCCAGTTTGCGCATCTTGCCGCCCTTATTGGCGAAAAAATTCACTTTTTCTTTTCTGTCTATAATTTGTTTTTTAAGCTGGGCGTTTTTTCTTTGCTCGCGTTCAACGCGCTTTGAAATTTCTTCTACCACCGAAAAATAATCGCCGACGTAGGTTTCAATTTTATGGGTAAAATTATCAAGATAAATTACGCCTTCGGTAAAACAATTTAAAAAATCCGCGTCATGCGAAATGACAATTACGGTTTTATCATACATGACTAAAAATTCTATTAAATGATCGATGCCGGCCTGATCAAGGTTGTTGGTCGGCTCATCAAGCAAAAGAATATCTGAATTTTGGATTAAGGCAAAAGCTAACAGCAATCTGGCTTGCTGGCCGCCAGAGAGTTCGCCGACACGCCGGTCAGTCGGCACGTCTAAATTTACCGCCGTCATAACTTTAGCAATTTTACTGGCTAAATTACCCGGCACCATCTCAAAAGCTTTAGCAAAATATTCGGTAACCGTTAAAGGAAAATCTTCGCGCGCCATAACCTGCTTAGCCGTAGCGATGGTTGCGCCATTAGTTATGGAGATACGGCCGGATTTAGGCTGTAATTCACCCATGATTAAATTAAACATCGAACTTTTACCCGCGCCGTTTTGCCCCATTAAAGTAATTTTTGCGCTTCTGCGCACGCTAAAGCTGGCCCCATCTAAAATCGGCTTGTCATGCTGATATTCAAAATTTACTTCATCAAATCGTAAAATTACTTCTTCGGCCATAAAAAAATAAAAAGGCGCTTATTACGCCATTAATTTTAGCTTAACATATTTTCTGAAAAAGTCTAGCTAAAATTATTTATCGCGTTAATAATATTCTGCTTGATAAATTTAGAAGTATAATTTACTACCTCTTCTTTCGCCTCCGTCGGGCTTTGCGCTACCCACACAGCAAAATTATATAATTTAACGCTATCTACTTTTAACCATTTTTGATTTATGTATAAAAATAAAAATAAGCTGGTGATAGCAATCCTCTTATTGCCATTTTGAAAAGGATGATTTTTTATTAACAGATAAAATAAAATTGCGGCCTTAGGAATTAAACCTTGATACAAATCCTTACCGCCATAAGTTTGAAACGGTGTATTAATGCAGCTTTCTAAAACATTTGGATATCTAGTATCAAATTCCGGAATCGGTTCATCCCAATTTAAAGTTTCTTTAGCTAGGGTATGCGCTGTATATTTTACCGCTTCAATAGATATTTTCTTTATCATATTTTTATTCACGACCTAATTTTTTTAAGACATCGCCGTATTCTCTAACCACTTTAGCGACACCATTTCTTATTTCATCTTTTAATTTGTCGGTCAAATCATCATAAAGAATACCCTCTAAATTTTCTCTAAAGATAACATAATCTCTGCCAGCTTTTTCAGCTTTAATCTGGCCATTATTTATTTTTTTAATAATAGCCTGACGGCTGATTTTTAATAAATCGGCCAATTCTTTAACGGTTAAATAATTTTTATTATTCATATTATTAGCCATTTTACATTACTTATGACAACCATCTATTGTAAGGTTAACATACGACAACCAAATTGTCAATAGGTTGTCATAATAGTCAAAAATTCACGCTCTCCCCGGCCGCGTACCCCGTACTCCAGCAAATCTGTAAATTATAGCCGCCAGTCGGTCCGTCTAAATCTAATATTTCTCCGGCTAAATATAAATTTTTATAAATCTTAGAACGCATAGTTTTAGGATCAACTTCTTTAATATCAACTCCGCCGGCCGTAACCATGGCTTTAGAAAAACTTTTTAACTCTTTTATTTCCAATGTAAACTCTTTAAGCGCTTTTACCAGCGCTTGGCGCTCAGCTTTAGTGATGGCATTAACTTGTTTTTTTTCATTAATGCCGGTTAGCTTAATAACAACAGGCGCGAGCTTTGGAGGCACTAAGCCGGCTAAATAATTTTTAAACATTTTATTAGCGGCGAGATGAAAATCGTTTTGCAATTTTTTATCTAATTGCGCAGCCTCGATTTCCGGTTTAAAATCAATACGTAAAAAAGTTGGCGTCGGTAAAATCGCGCCGATACGCTCGCTTAAATCAATAATCGCCGGACCGCTAACGCCGTCAGAAGTAAAAATAATTTCCCCTACGCGGCTAATAATTTTTTTCTTATTTTCGTAAACGCTAATTCTAATATTTTTTAAACTTAGCCCTTCTAAATTTTTTACAAATTTTTCTTTTACTGTAATCGGAGTTAAGGCCGGTCTAGGCGTAATAATTTTATGGCCTAAATTACTTAACCATTTATAGCCGTCGCCGGTTGAACCGGTTTCGGCGTATGATTTGCCGCCGGTGGTAATTATAAAATTATTAGCAAAAATTTCTTCACCATTTTCTAAAATTATTTTTTCAATTTTTTTATCTTTAGCAATAACTTTTTTAACTTCCGCGTTAAGTCTAACTTCAACGCTGCTCTTTTTTAAATATTTTATTAGCGCTTGTTTTATGTCGTTAGCTTTATCACTTTTCGGAAAAATGCGGCCGTTATCTTCTTCTTTAGAAGCTACGCCTAGTTTAGCAAAAAAATTTATAGCGCTAAGAACGCCAAACTTACTAAAAGAGGAAAATAAAAATTTGTAATTTTTTCCATAAACGTTAATCATTTCTTTTTTATCGGCTAAAATATTAGTAAAGTTGCAACGGCCATGTCCGGTCGCGAGTAATTTAAGCCCGAGCTGATTATTTTTTTCCAATAAAAACGCGCGAGCGCCTCGATCGCCCGCGCGCGCGGCCGCCATCATACCGGCCGGACCGCCGCCAATCACTATTACGTCGTAAAGCATAATTATTTTTTCCATCTAGCCAATTTCGGAATGTTTAAAGTAAGAAATCCGGCGATAAATCCCGGGAAACCCATTTCTTTTAATTTGCCCTTACAAAATCCCCGCATTTCTTCCATCGTGCAATTTCTGGTAAAAACGCCATTTTGGTAGCAATAGCTGCAATACATGGCGGATTTAGCGCCATCGGCGTTAGTGCCGCCGCCAGCCGGATCTTTTTTCATCGGCATGCCGCAGCTTTGGCAATTTTTATAAACTTGTTCCATAAAATTTTTATCTCATTTTAACGAGATAAGTTTAAATAAGTTACGGTTAATTGAAGCGCGGTCGCGAATAGAACCCAAAGCAGATAAGGAATTTGCGTATAAGTAATCCAGCGCGCGTAAGGATAAATAGCGACCATCGCCCAAATTAAAGTGCCGAGAACTAATAGAATATCAACGGCCGCTAAAAAATTATTTTGCAGCCCGAATTGAATCGGCGTAAAAATAAAATTAAAAATAAGATTTAAAATAAACGGCAAAGCGATAATAAAAGCTATTTCCTTTTTCCATGCCATAAAAAATACTTTGCCACATGAAATCGCAATTAGAACATAGAGCACGGTCCAAACCGGACCGAAAAGAAAGGCGGGCGGAGACCATGATGGTTTTATTAATTGTTGATACCATTCATAAGTGGGCATAAAATTAAATTTAGATATTAAATTTATCTTATTATTTTACCATTTTACTTGCTAAAACACAAAAAAATTTTTATACTGAGCTAATGCAACTACCTTGGAGAAAACCCGGAAAATATACTCATCTAAAACCTGATCAGAATCTGACTGAGGCTAAATATAACGAACTTAAAAATAAGCTGGAACGGCTTAAATTTAACCGTCCGCGATTAGCAGAAGAAGTTAAAAAATACGCCTCGGACGGAGATTTTTCGGAAAACGCGGCCTACCAAATCGCCAAAGGACGCTTGCGCGGCATGAATCAAAAAATTTTAGAAATAGAAGACCATTTAAACCGCGCAGTCATAATCAGGCCTAATAAAAATAACATCACGGTCCAGCTAGGCTCAAGCGTTACCGTCGAAGGCGACGGTCGAAAAAAAACCTATCTGATACTCGGTTCATCGGAAACAGACCCGACCAAGGGCATTATCTCAAGCCACTCGCCAATCGGCTCGGCGTTAATCGGCAGAAAACTTGGCGATCAAATAAAAATAAAATTAGCCGACAGAGAAATAGAATATAAAATTATAAAAATAGAATAATTTTAAAAAACCGCCACTATCTTAGAGGCGGTTTTTATATCAAAAACTCTAAAAAATAAATAATTTATCAATCGTGGTTTTTAGGGCTAAGGCTACTTCATGGGCGAGTTTAAGCGACGGATTATATTTGCCTTGTTCAAGAAAAACGATAGTCTCGCGCCTAACGCCGGCTCTACCGGCTAATTCTTCCTGAGTAATATTTAATTTTGTGCGTAACTCTTTAATTTTATTCTCCATATTATTTGCATTCTACTAATGGCGCAGCAAAAGAAGGCTGGCCATGTTTTATCCATTCTCCATTTTTACAAATCCAATCGTCTTCGCCGGAAAAAAATCTAAGACTGGCAACCGCTAAGACTAAAAATAAAATTATCGTTAAAATAGTATAAATTAATTTTTTATCGCTTAATTTAACTTTATTATAATACCTAAAAATAACCGCGTACAGTAGCATCAAAAGACAAGTTGAATAAGCTAACGTCATGGCTACCGGCTCGTAGGCCGGATTAAAATCGCGGTTCGCGTATAAAATCAACATCCCTATCACCGCGACCCAGGAATAAATCTGCATGGCTAAAAGCGCCGACCGGCCGCCGGTTAAATAATCTCTTTCGTCGGCGATTACTTCTTTAACCCGGCTTCTTAAATAAAACAGAATCAAATAAGTGGCGATTAAAACGACAACCGGTATTAGATAGTTTTTCAAAACAATCGCCTGGCTGAAAACGAACGCCAAAAGGAACACAGTAATCAATTTAACGATTTTAAATTGTTTTAGAGTCATAGTTTTATTGTTAGAATTAATTAACATATTTTTATGTTATATTATTCTAACATCTTTGTCAAGCCCCTATAAATTTTTTAAGTAATAACGGCTAATTATAACCATGTCTGGACTTTTAAAAATTATTTTGCTAGCATAATTAAAAATATTCAACAGGAGGTGCTTTGTGGAATTTAGTATTGCTACGGCCGTAATCATTTTTTTCGCGGATTTCTTCTACTGGTTTTTAACCGTTTTTCTCATTGACAAGGTCGTAGAGAATAAACCCTTAAAATCCGGATTTTTCGCCGCGGCCCTTAACTTCAGCAGCTCTGTCGCGGTGTTCTACTTTGTAAAAAATTTAGAATACCTGACGCCGGCCTGTTTAGGGTCTTTTGTCGGCGCGGCGCTAGCCGTTGAATATGACAGGCGGCGCCAGAAAGCGGCCAAGGCCGAACTTCAAAAAAAGAAAAAATCGGTTAAAAGTTAAAGTCCAAGCCGCCAACGCGCAGTTAGGCGGCTTTTTTTAATAAAAAATAAACATAAACGCTGTTTTCTTAAATTATTTTTATTTTACAACTGCGCGTTGTGTATATTCGTGTGTTTATTTTTAATTATTATTTTGAATAAATATAATTCATTAAATTGCGTTCATGCCAGGTTTTGTCCGATACTATTTTTTCCTTTTCGTTAATCCATGGGGTCCAATCAAACTCCCCGGCGCCCGGCGCGGAATAATCGATTCTCTCTTTAAGCAAGCCCTCGTCTTTATATTTTTTTACAAGCGGCAGTACGTCCGGAGACAGCATGGTTAATTCATATAATCTTATTCGCGATTCTTTCAGCTCGGCAAGCTTTATGTTGGCGCGCAGTATGAATTGTTCAACCGGCAAAATAGTAATAAAGCCATACATGCAAATAAATAACATGACCAAAAATTTAAATATGTTAGACCGGTTTTTAATAAACAATCTGGAGATCAGCCAGATAAATAAAATAACGCAATAAACAACCGTATATAGAGCAAATAATTTTTCATAGCTGAAGCCGTAGTAAGTTACGTAAAGCTGCATTCGCTGAGCGGCGGAAATGAGCAATAGCAGGGAGGCGAAGGTAAAAACGGTTAAAATTCTTTGCACAATCAAAATAGTTTTTCTGTAGGTGAAAAAATAAATTACTATATTTATAATTGATAAATAGAATAATTGCCAAAAGCCGCTTTTTACGAAATATTCGGTATCCTTGAATTCAAAAGGCAATGACCCGACCCAGAGACGCCCGACTTGCACCCAAAGAAAAAGCAAATAAACAGCAAGAATACCGCCCAAAACAATGCCCGAGATTATGGGATCGACCTTATCATTAGTTTCCGGTTTTTCCAGATAATCAAATTTTTTATTCCAGGCGGATAGCATCGAGAACATTAAAATTGATAAAATTACGGAAGTAATAATTTTATACATGAGTATGAATGAAAAATGCTCTTTGAGCCAGCTGTAAATAAACTCTATCTTATCGGAAAAAACTTTATCCGCCGAAGATAGGAGGGGTAAAATAACAGTTAAGGCAATAATTAAAAATAAAAGAATGCCCGCGATAACTTTGGCGATGATTCTTTTGTTATTTTTACTCGCCGGTATGATTAACTCCAAATATAAAATTATTGACAAGCCGATTTTGCCTAAAAAAGAAAAAATTCTTTTTATGACATTTATTAAAAAATGAAAATCCCAATGCCTGGCCCCTTTGTTATCCAAACTTAAATAATTATAAAAAAGCGCGAAAATTATCGGCAGAATCAATAAATTGGTAATTTTCAAAAATGGATTATCGTAAATTAAAAAACTTAAAATTATTAAAAAAATCGGAATAAGCCAAATTAAATCATTCACGCGAAATTTTACTTTTTTATAGATAACGCCCAAAAATAAACCGCAAAAAAGAGCTGAAAAAATAAAAAAATTAATCCCTAGGGCATAAATCCCTTTATGCCAAAATCCCCAGATAAAAATAACCCAAAAAATAGACAGGCCGGCGCATAAAAATAATTGTCCGGCCAGGGATTTGGTCAATCCGGTTTCTTTATTGTTATCTGCTAAATTTTTTTCAAAAATTTTCATATTTTTAATATTATTATTTAATTAAACAATAGCAAAATAATTGGAATAAATCAATAAAAAATAACCTCTTTCAAAGGTTATTTTTTTATTTGGGGTCAGGCACTGTCCAATCTCATAACGGTGCTGGAGGACAAGCCGTATATGATTACTTTACGGGAAAAAATGAATAATATCAAGAAAGTAGCCAAGTTTTATAACTATGAATTCCTACCGAGCAAAAAGTAAAGACTTGTTGCCCCGTGTTTGCCCTTAGGGCGAGTTTTGTGGCCGAAATAGACCATTGACACCTCTTGCGACATAGCCCAGCGGTTTGACGAAATTTGAAAGCTTGGGGCGATTTGCTTAACTTCGGAAAAGTTAAGCAAATATGACTCCTTATAGTTTAGTTGATATTGATATGGCAAATATCAACAAAAAGGCAAATTCAGTTGATATTACAATTAACTCCACTGGACTTGTTCTCCGGGCAAGCGTATGTTGTTGCTTGCTATGGAGGACGATGACATTGAGGCGATCCTTCGGGACGCTAAAAACATAAGAATGCCACATCGACGCGGATCATTTAATCCGCTATCCTCACTTCCGGAGCCTAAAGCCAAAATCAAACAAGCAATCAAGGAAAGAATAAGACTTCTGGCCGGTGCTTACATCTCAATGGCTGGATTTGTAGACGATGACGATATTCGGTATGCCGAGGATAATCCGAAGTCAAAGAAAACTCGAGCAATATATCTCAAAGTGCTCGAGGACATGGAACAGGCGAAAAAAGAAATGAGAGAGTTTAAGATTTTATAGTCGTCTTATCTTTTTTGATCTTAAGTTGTTGTTCTCTAGCCAAAACTTGCTTAGCTGTTTTTATCAAACTATTTCGATAATCTCTCATGTGCATATCAGCTTCAGAAATTTTATATTTGCCAAAAACCGATTCGTTATCTGCCAATAAATAGATTTTTAGATAAATATTTCCCTGCTCATCTCTTAAATCTCGTGATTTTAATTTTCCTTGCCTTATGTAGGCGTTGATAGTTTTTCTTGGCAAGTTAAACCGCTCACTCAGCCCTTGAGCACCACCATACCAGCTACTATGATCCTGACAAACATATCCGGGAATTTGTTTCTTATCTACTGCTTTTTGACAGTCAAGACACTTAAAACCCCACTTATCCTGCCAGCCCGTTTTTTCATTAATTTGAGTTCCACAGATTTGGCAGTATCCGCCTCTTTTACCGCTAGCGGGTAATCCTTTCGGGTTTTTGAGAACAGCCAACTCGACTTCCATATCTTCCCAGTAAAATCTGGAAAGTGCGTCGTAGTAATTAACAAGATTAAAAGCAACATCGTGCAAGTCCTGATCGTTGAAATCGGTGTTAAAATCCTTTTTACAAATTTGCCTTAGCTCTTCAAGTTTTTCTTGGGAGATTTTCATATTTTACAAATTAAAGAAGTTCCTCGATCTCGACGGCGTCATCCTCGTCAACACCCAAATCTTCCATAATCTCCTGCACACGCTCGGCCGTATCCTGATCGAGATCGTGACTTTCCATAATCTCTTTGACTTCCTCGTCAGGAGTTTCTTCGGTAGATTCATCTTCAATTGGAGCGTTTTTATCTACCATAACTATTTGATAACTACACTTTGAACGATGCGATCAATGGTGCTGTCTATATCAAAAGCTTCTCTTTCGCTGGTGCAAGCTTTTCTTTGTTCTTCGTCGTAATTATTACAATTAGGATATTGTAGAGTAAAACTGACCCTAACAAGCTTGCCATTCTTGGCGGTGGTGTAAACATAGGACAAATAGACACTGCCGGCCGCACCTTCGTTCTTAACATTTACGCAATAAGTTCTGTCATCAACCAACCTCTCCGAAGTGATATCCGACATACTGCTTATTTCCTGCGGTGTGGTCTGGCAAGAATATGTTCCAGTCTCAATTTTTATAACCGGTGGCCATTCCACCACGCTCACATATTTTACCAATAATTCTTTGGGGTATTGAAATGTTACACCCCGAGCATCAATAGTTGTCATCCATAAATTATTATCAGGTTCGGAATTGTTATTATTTTGATTCTCAGTGATAGTCCAAAGCGAATAATAGCGACTGTAGTATTTATGAGTAGCAATGGCATTTTGTCCTGTTGCAGACTCAAAAAAATAACCTGAACCCATTTGTCCAGTAAATTCATAACCTCTATCTTTCATAAAATCATGTATCGTAGTCCCGTTTTTACTTTCGGTCATAAATTTATTATCCGAACCGGACAACTGTACTATGTCTTTACCGCTAAATTTTAATTGGACTATTCCTTTAATTTCCGGCCAAGGGTTGCCTTCTTGAAAGATAACTGGCGAATACATAAATGCTAAAAAGCCAATCGCCAAAACTGCAAGAGAGGCGATGAGTAAAATCTTTTTGTTTTTAGATTGATGTTCAAAAATCATATTATTTTTGTTGATGTTTTAATATCATCTCTGCTGGGGAGATTCCGTCGAGGGCTTTGTGCGGAAAATAATTCCAAGCATCTGTTACCAATTCAAGAACATTACTCAATTCTGAAGCGTCCCCGCCACGATCAAACATTGCTACGACTTTCATCATGTCGTCGTTATCATCTTCGTGGAAAATAACATCTCGGACATGATCCAAAGTAAAATCACTCTCGGTCTCTTTGAGCATATCCACGAGCTCCTGTTCAATCTCTTTTCGGCGTTCTATGATTTGTTGTTTTGATTCGGTTTGCATAACTAGCTATTTTCTATATTTTTATCGGGATCAGAAAGCTCTGCAAATTTCGCTGACATTGTAGGATTTCCACGCGTTAGTCTCTTGATAGTCAAATCTTCTGTTTTATTATTGGCTATGCGGAGATTGTTTTCAGACGACAGGAGAGCATCTTTGGTTTTTTGGAGATGATCTATGGTTTTGTCTATTTCTTCGATAGCGGTTTTGAATTTACGACTGGCTAGGTCATAATTTTTAGCAAATCCCTCTTTAAATTTATTTACATTATCTTCAAAGTTGGTTATATCAATGTTTTGATTCCTTACCAAAGCAAGCTCAGCTTTGTATTTAAGAGAGTTCATCGCCGCGTTGCGAAGTAATGTTATTATAGGAATAAAAAATTGCGGACGGACAACATACATTTTTGGATATTTATGAGAAACATCAACAATGCCGGTGTTATATAGTTCGTTTTCGGCTTCCAGAAGCGTCACAAGCACGGCATACTCACATTTCTTCTCAGTACGATCCTTATCAAGCTCGCGCAAAAAGTCTTCATTCTTTTTCTTAGTGGCGGTTTCGTCTCCTTCGTTTTTCATTTCAAACATGATAGAGATAATTTCATTGCCTACCTCATCATTTTCGCGATAAACATAATCACCCTTGCTACCAGTGTTTATGTCATTGTCTTTTTCAAAATATGCGTTTTTAAAACCAGTTGCACGAAGCTTATTAAACTCGGTCTCGCAGTGTTGCTCAAGTGTTTCGCCGACCATCTTTGTTGAAAGTTTGACCTTCATATCTTTACGAAGAGCAATCTCCTCATCTTTCATTTTTATGATATCGTCCTTCGTCTTGAGTTCAGTTGCATATTTTTCTTTTAGTGATGTCTCAAGTAATTGTTTTTCGGTATCTTTACTTTTTAGCTCACCAGCAAGTTCATCACGCTCTTTCTCTATTTTATTGACTGCCTCGGTAACGGCAAGTTTTTTCTCAAGCTCGGCATTATTGATCTTTGATTTTATTTCGGCTAGTTCAGTCTCTTTCTTTGCCTCAAGTTCAATCAGTTCACGATCTTTGTTGGCCTTTAGTTCTGCTAGTTCGGCATCCCTCTTTGCGAGGTCCTTTTGTAGTGTATTTGTAATATTGGCCTCGGCGAGTTTGATCGCATTTTCTTTTTCTTTTTCTGCGATATCTAATCGCTTGTGCAATTCTTCTTCAAATTGGTGATCTCGAACTTGTTTTAAAATATCGGCAAAACCAGCCTCATCGACTTTAAAAACCTTTTTACAATTTGGGCATATAATGTCTTGCATATTGATTATTTAATTTTTTATAATTTACCACCTGAAATATCAAAAAATCTTTCAAAGAAACTTGTTAATTTACCAAGAACGCTTTCACGTTTTTGGGTTCGCTCGCCAGTTGGAGAAAAACGAGACACAGGAGGTAAGACTTTAGTTATTGCTGTGCCGGTCGTTGCTACACTTCCATCGCGAAAAGCATTTTTTACAAATGCGTACGTTGCATCATGATCAAGATTTTCATTGGTAATAATTTGCTCTAACTCTTCAATCTTTTTCTTTTCCACGAATTTCTGCCAATCGTCATCAATTACTGAATGAATGTCAAGTGAAGTAATAAACTGATTAATTAGATCTTTCTTGTTTCGAAGTTCAATACTGGAATCTATTGCCTTGTTAATATCTACCAAAATCTCACGATTCTTATTGTGATCTTCGTGGTATCTTTTAATGAGCCCCAATACATAGTCGATATTTATTTCCACCTGTTTGATCAATTCCATCTCAAATACCAAATCATCGTTGATATTTTCTTGATCGACTTCGGTACCCTTACGGAATTCATTGTAAAGATCAATGTACATACTGTGATAATCCTGCACATCACGATCAGTTAAAATCTCGTTACCGGCAAATTCGTCAAAGGTCGTCAGAATATTTCGCACTCGCAAAATTCCGCCATAGAGCTTGATAAAATCTTTTTGATTCTGTTCGCCAATAATTTGCTCGCCAACTGGGAATTTTTCCAAAAGCTCGGCCACTAAACTGGCATATCCGCGAACTTCCTTATTGCCGTCCTTATAGCCGTTATAATATTCCTCGTATGACTTGAGGAGCACGACACCGCCAGCTTCCTTGTCGCCAAAAAGAGCAATGGATTCATTCGTCGCTTTCTCTAAATTACGAAAGCAAACAATGTTCCCAAAAGTCTTTACGCTGTTTAAAATACGATTAGTACGGGAAAATGCCTGCAAGAGTCCATGCAGTCTCAAGTTTTTATCCACCCAAAGCGTATTCAATGTCGTGGCGTCAAAGCCGGTCAAAAACATATTGACCACAATCAGGACATCAATCTCACGGTTTTTAACTCTCAAGCTCACGTCTTTGTAATAATTTTGAAACTTATCCGATGAAGTATCGAAAGACGTCCCAAACATCACATTGTAATCAGTAATTGCATTATCAAGAAAATCTCTTGAGCTCACATCAAGCCCACTCGTATCCTCGGAGTTTTCATCGATCATTCCATCGGCATCCTCCTCATTCACACCAAAACTATAAATCGTTGCTACTTTGAGATGTTTATCACTTGGTGCACCCTCAAGTTGTTTCTTAAATTCAGCGTAATATTTTTTTGCCACATCAATAGACGAAACAGCAAAAATAGAATTGAATCCGGCCAATCTTCGGTCTTTCAACTTATAAAAACTATTTCGCTTGGTCTTTTGATCAAAATGATCCCGAATGTAGCCAACAATATTCGCTAATCTTTCTGGTGAAGCCAGCACCGCCTCACGGTCAATATCTCTCACTTGTGCATCTTCAATATTTTCCGCTTCTCGAACCGTAGAAACATAATCAACTTTAAACGGCAAAACATTTTTGTCAGCAATGGCATTAACGATAGTGTAAGTATGTAATTTATCACCAAAAGCCTGCTCGGTTGTTTTTAAGTCCGACCGTCCGCCAGCAGAAGCATTCATGGCAAAAATGGGCGTACCGGTAAAACCAAATAAATTATACTTCTTGAATGTTTTGGTAATCGCCGCATGCATATCGCCGAATTGTGAACGGTGACATTCATCAAAAATAAGCACGACATGCCCATCAAAGATCTCGTGCTCGGCATTGCGTCCAATAAAACGATCAAGCTTTTGAATTGTAGTAATGATAATTCGCGCGTTTGGGTTTTCTAGTTGCTTCTTCAAAATTGCTGTACTGGTGTTGCTGTTAGCTGCGCCTTTTTCAAACTTATCGTATTCTCGCATAGTCTGATAATCCAGGTCCTTGCGGTCAACTACAAACACCACCTTGTCTACATACGGGAGCTTACTCACGAGCTGAGCAGTTTTGAAACTGGTTAAAGTTTTTCCCGATCCGGTCGTATGCCAAATATACCCTCCGGCTTCAACCGTGCCGAGTTTTTTATAGTTGGTGCTGACTTCAATCCGGCTAAGTATTTTCTCGGTTGCGACTATCTGATACGGTCGCATGACTAAAAGTTGCTTATCGGTCGTAAACACGCAGTACTTGGTCAAGATATTCAAAATCGCATGCTTGGCAAAAAACGTCTTGGCAAAATCCATTAAATCCGTGATCGGTCGGTTAGTAGCATCTGCCCACCAGCTAGTAAACTCAAAACTATTGCTTGAACGTTTGCCTTTTTTCACTACACCTTCGCCAGCTTCTTTGATATGCTCCGAGCGGACAGTATTACTGTAATATTTGGTATGGGTCCCGTTGGAAATAATAAACAACTGCACATATTCAAAAAGCCCGGACGAAGCCCAGAAACTTTCTCGACTGTAACGATTGATCTGATTAAACGCTTCGGCAATAGCCGCACCTCGACGTTTGAGCTCTGTATGCACCAAAGGCAAACCATTCACCAGCACCGTCACATCATAACGATTAGCACGCTGACCGTCCTCAGTGGCATATTGATTGATTACCTGTAAACTATTGTCGTGAATATTATCCTTTTTTATGAGGTAAACATTCTTGGTCGTGCCATCTTCGCGCATCAGGTTTTTGATGTGGTCTTCTTGAATGGTGGCAGTCTTTTCGGCAATGCTTTGATTTGGGTTAGCAATCTCACTTGTAAAAAACTGTTCCCATTCGCTATCGGTAAAAGTAAAATCATTGAGTTTCTCTAGTTGCTTACGCAAATTCAATACCAAATCAGCTTCGGATGTAATAGGCAGATATTCGTACGCCTGCGTCTCAAGTTGTTTGATAAAAGCCCGTTCCAAATCGGCCTCACTTTGATAATGAGCCACGCGGACACCGTCCGCCACATATTCACCAACAACAGTGCTTTGCGTGCTTTCTGCAACTAAATTGTATTTTTTATTATTTGGCATATTCTTTGAAAGTTAAAAGTTTCCCTCGGTAATATTCATATTGCTGTCTACGAGCTGAGAGTTCTGCCGGTAAACCGATTGAGATGTCATTCACAAGGGCATCAAATTTATCAAGAATTGAAACGATCCGTTCCTGTTCGGCGAGAGGTGGTACTGGAATCTTGATTTTTTTCATATCCGTAGCCGAAACATCTATCACTTTTGTACCCTTTGCATATTTTTTCTTTTGGTCAAAAAACATTTTTGTTTGCGTGTAATAAGCAAAATATTTTCCAATAACTTTTTGCGATTTAAAAATTGTTGCATGACCACCTGTTACAATTTCATCCTCACCACACCAAACAACCGCTTTGCCAACGTCCTCTAAGTTCTCACTGGTATTGGTAATAATGACATCCCCCTTTTGAGCTTTCTTTAATTTTTTTGCTAATTCTGGTGATACGAATGATTTTGTTTTATCGGTAAAAGTTCCGTAATAAGTATAAATTTGTCCGTAATGAATACACCCGACTCCGATTTCTGTGAAATCTTTCTTCTGTAATCCATTGCCTCTAATAAATTCTCCCATTTCCCCTAAGGCTTTATATTCAACATCTTTTATATCCAATAGATCGTCCCTGTAATGCTCGTATTGCTTCTTTCTTGCTTCCAGCTCTGCTTCCAGCTCTGCTTCCAGCTCTGTAAAACTATTAAGGATTTTGACAATTTCTTCTTGGATTGCAAGGGGTGGGAGAGGGATTATTAACTTTTCTAAATTACTTTTGTTTAACGCCGGAATGCCTTGATAAGTTGCCAGTTGTTGAATCCCAGCTTGGTCTTGTAGTAATAAATAATATAAAAATCTAACACTAATTTTATTATGGTCAATAATTGTAACGGAATAATTTAAATTTCCACGAAAATATTTTCCTTCACACCAAGTTATAGAACCAACACCAGCACCTCGTGTTGTAATTCCAATTGGATCATTCTCGGTGTTGTATTTACCAATAAAGCCAAGTGGCTCACGACCGCTATTAATAACTGGGAATTCGCCAGGATTATTTGCTATATCAATCTTATTAACAGATTGACCAGTTTTAATTACACAAACATCACCCAACTCTTTAAACTCTACCCCATTCGGGCAGAGTTCGGCTATTATTTTTTCGATTTTGTTTTGGTGGTTTGTCATATTAAATCTGATTTATCTTAACCAGTAAAACATTGTATTGATACAAATTTAACTGCTTCTTTGCGTTCCTATAATTTATAATGCTAAAAAATGGAAGTTTTAAATCATTTTTGCTCGTGCCAATTGCATAAACAACTGTGTAATCTTTTGGAGAAGGCTCACTTTCAGAAACAACGCTTTTATGAGAATCGCTCAACTTTGTATTAACCTCTTTTCTAAATGTTTTATCTGTAAGTAATAAGTCAGCAGATACTAATCCCTGACTAAATAAATGGCTTAGTACGGCACTTCCTCCGTACTTTTTTACATGCACTAGATGTTTATCAGACTTCACGAGGTCAGCAAATTCAATCTTACCTTTTCCAATCAAGTTAGTTTGGCTTACACCACCATCAAGGCACTGATAAGTATTATCATTCGTAGCCACTTTACCGTTGTAAACATTTTCGTGGTCGGTCTTTTCCCAATCTGGCAAAGTAAAGGTTGTGTCAACACTGTACTCACTCTCAATCTTATTTTTGTAAGTCGCGTCTACTTTGTAATATTTGCCAGTAACCAATAGGTACTTCTCGCCACCAGAGTCGATTTCAGCATATAAACATTTATATATTGACCATTCTTTTATGGACTGATCATTAGTATCAAATTGTTGTACCTTTTTACTTTTAAGCAGATCTACTGTGATATTTGTTTTCTCATCATCATTCAACGAATCTTTAAAATCATCAAAAACAATATCTTGGTATTCAGTAGCATTATTCTTGTCACTATATTTAAAACATTTTGTATTTTCCCACTCAATAACCTCAGGAATCGCGAGCCAATAAATTACATCCGTCTTATTGTCATCATTTATTTTTGCAACAATTTTATTATCCAAATCGGTTGCCAGCTTTTTATCGTTAACTGAGGAAAAATTATCAAACCAATCAAACCTTTCTTTGTATTTATTAGAAATATATGCCTTATATAGCTCAAGAAATATGTCATTAACTTCAGCAACATTCTTTTTGATAGATATACTAATTGCATCTTTACCTACGACATTTTTTCCATACAGTTCTTGATTTTCTGGCTCACCAACAACAGCCCTCATAATATCTTGCTCAACATCAAAACCAAAATCTGCAACTGGCCCAATCTTACCAAGTTGTTCCGAAACATCCTTCAGTCCATTTTTAAAATTCTTTTTTTCAATTTTCTTTACCTCACTTTTGATAATACTAAGAGCTGTTTTGATTCCAAATTGTTCAACAATTACGCCATCTTTAAACATTTGCCATCCGTGACCAAAAGATAAACCAAAATAAATATTTTTATTATTGTAATTTATCTTTGATATGTATAACCCCGAAGCAGTAGAATTTTTTAAACTTTCAATACTCTTATTGAAAAAATTGTTTGCCCATGCAGGCTCTTTTGAGAAAGATTTTTTGTAATACAAGACTCCGTTATCAAAAACTTCTTTAATATTTACGTCCTTAACAATATCGCTATGATCTGTGATATTATCCTTTATTAAATACATTGAGAGTTTTTGACTTTTCATAACATTATTTATTATTACCCTCAATATCTGCCACAATTTCATCAATCGCCATGCGGAGTTCATTTTGCCTTGCAACAATCTTGGCAATTTTTGTATTGAGCGTTGTGATATCTACCACCTCGCGAGTATCTTCCGCAAGCACATAACTTGAAACGGCAATATTGTAGTCGTTCTCGGCAACGGTTTTGTTATCAACAAGCTTGGCAAAGTATTTCGCATTTTGGCGCGTGGTAAAAGCGTCCAAAATCTTTTTGCGATTTGTTTCGCTTAACTTATTTTTGTTACCGCCACGGACAAACTCGGCAGAGGCATCAATAAAAAGTATTTTGTTGTCTTTCTTGCTCTTTTTAAGCACGATGATACAGGTAGCGATAGTCGTGCCAAAAAAGAGGTCGGACGGAAGCTGGATCACCGCATCGATATAATTGTTATCTACCAGATACTTTCTTATTTTACCTTCCGCACCACCACGATAGAGAACGCCGGGAAATTCAACAATCGCCGCCGTTCCACTAGTAGAAAGCCACGAGAGCATGTGCATAGTAAACGCGAGATCAGCCTTACTCTTTGGCGCCAATACTCCTGCCGGAGAAAAACGTGGATCATTAATCAAGAGCGGATTAGCATCGCCCTCCCAATGAATAGAATACGGCGGATTGGAAACAATGGCGTCAAAAGGCTCATCATCCCAATGTTTTGGATCTATAAGTGTATCGCCGTGTGCAATATCAAAATTATTGTAGTTGATATCGTGCAAGAACATGTTGATACGGCATAGGTTGTAGGTAGTGAGATTGATTTCCTGTCCAAAAAAGCCCTGCCTAACATTTTCTTTGCCGAGAACTTTAGCAAATTTGAGAAGTAAAGAGCCAGAACCGCAGGCTGGATCGTAAACTTTATTTACTTCTGTTTTACCAACCGTCGTGATTTCCGCCAGAAGTTCACTGACTTCTTGGGGAGTATAAAACTCGCCTCCGGACTTGCCAGCATTAGAGGCGTACATGGTCATTAAAAATTCATAGGCGTCACCAAAGGCGTCAATAGTGTTGTCGGAGTAATTGCCCAGACGAAGGTCGCCGATAGATTCAAAGAGTTTGGCAAGTTTCTGATTTCGTTTTTCTACCGTGCCACCCAGTTTATTTGAGTTCACGTCAAGGTCATCAAACAGGCCCTTGATGTCATCTTCGCTATTTGCGCCCTTTGCTGAATTTTCAATGTTACGAAAAACGGTAGTAAGGGTTTCGTTAAGATTGGCGTCATTGCGGGCATTCTTGCGAACATTTACAAAAAGCTCACTCGGCAAAATATAAAATCCTTTTTCTTTGACAGTATCGGCTCGCCCAAACTCCGCTTCTTTGTTTGACAAGTTTGCGTAGTCAAAATCTTTCTTACCAGCACGACGCTCATCGGCGTTGATGTAGTTAGTGAGGTTTTCACTAATAAAGCGATAAAAGAGTATCCCTAGCACATACTGCTTAAAGTCCCATCCATCAACACTTCCACGCAGATCATTTGCAATCTGCCAAATAGCACGATGCAATTCCGCGCGTTCTTGTTCTTTGGTAGTGTTTAAATTATTTTTTGTGGTGATTTCCTTTGGCATATATTATTTATCAATTATTTCGTAATTCTCTTTATCTCCATTTACCCGGACATAATCCTCACAGCCATCAACGGCGATAGACTTACATTGGCAGTAAGTCATCTTTTTCTTGGTATCACCAAAAATCTCATCACCGCATTTTTTGCATTTGATGAAAGTTTGCTTTTTAGTTTTGTTGGCGATTTCCTGAGACATATAATTAAGCGGTTTTTGTTTCTTCAAGAAGCCATTCCCATAATGGTCTAAAGTTTATAGTAATACCATCTTTTTCTACGGTACGCTTTTCATCCCACGTCAGAACAGTAAGTTTTTTCACTTTCAGTTCACCACCAGCTTCAAACAAGGCTTTTGTTTCTCTTTGTTCAACATCCGTATTTATTGACTCATAGCAGACCTGTATAAGTTCTGTAATATCTACCCCGTTTTTGACAACAAAATCAATCTCGCGATCATTACGAGTCTTGTAATAAAATAAGTCTCTGTTCGGTTTGACTCCACGCTTCACCAATTCGGTAAAAACAAGGTTCTCCATGAGCTTACCTTTGTCCGGAGAATGCTGAATTGCTTTTGCAGTTATAAAACCATTGTCGACCGCATACACTTTTCGGGGAGACTTAATACGTTGTACGGATTTTGGCGAATATCGGAGTAGAGAAAATATAAGATATGCTTCTTCCAAATATTTTATATATTTCTCTATGGTGGATGCACTCTTTAAATTTAGAATTTCAAGAATTTTCCGTATCGTATACAAATTTGCAAAATTGTTTATTAAATGTCCTCCCAAGTTTGCTACTTGAGTCGAAAATTTAACCTTGTGCCTTTTAACCACATCTTTGAAAACCAGAGCGTCAAACAAAACCTCAAGATAATCCTTGGGGTCAACGTTATTGACCGCAACCTCAGGAAATCCACCATTAACGAGATAGTTTTCCATAAGATTTAAAAGCTCGCCACGCTGTTGAGGCAACGCACTGTATTCCTCGCTTATTTGAAATTTCTTTGCGCGGAGAAATTCACTAAAATCAAACGGCAGTATTTCTATAGGCATATGTCTGCCAGTCAAATGTGTGGCAAGTTCTTTTGAAAGCAAGTGTGCATTCGATCCTGTAAGTACAAGATTGTATCCTTCCCGGTGCAGACGATTCACAAATAGCTCCCATCCAGAGAGGTTTTGTATTTCATCAAACAAAACAGTCTTTATTTGGCCATATGCGGCGTGAAGTTCTTTCATTAGTTCATCAGTGGCTATTCCGCCAGCGCTCGATAACACTTCATCATCGAAATTGAAGTACATGAACGGCTGATCCTTCAAGAGCATGAGAGAAAAGACAGATTTACCAGCACGTCGGGGTCCGAGAATTACTTTTATCAAATTCGAATCCAACCATTTTTTAGCAAATGGCTCCTTGGCTCGACCTATGTACGAAAGAGTAAGAAGTTGCTCTTTCTGCAATTTTTGGTTAGAAACTATGTCTTTAAGCATATTATTTTACTTATACTGGACAGATTAAGTTGATTTTGTCCACTACAAGTAGTATAATGGACAGGAATGAGAAAGTCAACAATATATGGATAATCAAGAGACACCAATAGAATACAAAGATAAATACCAGCTCATTTTTGTCGGTGAGCAATGGTTTAATAGCCCTCTTTATGACTCGTGGTTTGAGGGTCGAATTGAAATTCGCACATGGGATGATGAGCATTGTAATGATGAAATTCGCTACTGCACTGAAAAAAGCGATGATGATTTTTGGAAACTCCAAGAGCAATATAACTGTAAATGGTTAACGGCGTCAGATCTTGATAAATTTAAAAGAATGGTTCAAAAAAAATTTCGCAAAAAACCAAACAAAGGAGTATAATAAAATCAACAAATTAATAATTTTCGCCTCAAGGGGCGACCTGAATGGTATTCCGTGCTCAAGGGCTCGTGATCATTATCACTTTTTGTGGTAACTGGTCACGAGCTCTTTTCGTTGAGGCGTTAACAAATATGAATATGAAAAATGAAAATGCAAGATTAGTTTTTATTTATTACCTGCTGGGAAGTGTTGAGTCCTATACAGATGTCACGCATAAAATACCGGCAAAGGTGTATTTCAATTTTCCGATATCCGATCTGGATATAGGCGATCAGAGGGCGGTCCTTACAGAACTGAAAAAGAAAAGAATCATTGCCAGCTTTAAGCTTGATGACGGCGACTTTGTAATTTCCAAGCCATGCCGATCCGTGCTTCGTGATTATTATTTCAAGCTTAAAGACAAACCAGCACCGAAGCCGGAAAAGCCGGTGGATACCGAGATTAGATTTAACGAACAGACCGGAATAATAAGCATGGGAGTAAGAACCTGCCCTATTCCAATTAACACAAATCAATACTTTTTATGTAAAGCTATTTTTGCAGTCCCGTTCGGCACACTGGTTAAAGAAATAGATATTCTGGATTTAATGGACTGGGCAAAAGACAGTAAGGATAGCGTCTATGACTCTATGCGAGCGATTAACAAAAAAATAAAGCAGAAACTGGGAGTTGAAAAATTGCTGAAGTGGAAAGCTAGACGCATTTTTGTTGACTATAAAACCGAATAAGGTGGAGTCCGTCCTGATTCGGACAGCAAATAGCAGACTGAAAGAAAACGGTCTGCTTTTTTATTTGCGGGCCGGCAAACAATATGCCGAAGCCAATAATCACAAAGAAAATACCACCCCTTACCCCATTACAAATGGAGGAAATTTTTATGGACAGATTAGCTGATCTGATTGTCCGGCTTTTGGATTATCGCTACGAGCAAAAAGAGAAAGAAAAACAATCTAATAATCAAAATGAATATGAAAAACCAAACACCGGACAATAATTTTATTACGAGCGACTTCTACACGGCCTGCCTACTCTTGGCCAATGACTATCACCTTGTTGGCATTAACAAAACTGATAGCCGACGCTTCCGTTTTATCTTTACCGATGAACAGGATCGGGTCCAAGTCGTTGCCGGATACTTTGACGGCTTAACAAGCGTCAATGCTCGCAAGTTTGTAAACGCCATTAAAGAGCTGAAGTCGCTCATGTATAACGACGCGATCAGTTGAAAATAAACGAATATGAAATATGGAAAATTTGCCATTCAAAATAGACAATAATAATTATGTAAAACTGCCACGCAGTTTAAAAACCGCCTACCTAGACGGTCTATTGAAGTTTGAGGATTATACGGTCCTCGTCTGGCTATGGATCACAGCCAACCCAAGAAATGGCAAAACTCATGCCAGCTATGCCGGACTATCCAAAGATTTCAAAAGCAAATACTCCAAAAACTTCATCAATCAGATTATGTTGAGGCTTAAGCGACAGAAGTGGATATGGTATCCGAAACAGCAAGGCCACAGAAGTTCGTTCAATGTGGATATCGCCAGTTACCCCTTATCTGACGGCACTTTTAAGGATATTGGCTTTCGGTTTTTAGAGAAGTCTGACAGAAGTTCAAGTGGAGGTGAAAGCCCTTCTCTGACAGAAGTGCCGACAGAAGTTGCTGATGTTCAACAGAAGTTAAAAAGCGACAAAAATGCTTTAGTAGAACGGTTTTCTTTCAATCATGAAGGCTCGCCAAACAGAAGTTCTAAGAACGACACCGAAAAAGAAAATGAAAACAACCGATCGAGAGGTCGACGGCCGGTAAGAGGATTTTCTCCCAAGTCTTACGAGGAACAGAAATGCTGGGAGATCGCCCAAGAGCTGGGAGAAAAAGATATGACCTTTATCCTATCAGCTCTGAAAAAGTACGGGCTGATGAGAATTGAGGAAGCTCGCCAATCCGTAATGGATCAACCGAGCGATAAAGTAAGGAGTAAAGGTGCATATTTCAATAAATTATTAAGTCTTTAAAAGATACTAAATGATACCCAAATGGCAAAAAATGTAGACATAAAAAACGAAAAATATCAGAACGCAATCCGCTTAAAATATAGTAATTTCACTTATTCAGAGATTGCCCAACTACTAAAAGTCTCTCATGTCAGTGCAAAGAGATGGTTTAGACTGGACGGTTTACTTAAAGAGGAATATGAACGATATGAAAAAGAAAGAAATAAGGTTCGTGACAAAGAAACCGACACCGTCCTAATGAAACACGCCGAAACCGCATCCAAGATGTTGGTCAGTCTTATGGGTGCCAAAAGTGATGCTATGAAATTCCGAGCGGCCAAAACCATTCTTGATTTTGTCCGAGGTCCGGCTGGAGGTAGAGACGATGATTTCACTGATGAGGAATACAAAAGAAGTAGTCGTCAAATAGAGGAAATCTTAGAGAAATACAAGAGTAAATAGACTGTGGGCAACTAACGCTTAGCTTGTTGCCAAAAATAGCGTATGTTGTGCTTGAAAGCTAGGTCTAAAATTATCAACCAAAATTAAAATGAAAATAATATGGAACATGCATTAATTTACTGCCGAGTCTCAACCGAGGAACAGGCCGAGGACGGCCACCACTCCCTTGCGACCCAGCTCAAGCTCTGCAAACGAGCGATCGAGGAAAGTAACAAATTCAAACTGATAGATGACGGTGTTTTTGAAGACCCCGGACGATCAGCCACCAATATGAACCGTCCCGGTCTGCAAGACATGCTACTTAAAATCCAAGATGACAAAACAATCAGAGCTGTTTTTATTCAAGACACCGACCGACTAGCTAGAAATGCTCTTGATCACATGCAGATTAAGGCAATCATGAAAAAACATGATGTCGAGCTTTTCTCTGTCTCCCAACCGGGCATTACCGATAGCCCCGAGGGAAACTTTATGGATCTTGTTATTGCCGGTGTAAACCAACTCCAATCCCAAATCACTTCAAGAAAAACTTTGAAAAGTCTCGAACTGAAATTCTGGGAGGGTTGGTGGCCGACTGGCGTAGCTGTCGGATATTTAAATGCCGGCGAACCAGACGATGAGAAAAAGAGAATTATTATTGTAGATGAGGAACGAGCACCACTTATCCAAGAAGCCTTCAAAATGTATGTGACCGGAGATTACTCAGTCTTCGAAGTTCGCGATGCTTTATATAAAAAAGGATTTAGAACACACGCCGACAAACGACTGGCTCACAGCAAGATGATTGAGATCTTAAAAAATCCATTTTATTACGGCGAGATGCGATGGCGAGGATTGGTTAACACCGGAAAACATAAACCGCTTATAGATAAAGATTTGTGGGAACGAGTCCAACTGGTTATGGCCGAACATAACCGTTATGCCTGCCGACGGCAAAAATTCAACTTCATTTTGCGAGGCCTGACCTTTTGTACCAACTGCGGACAAAGATACACCGCCGAACATCATCCCAAGAAAAATAAATCATATTATCACTGCAACCGGTCCGGTGATCAGATTAAATGCCAAGACAAATATGTGGAAGTCTGGGATATAGAACAGCAGGTCGCTGGCTTGTTCAAATACATTGAATTTACCCCCAACTTTACCGACAGACTGGTGGATAAAATTGAAAAGATTTACAGCGGTCGCAAAGAAGTGATCAATAAAGACAAACGAGGCTTGAATACTCAAAAGATGATGTTTGAAAAGAAGCGGGATACAGCCGAGGAAAAACTATTTGCCGGACTTATCACAGATGATGACTTTACCAGAATAAAAGTGAAAATCAAAGAACAGCTCGGTCTATTGCAAGACGAACTGTACGTCCAAGATAAAAAACTCAATATGAGAATCGATGAACTGCAAGATATGCTCTTATTCGTCCGCAACGCTTACGAAGCCTACACTAAATCACCGGATGAAATGAAAAGACTATTCCTTGGCCTTTACTGGGAGAGATTTGAGGTTGCCGACAAAAAAATCCAAACCGTAATACCATCGCCGATCATCAGAGGCCTGATGCAAGCAGAGGATTTGGTCTTTACCAAAAAATACAAAGAGATTACCGGTCCGAGGATAATAACCGACTTGGCCGTAGAATTTACACCATTCGTAGCTGGCAAATCAAAATCCAAGATTGCCCCTAAAACGCAAAAATCCCGACAAATTGCCGAGATTCCTGCAATGATATCCAATCAACCGGAGTCGGTTATATTAGATACCGTTTGGGGTAGCCACTGGGAATTGAACCCAGATTACTAGGACCACAACCTAGTGTCCGAACCGTTGGACGATGGCCACCATATTTTTATTATTAAACAAAAGTTGCCTTACGGCAACTTTCATAATATAACATAATTCGCTAAAAAGTCAATTTATACTGGCTGTTTAGCAGTCTGCCGACGTTCCTGCCAAATAATAGCCGCTTCGTACGCCCCGGCTAAAACCCCGGTATAAAATAAATCGCCGAGCAAGCTGTTTCTAAAAAATGGGATGGCCATAACATAACAATTTATCAAGCCGGCTAAACTATGTTCGTACCAACTGCCAAAAGCCCAAACCGAAAAATTAGTTATTAGATAAAATATCACGCCGCCTAAAATCGTGCCGCTTAAAACCGTGCTTAATTTTTTATTTTTTCTAACCATTAAGCCGATTAAGCCCATAATAATAAAACCGGCATAAACCGACAGCATTATTGGCCAAGCGTAAAAACCGATAAACAGATCGCTAAAAAACATGGCGGCTAGAGGTAAAACCAGCGCCAGTTTTTTCGGCAAATAAATTCCGGAAAAAATCGCGATCGCGCCGATGGGGGCGAAATTAGCCGGGTGCGGTAAAAACCTGGCGGCAATGCCCAGAGTGATTAAAACAAATGCCGGTAGATACTTTTTTATATTATTAAAATTTGTAAGCCTCATATTTCCAATTTATCAAATCATTATTTTTTAAAACATAGCCTGATACCCCGACCGGAGAAGATTCGCCGTTGATATAAAATATCCAAAACTTATTGGCTTTAATATCATTTTTTACGCCATTAATTTCTTCGATTAGCGCCCCCATGCCGGCGTATTCTTTGGCACTGAATTTTAAACCTTGCGTGGCTTGCAAATTTTTCATTAAATCATAGGCTGTGCTATCCGGCTTAACTTCGGCTTGATATTTTTTATCGCCAATTTCCAATTTAACTTTAAAATCAGCCGCTATCGCTTTTTCAACCGTTGGCGCCGATTTTTTGTTTTCAATATTAAGCGGCAGCCAGTTTCGAGCGCGGCCGTAGCCGATTACTATAATGGCGGCAATTAACAACAAAATTATTGTTAAATTTTTTTTCATGAGATTATTAATTTAGTACGCCCAGTTGGAATCGGACCAACATATCCAGCTTAGAAGGCTGGTGTTCTATCCATTGAACTATGGGCGCGCGATTTAGACTAAAATTTAGTTAAACAAATATTTCTTAAACAAGCATTTGCTTTAATATGCTTGTCCCCGGAGTATAAGCGGATGGGAAATTATGGGCGCTTAAAATAAAATTGCCAACAATCGGCAATATCAAAATACTACCGATTAAAACACAATTTGTCAAAGAGAATTTAATAAATTTGTCATTGCGAGCCCCGCATTTGGGGGCGAAACAATCTCTGGTTAAAATCCACATACGTATCACTGAACCGGAGATTGCCGCGTCGCTTCATTCAGCGTCACTTCATTCGCTCCTCGCAATGACGGAAAATATTACTTCCTCTTCCTCCCATGAAACGCCTTATGCACGTCCCTGAGCTGCTGATCAGTGATATGAGTATAAACTTGGGTAGTAGTAATAGAAGCATGGCCGAGCATGGCTTGGACGCTTCTAATGTCCGCGCCATTCATTAATAAATCAGTCGCATAACTATGGCGCATGGTGTGTGGCGTAACTTCTTTGGTGATGCCGGCCACTTTGGCGTATTTTTGCACTAAACGTTGCACACTGCGCGGCGTTAAGCCGGTCTGCTCGTCCCGCCCGCCGGCCGCTTTATCATGGCTCGTAAATAAAAATGGATTGGTATCTAAGCGGGATTTTAAATATTCTTCGATGGCTCGCTTGGCGTCATCGGATAAAAAGACCACGCGCAATTTAGAGCCTTTGCCGCGCACCGTAAACTCGTCTTTCTTTAAATTTATATTTTCTATTTTTAATTTGCATAACTCGGAGACGCGCAGGCCGGTGGCGAAAAATAATTCTAAAATTGCCTTATCGCGCTTCCTGATAATTTCCGGCAGCTCAATTTTAAGCGGCGCTTCTAAAATACGTTCTAAGTCCGCGCCTTCTAAAAAATCAACCTGCCTCTGCTCCTGCTTGGCCAGTTCCACTTTTTCCGGCTCAAGCGATTTAATATCATTTTTGACCAAATATTTTAAAAATCCGCGCAAAGCGATTAAATGATAATTTTGCGTGTTTTTTTTCAAGCCTTCTTTTTTATCGCTCCCCAGCCGATTAAGCCATAACCGGTATTTATGCACTAATTCTTTGCTAATTTTAGCTGTCGAAATCACGCCTGATTCTTTGGCAAAACCGGCAAAACGGCGCAAATAAAAAGCATAATTGCCAATCGTAGTACGAGACAACCCCTTCTCCACCTCAAGATATTCAAGAAATTGATTAATTATCTTATCCATATTAATTGATACTTCTATTTTACGACACCTTGCAATTTTTTACAATTTATGTTAATCTTGGCACATAACAATTAATATTAACCGCACCCAATCTTGGTCAGGGCTTTGTCACCCTGTCTCGGCTTGGGCCAAAGCTAACATGTTAGACAAAAAAGCCAAACAAAAAATCATTAACAAGTTTAAGATCCATGAAACCGACACCGGGTCTTCGCAGGTGCAAATCGCCATTTTAACCGAAGAAATCAAGCAATTGACCGAGCATCTAAAAAAACATAAAAACGACCATTCCTCAAGGCGCGGCTTATTGAAAAAAGTTTCTGAACGCCGCCGCCTTTTAAAATATCTGCAAAAAGAAGACGAAAAAGCGTTTGACGAACTGGCCAAATCTTTAAAATTGAGAATCGCCAAAAAAATGATTGAAGACGAAGAAGCCAGGCAGAAAATTGAGGACGAAATCCTGGCCAAACAGGAATTAAAAGCCGAGCAGGCCGAAGAAGCGGAAAATGAACGGGCCGAAGTCGAAGACCATAAAAATAAAGAAGACGAAGAATAAATCAGAAAAATATAATTTGTCATTTCGACCGCAGGGAGAAATCCCTTATATGTGAATAATAATCGGTTTAAGGGATCTCTCCTCCGCAAAGCGGAGCCGAGATGACAAAAATTTCATATTATATGATAAAACATAAGGAGCAGAGAGTCGGCGTCTTAGTGGACGTTTCCAACATGTACCACAGCGCCAAGAATCTTTATAAAAGACGGGTAAATTTCAAAGAAATTTTAAAAGAAGCGGTTGCCGGCAGAAAATTAATCCGTGCCACGGCTTATGTTATAAAAACCGAGAACGAAGAAGGCAATGCTTTTTTTGAAGCATTAACCCAGCAAGGCTTTGAAGTCAAAATGAAGGATTTGCAAATTTTCGCCGGTGGCGCCAAAAAAGCCGATTGGGATGTCGGCATCTCGGTTGACGCTATCAAGTTGGGAGACAAATTGGACGTAGTGGTTTTAATTACCGGCGATGGCGATTATGTGCCTCTGGTAAATTATTTACAAAATACCAAAGGCTGCTTAGTCGAAGTTATGGCCTTCCGCCAGACCGCGTCCAGCAAATTAATTGAAGAAGCTGATGATTTTACCAATCTAAGCGAAGATAAAAAGTATTTATTAAGATAAGATAACCGCACTCTACAATTTAAATAAGGAGGCATTACATGAAAGCTTATATCGGAAAAGTAGCAGAGGAAGCTCCGCACATTTTTTCATTATGCTTGGCCATACCGGACATTCCTGATAAAAACCTGCACCTAAAGGTTGAATTTACTTATAACGGAATGTTTCAGATTGAGGATGACGACAGCCCGAAAGGTGTTTTTAAGATCCTACTTTGTGAAGGAAAACCCGATAAAGCAACAATGAAACAGATTGTCGCGCCAGCGGCGATGGTTGAATTTTTCAAGAAAGTTTTTGACAATTTCGAACCAACGGAATAAGGAGGGCAGCATGAAGATATTCGTTGAGCATGAACTTCCGCGAGGTCTTGGTAAAAAAAGCGTAGCCACAATATTTTTAGGCGACGACGTCAGCCAGGCCGATTACAACAATACTTTTCTTGTCTCAGTTTCATATGATGATAACACGGTCTGGCTTAACGACTCCTTTATTGGAGACATCCCTATAGAAGAAGGACTGGAGAAGATAACCCTGCCCGACGATCTGGCCAACGCGTTATCCGAGCAGTTGACGCATCGAACGATCAACGGCCTTAGCCAAAACGTGAAACAGCGCCTCCGGAAACTGGTTCTGACGCACCGGCAAGCCCTGACAACACCTCGAACAGCAGCCGCAGAAAATAACCTGCGGCAGACTTTAGAGCAGATTCAGCAATGCGACACATGACCGCGAAAACAATTCCCGCGTGGCGACCTACCAATCGGTTGCCACCTTTTTACAAACAATTAATTTACATAATAATTTAATTAAGCTTGACCGACAGATAATTAGTACTGTGAGGCAGAACTCATAGTCCTACAACTTGTTGGCCAAGCAGAAAATAGTCTATAAAGTCGAAAGTCTAAAGTCAAAAATGACTTTATGGACTTTTGACTTTATAGACTTTAAACTTATGTCAAACGAACAAACATTCAGTTGCGACTGGCTTGGCCGCACTCTCACTATTAAAACTGGCAAACTCGCCAGACAAGCTGACGCCGCCGTGACCGTGCAATACGGGGATACGTCTGTTTTAGCTACTGTGGTGGAAGCGAAAGAAGAGCGCGCCGGCATTGATTTCTTCCCGCTCATGGTTGAGTTTGAAGAAAAACTTTACGCCGCCGGCATTATTAAAGGTTCGCGCTGGATTAAACGCGAAGGCCGCCCGTCGGACGAGGCGGTTTTAACCGGCCGCATGATCGACCGCAGTATCAGGCCGCTTTTCGGCGCTGATTCGAAAAAAGACGTGCAGGTCATGATCACGGTTTTATCGGCTGACGGAAAAAACGATTACGATATCGTTTCTTTAGTCGCGGCCTCGGCCGCTTTGTCCATCGCCGGCCTGAATTGGAAAGGCCCGATCGCCGGCGTCAGAGTCGGCCGCGTTGAAAAAAAATATATTTTTAACCCAACCTATGAAGAAAGATTAGCTGGCGATATGGACTTAATCGTCGCCGGCACGGCAAAAAAAGTTATCATGATCGAAGCCGATGGCAAAGAAATAAAAGAGTCCGACATGATCGAAGCGATTAATATCGGGCAAAAGAATCTTCAAGCCGCGATCGATTTAATCAAAGAAATGCAAAAAAACGTTAAGGTGATAAAAAAAGCCGCTGCCAAAAAATTAATTGATCAAGATGAAATTGAAGCGGCCAAAGAAATGGAAAAAATCTTTGACTTAGCTAAAATTTGGCTTAATAAAAATGTTCCGATAATTTTATTTGATAAAACTCATTATACTAAAGGCGAAAGAAAATCCGCCGTCGCCGCTATTAAAGAAGGCTTAGACCAATATCTGTTTGACCAGAATATTAATAAAGATAAACGGCACGAAGCCATTAGCCATTTAGTTGAAGAAGCGGTTGAAGCCGAAGTTACCCGCGCGATTCTAAAAGACAAAAAAAGAGTTGACGGCAGAAAATTGGATGAAATCAGAAACTTATCGGCTGAAGTAAGCATCTTGCCGCGCATTCATGGATCCGGCCTTTTTAACCGCGGCGAAACCCAGGTTATGTCTATCGTGACTTTGGGCGCGCCCGGCATGGAACAAGCCCTGGAAGGCTTGGAAGGCGTGGGCACTAAACGATACATGCATCACTATAATTTCGCCCCGTTCTCGGTCGGCGAAGCCAAACCGGTAAGGTCAACCGGCAGGCGGGAAATCGGCCATGGCGCCTTAGCGGAAAAAGCTTTGGTGCCGGTGTTGCCGACTAAAGAAGAATTCCCTTATACCGTGCGCGTGGTTTCGGAAACTTTGGGCTCAAATGGTTCGTCTTCCATGGCCGCGACTTGCGGCTCAAGCTTATCTTTAATGGACGCGGGCGTACCGATTAAAAAAGCCGTAGCCGGCATTGCCATGGGGCTGGCTTCTAACGAGGATATGAGCCAATGGGAAATTTTAACCGATATTCAGGATTTGGAAGACGGCCAGGGCGGCATGGACTTTAAAATCACCGGCACCTCGGACGGCATAACCGCGATTCAGCTAGACACGAAAACCGACGGCTTAACCGAAGAGATTATAGAAAAAACTATCAACCAATCAAAAAAAGCCAGATTACAGGTTCTAGACGCCATGAATAAAGCGATCGAAAAACCCAGGCCGGATTTATCGCCTTACGCACCCCGCATTACGAGCTTTCATATCGAGCCTGACCGCATTAGGGAGGTTATCGGCACCGGCGGCAAAGTTATTAACGAAATTATCGCCGCTACCGGCGTTTCGATTGATATAGATGACGACGGCTTGGTTATGGTCTGCGGCACTGACGCGGCCAAATGCGAAGAAGCCGTGGCTTGGATTAAAAATATCATCCGCGACTTTGAACCGGGAGAAATTTTTAAAGGCAAAGTCGTCCGCTTAATGGACTTCGGCGCCTTCATCCAGCTAACTCCGAATAAAGACGGTATGGCGCATGTCTCCGAACTCGCCCCTTACCGGGTCGGCCGGCCGAGCGACTTTATTAATATCGGCGACGAAGTTACGGTTAAAATTATTGAAATTGACGATATGGGCCGAGTTAACTTAACCTTAAAAGATCTGCCGGAAAACGAACATTTGTGGAAAGACGGCAAGGGTAAGCAGGAAATGGGCGCTTTCGGCAACGGTCGGCCATCCTTTGGCGGTAATGATCGCGGCGGCAGGCCGGAACGACGCGGCGGATTCAGGCGCTAGTTTGTCATTGCGAGCGAGCCAGCCCTGGGCTGACGGCGAAGCAATCTCATTCTTCACATAAAAAACACTCCTCATTTGAGGGGTGTTTTTGTTTTATCTATGATATAATTAAATCAATATTAAATAATTAATAATCCATGGAAAAATATTTTTTTATCAATCATATTGTCTTCGGCAGATTTTATTTTTATACTATTTTCGCTATTTTTATTATAGCTTTATTAATATTTATAATTATTTTCTTCCGCTATAAAAAAAATTTTTACTTGCTCAAAGAGCGTTTTTTAACTGCAGTATTAATCATCTGGCTATTTTTTGCTTTAGTTCTTATATCGCAGGAAGTTAAATGGTTGGCGGCTGACTATCCGGCTCTCATTAATAAAAGTCAAATGGATAAAGTCGGATTTTTTTATAAAAAATTTGCCAACGACGATAAATTAATCCCTTTTTTAAAATTCATAAAAGAAAATGTCCCTAAGGGCAGTACGGCCTTTTTCGTTTCACCTTCAGGCTTTGAATATACCTTCGCTCGATATTATTTATACCCGGAAATAAAAATAATTAAAGGCCGAGGCATGCCGGATTATATTTTTCTCTACCGGCTGGATCCGGAGCATCTTGACGCCAATCAACCTCTGGAAATTTACAAAAGCCTTGCGCCTGATGAAAATATTTTAAAAATAAAATTATGATTTTTATTATTAGCTTATTATTTTTATGCCTTTTCGGCTTTCTGCTGGTATTAACGATTGACGGCCAAAATAAATATTCTTTTTTTGAAAAAATTATTTTAAGTTTTCCCCTGGGTTCGGCGGCCTTAACTCAAATTATGCTTCTCGCCGCCTTATTGGGCGTTAATTTTAATATTAGAATAATCAATTCTATTTTTGGCATATTGATTTTTTTCATGCTGATTTATTCTTGCAAAAGAAAAAGAAAACTAAATGTTAAAATAAAAAATTGCGCCAGCAAAAGCATAATCTCTTGGCTAATATTTTCAATAATAATTTTTCAAATATTTTTTGTGGCTAGCGAGGCGGCTATTCGCCCGGTATATAGTTTCGACGCCATGGATAATTGGGCGATAAAAGCCAAAAGCTTTTTTAATGAAAAAAGCGTAAATCTTGATAAAACAAACCAATATTTCATGGGCGGCCCAAGCTCAAAAGCTAATTATCCGCTGCATATTCCTTTTTTGGCCGCTTGGTTTTATCTTAACCAGGGCGAAGCCAAAGACAATCTGGTTAATCTAATTCCGGCATTTTATTATATATCTCTCCTGGGCTTGATTTATATTAATTTAAAAAAATATATCAGCCAGCGGAAAGCCCTGATATTTACGTTTTTCTTATCAACCGCTCCGCTTTTGGCTTACCATGGTTTTAATTTTTATGCCGACTTACCCTTATCCTTTTATTTAACCGCGGCCATAATTTATTTATATAACTATTTAAGGAGGGATTATGCAAGCGATCTTCTATTGGGCATGCTCGCTTGCGGCTTAATGATTTTTATAAAAAACAACGGTATTTTTTACGCTTTAATAATTTTAGCGATATTCATATTTGAATTATGGAGATTGAAAAAAATTATAGATAAAAAAAGTTTTGCCCTATCGATCCTTGGTTTTTTCACTTGCGCCTTGCCTTGGATAATATATGTATTAGTAAACAGGCTCGGCTTTACCACTATAAACGACACGACGCTCAAGCCGGGCAATTTCCACCCGGAAATAATAAAATTATTTTTTATGAATTTATGGTTTACTTACGATTTTTTAATTTGGTTTGCCCTGCTGATATTTTTTATTTTTCTTTTTATAAAAACTACGCGCAAAGTATTAAAATCAAAAAAATTATTTATAATAACAACTTTCTTCGCCCTATTATTATTTCATCTTAGCTTTTTATTATTCACCGACTTATATGTTTATATACTTGACGGATCGTTAGACGGAAGATTAACCCTGATAGTCTTCCCCTTAAGCATTTTTATGGCCGGCATATTTTACGAAAAATCAACCAGGCCTGATTTTGCCACAATCGATTAGGCATACTATAATAACTTTATGAAAGAAAACATCTATCCGCCCATGCACACGGCCGAACACCTGCTTAACCAGACCATGGTCAGGCTATTTGGCATTGACCGTTGTTTCTCCGCCCATATTGAAAAGAAAAAATCAAAGTGCGATTATAAATTTAACCGAGCTTTGACTGAAGCTGAAATAAAAAATATTGAAGATAAAATCAATGAAATTATTCAGGCGAACTTACCGGTTACTTTTGAAATAATGCCGGCGGTAGAGGCTAAAAAAATATTTGGCGCCAGGGCGCCGGAAGGCGAAAACGACGTCAGGATAGTTAAAATCGGCGATTATGACGCGATTCCCTGTATCGGCGCGCACGTTAAATTAACTAAAGAACTCGGGCAATTTAGAATAATTTCGTCAGATTTTAACGAAGGGGTTTTAAGGATAAGATACAAGCTAAATTAATGTCATTGCGAGGAGTATTGAATTTGTCCCCCTTGTAAAGGGGGAATAAGGGGGTTAAATTCTTTTAACCTCCCCTACCCCTCCTTTAGAAGGAGGGCTTAACTCTCGCAATGACATATGACATATATGCAAAAATCAGAAATTCGTAAAGATTATTTATTAGACAAATACGTCATCATCACGCCGGGCCGCGCTAAGCGCCCGCGCGATATTAGCGAACAGACCATTGTTTCCCGTATTTCTAGCTGCCCGTTTTGCACGGATAAAATCAACCCAAAAAAAATTCTTGACCGGATTAACGCGCCTCAAGGAGAAATTTTAAGCATAATCAATGTCTTCCCGGCCGTAACGCTTGATAATAAAAAGGCTTATGGCGCCCAAGAAGTAATTATTGAAACTTCTGACCATAAAAAAGAATTGCATGATTTAAGCGAAACGCAAATTGAAAAACTTTTAAGAATGTACGCTAAGCGCACCGCGGCTTTAAGCAAAATAAAAAATATTGATTACATTTTATGTTTTAAGAACCAAGGCTCAAAGGCCGGCGCCTCCATCGTGCACGCGCATTCGCAAATTTTCGCCACCGATATTACGCCTTCGGAAATTAAAGAAGAATTAAAATTATCCCTTGAATACCGGCTTAACCATAAAACCTGCGCTTACTGCGACATTATTGAAAAAGAAATGAAATCGCCGAGAAAAATTTACGAGGATAAATTTATCGCCGCTTTCGCGCCTTATGCCAGCCAATACCATTATGAAGCCTGGATTTTTACTAAACGCCATCTGGATAATATCACCAAACTAAATGACCATGAATTTAAATCATTCGCCAAATCTTTAAAAAAAATCTTAATAAAACTAAGCAAACTGAATTTATCTTTTAATTACTTTTTGCATCAGTCGATTTCCGACAATGATCAGCATTTTTACTTGAAAATTCAGCCTCGCGATAGTATCTGGGCCGGGGTTGAACTCGGCTCCGGGCTTATAATAAACTCTGTAACGCCGGAAGCAGCCGCCGAATTTTTCAGAAAATAGATGAAAACATGTTAAAAAACTGTGCATTATATTAATTATAGTATTTCTTTTTAACCACCATATTAGGCTAGAATTAGCTAAAAATATTCTAAAATTCAATAATCTTTAATAAAAACGCTTTCGCCCTTGACATTTATTAAAATTTTCTTTAATATTACATTACAATACAAATTTATTCATAAATGAAAATTAACTGAATAAATAACAGGCACAATTTAAAAACACATGAAGAAAGAAACAGTGATATATGCTCTAGCAAATATCCCTGTTTTTTTCTTTCGCCAAAAGAGAAACGCAACTTAACAATTTAATCTACTCTGTGGAACAATTTCGATCAGAGGTTTCGAAATTGCGACAGCAGCATTAATATTTTCACAAGAGTAAGCTCTTATAATTCGCCCCCCGGCGAATGAAAAGAGCAAATTTCAATACTAACAGGCGCTAATTCTAACTTTTTTCCAGTTTTTTATTAAGCTGGAAAAGAATAAATCTGGAGATTAATTTCTTCAAATATTTTAGCGGACAGCTTCGCAAGAACCGTCCGCTAAACATGGCGTACCATGTAAAAAACTTATAAAAGTTTGTGCAAACAAACTTTAGCAGGAGCAACCTGAATAAAAACTTATTGAGAGTTTGATCCTGGCTCAGGATGAACGCTGGCGACGTGTCTAAGGCATGCAAGTCGAGGGGTCCGTAGCAATACGGACACCGGCAAACGGGTGCGTAACACATTGGTAACTTACCCCGAAGTCATGAATAAGCCTGCGAAAGCGGGTCTAATACATGATGGTAGCGAGGGGACTAAAGTCATTCTCGCTTAAAGATTTATCGCTTTGGGAAAGGCCTATGGCTTATCAGCTAGTTGGTGAGGTAAAAGCTCACCAAGGCTATGACGAGTAGCGGGATTGAGAGATCGACCCGCCTCACTGGGACTGAGACACTGCCCAGACTCCTACGGGAGGCTGCAGTCAAGAATATTCCCCAATGGCCGAAAGGCTGAGGGAGCGACGTCGCGTGTATGAAGAAACCCTTCGGGGTGTAAAGTACTTTTAACTGGGACGAAACAATGACGGTACCAGTTGAATAAGGGGCTGCTAAACTCGTGCCAGCAGCAGCGGTAATACGAGTGCCCCAAGCATTATCCGGATTTATTGGGCGTAAAGAGTTCGTAGGTGGTTTATCGCATCTCCTGTTAAATCCCGAGGCTCAACCTCGGGGCCGCGGGAGAGATGGCTAAACTAGAGACCGGGAGAGGTAAGTGGAATTGCTGGTGTAGGGGTTAAATCCGTTAATATCAGCAAGAACACCTAATGTGAAGACAGCTTACTAGAACGGTTCTGACACTAAGGAACGAAAGCGTGGGGAGCGAATGGGATTAGATACCCCAGTAGTCCACGCCGTAAACGATG
>Ga0247842_10000280_pt1 | contig 111598 bp, 112 predicted proteins | sample LaCruzMarch2015__3_FD_192411 | JGI IMG/M metagenome (GOLD analysis project Ga0247842, IMG submission 192411) | Freshwater microbial communities from meromictic Lake La Cruz, Castile-La Mancha, Spain - LaCruzMarch2015_19m | ecosystem: Environmental > Aquatic > Freshwater > Lake | place: Spain... | reverse complement strand
TTTTTTCTCCTTGTGTTAATATTTTATCTTGGCAGACAAAATATTTTAGCACAAGGAGATTTTCTATTCAACGGCAAAAGCCTCAACCGCACCACCAGACTATCTGGTGGTTTCTTATACAAATAAACTTCCTAATTGTATTAGGAAGTTTTTTTATAAAAGGCAAAATTATACTTTTTTATTCTTTTACTCTATGTCTTAATAAATCTAAAATTAAACCTAAAATTACGATTACTTGAAGCGGAAAGCCAACAATATAAACTAGCCAAACTTTATACTCCTGCAAAATTAAACAAATTGTGGTTATCAGTGTCCAGACAAAAAGTGACGCAAAGATGGTGCTTGCAATCTTCCATTTCCAAGCATAAAACAAAATTGTTAAAACTAAAAAGAAAATTGGAACTGCAACGACAAAGGTCAACCATTCCCTCTGCACATTTGGAATGTATGCAAGCACAACAAAAACAACCGTTGCCACAAACCAGACGAGCATTGACGACAAACTTGAAACAATCAGCCTGAAACTTCTTCTGTTCTTTTTTGGTTGAACAGACTTGTTTTCATAGACAATGTCTTGGATTTTAACCCCATAAAATTCAGCGAGCGACATCAAAACATAGACATTCGGCACGCAATCTCCCTTTTCCCACTTAGAGACAGCTTTGTCGGAATAGTTTAATTTTTCTGCCAATTGAAGTTGCGTCAATTGAGATTTTTTTCTCAATATTGCTAAGTTTTTTGCGATCACACTGTTTAATTCATTCATATCAACTTCATTTTATATTGTTTTTTTGAATTAGTCAAACATTTTATTATCAATAAATCAAATTCTACTCACAAGAGAGTCCAAATTTTATTCCTAAAATGCAATTCTAATTTGGAGAGATAAATTTTCGAATAATAGATAATAATTATTGTATAATGTTATAAAATGAAATCATTAATATTTGGAGGAGAACCAATATGAATATTGCCCTATCCTGCGAATCAAGCGCAGACCTTACAAAAGAGATGTATAATAAATATAAAATTAACGTTGTCCCATTTTCAATAATCCTTGGCAACGACTTAATCTTTGACCTTGATGGTGTGTCACAAAAGATTTTTAATTTTGTCGAAAAAACCAAAATTTTGCCAAAAACTTCGGCAGTCAATCAAGAACAATACCATGAACATTTCTCAAATCTTTTAAAAAATCACGATGCAATCATTCATATTTCTCTAAGTTCAAAATTAAGTTGTGCAGGTAGCAATGCTTTACACGTCGCCAAAGAAATGGGGGAAGATAAAATTAAAATCATCGATTCCCTCTCACTCTCCACTGGCATCGGACTTCTTTTGTTATACGCCAGAAAACTGATTGATAATGGCGACGAGGTTGACACAATTGTTAAAAAAGTTGAAAAGAGGATTCCACGTCTTCAAGTCAGTTTTATAGCAAACAATCTCGAATATCTATATAAAGGTGGCAGGTGTGGGACTCTCGCATATTACAGTGCAAACCTGCTCAAAATTAAGCCAAAAATAAGCGTTGAAAATGGCATAATGGTGAGTTCAAAGAAATTTTTTGGACAGTTCCCAAAAATAATAGAAAAATATTTCGAAGAAACTATGCAAAAAAACAATACTCCAGACCTTGAAAATGTTTTCATCACCTATTCCACCGCACCTTCACAAATCGTTAAAAATTTGCAAGAGAAACTGAAACAAAAAGGCTTTAAGAACATTCACACAACCATTGCTGGAGGGACCGTTTCCAGCCATTGCGGGCCGGAATGTCTTGGCATATTGTTTTTAAATGATGGCGACAAAAAATAATCATAGAAAAACACTCAAATGAGTGTTTTTTTAAGTGAATTTTGATATAAAATTGTGTTTTATTTGCAATTTGTTTATTCTTTTAAAAAAGAGAAAACATTTCTATTTAAGTCATTTTCCCGAAAAACAACATCAAAACATCACATAAACTATGAATTTATATTAAAAATCACATTAAATGCTATCATTTTAAAAAACAATTATATGTTGACTTTAACAACCAAATAAAATATAATAATTTGAGTGAAACAATGTGAAATTTCTCAAAAAAAATCTTGTGAAAATTATACAAATCTTAGAAAAAATTTTATTAATACAACAATTTTTTTTAAAAAGAAATTTCAAATCAATTGAAAAATGTACCCATAGCTCAGCTGGATAGAGCGTTGGTCTACGGAACCAAAGGCCGAGAGTTCAAATCTCCCTGGGTACACCACAAAAAACGCAAATCAAAAAGATTTGCGTTTTTTTATTCAAATAATGAGAACAATCTTCATCTCAAATATAACTTCCTTTTTTATGTTCATAAAAAGATAAAACCGCTTAAAATTCTCATTTCCTAAGTAGTTTTTTGACAATTTTTTTAAACTTTCTTAAAACTTTTTTGAAAAAATTATCTTTGGTCACAACCCTTGCTTTTAAATATGATTTCTCCAAATTTTCATCTTCAAGATAACCAAAAAAATTATATTTCATTTCTTTTTTGTTTTTAATTGAAAGAGGTTCAAATAAATTTTTTGAAAGAAACTCATATTTATTTTTTGGTACTTCATATTTGTCAAAAGCTGATGAAATTATATTAAAAATCTTCACTCCTTTCTCTGTCACGGGACAAATTAAAGAAACCCCACTTTTAGAATAAAAATCTTTTTTTACTCTCTCAACACCCCACGCATCACCAATGATTAAATCCGCCCCAGTTTTCATTCCTGCATATTTGCAATCATAGCAACAATCCGCCAAAATAAGATCGTTTAGAAACAAAGTCATATACAAATTATCTTTTTTAAGAATGATTTTCTCTTCATTTTCAACTCTAAGTTTTAAAGAATAGTCTGACCATGAAGGCTTTTTAAACCTAAAATTTGCTTCATCTGCCTTTCTCCCAAACTTTTCTTCACACCACTTTTCAAAAATATCTCCACTTGGAACTCCGTGACACACGAACTGCACCAAAGTCAAGTTTTCTTCGTCTTTAAATCTCTGTTTTACCCCTGCGACTTGACAAGGCGTTCCACAAAGCAAAACTTTTTTAGCGTTCTTTAAATCATTTTCAATCTGCGGATACACGCCTGCGATGTCTGCCTGCAAATATTTTGAGCCCTGAATTTCTTGCAAATTTTTTACGTCGCATATTCTCGCAAATTTTGTGCCATTCTTATCATATTTTGCACCATAAACAATGCCATTTTCACCTAAAATATGGCTCGCAAGTTCCCCAAAAACTCCAGCAGACGAACTCTTATCTTCAATTGAAATTTCCTTTTTCAAAAGAAAAATGCCGTTTTTAAAGTCTAACTTCTCTCTTTTGTTGTGCTGAATGCAAATTTCCTTGCATTTTCCACAGTGAATGCACTTTTTGTCATCAATGAAATATCTCAAAAAACCTTGCTTGTCTTTGACATATGAAATTGCGTCCACAGGGCAAACGCTCGCACAAAGCCCGCAACCAGTGCAATCAAAAAAAGACTCGTTTAAGTTGTTTTCATTTTCCTTTTTTGTTGCGTTTTGGATAAAATCTATGGCTAGCCCTTTTTCCTTTTCCAATATTTCATCTTTATTTTTTATTTGAACTGAAAATAATTTTTCTCTGTCAAAAACATCAACGGTGTCGATTGTCTTAAAATTTGTTTCAAAAATTCTCTCCAAATTTTCCATTCGAATTGTCATATTTTTTGCTTCGCCTAGCCTCATCAAATGGATAAAAGGCCTTTCAAACAAGATTGAGAACACAATGGCATGAAAACTGTCGGTCAGCACAAGTTCACTGTGCGAGATTAAATACAAAAATTCGGCAGGTCCGCTTTTAAAATATTTTCCCCTTAGTGCGTCCACGACTTCCAAATTATATTTTGAAGATATTTCATCAATTAAATTTTGATATTCTTTTGAAATTCCACCTAAAAGGCAGACAAAAATATATTTACCGTTTGGCAAATTTTTTGGTTTTTTCATAACCTTAACCCATTCGTCCTCGCTTAAAAGAAAAGTGGGGTCTGCGATGGTTGAAACGGGAATGTCGGCCAATTTTTCAAGCATATCTTGCGAGTCTTTTTCACGCACCGAAACGGCTTTAAAAGTCTTCAAATACTCTAAAAACAATCCTTTTTCACTTGCCAAAAGAGTATCTTTCCCAAGGCTTGCAGAGAAAGCAATTCGTTTTTCGCTCTGTGCAAAATTAAGCAAAAAAACTTTTATATCCTTGGACATATTTTTATTCCAGACTTGGTCGCTCCCCACAACGAAAAAGTCAAATTCGTTGTTTAGTTTTTTTAATTTCTCATTGTAAAAAAATCTTTTTTCATAAAACCTAATGTTTTTGTTGAAATCCAGAAAATTTCTACTTCTCCTATAAAAATTTTGTGATAAAACATTCTTTAAAGTAATTTTGGCTTTATTATAGATAAAACTTGAATCTAACAATCGCTTGCCCTGTTGTAAATAGATAGTTTCAGTTTCAATTTTTTGTGACTTTAAGAACTCCTGTAAAGCATAGTTTTGCAGTCTATTTCCATAATTATGCTCACCAATTAAAGTTAAAATTGCAACTTTCATATTTAATTTTCTCCAAGACCATATACTTTATGATAGCAAAATTCTTAACTTAATCAAAACAAAATTGTTTTTTTACTTTTTTATCTTTTCTTTCTTGTTTTTTTGTTTAAATAAAAACTTCATTTTTTCAACAAGATAAACAAAATTCTTATTTTTGTGAAAACAAAGTATAAACAGAAAATTTGTGGCAACAAAGAAAACAAATCCCGCCAAAATCCAAATCCAAACACTGTCAATTACAATGAGTGTGGACGCAAAATATGCAAGCCCCGCCACAGCTGAAATAAATAAAAATTTTAAGAGATAATTAAAGTAGTATGATTTTGATGAAGTGTGAAAAACATCTCTATAAACAAGGTTGGTGTCATACCAAAGCGTTGTGCAAATTTTTGACAAAATTGTGCCTATTATGACGCCTAAAAGTCCAAATGGATAGATCAACGCAACTGAAAAAATTATGTTTAAAATTGCTGAAACAAGAGGTCTAAACCTTCCTTTATAAAACAACCCACAAGAGTCTTTAAATAAAGAGACGGAGCCTCCAAGCCCGTTCATAACAAAATTTATGATAAGTGCAATTACAATTTCAATTGACAAAACACTTTGCGATTTAAAAAAAATTGAAACAAATGGGCTTATGAGCGAAAAACAACACACTGCGAGAACCCCATATGCCCAAAAATTTACAAAACTTATGACATCAAAAAGTTTTTTCTTTTTTTCAGGGCTTTCTGTGATGTTAAAATTTCCAATGCTTGCTGAAATGGAATTCACAAAAGAGCCAATCAACGAAACTAACGCAGAAAAGATTAAGATGTAGTTGTTGTAGTAGCCAACGAGTAAAAAACTTAAAAGTGGTGAAATGGCAATGATTATCGTGTCGCTTGAGGTGTAGACCACTCCTCCAATTTTAAAAAGGGACACTGCATAGATGTTTTTATAGAGTTCTTTTTTCTCTGTTTTTGACAAATTCCCCTCAGGAATACGCCTAATGTAAGGATATTTTTTGCCAACATAAATGCCAATAAAAATGTTTCTAAAAATGATGAAAGCAATCGCCACGAGCATATAACCGATGAAGGACTTTAAAAAATAAAGGACTAAAAGTTGAACAAGACTACACAAAATGTCAAAAAGATAATTGAATTTTTGAATTTTATATTTTTTCTGGTCCGCCTCAATTATCACTGACCTATACGAAAACATCCAATATGAAAAACAAGTCTTTATTATGTAGAGAAAATATATGATATATATATTCTCAATCATATTTTCGCTACCAATGATTATTTCCAAAAATGGAAGAAGTGCAAGCCCCAAACAGAGAATAATGACGCCTATAACTCTATAAATTTTCTTATAAAAATGCACCAAAAGATTGGCCTTGTTTTCATTCCCGTCCGCCAAAGGCTTATAGAGCGAATAGCAAATTGCAAAGCCAAGCCCAAGTTCTGCGATGCTTAAAACTGTTAAAATGTTTGAAAAAAGTCCGTTGACGGAGTTGGACAAATCGCCCAGCATTTGAATGAAAAACATTCGAACAACGAATGTCAAAATATATTTCAACACGTTTCCGCTAACGCCTATGGTTGCATTCAGCATACTATCTTTACTTCTCATTATTCTCCCAATTCAATTATAAATTCATTAAAAATTTATTGTATTATCTAAAAATTATTATACTCAAATAATATTTCTGATTTTCATTAAAATCCTTTTTACAAAAGATTTTAATCCCAAAACTTTGACAAGAGTGTTCTTTTTTAATATTTTGTAGTTTTCATCAAAAATTTCTTGGTCTTTGAACTTATAACCCAAATTCATAAGATTGAAATTATGTCTTATTAATGCCCAATCATAATAAATTTGTGGTGCTTTCATTTTATTCAAAGTCTCTGAAACAATTTTACAAAGCCTATCTTCATATTGTAAAAACTTTTCTTTTGTTTTCATGTTAATTGAAGAATGACTGTCATTCTCAACAGTAATAATCATTGTAACTTCATCTAAAATTTTAAATAAAAAGTTATGAGCAAAAGGAATTAAAATTTGAAAATTTTGCCCTCCCATAGATTCATAAATATTTCTTCCAACAGAGTTAAAAAATTCTTTTTTCCTAAATAGATAACCTGCAAATACTAAGTTTCTGCATAAAATAATGTTTTTTACTGTCTCGCTTTTATTTCCAGAAAAGGCTTTGCATTTTTCAATTCTAATAATTTTTCCTGTCTCATAGTTTTTTGAATAGACCCAACCGCCCACTGCCGAATACCGTTTGTTTTCATCTAAAAATTTCACCCGATGTTCTAAACTATATTTTGGCAAAACATCATCAGAATCCATACTAAGTAAATATTCACCTTGCAAATCTTCTTTAAGCCCAACATTAACTGCACTTGTAGCCCCACCATTTTCCTTATATAAATAATCAAAAGGAACCCCGATTTCTTCAAACTTTTTTTTATACATTAATGCAATGTCTTTAGTTTTGTCTGTTGAACCGTCATCGATAAAATAAATTTTATAATCCTTAAAAGTTTGATTTAAAAAAGAGTCTAGACATCTAGAAATTTTATTTTCACCGTTAAAACATGGCATAATTACATCAACTTTCATTTTTATTTTTTCCTCCATTTGTATTTATTTTTTTAAAAATATTCTTTATTAATTTTAGATTTGACCCCTAAACAAACTTTAAGGCAAAACGAATTCCAAAAAGTTTATATATAATATAGAATAATTTTGTTGATATAAAATATGGATAATTTAAAATGCTATTTTTATTTTTAAAAAATTCATAAACCTTTTTTTTATCTTTCTCATTTAAAATCTTCACTCTTTTGATTAAAGAATAACTTAAAAGCGAGGAAAATCTCAAAAACACTTTCGCAACTCTTTTATCTTTTAAGTTTTGCTTTATCCAATCTTGAGATGTTTTTGTTGCCATAAAGCCTTGAATCATTCTTTCAATACTAATTGATTTTGTTAAACTCGAATCATGACCAATCTCATAATGATAGTAAGGTTCATTGATAAACATAAAGTTGTTCATTTGATTTAAAATTTGAGTGCCAAACAGCATATCTTCCATTTGAAAAAAACGTTCATCATAATATAAACATTTTTCTTTAATTATTTTTGTTTTCAAAATCCTTGCAGAACTTGATGAAAAACAAGTGTTTAGATTAAAATTGCTTGCAAAACCATACAAGTCTAATTTCTTATTTAAGTATCGAGGCTTTGCTACTTTTGGAATTATTATCTCATTATTTTTTAGTATCAAATATGTATTCAAGAAATAATCAATATCTCTATTTTTTTCTATTATCTTAATGACTTCTAAAATATTTTCATCAATAAAGTCATCACCATCTATAAAAGTTAAATATTCACCACTTGACTCTTTTATTCCATAATTTCTTGCAACAGATGGACCTGCTTTTTTCGATTCGACAATTTTAATGTTATCATATTTTGTTACAAATTCATTTGCAATCTCTAATGTTTTGTCGGAACTATTATTTATCGAAACAATAATTTCGACTTTATCTTTCTCAATTTCTGTTGATTTTATAATGCTGTCTAAGCATCTCACAATAAAATTTTCTTCGTTATGAGCCGTGACAACTAATGTCAATAACTTTTTTTTCATCTTTTACTCCATTTATAATTAATTTTACTTCCAAATAAAGCGATATGGCACAACTCCGCTGGCAAGTTTTATTGTGTAGAGATAATACATATATCCGCTGGCAATGATATAGACCGCTGGCACAACAAATTTGTAATATTTCGTTCCCTTTGTGCCCTGTGCAAACAAAGGAATGAGAATTATTAGCGAAATGAAGAAATATAGTGTAAATCTGTTCACAAGTGTCTGATAGTTAAGTTCCATTCCGACAATTCTTATTAGTGGCACCATCAAAAACATCAGAAGAAAAAAAGAATATTGTTTTCTTTGACTTTCGCTTAGTTTTAATCTGTTTTTAAAGACAAAAAGCACAACAAAAATCAAACTTAGAGAAATCGTGTAGAGAATGTCTAACAAACTTGTTTCCATCATATAAACTTGATTTGTCGCAAAATATCTTTGATAATAATCCACGCCAAACAACACGTCTAAAAAATACATTATTTGCCTGAAACCAAAGAAACAAATGGCTGTTAAAGCAATAAAAAACAAAACCGTTTTCCAGTTCATTTTAACAAACTTAAACAAAATTATCCCAAGACACAAAATTGCACTGCTGTGAAAACAAAATGCTAAAAGAGTTAAAAGCAAAAACCAGATATAATTGTTTTTGAAAAGCATCACAATGGCAACCGCCACAAGCGACATCGCAATGATTTGCCTGAATGCCGTGAAACTTTGGGCATAAGTTCCAAGTGCAATAAAAAGGAAATAGGACATTCCTTTATCCTGCGAAAGACTCCTTATAAAAAAACTGAAACAAACTGCGGTTATGAGGGCAATCGCAAGTTGCAAAAACACAAAACTCAAATTAAAAAATGCTAAAATTGAGTTCAAAAAAACATAACCAACTTCAAAACCGTTTTCAAAATAGTCAAACAAAGCTAAATCGCCTGTTCTCAATTCTTCATAAAATTCATAATAATTTCCTGTGTCAAACCCAACCCCCACTGCTTTAAAAGTGGCAAAAAAAATTAAGGCGAAAATAATTAAAAACTTGTTCCCAATCAAAAAATCTAGAAAAGCACTGTATCTTTTCTCATTCTTATTTTCACTGCCGATAATTGCATATTTTGTGAGTATTTTTTCTGTGACAGCATTGGCAATTACACTCAACGCTAATAAAGCATAGACCAGCACTTTTCCTCCCTCATAAAACACCTTTCGTTGATTAAAACATATTAACATAAGATGCTATTCTTAGCAAATGAAACGGAGTGCTTCGACATATAAAAAGGAAAAAGAACACTGTTAATTTATCCTAAAATGTGATACTATATATTGAAAAAAAGAGAGAAAATGAAAACATTGCTACTTAAACCAAATAAAAAAAGCATAGCACTTGCGTGCAAACTTTTAAAGCAAGGCGAGGTTGTGGGTGTCCCCACCGAAACGGTGTATGGGCTTGCCGGCGACTCTTCAAACCCACTTGCCATAAGAAAAATCTTTGAAGCAAAAGGGCGTCCATCTGACAACCCCCTTATCGTGCACATTTCAAATATGAAAATGCTTAAAAATATTGTGTCAAAAATGCCAGACGATGCCAAAAAGTTGGCAAAAGTGTTTTGGCCGGGGCCTCTCACAATGGTTATGCCAAAAGGTGAGGGCGTGTGCAGTGAAAGTTCAGCAGGGCTTGACTCTGTTGGCGTCAGAATGCCATCAAACCCCGTTGCACGTGAAATAATTGAGCAGTCGGGAATTCCCTTTTCTGCGCCCAGTGCGAACCTAAGCGGAAAGCCCAGCCCCACAAACGCACAGGACGTCCTTGCAGATATGAATGGCAAAATTCCACTTATCATTGACGACGGTTCTTCAAATGCAGGAGTTGAGTCAACCGTTGTGTCTTTGCTTGATGACACGCCAATAATTCTTCGCCCGGGAATAATCACAAAAGAGGATTTGGAGGAAGTTCTTCAAAAGCCCGTCCTCATCGCAAAAGAAGTGACGGAAGGTGCAAAAGACAATTCCACCGTTCTCTCACCCGGAATGAAATACAAACACTATTCTCCAACAGCAGAAGTCACAATCATAAAGGGAAATTTTGAAAACTTCAAAAATTTTGTTTTGTCTCACAATGGAGATGGCGTTTTTGCACTCTGTTTTGACGGTGAAGAAAAACTCCTCCCCACAAAATCGCTTTCATTTGGCAAACAAAACGACGGGCTGTCACAAGCCCACAACTTGTTCACAGCATTGAGGCAACTCGACAAATTGGGGGCAAAAACTGTCTATGCGAGATGTCCCGAAAGCACGGGTGTGTCGCTTGCAGTCTATAATCGCCTCATTCGCAGTGCTGGGTTTAAGATCATCGAAGTGTAGTTTTAGCACAAAAAAACAAGCCAACATCGACTTGTTTTTTTTCATTTTTTTATTATTCTTCATCAAATTGCAAATCAATGTTGTTAAGCAAAATGAGCGCTTGAAGAAATCTACTCATTGCCATAACAGCCTTTTTTTCATCCAAAATTTTTGAAATAATCTCTTTTTTTTCGTCCATCATAACGCCAAAAGTGGAGAAAACTCTTTCTATATAAACTTTGAGTTGTTCATCGTCCAATTTAATCTTTGCTTCAAGGAGTCTATTATATGTTAGCCCCATATCTGTCAAAAAAAACTCTCCGTCCTTTTCCACAAATGCCACAGGCATGTCGTCGTTGTCAAAATTATAGCAAATGAATTGGTTATTCACCAAGCAACCGCTATCTGTTTTTCTTATTAAAAAAACGGAATTCAAGTCTTTTTTAATCTTTTCGATGTCCATTTTATTCCCCCATTTGCCTTTCAGCCGTCTTAAAATTATCTTTATTCTGCTCCTTGATGTTATACGAGTTCGTCATAAGTTTATTTGGCATAAACGCACAGTTGTTGCTTGGAAGCCTACGTTCAACTTTGTCATAAATTAATTTATCATTCTCAATCTTAATTGGGCACATATTTTCAATGTATTCTTTCAAATAAATATCTTGTAAAAAACTTGGTGCTTTTTCGTCAACACAATAGTTCTGCCACTCAAAATCCGCCACCATATCTTCAAAAGATTTATAGGTTCTTTCATCTTTTGCCGTGTTGCTATTAATTGGAGTTGGGCTCACGTCCGCCGATTGATTTTGTGTCAAGAATAGCCGTTGCTTTAAATCGTAGTAGTGAATGTGGCTGTGCCTTGTCTTTTCACAGTAATGACCATTGATGTCAAAGTCTCCTCTTTCATTAAACTTGTTAAAGTGAATACTGAGAGGCTCATAATCCCACCTTGTAACAACAAAATTTCCCTTCTCCAAGCCTCTTGCATAAACACAAAATTTTATTCCACTTCCTGAATTTTGAGCAACATAATTATTGGAATTATTGATATGCTTTGTAAATTCGCCTATCATACACTCTTTACCCACACGAAAAGCCACTTTCTTCACCTGAACTATGTGCCTACTTTTGCGATGCGTTGTAATCCAATCAGTAAGAGGTATTTTTGGAGCGGTAATAATCTTTGTTAAATAGTCATCTCCATGTGTAAAAACAAAATTCTCTAAATTCTTTGAAGAACTTTTTTGTGTAATGTCGCTATAACGAAAATCATCTGGGATACCATAATGTTCCAAGGCTTCTGGAAAACATCTCTCCAACTCCTCTTCACACATTACAAACAATTTTTTTTGATTTTTCTCGTCGCATAACCACATAGTTTTTAAAAATTGATAAAAGCAATCGTTGCTTTCAAGATTTTTACAAAAATCATTTCTCTTAAAAAAGTTTAAGGTAAATGGCTTAGACGAGGGAAATCTTAAAGAATTTTTATAACACGATACTACTTCGTGCACGAAACTTGGCGTCCAAAATTTTTTCAATAAATTTAAGAAAGCTGGTTTGTTTGAAGGGTGTTCAAGAGAAAGTAAGTAGGCTGACAAAATCTCTTTCCTAAGTGATAACAAGCTAAGTTCATTATCAATCTCATTTAGAAAATCATTATGCTCTTTGTAACAATCTTCGTTTTTTTCATAATTTCCAGCATTAAATCTTGAAGCGTTTTTTATATTGTTGCTCTTGTTGTGACCTAATCTTTTATAGCTATTTCTATTATAATATTTCACATCGCACCACTTTTTTCTTTTTAATATTCTATCACTAGTGTGATGACTAGTCAATACCAAAAATGGCTAATTTTTCCAACTTTTCGCTATTCTTTTTTTTCTTGCTCTTTCACTTCTTTTGTTGCTTCCAAACCTACTTTTTCAATGTCTTTTTTCGTTTCTTCAACTTTATCTTCTGCCTCTTCAATCTCTGCGTTTAAAACTTTGGCTTCTGCGTCTGTGGTTTTAGTCTCTTCCGCTTTGTCTTGTGCGGTTTTTATCTCGTTTTCCACTTTGCTTCCCGCATCTTTTATCTCGTTTTCCACTTTACTTCCTGCATTTTCTATCTCGTTTTTTGCAGTTTCCACGGTTTCGGTAACGTTATTTTCTGCGTCGGCGGTTTTAGTTTCTTCCGCCTTTTCGGCTTCGACGGTTTTAGTTTCTTCCGCCTTTTCGACGTCGGCGGTCTTGGTTTCTTCCACTTCACTTTCTGCGGTTTTGTCATCATTTTTCTTTACTTCGCTTTCAGATGTCGATGAAGTTTTTTCTCCCGCATTTTCGTGTTTTTTGTCAACACTTATATTTTCACTTTCAATCTTTTCGCCCTCAGCTGTTGTTTTATTCTCCGCATTTTCCGCTTGTCCTGCATTTTCAGCTTCAATCAACTTTTGATTTTCCATCGTGTTGGCATAAATTTGAAAAGACTTTTCCACTTCACCAGTGTAGTTTCCCTTTCCGCTTATCACTGCTTTATAAATCCCCGTGCTGACAAAATCGTCAACCAGATCGCTGAATTCCTCGTCCACTTCTTTTTTAAAAGCCCAACTCGTAACGAAATCTTGCTCGTTTGTCAATCCCTCAATTACAACCTCCGGTTCTTGTGAAGAGCCAGTGTAAATTTTGTTTAAAAATGCACCCAACATATCCTCGCTCAGCGTTTTCCTCTTTATGCAAAAGGCACTGATCGCCTCTTTTCTCGCATAATCTTTTGTTGTTTGAACCGTTGCTTTCACCACATAACTTCCTGCATCGGTTGGTTCTTTTTTAAAATAATATTCATCTCCAAGCACAGCATATTCAAAATTGACTTCTCCGTTTCCGCTGTTATTTGACACCACAGTTTCATTTGCCTCGTCGCCAAAAGTCCAATCTTCGACACTCACATTTAGGTTGTCAAGGGGCTCATAAGCCACCACGGAAATCTTGCCCGTTGTCGTCAAAAACTTTTTACTATCTTTTGGCTCAAACACCCATTCATATTCGTTTTCCCCACTCTGCAAAACGGTGTCGCCCTCTTTCCAATAGATTTTCCCCTCGGCGTCACTGTCGCCTAAGTCGATAAAAACCTCGTTTAAAGTCTGCGTCCTGAGATAATTCATATTATTGTCAACCACGGGGGTGACCACTGAATTCACTCTCTCCTCATTGCAGGCAAAAAAAATTGTTCCCGACACGAAAATCAGGGTTAAAAATAAAATAAAAATTCTTTTTGTTTTCATAATTTCACCTTTTTTTTCTTTTATTTTGTGACAAAAATACCATAAAAATACTTTTTTTAATATTTTTTATAAAAAATTTAGCAAAAAAAACCATATCAAAATATGGCTCTTTTAAAATATAAAGATGGGAATTTTTTTATAAAAATTAAAATGCTTTATATGTCCAATTTTTGAATAACCAAATTCACGTTCGCAAATGTCGCACCACTTCCGCTGTCGTTCACAAGGTTAATCACCGTGTTCTCGGTGGTGTTGTTAAAAATGAAACTGGTGGACAAATGTGTTGGAAGCCCTGATAACGTGTATGCCGAACTGACACTTATTGCCACATCACTCCCGCCCGCAGTGATCCTAAGCCCCACAAGCCCGCTTTGCACACGGCTGGCATCTGCGTCATAGGAAATGAGATAGTAGCCCACTGTCGCCAGCGTCACGTCTGCCGTTCCAGAAGTGTGGACGATGTCTGTTGCATCAAAATTTACATTGTTTAAAAGTGTAATCGCAACGTCATCGTCAATCAAACCCGTGTTCAAATTATAAAAATCTGCAATTTTGTTTAACCCGCTTGGACCTGCCCTTCCCGTCGCTCCGGTTGCTCCCCTGCATGGGTCAATTCTTGAACAAATACAATTACAACAATTCATATTTTTCCTCTCTTCATTAATTTACGCTAAATATCAAAAAAATGTTAAATTTTGTTTTTCAAAAAAAATTTTGTAATATATACTTATTCAAAGAGGCGATATGGATAAAAATATCTTTATTAGCGGATCAGAAATTGTGTCCGCGGGCAATTTCAGTAAACTTGTCATAAATATTTTTGACAAAAACAACTTAACTGCGAAATTTTCCACAAGTCTAATGTCAAAATATAACGCTGAAAAATATGAACAGCAGGCTCTTGCACTTCTAAATCACAAAAACTGGTTTGACATAACTTTTGGCACAATGTTTCCTCAACTAACCCTCCTCACCGACAGCGACAATAAAGACGAAATTGTCGGGCTTGCGTGCAAAAATGGGCTTCTGCTTAAAAACGAAGTTAAGCCCTATAACAAAAACTTTCAAGCATAATTTTTATTTTTTATATCAAACTTTTTTATATTTATAAAAGTATTAAAAAAAAGGCTTTTGCCTTTTTTTATTTCCTTTGCAGTCTTAAATCCTTATTTTCCATTCGAAGTAGCACCGAATTTCTCTTATTGCAGAGTCTGCTAAAAACTCTCTCTCCATACTTTTCAAGGATTTCATCTGGGAGAAGATTGGTTGTTATTATGGTGCATTTATTCTTTGCCAAGCGTTCGTTTGAGATGAGATAAAAATATTCTTCCGTCACATTTTTAAATTTTGGCTCACTTCCAAGGTCGTCTATGATGAGAATATCGCAGTTCAAAACACTGTCAAGAAGAGTTGATTTCGAGTCGTCAAACGTTGTGTGAAACTTCAAAAAAAGATTGTTTAAAGCAAATGCCGAATAAAAACACACAAACATTTCTTTCTTTATCAGTTTGTTGCAAACGCACTCAACAAGATATGTTTTCCCAACCCCAGTTGAGCCAGAAATAAGCAAATTTTTATAGTCACTTTTCTCAATTTTGTCGCACCAATTCTCAATCTTTTCATATGTTTTTTTAATCTTATCTTTGTCGTCAAAAATCTCAAAATCCGCACTCTCAAAAGTGTGCGAATTGTCCACATTCATTCCAACATTGTTCACAAGTTCTTTATTTAATCTTCTATAATAACACTCACAAAAATCTTTGCCAACATATCCCGTGTCAGAACATTTTTTGCAAGAATATTTTGGTTCAAAATCTGTTAAAGACAAATTCATTTTTGTTAAAATCTTTTCAGCCTGACTTGTTTTTTCTTTAAGTTCATTTCTTTTTTCATCGCAAGATTTTTTTTCAAACGAGAGTTTTGAGATGTCAAAATTAAGACAGCGTGTTTGCAAATAGAGTTTTTTAAACTCTTCATTTTCCATTGCCTTGCAAAAATTCTTCTGTGCCAAACTCTGCGCATTTTCTTTGCTTAGTTTAATTTCACTCAAAATTTTTAACTTTATATTCATTTTTTCTTCTTTTAATTTTCTCTTTTTACTTACAAAAATATTTTTAAATTGAAAAACAAATTAAAGGTTGATTTCGTCCAAATTGTCAAACAAAGCACTCACTTCTTCCGAGGTGTAAGTCTTGCTCTGAGAAAAAGATTTCCCAACAAATCCACTGTTTTTTTCCACTCTAACCGTTGTTTTTTGTTTTTTGATGTCACACAGTTTTGTCAGCCCCAAATCGTGCCAATTCGTCAAAAGAGCATTCGCATATTTTAAGGCGTTCATTTTGTCTTTTGAAAGTTCCGTTGCATACATAATTGTGTCTTCTTCAAAGTGATACACTTCCGTCCAAGTTTTGAAAAATGCTCTGTCAAAACTGTTCACACGCCTGTCCAAATTGAGAGCCGACAAAACGATTTTTATCCTGCTATCAAGCGACAACACTTCGACAAGATAGTTGTTAATCCCACTCATTGAAGTGAGCCCAAGTTTGTGAAATTTCTGCACCGTGAGGTCCATTCCATCAAGGGTTCTCACATTATTTTTGAAGCAAAAGTTGGCAATCTGCACCAGAGTTTGCTCGTTAAAGCCCTTTGCAAGCCAAGGCAATATGTATGTGTTAATCTCGTTTTCAACCGATTCATAGTATATGCCGATTGCCTTATTCACTTCTCTCGAAAGAGCAGTCATATCACTTTTGTTCGCCTCATATTCTTCCATTTCGCCAAAAGACATAAGTTTAAGTTCAAAATATTTTGCGAGCAACTTATCCAGCATCTCAAAACTATAATTTTTTGTCTTTGCCGAAACTTTTTTGGATAAAAGAAGAATGTTGCTTAAAGAAAAGCCAAAAGACTTTGTCCACTTCTCATAGAGTTGCTGATGCTCAATGGACAAATTTCCCTTGAATTTGAGTGCCTTTGCAACTTGACTGATGTCGGAAGTGGTGAGAGTGAGGTTTTCGATCTTCTCCTCAATCTTTTCCGCCGTCCTGACTCCCTCGTCTGCCCACACTCGTGCCACGGTCAAGATGTAGTTGGAATTGATGGAGTCGCCTTTTCTCTCCACACAATATTTCACAATCATATTAAAATCACAGGGTTGAAAGTTATAGCTTTCAATGAAATCTATGTATTTATAAAATTCATTTGGCCCAATCTGCCTGCCTGTGATTATCTCTTGAATTTCGGTCACAAACGAGCTGTATTTCTTGTTTTCAATTTTTTTGCCGTTTCTTATGGCGTCTTTAACTGGAAGATAGCGAATTTCCACAGGACTAACTTCCAAAATTTGCACAAGATTTTGCTCTTGCCAATATTCAAAAGCACGCATAATCTCTTCGTCTGTGAGTCCTAGAACATTCACAAAATTTTCAAGATTATTGTCTGCTCCCGCACTGTTTTGGCATTTGAGAAGCCCAAAAAGATAGACTTTTAAAAAGTTTTCAGGAGCAAATGGAAGATAGTCGTTCAAAAAGCGACCGTCGATATTAATGGAACTATTACCAATGAATGAACTGGAATATTTACAAAAAGCCATTCTATCTCCTCTTAATTATTTTAAAGTGTAGCAAAAAAAAATAAATCTTTCAATCTCTAAAAGGGTTTTTTTCAAAATCTTTGTAAGGTTGCACAACTAACCCCTCTCCACATTGATGTCAAATGTGCAATTTTCTTCCTTACATTTCTCCATTAATTCCCTCTTTATAGCACTTAAATTCACTTTATGCTCAAACGGTGCCACTAGGTCAAAACTAATTTTAGCACAACCTTCATCATTTTCCACAAAAAAATCGTGGACTACAAACTTTTCATCAATATTTTTTAGAATGACGTTAACCTTTTTCTTCAAAAATTTTGTTTCCTCGTCGTCCAATTTTACAGGGTCAATGTGGATTGACAAATCAATATTGTATTTTTTCCTGAAATCTTTTTCAATTTTGTCCATCTCTTGCGAGATGTTCAAAATGTCATTTTCTGCATTCACTTCAACATCAACGCTTGCAAAGAACTTTTTTGGACCATAACTGTGAATAACAAAATTATAGACCCCTAAAATGCCTTTATATGTTGAAATTTCGTTTTTCAGTTTCTCCACATAATCCTTTTTTGGCATTTCACCAAGAAGAGGGCTTATCGTTTTAACAATCAATTTTATGCTTGAAATGATTATTAAAATTGAAACAAAAAGACCAAAAATTCCGTCTATACTCACCCCAACATCACCAAAGATTTTGATGAAAATCATAGCAAAAAGCACCACCGAAGAAGAGATGACATCGTTTCTGCTGTCCATCGCACTGGCTCGAAGTGTGTCGCTATTAATCTTTTTTGCGAAATTTTTGTAAAGAAACATTTGGGAAAGCTTTAACACAACTGCCACACCCAAAAACGCAAATGTTATGGCACTTACCTTCACAACATCTGGAATGATTATTTTTTCAATACTCCTCTCTGTAAAAAACAGCCCCACGCCAAAAACAATCACAGAGATGACAAGAGCCATAATTTGCTCAATTCTCTCGTGACCAAACGGGTGATTTCTATCGGCAGGTTTAATTGAAAATTTGAAACTAACCAAAATCATAGACGAACTGACAAGGTCAAAAAAATTGTTCACGGCGTCTGCAACGATGGTGATGCTTCCTGCCAAAATTCCCACGGAAATTTTGCCAACAAAAAGCAAAAAATTTGTAATTATTCCAAATAGCCCCGCTGTGATGCCACACTTAATTCTAAAATCTTCGTCTTTATTAATATTATCTTTCACTCTCATTTTTAAAAAATCCCATTCGCCCTACCAGTCCTCCTTCACAAACTTGCTCTTTTGTTTCACATCGTCATAGAAATCTTCATATTCACTTTTGAAGTCTTTTTTTTCCTCAAATTCTTCCCTCTCAAATGCCTCAGAGTCCTGCTTTTCTGCAAGTTTTAAAAGTTCAAGATTGTTCAAATCTTTTTTCTTTTTATCAATATTTTTTTCTTTAATTTCTTTCTTTTTTTTCATCTAAACCCCTATATCCCATTCAAAATTAATATGTTTTTCATATCAATTTTGCTCATTTTTTTATAAAAAACATATCAAAATCATATCAAAAACATATCAAAATCGTGTCAAAATTGCACAAAAAGTCATCATTTTTTATCAATTTTCAACCCATTTGCTTTCAAGCCACCCCGGATATTTTGTGAAACACTTTTGACTTATGTTTGCCAAATTTTCGCCTGCGAGTGCCCCAAAACTGAGTTGAAAACAGCACAATTTTTGATGAGACTCGTGAAATTTCTCATTAGTTTTAGTGTTTCCATATTTGCCGTCACCAATTATCGGGTGACCCAGAAAAGCAAGGTGAGCCCTTATTTGATGAGTCCTTCCCGTGAGCAATTCGCACTCCACCAAGCTCGTTTCTCTCCCGTGTTTCAAAGTCTTGAAACTCGTCTTAATTTCCATTGTTTTTGTTTTTTTCTCCTTTGAAACATACACAAGAGATTTTTTCGCATCTTTAAACAGATATGCCCTTTCAATCTCTCCTTTAAAGTTGGTGTCGCCCGCCACCTCGCACACATACTTTTTTCTTACAAGGTTATTTTTAAAGGCGTCTTCTAGCATTTCTTTTGTTTCTATGTTTTTTGCAAAAAGATTAAGCCCCTCTGTGTTCCTGTCAAGTCTGTGAACGGCAAAAGCAGATAGTCTGCCCTCCATTCCGTCTGTTCCACAACTCTCGATGCCCGCAAATTTTACTGCAATAATAACAAATTCATCTTCAAAAAGTTTTTCATTCTCTCTAACTCTTTTTTCGCTCTTTAAAAAACAAACAACTTCATCTTTTTCTTTAAGAGTTGCATTTTCAAAAACTCTTTTGCCATTAACTTTCACATCTTTATTTCTAAGCATTTTTTTTATAGCAGAAAAAGTGAAACCCTTGCTCTGCAAAAATTTTTCAAGAGGAATACTATTTTCAACAATAAAATTTTTCATCTCCATACTATTAATACTATCATAAAAAGCAATTTGTGTGAAATCTCTTTTTATTTTATTAAGTTCTCCAAATATTCTTTTATCTCTATTAGTTCTTCCATCATCGTCGATGCACCGCCTGTGAGCCCGATTTTTGTCTTATTTGTGAGTTTATTTTCTTTCAAACACTCTTTAACTTCATCAATATTTTCCACAAAAAATGCCTTGCAATATCTGCTGACATTGATAAAAAGTTCCTTTGTGTTACTCGAATTTTTCCCGCCAACAACAAACATAATGTCCACATTTTTAGAAAGTTCCACCGAACTTACGTTAATCTCTTTTTGTGCATTGCAAGTGGTGTTCACACATTTAAACTCCTTGCCAACTTTTTCAAATTTTTCCTTTAATATCTTAATTACTTTTTCTGCCATTTCATTTGAAAAGGTGGTCTGGACGACAAGAAAATATTTTTCAAAACTCTCGTCAACCTTCCTTGCATCTTCCTCATCTTGAACAAAAAGTGGCTCTTCACAATGTCCCGCAGTCCCATAGACTTCCGGGTGCATTTGCCCATTTTCTTTGCCGTATTTGCCCACAATGATAATCTTGTAGCCCTCGGAGTTTTTCACACTCACAAGTTTGTTTATTGCCCTGACATTTGGACAGGTGCAATCTATGTATTTAATGCCATTTAGATCAAAATATTCAAAGGTTGATTTTGGTTCGCCGTGTGCACGAATAACTGCAATATCGTCGCACTTAAAATCTGTTAGGGACTCGTTTTCTCTCACTCCTAGTTCGCTTAGTTCCTTCACAACTCGCTTGTTGTGCAACAATTCCTTATAAAGAACAACATTTTTATTCGCCATTGCGTTTTCCTTGACCATTGAAAATGCCCTGTTTGAACCATAGCAAAGACAACAATTCTCTGCAATTTGAACACTCTCTTTTGGATTTAACTCAATTGCTGATAAAAGAAGGAGTGTGATGATATATACAAAAATGTCCATAACCGCTGCTTGATCGGTGATCCCGCTAAGTTCAATGAGAACGACAATCCCGATTAAAAAGAAATTTGATTTATTATATCTTTTGAACATTAATTGATATTTTCTAAAATAAAAATATAGGACTAAAATTGTCCCCACAACCCCAAGTGATGTCAAAAACTGCAAGGGGGTGTTGTGCGCCATAACAACCGTCGTCTCAACTTCTTGAGTTGGAATACTCTCGGTTGTGACAAAACCATATCCAAAAATTGGATATTGTAAAAACTTTTCAAAACACCAAGCCCATATTTCAGACCTGCCAAGACTTAGACTGCTTGTGAATCTGCTTATAAACGACTGGGCAAGATCAAAAATTTCGTCGATAAATACACCACAAAAAAAACTGATGAATGAGAAAATTAATGCAAAAGTGACTAGAAATTGTCCTTTATTCCTTGAATTTTTATATCCAATAATTGTGAAAATGATTAAGGCAATAAAAGACAACAAAATCATCATTCTGCTGTATGTTATAAAAATCATTAGGGTGAAAAAAGTTGAAAGCAGAAAAAATAAATAGTCGTGTTTATTTTTATACCCTATTGCAAATGACGCAATCGCTCCCATTCCCAAAAACAAGGCTGCAACATTGATGTTTTGAGAGCCAATCCTGTAAATTCTATATTTAATTGATGATATTATATCAACACTTGTTAGATGAATAAACAAAATTTGAATTGAAATAAAAATGGCTCCGCACAAAAAGAGATAGAGGAGATATTTCTTTATATCTTTACAAAAATTGATTGAAACCCAATAGAAAAAATAGGAAACGAGAGAAAAGCCCAAAACCACTATGGAAGTTAAAATGTTAAAATTCCCTATGACTCCGCCAATAAGATAGGCAACGTCTGCAATTACAAGTGGCCAAAATAAAAATCCTTTTTTCAAAGGCTTCTTTAATTTTTTACTTTTTACAAGTTTGTTTATTGTGTAATAAATTATTGATATGACAACAAGACCTATACACGAGCCATACACGGCCCAGTGAGCAACGGAATAGAATATGTATTCCACAAAAAAATGAATGTATAATATCGGGGCAAAGGCAACTTTAACATCATCACAAAAGAAAAAAACAAAACAAACATACAGAGCAAAAACACACACTGTGGCGTCAACAAAGTCAATTGCCCAAAAAACAACTGCAAAAGTGAAGAGTGCTGGCATTGCCCATTTGGATTGGACCGCTGTTTTTAGTTTGTTTAATGTCATATTTTTACCTTTATTTTATGTATTATCTTTCACAAATTTATTTTTTATTAAAATATATCTATCAAAGATATCATTATACGCGCTCATTTGTTTTTTTACAAGATCAACATTCCAAGGTTTAAGACGATGCCACCATTTGCCGACAAACTTAACCCTTCCTTCACGCACATTGCAAAAATGATGGACGACTATCTCTTTGTAGTATTTGTCTTTGGAATTAAAAATGACGGGAAGTTGTTTTATCAGTTTGCAAGTGTTATTAAGAGCGTCTTGGTCGGCATAGAGCATTCTCCTTTTGATGCAAATCTTCCTTGCTTTTGTGAACATTCCCGTTTCTCTAATTTTTTTCATATTCAAAAGCAGAACGCCGGAGTTAAAATAGAACTTTTTGAACCATCTCGATGGGCTTGTCCAGTTGTATATATCTGTGACGCCCGCAAGTTCGTAGTCTTCAACATCAATGTCATAGAGTTTTGAAATGTCGTCATTTATCACCGTGTCGGTGTCAAGATAGATAATTTTGTCTGGCAAAATCTCTAACCTGTCTGCAAAAAGTCTGAGCATCGAATAGGGGGTGAACTGCGTTCGCATATTAACGGACATATCCATTTCCTCTTTAAACAATTTTGTTAAATCCACAAGGATAAGCCTGCTTTCTTCGTTTTTACTTTTTAAAATATCACTTAAAACCTTCACTTGTTTTTCATTTATTGGCAAATAATTTTCATCAACATCTCTCAAATCCATCGTTAAACAATAGGCATTAATCGTTTTTTTTGTATGTTTTGTCATTGATAAAAGCATAATGATCATTCCGTCGAAAACCTTTGTGTTGCCTGCGAACATAATATTAATCATAAACATCTCCAAAAATTTTTTTTATCTTTTTTATTGTATCATATTTTTTTTAAAAAGGAAAAATATTTTTGTGACAATTTAGCACAATTAAACACTCAAATTTGACTTTTTGTTTGCGATTTTTCAAAGAATAAGATAACCTTAACATAGCCTAATTATTTTATTAAAAAAAGTTTTGAGGGGAAAAATGGAAAAAAATATAAGCAAAAGATTAAAAATTGGACTTTTTGTTGATGCCTTCTATCCTATGGTTGATGGCGTCGTCGTGGTGGTGGACAACTATGCTCGCCTTTTGAGTAAAATTGCTGATGTGACAGTTTTCGCCCCAAGTGGACGAAAAGATTTTGACGATAGCACTCTGCCATACAAAGTGGTGAGATGCCGATCACGTTTGCCTCTTTTTTTCTTGGACTACGACTTGCCAATGCCAGAAATGGATAAAAACTTCAAAAAGGAATTACGAGAGAGCAACCTCGACATTGTCCACATTCACTCCCCTTTTAGCCTTGGAAAACAAGGGCTGAAATATGCAAAAAAACATAATATCCCTGTTGTTGCCACGATGCATAGCCAGTTTAAAAAAGACTTCCTCAAAAACACTCATTCAAAGATTATCTCAAACATTATGCTCAAAAAAATTATGAAAGTTTACAATTCTTGTGACGAATGTTGGGCAGTGAACGATAATATTGGCAAAGTTTTTGTGGAATATGGGGCAAAAATGACTCCGAAAACACAAAATAATGGCACTGATTTAAAACTTATCAGCGACACTGGCAAAGTGCGGGAACTGCGAAAAAAATATGGCATTACACAGGAAGAAAAAGTGTTTCTTTTTGTTGGCAGAATTGACAAGTTAAAAAATATTTTTTTCACCGTGGGCGCTTTAAAAATCCTTAAAGACAAGGACTTTAAGTTTAAAATGATTTTTGTGGGTGGAGGAAAAGACGAGAAAGAACTTCAATCAAAAATTTTGGCTGAAAAACTTGACGATTGTATCATTTTTGCAGGGAAAATCTATGATAGATTTGAACTCTCTTGCCACTATGCCCTTGCGGATTTGTTCCTTTTCCCTTCTCTCTACGACGCCAGTTCACTTGTGCAGATTGAAGCGTCGTCACAAAAGACCCCAACCATTTTTTTAAGGGGTGCTGTCACGGCTGGAACGGTGACGGAAAATGTGAATGGATTTTTGAGTGAAAATGACGAACTTGCTTTCGCACAAAAAATTATGGGCATCTTTAAAGATGAGAAATTTTATAACCAAGTTTGTGAGGCGTCTTATCGTGACCTTTATGTTTCGTGGGACGACGCTGTCAAAAAAGCATATGACGACTATGTTAGATTAATTGAAAATAAAAAATAAAGAGCAAAAGAAGTTGTTTTTCTAAGATGTTTTGATGGCTGATTTTTATATGATTGTTAAGATTTTTTTCTGTTTTAAAAAGTCGTCATCAATCTCGCCTTCAAAAGTTTTCTCTGCATTGCCTTTCAAAAATATGCCGTTTTTGGTGTGTTTTATTTTAAGTTCTCCGCCTTTTAATCTCAGCAAAATTTCTTTGTTTGGGTCTGCCATTCCATTTCTCACAGCAACTGCAACCACGGCACAGGCTCCTGTTCCGCACGACAAAGTTTCCCCGCTTCCCCTTTCAAAAACCCTCATTTTAAACTTGTTTTCACCCAAAATATTCACAAATTCTGTGTTTGTTTTGTTTGGAAAAGCCCTGTTATTTTCGAATTTTTTCCCGATGTTTTCTAGGTCTAAACTGTCAACATCTTCTTTCATAAAGACCACGCAATGCGGATTTCCCATTGAAACGCAACAAACTTTATAATACTTATCATCAATTTTCAATAGTTCGTTTTCATTTAAGAGAGTGGGGATTTTCTTTTTGTCAAATTCTGGAAAACCCATATTGACAGTTACACTTAAAACTTTGCCGTCTTTTATTTTTAGTTGCACATTTCTTATCCCGCTTGCAGTTTCAATTTTAAGAAAAAAACTTCCATTTGCACTATTTAGGCTCTCAATTTCGTCTTTTGAAAACTTCATTTTTTTAAGGCACTTTTTGTCCTCAAACAACAATTTTGCAAAGCAACGAATTCCGTTCCCACACATTTTCCCTTCACTGCCGTCTGCATTAAACATCTGCATTCTTGCGTCTGCTGTGAGAGATTTCTTAATTAAAATAACCCCATCTCCACCGACACCAAAATGTCGGTCCGACAAAATTATACTCAATTTGCTGGGGTTTTCAATTTTATCTTCAAAATCCTCTATAAAAATATAGTCGTTCCCTGTTCCTTGCATTTTAACAAACTTCATATAATAATTTATGTTAGTTGTTTTAATTTTGTGAGGTTAATAATTACGGACAGGGCGAAAATCCTAAGACTCTCAGTTTGAGAGTCTTAGAACCCCTAAAATTTTTTAAAAAATTTTAGGGGGAAGTAAAAAGAGCGTTCGCTCTTTTTACAGTTTTCGCCACATGATTTTAACCCCCGATTAATTTCATTTTTTATCAATTTAAAGCAAAATCTCCACATTATATCTTCTAAACCATTCGTCAATCTGGATTAAGTGTGCAATGAGTTGCGGTCTTGACATAAGTTGCCCAAGCCATGGTTTTGAGATGTCGAGAGGGGACTTAATCAGTTTTTCCAACTTATCTAAATCAATAAATTCCTTTAATTTACAATCTTGCAGTTTAAGCCGTCTTCTCAGTTCTTTCACCACAACTTTGTAATATTGTGGGTCTTGCGTTTTTGGATATGGGCTTTTTTTCCTTGTTGCAATGCTCTTTGGCAAAAGTCCCCTCACCGCTTTTCTCATGAGCCCTTTTTCCCGCCCGTTTAAAAGTTTCCATTCAAACGGAATGTTATAGACATAGTCAACAATCCGTCTGTCGCAAAATGGAACACGGACTTCAAGGCTTGCTCTCATGCTCATCTTGTCTTTTCTTTCAAGCAAGTTTTGCATAAACAACTTTATGCTCAAATACCCAATTTGCTTCAATTTTTTCTCTTTGCTACTTTCGCTCTCTAAAAGTGGAGTGTCGTTTAGTGTTTCAATATATCTTCTTTTCGCATATTGGACAGGTTTAATCTTATCGATAAAATCCTGTTTTAAAATGCTCAGTTTTTCGTTTTTCTCCTCAATAAACGGGAAGAAATCTTTGTTTATCAGGTCTTCTTTCCAAAACCAAGGATATCCACAAAAAACCTCGTCAGCACACTCGCCAGAAAGAGCCACCGTGAAATCTTTTTTTATCTCTTTACAAAATAAAAGAAGTGATGAATCTATGTCTGCCATTCCGGGAGAATCTCTTGCAATCGTCGCTTCCACAAGCGAGTCGCAAAGCGGTTTTTTACTGCTCAAAATGAAATATTTATGGTTTGTTTTAAACTTTTTCACCATTATTTTAACAAAATCGGCATCGGCATTTGGCTGAAAAAGACTTTTTTTGAAAAATTTATCGTTATTCTCAAAGTCGATTGAATATGTTGAAAGTGTTTTTTTCTGTTTTTTAAGTTCCCTTGAAGCAATCGCCGTTATCAAACTTGAATCTAGCCCTCCTGACAAAAATGTGCAGACTCCAACATCTGACACCAGTTGAGACTTGATGGAATTCACGACCAACTTTCTCACTTTCTTTATGGTTTGTCGTTTTGAGTCGGTGTGCGGTTTTGCAACAATCTTATAATACATCTTCTTTTTGAGTCCGTTTTTATCGAACTGTGCCACCTCGCCACCTTTGAGTTCAAAAATATTTTTAAAAAGGGTTATTCCTTCTGTTTTTATTGGGCATAAACTAAACATTTCTTGCAAGCCAGTTTTATCAATTTGGGCTTTTATCAGTTTGCTTTTTAAAATGCTTTTTTGCTCCGACGCAAAAATTAAACTTTTCCCAGCCTGAGCATAATAGAGAGGCTTCACTCCAAAATTGTCCCTCGCTAACAACACTTTTTGATTTTTTTCGTCATATATAGCAAAGGCGAAAATGCCAATTATTTTATCCAAAATCTTTTCACCAAAACAAATGTAACCTAAAAGTAGAGTCTCCGTGTCGCAATTTGTGGTCTGGACAAAACCGTGCTTCTCAATCTCTTCTCGAATTTCCAGAGTGTTGTAGAGTTCGCCATTATACACAATGGTATATTTAAAGCCGTCAAACTCACGAGTCATCGGCTGTTTGCCGTTTTCTGGGTCAATTATTGACAGCCTTCTGTGACCAAAAAAAACATTGTTTTTGCAAAAAAAACCCTCTGCATCGGGTCCACGAAATTTTAAAGTTTCGGTCATATTTTTGACTATCGATGAGTATTTTTCTTTATCAAGAGACTTCCCCTGAAAATTAACTATTCCTGCTATTCCACACATATTTTCCTCGAAATTTTCTTATTTTTTTGCCATATTTAATGAAATGAATGCCATTTTTTTTGCATTCAATTTGTTTTTTTGAAATTACTTTTTCATATTCCAGTCTATGAAAAGAAGATGGGAAATGTCACTTTAAGTGTAATCTCACATTAAAAAAACAAAACAATTCAACTCACTTGACTTTAAAACTCTCAAAGTCTAAAATTCAATTGAAGGATTAACATTAATGAAAAAAAGTTTTTCTCTTTTTGGAATGGAGTTTGACACCAAAAATTCTATCATTGCAGTTTCGGCTTTTGCTTTGATTGTTGCACTTTTAATTGTCATTGATATAGTTTTTAGTGTGATGAATTGGTATGGTTTTTTGATTGGAATGGGCTTTATTATTGCCATTTTTTTATCCTCAAAACTTGCTAAATTTAGAGATTTAGACAAACAATTTCCATACAGTATAATTTATTATGTGCTTCCTCTTTCCATCATTGGTGCAAGGGCTTATTACGTCATCTTTAACGGCGTTCCTCTTTTTTGGGAGGCGTTTGAGATTTGGAATGGCGGGCTTGCTATATATGGCGGAGTCATCGGCGGGGCTATCGGCGGAATTATTTACTGCCTGATTAAAAAACAAAACATATTGGCGACGGCAGATATCGTTGCTCCTGTTTTAATTCTTGGGCAGGCTATTGGCCGTTGGGGCAATTTCATAAACAAAGAAGTTTATGGTTTTGTGGTGACTGACCCCGTGTGGCAATGGTTCCCATTTGCCGTGCCGATTGAAAACTCTCTGGGAGATGTCACTTGGCATCTTGCAACTTTTTTCTACGAAAGTTTCTTTGACTTGGTTGGGTTTTTTCTGCTCGTCATCATCTTAAAACGCACGAACAAGCACAAGGGAGTCGTCGGCTGTGCATATTTAATTTACTATGGGATTGTTAGGTATTTTTTGGAGGGCTTAAGAATTCCTGAATTTATTTTATACATTCCAAACACAACTTTCCCTGTGTCTCAACTGGTGAGTATTATTACTGTGGGCATTGGACTAATTGGGCTGGCGACAATTTTGATCGTGAACAAGATTAAAAGTGCAAAAATTAAAAAGTAAAAAAAAATAAAATATTAAGATACTATACTTTGGAGGTGTGAACATTTGAAAAAAATTTTTGCGTTTGTTTTTGGAATTATATTTATCCTCTGTGGGAATTTGTTTCTCACTAGTTGCGGTGAAAGCAATGACGATGGTGGTGGTGAGTTTGTTGAAGATTTGTCATCATATTTCGACTCAACTCTTCCAAGCGGAACGCTTGAATTAAGTCACTCTATAATGAGTGTGGAAGATTTTGATAGAATTATTCCCTTAGGACAGATTAACCCGCCCGGGCACACTTTCCCAACCGACCATATCTATTTTGTGTTGACTGGGTTGGATCGCACAATTTATGCACCAACGGGAGGCAAAGTCTTGTATATTGAGGAAACGGGTTTGTATGGTGATGGTGCAATAAGAATTGGGGTGACAAGCACTATGTCTTACTATTTAGGGCACGTTTTTGTAAGCGAAGACTTGCAAGTAGGGGATATGGTTGAAGCTGGCGATGAAATTGCAATGAGTGGCAACACTTCATGCGTCGATCTTGGGGTAATCAACAAAGATATTGACAACGGCTTTTTAAGTGAAAAATATCCTGCTGTCACTCTTTATGGGGATAAGCCTTTATCATACTATAATGAGCCTTTGCGGACTCAACTCTATGAAATGGTCTGCCCACTTCAACCATCAAATGACCCGGACTTTGTCTATGACGAAGAAGTGACCGACGGCGAGTTTGCCATTGACGAACTTGGGACGCTTTGCGGAAACTGGCTTTTGGAAGGGTGCTTTGACTCACAGAGTTGGTATGAATGGACGGATACATTAGCGTTTGGTTATGACGTTTATTATCCTGACCAAATTCGAATTGGAATTGGGACATACAGCAATGCTTTTGCACTTAACAAAGAGGACAACCCCGTCAGACCGGAAGATGTCACTGTTTCGTCTGGTGCTGTGGCGTATTACCTTTACAACGCAAACAATGTCAGCAATGAAGTCTTCATGACAAGCCGTGAGAAATTGATGATGGTGCAGATGCTGAGTGACACTCGAATTAAGATTGAAATTTTTGATGACACAACAAGCGTAAGCCGAGCATTCACAAGTGGCGCTTTATATTATGTCCGCTAAACGTAAGTGAATATTGAAGTTAGTGAATAGTCCGCTAAATATAAGTGATTAAGCCAGTTAGTGATTAGCCCGCTAAACAAATATAGCAGTTTGTGATTAGCCCGCTATATGCTGGTTAATGAATCCAAAAAAATATTTTTGAATTTAAGTGAAAAAAAAAGATGTCCCGTCAATGACGAGATATCTTTTTTAAAAATTATATTTGAAAAGTAGAAAGTGAAATCAAGTTTCAATAATGTAATTAAAGTTTACAATATTCTCATTTTCAGACCCTTCTTCTGTTTCACAACTAAAATTTAATGAATTGCCTGCTAAATAACGGTCAACTGCATCGGCAGAAAGTGTAAGGGTGTTGTCTGTTGAATTATAAGTTAGTGTCAACGTCTCACCTTCAACCGTGTATGAATGAATAAAATCATTACTCCAAGTTCCAAGATAAACATTTCCAATCACTTTTGCTGTGCCGGCAGTTAATTCAGTTGCATCAAAGGAATAGTCAAGACAAATATTTTCAATATTGTCATTGGATAAACTTGGCAAAGCAATCTCGGTTGTGTCGTAATTTGAAAAAGCCAAACTGCAATTTGCATCTATTGAATAGGTTGTGTCGCCAAGCACTATTTCAGCATTAACAGTGCCAGTAATCAAAGCAATCTCATCTCTTGCTGCATTGGTGGTTATAGAAAAATTGATGACGCTATCGTTTATTGTTATGCTGCTGAGCGATTGATAAATATGTTTTATTGTAATCAACATCTCAGATGTGTCAGCCGACTCTTCATCAATGCTTTCAAATAAACTATCTAATGTCATTGTTGTATCATTAAGATAGGTTGTGACCATATAATCTATCATTGCTGAAAATTCTTCGTCACTCTCAACTCCTGCAACTGTGAAGAAATTGTCTGTTAAACTAGGCATTGAAAATCCACTTCCCTCGCCCATTGCATCAAGCAAAGATAGGATTGTGGAATAGGTGTTTGTGAGATTAATTCCAAATTCGGTGTTAATAAAATTGAGAACATCTGCAACAGTTGAAGTTGAAGTGATGTTCGCCTTTATGGCAATAACTAAGTTGTCAATTGTAAAATCATCACCATAGTGAATGGCAAGAATGTCATCAATCAACACTTCAAGAGTTGAGCCACCATTATCAATTAATGCGGTTTGAAGTGCTTGTAAATCTGCCTTTAAATCTGCGTTGATTGTCAATTTGTATGCACCGGAACTTTGTTTCTCGCTTGAAAACCAACTTGGTTCAAAAGATGCCAAATTTGAAAATGCTTCTTGAATAACTGGTTCAATATAACTTGAATATGCTGAGATTTGTTCAACTACATTTGAGTCTTGATTATCACTATTGACGGAATAATCAGACCATTCACTTTCATAATTCTTTGAAATGGACCAGTTGTAAAACTGATATTCCTCAACATCTTCCGGAACATAAACATATTGACTTATGCCATCAACCTTTAAAACAATGTTCTCAAGAGAATCTGTTTGAGATTCTTCTGCTCCTCCCGACACTTGTCTGGACATATCGTAGTCTGCACTGCCCGTGACGGTGAAGTTTGGATCCTCTAAATCAATCAAGCCAGATACTAGACTGATCACCTGCGAAGTGGTCAAATTTGTTGTGTTGTCAGTTGACTCATTGCAACCAGTGATAACAAACATAAAGCAAAAAGCAAGAGCAAAACTAAACATTTTAATAAATTTTTTCATTTTTTTCTCCTTTTTTTACATTTATATTATAAATGAAACAAAAATACTTGTCAATGTAAAATATATTGTTTACTTATTTATATATCTATTTAAAGAAAAAATGTGCACAAATTTATATTTTGAGTTTATATTTTTTTATTTGAGAAAAAATTTGTTTAGGAAATGTCAATTTTTTTAAGTCTAGTAGACGATTTTTTGGCTGTTGGAGTCCCGGGGATTATGATTGACGCTTCCGTCGCCGGAATGAAAGTTGGCTGTGCTCCAAGCATATCTTCCGTGACCACTATCATTCCATACACAGACTTATAAATATATCCTGAGCGAGAATTTCCTATGCTGAAAACGACATCTTCAACCGCTGTCCCAACTGGCAAATAGTCGTGAACCGATGTTATCACATTTGTTGACCAGCCTGCTTCGAAAGGCTCTGCTGGGGTGAGAAAAGTTATGCTCTCATCATAAGTGGAGCCGTCGCCTGCATAGACACCTGTTATCATATTTAATGGAATTGCCTGAGTCGTCCCCTCATCTGTTGTGATGAAAAGCCCCACTCCGCTTGAAGATGAATAGAGCGAGGTTGGAGTGCCGATTGCATAGTATAGACCTCTAACAAAGACCGAAATGATGGTTTCAGGATATAATGTTATTATTTGAGAAAGGACATTTGCCAGCTGTTCAATTTGAAAATTATACATGCTGGTCACCACTTCATCTTCACCGATCATTGATATGGATAACATTGATTTAACGGTGATATTTGAAGAAAAATATGCACTTCCAACACTCGAATTTACAAGTCTTAATGTGGTGGGGGTGACAACCTGAACGATGCCCATTCCAGAAAAACTGCTCGTCTTTATTGGCGAATTTCCAATGATATTTGCACCACCGCTTGACACAAGCGAAAAAGATGTCTTTAACCCCGAAGATACACTTTGACTTGCCACCCACCAATTTATATGATAATTCCCCGCTTCACTGAGCGTTATTATCCCCGTAATTGAGTCGTAGGTCATTGAGCCATTGTTTAAAATTACATTGTCAAAAATGACATTTCCGTTTATCGCAACTCCCCCAGAAGTTGTTTTTTGAATTAATAATAAATTTTCCATAATCTTACAACCTTTGTATCACAATGTCTGCCTGCACAATTGATGTCCCAAGGATTACTGTGTCGCCTGAGTTATTCACCAAAGAAAGAGTCGCAAACGCGTTCAAGTCAAACAAACCTTGACCATACAACTGCAAAGATGTTGTTGGGGTTAGCGATGAGGCTGAGATTGACGTTGCCCCGCTTTCTGCACTGAAAACTACACTCGACGCTTGACTCGCCCCGTCTGTGTTTATCCACCAAGAAACAAAGTATCTTCCCGCTGTGTTAACAGTAAAGACACCAGTGGTGTCGTCATAAGAAATTCCGCTTGATGTGTTCAAAATTATCGTGTCAAAAATGACATTCGCACCATTTGCTACCGACCCTTCGCTACTATCCTGCAACTGCACCTGAATGGCAGTTACTGTGGGAGGAGGAGGCGGAAAAAAGATGTGCGAGAAAGAACGCTTTGAGTCGCAAATGCAACAAGGGTCGCAACAAGGGTCGCATTTTGGTCTGCAACAACTAAAACAATTCATAAAAAAACTCCTTTTTTCATAGCAAAAAATTTAATTTGCTATGTATTAAAGAGTTATCAATTCATATTATGAAAAAAAACGATTATCAGTGCGAGAACTCTGTAAAAATTTTTTAAAATCACGACATTAAAAAAGCGGGGAAAAAATCCTCGCTTTCTTTTTTATCATACAAAAAAATTACATTTTGGAATCTACTTTTGTCTTTTTCATTAATTTTTTAACTGCATATGCAATAGGCAATGCTCCAAATAACACCATGTTGACAATCTTTGTATATGTCCCAAGTGTCAATGAATAATCAGAGACTTCAAGCGAGTTCACAAAGGCTTCTTTCGTTATGCCACCAATTGCTTCAATCTCCACACCTGATGGGAGAGTGTCTGCAAGTGTATAGCCGGCTTGAACTTGGGCTCTGGCATAGTCCAAATAGGTCATTGCACTAGTCATACTTAAAATTGCAAAGACGAGTGCACCAACACCAAGCGTCAACAAAACATAGTTGCCAATCTTTTTTGTGCTCTCAAACATTCTTAAAACCGTGAATGCTAAAATTGCAACAAAAAACATGACCTGAGCAATAAGTGTATACAAACTGCTACAATACATTCCGTTGGTATATTCTCCAAGTGAAACGTCTTTTATAGGACCGGTCATCAATAAAATTGCTGTGAAAACCACTCCCACTAAAGCCAAAATTGAAATGACCAATTTAGCCCAATTCTTTTTTACAAAATCCATTTTTGATACCTCCTTTTAAGCCTTTTTGTTAAATTTATACTTAACAAAAATATAATTTATTTTAGCCAGAATTTATTTTTTTGTCAAATAAAATTAATTAGACAAACTAACTAATTAAAAAGTATGCCAAATTTTTGACTAAAATGCCTGTTTTTTGATTTTTCTTTTGTAAAATTTTTTTTATTTTACATTTTTTCATTAAAATTTAGAACTCTTTCTTAAACATTTCGTTTAGGGTGCTAACACCTTTTGCTAAAAAACTTTTTTCCTTTTTGCTTAAATTCTTTGAAATCTTTGATATCATATTTTTGTGGAAATTTTCGTGCTCTTCATTTATAGTTTTCCCCTTCTCAGTCAATTGTAAAATTATGCGTCTGCCGTCTGTTTCGCTTTTGTTTTTAACTAAAAACCCGCTTTGTTCAAGTTTGTTCACCATAACTGTCACGCTTGCCAAAGTTATGTCAAAAGATTTCGCTATTGTGCTTATTGTTGTGCAATTTTTGTCGTCGTTCGCTATCATTTCAAGCAGGTGGACTTCACGCATTGAAAGCCCCGACTTTGTTATTCTATTTATCATTTTTAACTCAGTTTTTAAAATATTGTGAAAAGTGTCAACTATGAGTGAGTTAAATTCTTTTTCAAAACTGTTTTCAAACATTCTTTTTCTCCATAAAAAAATAATATCATATTGCTTAATATTTATAAAACATTTTAATAATAAAATTACTTTTTTTAGGCAAATTCAATAAAATCAAGATAGGTTGCCCAAGCAGTTTGATAGAGTTCAAGTGATTCTTCTGGAACAAGAATTGTTATGATATCGGGGTCAATCTCGGCGTCTAAATCGTAACTTTCAAGATCGAGCAGAGCGTGGATTGTTGGCGGGGTTGTCGCAGTTATGCTGAGTATTATACCACCGCTGTTTATCCCGCAATTATAAAAGGAATTGTCGCCAATTTCTTTAATGTTTTCGCCCATCAAAACTCCCGACATATTCGAACAATTGTAAAAGGCTTGCTTTGATATTATTTCAAGACTGTTTGGCAAAACAATCCCGTTTAAACCACTGCAACCATTGAAAGCATATGTTCCAATTTTGAGTAGGTTTGAAAATTCTAAAAACACAACTGAATTTAGCCCTGTGCAAAGTTCAAACGCAGATTTTTCAATCAACTCGACACTCGCCACAATGTTGATTTGTTCAAGATTAGTCTGGTTTGCAAAAGCACTCCTTGCGATTGTCAAAGTGCCCTCTGCAACAGTAATCGTTTGCCCGCTTGCCATTGTTCCTTTAAAATTATACAACACAGACCCAACATATATAACTCCATCTGCCTTATTTGCATACCAAGGAATATAAACTCCACTTGTATAAGTTTCAAATGATGTTAATCCTGCCGAAGAAATTGAAGTTGGAAAATCTATTGTCGTTAGAGAAGTGCAGTTGAAAAAGGCACTGCTTTCGATGGTTTGCAAAGTATTGTCATCTGAAAATATTATTGATTCAAGACTGGTGCAATTTTCAAAAAGCCTACTGCCAAACGAGATGACAGACGCCGGAATTGTTATTGAAGTTAACCCACAGTTAACAAACAATTCATCGTTAAGCACTGTTAAAGATGACGAGAGGCTTATCGAATTTAGAGCATAACAATCTTTGAAAGCACTTTCTCCTATTTTAACAACATTGTCAGACATCGAAACACTTTCAAGGTTTGAAGCGCCATAAAAAGCATTTGCAAAAATATTCGTTGTTTGAGATGGAATTTGATAGCTTGTTGTGCTCTTTGCGACAGGATAACATATCAATTCGTTGCCCTTATATAAAGCACTGCTTATTATACTGAAATTTTGATTACCTTCTGCCACAGCAATCGTTTCAAGCGATGAACAGCGATAAAATGGGGAAAGGAAGATCTCCTCTACTGTGGAAGGGATTGTGATTGAGACTATTGCATCACAATGGTTAATTGCGTCATTTTCAATTGTAATTAATCCCTCATTAAGAGTAAGTGTCTGCAAATCATAACATAAATAAAACGCATCTGAACATATCTTTTCTAATGTTGAAGGCAGTATTATGGTGTTAACATTTTCCTGCTCACTGAAAGCATAAGATGCAATCGATTTTGTGCCCTCTCTTATTGAAAAAGATTCAGGGCAATCCCCCTTATATTCAAAAAATACATTTCCAATGTATATCGGTCCGTCTTCTCTTGCTGAATACCAACCGCAATTAATTGCTTCATCTCCAACCCATTCAACCGTCTCGGGCCATTCAATATTAACAAGGCTGGAAGAGTATTTAAAAGCGGAACTTTCAATGTATTTTAATGTGCTTCCTTGTGAAAACACTACTGTTTCAAGATTATCACATTCAAAAAACGAACCAATTCCTAGACTCCTAACGGTGCTAGAGATAGTGACATTTGTTATAACATCATTATCGCCAAAGGCATATCCGTTCACTCTTACAACGGTCTTGCTGTCAAGTTTTTCTGGAATTACAACTTCTCCGCTGTCACCAATATATCTTAAAATGTAAACTTTTTCATCATAATCAACATACACAAAGTCATCGTTTGCGTTATAGTTCCCAAGCAAAATTGGGACATAAGAATTTGTCTTTGAGCCTGAATATCCAACGATGTTGCCTTCAACAAACAATTCCAATAAAGAATCGCCTATTAGTTCTTCTATTGTTGCTGAGAATTCTGAACTGTCCGCAATGTTGTTTAATTCAAAAGCGACAAAATTGTCTGTTGAAACAAAAAGAACTGATTTCACTTTCGAATAGTCAATGCCATCACCAAACTCACTTTGCATAACTTCTTTATCTTCTGAGTAATAAAGCCCTTCAATGCCGTTACTGTTCAATGATTCATTGACATCTGTCAAAGAAATCGTGCTTGCATAACGCCATTTTGCATAGATGCTCAAATCTGACTCTATGGTTGAGGGGAAAGTGAACTCTTCTTCAAAATCTTCGTCAGCATACCAGCCGACAAATGAATAGTCGTTTCTTGTTGGAGCAGTTGGCTCGCTTAAAACTCCGCCCTCTGCAACTCTTTCGGTGGTTTCTGTGTTGCCATATAAATTATATGTGACCAAATATCCACCTTCAAAAAGTGGTTTTAGTAAATATATATATGTAGGCACCAAAATCGCAACAAGGCAAATCGTTACAAAAAAAGCAATCCAACCTTTTTTCTTCCTTTTTGGCTTTACCGCTGGCGATTGCGTAGGTTGCAAAGGCTTTGGTGGTTGCAAAGGCTGTTGCGATTGCTGTTGCACAGGTTGTTGCGGTTGCAAAGGCTTTTGTGGTTGCACAGGTCGTTGCGGTTGCTGTTGCACAGGTTGTTGCTGTTGCAAAGGCTTTTGTGGTTGCGGTTGCACAGGCTTTGGCTCAAAATTTTGTTCATTCATAAAATTTATCTCCCATATTCCACTTTATTTTACCACGAATTTGATTTTAAACAAATATTTTAGCATTTTTTTTATATTTTTTTACTTTTTTACTTAAATATAACTTTACTTAAATTTGTGCGAATGTCAATTCGTTGACTTTTTATTAAAAAATAAATATAATGTAACTTGAATAAAATTAATTAAATTTTCAACTTGATTTCTAATTTTTTTGAATTTTTTGATATAAAACTATCTTTATCTTTGTATTTTTTTTCTATTACAAGGGGTGTTGATATGCGGGAAAATTTTATTGAGTTTAAGTCTGTTAGTAAGATCTATAAAACTGGTGAAGTGGAACTGAGCGCAATAAACAATCTTTCGTTTTCAATTAAGCAAGGTGAGTTTGTTGTGATTGCAGGTCCAAGCGGAGCCGGCAAAACCACTCTGTTAAACTTGCTTGGCGGAATGGACTCTCTTTCAAGTGGTGAAATTTTTGTTGACGGCAAAAAAATCTCATCATATTTAACCAAACAACTAACAATGTATCGCAGAAACGATGTTGGGTTTGTCTTTCAATTTTATAATTTAATGCCAAACTTAACGGCCCTTGAAAATATTGAACTTGCAGTTGAGATATGCAAAAATGCACTTTCTCCCAAAGATATCCTTGAAAAAGTTGGGTTAGAGGGCAAATCCAAAAACTTTCCTGCTCAACTTTCCGGCGGTGAACAGCAACGAGTTTCAATTGCAAGAGCAGTTGCCAAAAATCCTAAATTATTATTATGCGATGAACCAACCGGTGCACTGGACTACACCACCGGCAAGCTTGTCCTTAAACTATTACAAGATATTAATAGAAATGAAAAGAAAACACTCATAATTGTGACGCACAATTCCGCACTTTGCCAAATAGCAGACAGAGTTATTAGAATTAAAAATGGAATGGCGGTTAGCATAGAAGAAAACGTATTCCCAAAATCTGTTGAGGAGATTGAGTGGTGATGAGTTTGAAAACTTATAACAAAAACTTACGCAGAATGTTTAAAGTTAACATTTTAAGAATCTTGGCAATAAGCGCAATTGTTGCCATTGGAATTTCGATCGTCACTGGGGTTAGTGCAATTCCGTTGCAGATTAGAGATGCTCTCGTTTCTGCCGATTTGGAGTCATCGCAACTTTTTGAGATTAATGCACTTGCAGACAAGATTGAACTTATTGCTTATATTTTGCCAACATTTTTCATTCTCGTGTCCGCTTTAACAGTTATAACAACAATTACAAGACTTGTGGAAGAAGAACGCCAAACTTTTGCGTGCTATAAAACTCTTGGATATTCAAATTTTACTATCATTTTAAGATATGTGGTGTTTGCTATTACCTGCACGAGCATCGGGTGTGCTGTGGGGCTATTGTTTGGCAATTTTCTTTTAAAACCGGCAATATATGGGGCGATTACAAGCAGATACGACTTACCTGAAATAAGCGGAATTTATTTAACACAAGGTCTTATTTGGTCGGCAATTATGATGATTGCCATTATTTTAACCTCAATCTTTATCGCTTTCAAAAGATGTCTGGAAAAACCTGCTGAACTACTTCGCCCAAAAGCACCCAAAGCAGGAAAAAAGTTTTTTTTAGAAAAAATCCCGCTAATTTGGAACCACTTAAAATTCAAATATAAGTCCTCGTCAAGAAACATTTGGCGTTTCAAAGGCAGGCTAATCATCACAATTTTATTAGTTGCTGGGTCAACCATTATGCTTTTTGTGGGGCTGGGCTTATTCAGTGCCATTAACAACACTGAGGGTGTGCAAAATGTTGAAGCGTTCACCGGCTCTATGAATGTGATTGCAATTGTATTTGTTTTGTCGGCAATCTCTCTTTGCGTGCTTATCCTTTTTAATTTAACAAACATTAACATTGAAGAGCGAAGACGAGAAATCGCAACGCTTAAAGTGCTTGGATATAACCAAATTGAAACAGCTGGCTTTATTTTTAGGGAACTTTTTATTCTGGCGATTATTGGGATTATTTTGGGCTTACCGCTCGGCTATTACTTAACCGGTTGGTTGTTTGACTATATAAATTTTGGCTCGCTTGATTTAGTCAAATGGTATGTTTGGATTTTAACTTGTGCAATCTCAATGATGTCGGTGTTTATTGCAGATGTTTTGCTCTATAGGAAGATTAATAAAATTGAAATGCACACCTCTTTAAAAACAGTGGAGTAAAATAATTAAAAAAATGATGGACGTTTATAAAAAATATGTTATAATGAAGTTACCTATAAAGAGTGTGCGAGGGACAGCCCCGTTGACCACACAGCAACCTGCGTTAAAGGGTTCCCAAAGAATACTTGCAAAGCAAGAATTTTTGGGAAAAGGAATAACCAACCAAAAGTTGAAATTTTGAAATTTATTTCAAAATGAAAAATAAGGTTGAGTTATGACGTAAGGTGCTAAAGGCTGACCGATGGGAAAAATTATAAATGATTTTATGATCCTATCGGAAACGATGGGATTTTTTATCCTTCTTTATAGGAATTTTTTCTAAAAGGAGAATAAAAAATGGAAAACAAAGAATTGGATATTTGGTTTGAAATTGAAGAAAAAGACAAAGTTGAGTTTTTAAAAACTTGCAAAGAAAACGGCTATGTTTGGATGGGCGGAAAAAAGATTGAACCAGAAAAAGACATCTGCGGTTGTCATATGGGAGTTTCAGCCGATGACGGAACTCTTGGTTATGTCGGCTTGCATTGTTGGTTTATGGGAAAAAAAACACCAAGAAAAATTAAGTTTAAAGATATTTTAGGAAATTAATTTGAAATAAGTAACAACAAAATATAATCAGCGTTCGTATGTTGAAAAAAATGCAAGCAATTTTGATTACAAGCCTCGCTTGAATAGAACAAGCGAGATGATGCGAAAACATTTTATTTCATAGCCTTTTTAAAACAAACTCAATTAATTGGTCAGTTGTTAAGAAAATTTATTCAATGATTAAAAACTTTTTATCATCTATTTTTCTTTTGGTTTTATTTTCTACTTTTGCATAACCAACAGACAATCCTAACATAATCTCATAATTTTTTGGTATCAAAACATATTCAGTAAGCAATTTTTGCAACGAATTCCAACTTAAAAAAATTCATTTAAGTATAAGAAAATTTTTAAAATCTACAACTTCGCCCACAGAACCTACTTTGACAAAACCGCAGAGATTTTTAATAAATAGCTGAATTAAAAATATAAATTGTGATTGTAACTCGACATAGTTTTATTTTGTATGATATACTTGTAAAAAACTAGGAGAAATAAAATGGAAAATTTTATTGATTTTTTGTTAGAAGCGAAAAAGCAGACTTATGCAAATGGAAATGCATTAATATCTATTTCGTCAAGAAGTGAATCAAAAGACTATGAGTATAGTAGAGAAATTGGAGGCAAAAAATTCATTTATCACGACACTTTTTTTGGAGGAATAAATTTTATTGGAGAAGAAAGAGGTCGTTTATGAAAATTTAAAAATTTATTGTGCAATGAATTATTATGGAATAACAATAGATAAAAAATTAAGCGAAAATGCCATAGATTATGCACTTCGTCCTGCACCTATGAAAGTTGGAGAAGATCTATCAGTCTTGCCTCTAAGAGGGCCTGGCAAGTTTGAAAATAATGGATATACATACACCTTTACATCAAATGGAAAAATGGATTGTTTTACAGGCGTTGAAGAAATTTATAAAGGTGATAAATTAGTTTATAAACTTATTTGTCACGGTGGAATTATTAAATAGAAAATTATAAAAATAAAAGGGTATTTATGAAAATAATTAATAAATATGTTGAAAATATTAAAACAAAATATGTTGACGCAGAGAAAGAAGATGGTAGATTGATTAGAAGTAGGCATGGGCAATTGGAATTCTTTACCACAAACACTTATATACACAAATATCTTAAAAAGGGAATGAGAATATTAGAATTGGGAGCTGGGACAGGAAGATATTCGATTTCTCTTGCTAAAGAGGGTTATGATGTCACTGCTGTGGAATTGATGAAAAGCAACTTCAAACTCTTAAAGAAAAATGCGAAAGGAATCAAAAACATTTGCACATTTCAGGGAGATGCGTTAGATTTGTCTAGCTTTAAAGATAATGAGTTTGACATGGTGCTTGTATTAGGGCCTATGTATCACCTTTTTGAAGAACAAGATAAGGTTCAAGTGATTAAAGAATCAATTAGAGTTGCAAAAAACAATGCAACCATTATCTATGCTTTTTTAACTACTGCATCAATTGTTTTTGGTTGGGGACTGTGTGGAAATTTAAAAACTTTAAAATCAGAATTTAATGATGACTACACTTTAAAAGAGTTGCCTAAAGAGGTTTTTACTGCATATGATGTTGATAAGTTTGAAAAATTGTTTCTTAAATTTAACGTAAAAAAGTTGCACACTGTTTCTGCGGATAGTGTGGTGGACATATCTGAAAATAATGAGAAATTTAATGTTGATGATGAGGATTTTGAAATTTTGAAAGAATATCATTTGGCGACTTGTGAAAGAAAAGATATGCTAGGAATTTCAAATCATATTTTGTTTATATGTAAAAAATTATAGTCAGGAAAAAATATTTACATTCTATGGAGTATAAACAAGCGCTTGGCTACTCTTTAATAGCAATGAGGCAATGTGACTTGCACGGGAACGCACATTGTGTGGCTTGTTATTAACTCAAAAAATGCATGCGATGTGGGCTGTCTAAATTTATGTAGTATCTTCACAAAATACTTGCACGAGTGGGCTTGCCAAAGGTCACTTTGCACAAAAGTCCGGTAACACAAACATAATCTTACACTCAAGTCGCCACACAAACATAACCTTGCAACTGATTGCAGGTGTAGGCATTAAAACCGTGTCCGTCCGCGCCGGTCATACCAAAGCCTCCACCACGAGCGACTTCTATTCGCATTACATAAAAAACTTAGACATTCATGCCAGCGAAGTTATAAATTAATTATTTGAATAGTAAAATTTAGTATAATAATTAATATTTTTTATTTTTATATAGGAGTCTTGTTTTGACAATAATAAGTCTTTTTTATATGTTGCACTTCCATTCAAAAGAACGCACTATCATATAATTTATTTTTTTAACTTGATTCATAAAAATAATATGATATAATAAAAATATGAAAATTGAAAAATCATACATAAGAAAAATCACTGATGAGTTTTGCGATTCAATGGGATTTGATAGAAGTATTGATTGTCAAGGCGTAGTGGATAACGGCGAGAAGCAACCTGCCAGCATATTGAGTAAGGTGAAAAGACAAGTATATTCAGGAGAGTTGGATTTTTCTTTAGGCAAATTAAACGATTTGTCAAGATGTGCATAAATATTAAATTCATATAGTAAAGCACCCATGGTTTTGCAAGAATTAAGTAAATTTTATCCAGAATTAACAGGGCATATATCTCGTCACTCAACTGGATATATTGGTGTGCATCTAAATTTTACTGCAAACAACATTCCAATGGAAATACAAATTTCTACTTCAGATGCGTGGTTTGTTAAACAAGCTTCTGAGCATGTTTATAGAGTGCATAGAGATTTTGAAGCAGAGATTCCAGTTAGATTAAAAATAATTCAAGAAGAAAAAGAACCTCATATTAAACAAAACTTAATAAAAGATTTTAAAACAAAACATAAACAATTTGTTACAGATTATTCAAAAATTGAAAAACTATTCAAAACGCTTCATGAGCACACAGATTTGCATGAGAATTTACCAATAATTGAAGCTATGCTTTTATCTTTTGAGATTAATCAAGATAAAATGATACATAAACACTTTGACTATGATAAAATTTTAGAGCGAAGACTCACGGACAACCAAGGCTTAGTTAACGAACAATTAACATTAAGCAGTTCCAAGCGTATCAGTCCAATAACAAAAGATATTCAAATAAAATTAATTGGTAATGTAAATGATGTTTTTATAAAATGTAATGAAGAAGTAACTTCTTTTGAATTAACACCTATGCAAAAGTTTACTTTTAACTTAAGGGGATATTTGAATAAAAAATATGCCGACTATTTAGTAAAAACTGGACATGAAGATTACCTAATTAAATATCCACATTTTGTAATTAAAGCAATGAATAAATCGACAATTCAAAGCGTTCTATTTGCTATTGATAAAAACACAGATTTTGTTAAATCTAACCCAACAGAATTTATATTAGATTTTGATAAAGAACTCTCTGACAAAAATATTATTATTACACCAACTCACTTTATTGATGATTTGTCTTATTCAATCAGTCGATTAAATACAATGCAAGATGAAATTGAAGCTTTATAAGGAGTATTATGAATTATTTAGAAATTAAAAATGTAATTTATTGCTACGATAATAAAAGTTGTTTGACTTTTAAATTTGAAAATAAAAATTGGACTTTATCTAAAATTAGTCTGCACGAAATAGAAAATCAAGATGTAAAAGAAGCAACATTTTTAACAGAAAAAGAAGTTGCTATTAAAACAGATGGGAAATCAGTTGTGGATATAAAAAACAAAATACTTTCAATTTTAAATTAGGAGAAAAATATGTTAGAAACAATGTTCAAAGATGAAATAATAAATAAGGCTCTATTTTTTGCAATAGATGCCCACAAAAATCAAAAGATAAAATATCCTGAAAATATGCCATATTCCACTCATATTGTTGGAGTTTTATTAACAGCAATAAATTATGTTAAAGGCAGTGATTTAGATTTGACTTTTTTAGCACAAGTTGCTTTATTACACGATACCCTAGAAGACACAAGTGTGATTTATGGTGATATTTTGAAAACATTTGGTAAAGAAGTTGCAGACGGCGTCTTAGCACTAACTAAAAATGAAAAATTGTCAAAAGAAACGCAAATGATTGATTGTATAAAAAGGATAAAATTACAGCCAAAAGAAGTTGCAATCGTAAAACTAGCCGACAGATATTTTAATACAAGATGCAGAGTCCCAATTTGGTCAACTGAAAAACAAAATCATTACATTGAAGAAGCCCAACTGATTTGCGACGAACTAGGCTATGCCTCTTTGGAACTAAAAAACAAGTTGCAATTAAACATTAAAACATTAAAAAACAATTAATTAAGTTCTGTAAAGCCACAGGCTTTTGGAAAACTAACAGCCAAAAATATAACTTTTTAATGCTTGCTCACGAATACCTATTTGTGTTTAAGAAATAAAAAAACAAAGTCCAGGAGATAAATAATGCAAAATAGATTAGATACTGTTACATATCAATTAAAGGCTTTAATAAATGTTTTTGATAGTAACCAATGTATATCTGAGGTAGAAACATATATAGAACAAATTAAAGTGTTATTAAGTCAGCGCAAGTTTGATAAAATATTGTTCTGTTTAAAAGAAATTTGCCGTGCTTATGATATTGATATTTATTCAAATAATGATGATAAAACTTTGGCAAACATAAAAGCAATTACTGTTAACCTTGAAGAAATCTTAAAGGAAATAGCATCCGAAGATTTTCAAAATGATAAATTTAAAAAATTTTGGACATTGTTTATTACATGGTTTAATGACATACAAGAAACAGATAATATTATTAAGGCGGAATTTTATTATTGGGAAGACAGTTTTGATAGCAAAAAAAAGCTTTATATTGATTATGACAAACTTTATAAACTGCAGTATGGAATACCGTATGAAGATATAAAAATAAATATTTGTTTCGATAATATAAAAAATTTTATCGAAATGATATATAAAAACGTACTTATACCAACAGATGGCAGATTAAAATTTACTATTAAAATTAATGAAATTTTAAGAAATTTTTCTTTATCTTACAAACTTGAAAAAGGAAAATTTACTTCTATTGGATATAAAACTAGCGAGAATATTGATTACATTCTTAATTATGAACAATTTGAAAGAAAGATTAGATATTCTGAAGAAATGATAGTACATAAATATATAATGGATAAACATAACGCTTTGAATTATGTATCTGATGCTTTTTGTTATTTTTTCTCATTATTTAAAAAAACAAAAGATGATGAACTAATAGATGACAAAGTTATAAATAAATTGGCTAATATGGTTTGTCTAGATACTAATAGTAAAATATATTCATTGATAAAAGAAGAAATAAAATTTGTCAAAATGACTATTAATAATGATTTTGATATTCGCCACAATGAATATTATAAAACAACTGAAAAATGTAAAAGAGAATCTTTAACAAATATTAAAACAATTGAATATTTATATAATCGAATATATGCTTTATTATTTTTACTTAGATTAAATTATAAACCCCAAACTTTAGGTTTAATAAATGAGGATTTTTAATTTTAATACTTACAAAAAAGAAGACTAGATCCTAGTCGTCTTTTTTGTCAGTTTGGTGTTCCCGGTGCAATTTGAACGCACGATCTTTGCCTTAGGAAACAATAAATTTCTTCGTAATATCTTCACCAAATCCACTATTCCCCACTAACCCCACCATTCTAAACACCTTTGATTATACTATATCCACCAACTTTAAGCAACTTTTCTATCTTCAATCATCTTTTGCCCCTTTTGCCAACTTTTAATGCAAAACCTTTCAATTTGGGTGACTTTTTGGTGACTTTTTCTTAGGATTTATAGTTTGAGTGACTTCTGGCACATTTGACCATATTTTATTAAATAATGAGATATATTTTATGAATAATTAACTGGTATTAAAATTTTATAATTCCATTTCTATCTCTGAATTAAGAGTTTTTTTTTGGGCAAGTTCAATTTGTCTATTAAGTTCATATGCAATAGCTGGAACAACAATTGATAAAGTTAAAAAACCTAAATTTTGCATAGGTATTTTTACTACACCATCTAACATTTGCATTGCATTTTTTGATAAGCCACTTGACTCATTCCCAAATACTACTATGATATCGTTTTTAACAGCATCAATTGCATAAAAATCATTATTAGCTTGTGGCGATGTCCCTATCACCAAGTTCCCTTGTGACTTCAAATCTATAATTGCATCTTCAATCTTTGGATAGTGTTTGACTACTGGGTATTTAGTACATCTCCAAGACATAACTTTTCCACGTATTTTTTTGTGGTCAAATTCTAAACATGTACCTGAGGTATACAAATCACAGTCAAGTGCAATAGCCACTTGTAAAACATTTGCAATATCGTAAGGACTTCTTATACTATCAAACAACAACCCAATTCTTTTATCTTTTATATTTTTCATACTTTTTCCCCTAATATTACAAAACATTTCATTTTTTTATTTATTTTAATACTTAATTTAATTATATAAATTTCTTAGACAAATGTCAATTTTATATTTTTAAAATATCCTTTACATATAATAATTAAACATATATGAATATTGTAAAAAATGACCTTTGTGATTTACAATAGGATTGTTCCAACACTTATCCAAACCATCTGCAAGAATATTTCCAACAATAACACACTCGTCTTGTGAGTAACCTTGCGACACAGCATTCCCTTTTGAATCTATTAAAAAACAGGAGTGATAATTACCTAATTCAGAATAATCTTGAATCGTAATAAAAGGGTTATCACCTGATTCTTTTTTTAATTTTTTAATAACTTTTAAATAATGAATTCTTTCTTCTTTTGAAAGTAATAATTCAGTATCAGTAAATGCCTTCCCTTGTGGTGCAATAAAAATATAAAACAACCTTTCCACCCTCAAATCTTTTGCTAGATTATATATATAATCAATTTTATCTAAATTATCTTTTCTAATAAGAAAATTTATCCGAATTGGTATACCTACATCTCTATATTTTTTTATAGAATCCACTGCTCTTTTGTATGCCCCTTTACCGCGGGACTTATCGTGTATTTTTTCATCTCCATCTAGTGAGATTAAAAGTAAGGTGTTGGTTTCTAACAATGTTATTGCAATTTCGTTACTGTATATTGAGCCATTTGAAGTTACTAGTGTTTCTATTCCTTTTTGAGAAGCATAATTAAGAATTTCACAAAAATCTTGACGTATAAAAGGCTCACCGCCTGTAAAATCAATGCGCACTACATTTGCTTTAGCTAAAATATCAATTATTGCTTTTATTTTGTCTAGTGATAACTCTTCATTGTCTTGCTCACCACTAAGACAAAAAGGGCAATGATAATTACATCTTTTTGTTACTTGCCAACATAGCGATAATGGATTAGATAATGTAACTTTCAAATTCGCAAGTCGTTCTTCATGTCCTTTTTTATATTCTACTATTTTCATTATAATTATCTCCTAATAAAATTTATTGAATTAATATTTTACAATTTTGATGCTTCCATTTGCAAAATTAAAACATTGTGATTAATATTTAGTGAAGTTATATTTGCATTATTTTTATTTGGAAAAGCATTATAAAATACATTTTTATTAGGCAATTGAATAGTAGTGCTTAGTATTTCTTTTTCAGTAAATCTCATATCAATATATTTTTCCCGCATTTTATTGGTAAATTCTTCTATCTCCATAATCTTACAAAATTCATCATTACCAGCATTTTCTATCAATATTATAACACCATCTTTTTTTAGAACATCTTTAAATATCTTAAACATTATATCAAATGAATCTCTTATTGAAGTTAAACACCATCCCGCAAAAATAATATCTATACTGTTTGAATTCAAAACCAAATTTCTTGCGTCGATATGCATAAAATCAATATTATTTGCAGAAGCATTTTTAATTCGATTAATTTGCATAAGACTTATACTTTTTTCTACAACATAAAGTTTTAGGCATTTATCCGCAAGCATAGATGTAAACTTTCCACTACCAGAACCTATTTCAAGTATCACTTTGTCTTTAAATTCAAAATGATTTTGTAAAAAAATTTTTATCTTATTATTAATGTCTTGACATTTGCTAAACTCTTCATATTTTATTCCTTGATTATAATCAAACAGCCAAAGTTTATTATCTTTATCATCCAATTTACAAACTCCTTTGTTATTTATCATCGTCAAGCGAATAGTAAGTTTTCAATATTTTATCTAATACATTGTAAAAAGTTTTGTCACCCACAACCTGACCATGTAATTTCATATTTGCAATATTATTATTTTCTTGCATTATTTTTATTATTTCGTTATCACGCCACAATCCTGTTAGATGGTATTTTTTTGTATTTAAATGTATAGTTCTTTGTGAATATGTGATTTTCCCGCAATGACTATGCAAAATACAATTAATGTCTTTAATAGAATTAAAAATATCACAAAACATTGGCGATTCACTAGATGGTATATTTTCTCCTACCCATTCGATTTTTTTATTAGCATGAGACAATATCAATGTCAAATTTTTTTTATTAATGTTACTTAATTGACAGCCTGAACTAGTGACTAGAATGCCTTCAGAAACTTTTTTTGCAATGCAACCCATATTCCCCCTTGTAAGATAATTCTCTGTAAATACTTTCCCAAAAAATTTAAATTCTTCAATATTTTCTTCAACACATTTATTATATTTTGCAATATTATTACTCTCAATATTGCGACAGTTTTCAAATCTAACTATCTTTAAATCTTTATATATTGTATCTATTACTTTTTCGAAAGGCGACATTGTAAGTTTCCCCAATTCACCATTTTTATTATATATAAACTCAGGCCATATTACAGTTACATTATTAACATTTTCAAATCTAGACAAAGATGTTTTAGTAGAAAAATTATTCCAAAAATTAGTATTCATAGAAAGTGAAATAATAACTGGTTTTCCCTTACCAATAGCATTATGTATAATTGAAGTTTGATATGTGTCCGCAATCCCGTTTGCAAGTTTATTGAAAGTATTAAATGAGCATGGTGCTACAATGACTAAATCCTCTTCTGGCAATGTTTCTGTTGCATCTGTACCATTTTCAATTTTCATAATACATTTTGAGAATATTTCATCATTAAATGATGCAATTTTTTGAGCTTGCTCAGTTGGTAAAAAAATAATATTGGCTCCATCGTCAATTAATGGTCTAATTAAATCTTGTAAAGATTTACTTTTATTACAACCAGTCGCAACAGTATAAATTGTTTTGCCTTTTAATAATTTCATTTTTTTTCCTTCTTTAAAATTATAAGAAAAGGATCTGAAGTAATTTCTAAATTATTCAATTTTTGTTTAATTAAGTCAATGTCATTGTCAGAAAAATTTTTAACATATGAAAATGATTTTATTGTGTTGATAATCTCATCAATAGTCTTAAACCTTCTTTTAATTATAAATGATTGACTAAAAAATAAAGTAAATCCTGCTTCCTTAAATTCATTTATGTAATTTTCAATACTTCTACTGTTTATTAATCTATTACTAAATAAATTTGATACTTCAATTAATCCTTTACCCTCTCCATATTCTCTAAAAATCACAAAACCATCGTTTTTTAAAACCCTAAACAACTCATTCGCATCAAAATTTGTTACATTTTTTGAAGTAATAATGTCAAAATAATTATTAGAAAATGGCAAATTATAATTACTTGCAATTTTAAATAAAATTGTAGAGGTTAAACTCCGTGCTTGTTCAATCATGGATTTAGATATATCCACTCCAAAAAAATCTAACTTAATGTTTAATACTCTTTTTTGCAACTCCGATAATATATATCCGTTTCCAGTACCAATATCAAGTATTTTATCGTTTGGTTTTAAAATTTTAATTATTTGTTCAAAGAAAAACTCATTGAAACTTAAAGTGTTTACAATATTTAAAAAATTATTTTCCCTTAATTTTACAATTTCACTTGTATATTTCATTTTTGTTAGTTTATATTATTTGCTTGATTAAGTCAATATATCTTTACATTTTTCACAATTTCACTCTAAGTATATTTTTCACATCTAATTTTTCTAAAATCTCATTTTATGAAACACAAAAAAATAAGTCGAAAGGCATATTGAAAAATAATAACATAATCTTATTGCCAGTGGTGTTCCTGTGCGGAGTTGAAACGTCGACATACGGTTTAGGAAACAATAAATTTCTTCAAATTAACTTCGCCAAATCCACTATCCCCCACCAACTCCACCATTTTAAACACTTTTAATAATACTATATCCACTAACTTTAAGCAACTTTTCTATCTTCAATCATCTTTTGCCCCTTTTGCCAACTTTTAATTCCAAACGGTAAAATTTGGGTGACTTTTTGGTGACTTTTTTCTTGAATTTCCTCTTTGGGTGACTTCGGGCAGTTTTGTATTATTGTTTTATTATAAAAAATCATAAATTGAAAATCTATTGTTAATAAAATTTTCTTTACCTCTTCGATTTAAAATGATAAACTATAAATAGTTTTTTACAAATTTAGGATAAAAATTTTAAGGAGAATATATGAAAGTTAATAGAAAAAATAGTTTTTTTACTGCAATTGTTTTGTCATTAATTCTTTGTTGTTCGTTTTTAATTACAAGTTTTTTACCTAAAAATCAAGAATTAGTTGTGAGAGATATAAATGTCGATGAAATAGGCACTCTTTCTTATGAAGAAAAAACAAAACAAATACTTTCAAGTTTTGATAATTATAATGTTTCAAGTGATGAAAGCAAAATTACTTTTGAAGGTGAAATTGATATGTCTAGTTTTGATTTAACTGGCTTCCAATTTTTATCAACATCAGCTACAAACACTACAAAAAAATATATGACTAAATTCGATGTTGAGACGGAAAAGATATATGTCACCACGCAATATTTACAAGAAGAATGTGTTGTTTTTGAAGAAACTATAGAAGCAACTCCATATTATGACGAAGAAAACAATGATTATTTTATTGACATGCCAAGTGGAGAAAAAATTTCAATTTCTGAAACTCTTTTATGTGATAATCTTGATGAATGCTTAACTGCGGAAATAGTAGGTACTGGTGTTGTAGTTGCATTTGTCGCTTTTGCTATTTTAGTAAATGATCCTACAGTTATTAAAAATGTAACTACCGTCATAACACAAGTTATTACTTGGGTTCGTTCGTTTTTCAGTTGGTTTTTTTCTCTTTTTACTCAAAAAACTACATATCAAACTTCAACAGTTGTAACATATGTCTCAACCCCCTCTGTCACAATTCAAGGAACTAAGTATCAAACCAAAGAATTAACGAAATCAAATACAGACTGTTTAGTTCAAGGATGCTATTATTTATGCTTTGCCGATCCAACAAATGGCAAAATGTATATTTCAATTTTTAAAATAGAATTTGTAATTGCTCAAGGAATTATGTATAGCCCAACTTTGGTTCCTTGCATTGGCAATAGTAATAAAGATATGATTGTAAGTGTATTTTCTTTATCTCAAAGTGCTGCATATTCTCTAACTTGTTCAGTAGGGATAGCAAAAAATACACCTGAAGTACATGGAACTGGATATTATTATCACTATCATTCAGTCTATGAAAAATTAACAAGACAAGGCGATTTAGCAAGACCCCATGCATTCTTTTTGGTTTTTGATATTTAGGAGTAAAAATGAAAATAAAAGATTGGGAAAATAAAGTTTTTTCTAAATACAATGTAAATAAAATTAGTAGCAAGGAAGAAATAAATAATTATTACAATCGAAAATTTGGTTGCTTAAAAAATGAAAAACCAAAGAAATTCTACAGTTGTTATATTTCGCAGAATAAAGATTTGAAAAGTGTTCTTTTAACCACGAGTGAAGATTTAAAAAATTTTAGTTCTTCTACTGAACTAGAAAGGAATTGTAATGCTCTTGAATTAGGCTATGGATTAAATTACATAAAATCGCTAAATGGCGAAAAAGCATCAAACATTTCAAAATGGGAAGATTATTATCTTAAAAGTGGATTGTATAAAAAAATAACTTGGGAAGAATTGCCTAATAAATATAAAGAAATCTATTTAAATGGTTATAGTTCAATAGGCTATTTTACAGAGGGATATATATCTGAAAATGAATTATACGCAATTTATATTTTTGACAATAATTCAATTGCAAAAAGAGAAACTTTTTTGCCAAAAGATGCAGAATGGAAAGCCACAATAATTTTTTTATCAACAAAAGACAATAACAATATTTTAAATATGTTTATTCAGCAATCCCCTGCTTTAACTCGTGAAGAATATAAGAAATTTTTAAAGGAAGTATGGTTTGAATAAATATTTACAGATGAAAAATAAAAATGCTATTTTTTACATAATTTCAATATCATTATTATCTATTCTCTTAATTGTGAATTGCATTTTTTTGTTTTTTACGAATAAGTCAACGGAAGAGATTTATAATGAAAATATTTCAAAAGTTGTTGAAATTAAAGTTTCAGATGATGAAGAAACATGGGGATATGCAACAGGATGCTTTATTGATGCAAATGGTACAATTTTAACAAATAAGCACGTTGTGTATAATTCAACAAATGTTAGTAATTATAATTATGTTTTTGTAAGGCTTTCTTCAAGTGATGATTGGATATCTGCAATCATTCAAGAAGTCAGTTTAGATAATGATTTGGCATTAATAAAAATTGATTATAAAAGTGATGATTATTTTTCTTTCGAAGAAGATATTACTAATGGAAAAACAATCTATACTATTGGAAATCCAAATGGTTTTGGATTATCCTTTACAACTGGTGTTGTATCAAGCAGTTTGAGAAATGTTATTTATGATGGTGAAACACTGTCAGCAATTCAAACGAGTTTTGTTATTAACGAAGGTAATAGTGGCGGACCAGTTTTTACTTCTGAAGGAAAACTTGTAGGCTTAATTAGTTTTAGATTAAAAGATAGAAATGGAGATGTTATTCAAGGAGTATCTTTTGCCGTTCCTTCAAAACAAATAAAAGAATTTATTTATAAATAAAGTTTTAATAAAATAAATTTTTCATTATTTATTTAAAAAAATTAATTTTATAAACAAAAATTATTTATTTGTTTAATTCCATAAACTTAATAACAAACTCAATTAATTGGTCAGTTGCGATTAAATCCAACTGACCTTTTTCAATGTCTAACAAAAGGTATTCTTTCCACTTGTCTTTTGAAAAATCTTTTGTGAAAAATTCTTCCATTTCACAGATTTTATTTAATTGCAATTTATACTCGGCTGTTTGCTTCTCATCGGCAAAGGCATCTTTTATTGCTTTAATTAACAATTCATTCTTTTGCATTTTACTCATTCCCCTTTATTTTCTTTTTGAATCTGTAACTATGGTCGCTGTGAAATTCTACTCGCTCGCCGTTGTTTTCAAGCACAGCAACATAACGGCAATAATTAAAGCCACTGGCATTCACAAGCAACATTCGGTCGGCACGAAACGCAAAAAACAACATCACATGCCAAACCCCACCACTATCCACAAACATTTCACTTTTGTGGTTTTTAATAAAAATATTGTATTCGAGAAAATGGTTGCTTATAAAAACATTTTTCAATCATATTTAGCATTAAGAAAAATCTCTAATCCAATTAAACCAATTAAAACAAGAAAATATAAACTAAAATGATAAATAATTGACCAAAGCCAATTTTAATTATAGAATACAAAAGAGGTAAAAAAATGAAAAGAATTATTTTAGGTGAAAAAACAAATGCAAAATATGGATTTAGAGAAACATGTTTTGGGATTGTTGTAAACAAAGGGAAAATATTATTTGTAAAAAAAGATAATCAATTTTCACTTGTTGGTGGGGGCATTGATAATGGCGAACCCCACGAAGAATGCTTAAGACGAGAATTTTTAGAAGAAACAGGATACACAATTACAAGTTATGAAGAATTAGTTTGTGTAGATTACTTTTGGTTGGCTGGAAACAAGTGGCCTCTGGAGTCTTTAGCAAATATTTATTTGGTGAAAGTAGATAAACAAACAAAAGTTGAACCTCAAGAGGTTGGTCATTCAATTGAATATATTGATTTAAACAAAGTTGAACAGAAATTACCTCTTCCATACCATAAATTCGCGATTAATTATTATATAAAAAATAAAATAAAAATGTAGTTAATATGTTAAGCTTTGCAAAAATTTTTTTATTTATGTAAGTTACTAAAAGATATAAAAAGGTCACAAAATTAGATAATAATTTGAAAACTAAGATAAATTTTTTTCATAATAATAAATAAAGGAGTCAACAATTTCAATCAATAATTTTTCATAAGTTTTTTTTATATTTTCATGCCTTTTTTGGAAGGCATCTACAAAAAAATATTCATTTTTTATAATGGGATCCATTAAGTCTGTTACATAATTAAAGTGCTTATCAGCGGTATTTTTTATAAAGGCAATAGCTTTAATTTTATAAATAGGTAAAATATCTTTTAGTCTTTTATCATAAGTAACAAAAAAAGGAATTGTAAAATCAATCATTTTATCTGTTTGTCTTGCCAAATTGTTAATGGTATTATGTATATGAAAGATATCCCAAGCCATATTTTTAAGATTCGAAACAATATTTTTACTACCTTTTTGAATTTTTACAAAAAATGAAATTTTTGTTCCATACATAAAATATAATTTTGCTAAATTAGCCTCTCTATCTGACAACATATTTATTTTCTCATGAAAAAACTTTACATATTCTTTTTCTTTATCAAATAAAGATAGGTTTGGTTTGTTGAGTTTTATATCAGCCATAACCAATAATTCAAGGTAATATAATTTGTATTGTCGTCGATACCAATCTGAAAAATCATATTTAAATACTTCTTCAGTGTATTTTAAAAGTTTATTTGTGTACCATTTTGCCTTAGATTTTTTATGAAAAAAATATCTTTCAAAAGCATACATATTATCGAAATAAATTTGACTTTTAAAAAATTCATTATTAAATAATGTGTTTTCAACTGTATATGCAAAACAATCGATGCCCCATTTTCTATCTTTTATAAGTTTTAATATTTGATCAATATTATCAGGAATAGAGTTGTTTTTATTTTGATATTTGCGATATAAATAACTTTGTATTTGAGTATCTAAACATATCAAACTCTCAATCTTTAATGGGCAACTTTTACACATTAAATCAGCCTTAATTGAATTACTATTAAAACAATAAAGACTTTCACTTGTAAAAAAATAATTAACGCCAATATCATCTATATTTAAATCATTGAATTTTTTCATATAATTTATCCCAATATTACAAGGATCTGGGACAATAAAATAAACATTTTTAAGTAGTTCAATATTATCTAAAAAAAGATTAATTCGATCATCATAGTTTGAATTTAGAATTTTAGATATTACTTTAAATTGTTCCATATAATTTTCATTTTGATTATCCATATTTCATTCTCTAATAAAAATATTATAACATAATTATTTTTTCGATGAAATAAAATTACCCTTATAATTTCTCACTTTAAGTAAAAATTTAAAGTAATGTTTCACAGCTTGACATAAAAAATAGTTTGTATTATAATACAAACATATGAGTAAAGTTTTAATTCATTTGGTAGTTGGTGCTGGCTGTGAATTAGAAGCGGAGAGTATAGAAAAGTTTTTAGAAATTTATGATTTTGATATTATCAAAACAAAACTGTCGAAAGATGATGATTTTAAAAAAATCTTAGATGGAACAGATATTTTTGAAACTACTGAGGTTTTAATCCTATGTCTTCATGGTGGAAATTTTGATGGTGAAGATGTGTTTATATCAAACCAAGAAGATGAAAAATATAGGGAAGAAAAATTAAAAAATTTTTCAAGCAATGTAAATATAAGTGATTTGAATGTAATTTCAACTGCATGTTTTACTGGAAATACTCGATTTTCAAATTTATTTTTAAATGCAGGAGCAAAAAGTTTTTTAGCCCCAAAAGAACAAATAGATGTTAAAAAAATCATAAAAGATTTATGCAACTTTTTGTATTTATTTGCAAATAATTTCAGTTATTGTGAATCGATAGATGAGACATTAAATGCTGATTGGTTATTTGGTAAAAAGGAGGTTAATATGAAAAAAATAAAATCAATTTCAGTGAATAAAGTAATTGATAATAGTCGTTTTAAAAAAGGCGATGGCTGGAAAAGCATTCCTAAAGAAAAGAGAAAATAATTGAAGTATCAAATCGCAAAAAACATAATTAATAGAATGGAATATTTTGGCGGGTTATTAATAGATATTGATAACTCAGAGTTTTATCAAATTCCTTTATTTGAAAGTTTATTTTTGTGTATCTTAGAGTGTGTGGGAGATTTTAATATTGCAAAAAAGATTATTGATAATCGTTTCTCTCACACACATAAACTTTTATGTTGCTTAAAAAAATATTTAAAAAACAAAATTTTATGTATATCTAATAAAGAGAGTAGGCCATATAGTAATTATGAAATTGATGAAATATTGAATGAATTTGAACTATGTCAAAAAAAAGATCATCTAAATTCTCCAATTAGCATTTCTGTTTATCCTACTTTGTATTGTCAACTGAATTGCTCATTTTGCTTTATAAAAAATTCTTCTTTTATAAATTATTTACCATTAAGTATTGATAATTTCAAAAAAATTATTGATGAAATTTCAGTTTTAAAAATTCCTTACATTTCTATATTAGGTGGAGAACCAACACTTTATCCTTATCTTTGCGAAATATTAAAATATATAATAAAGAAAAAGATAAGTGTAAATATAACATCAAATGGTGTAAATGTTAATGAGAAAATAATCTCAATAATTAAAAAAAATAATAGGATAGGTATTACTATATCTATTCAAAGTTTAGATGAATATAATAAAATTACTACTGGGGAAGATTTTAAAATTGTATGCGATACAATAAAATTATTAAAAAATAAATGCAAAATCAATTCAGTATATCAAGATCAAACTGATGAACAGCTTTTTAATCTATTAAATTTCTGTAATAAACTAGGAATAAAAAGCATTTCATTTTCGATTTATAACAAAATTGATCAACCAGTAGAAGAAGAAATTAAAAGATTTAAAAAATTTATAAAATTATATAGAATTTTAAATGAATACAAAAAAGAAAATAAGATTAAAACAGAAATTCGTTTGGAAGGGTGTTGTCAATATTTATTTTTTAAAAATCTAAAAGGATTGCCAAAATCTCCACAACAAATCTTATTTTCTAAGTGTGAAGCAGCATTTACAAAAATGGAAATATTGCCAGATGGCAGTGCTATGCCTTGTATTATTTTAGGTAAAGATGCCTTTTTATGTGGTAATGTTTTTGAAAAAGGAATAAAAAAAGTATGGCATGAAGATGAAATGTTTAAGGAATTGCGACAAGTAAAAATGCAAGACAAAGAATGCTTAAATTGTAAATATATTGACTTTTGTAATGGAGGATGTCCGGCAAAAAAATGGACAAAAAACAAAAATTTAGAAAAAGTGAGAGATGAAAGATGTTTGGAGAGAAAATAAACTTTGAGCAATATTTAGATTTCAAAGAAAGAGTGAAAAAATTTATTATTGATGAACAGTGGTTGGAAACTTTGCTCTTTGATAGCCTTCTAAATAAAGAAGTCGCTAGAGAACTTAATGATTTGTTAATATTTTTTTCACGGGAAATTTCAAACGAAGAGTTGGTTGAAAAATGCAATGAATTAAGAGAAAAATCTCAAAAAAGTCTTTTGATAGCAAAGAAACAAGATGACATTGAAGAAAAATGGAACGTTTTAAGAATTGCTTATGCTTATTATGGTATGATTGAGGTAATAACCGAAGGGAGCATTTTCAGTGAACATTTAATTGATGAATTTAAAAAGAAATATGGCAGTGAATATCTTCAAATTTTACAAAAATTAGATAAAGAAAATCCTTCTAGTCTAACGAATTTTAGGAAAGAAGAAAATCAATTAACAAAAAATGAATTGAATGAAAAATATTTAATTTTAAAAAAATGGCAAGACGATCAAAACATATATCACAATAAAATTATTTATCCTACCTTCTCAAAAGCAAGAGAATTATTTGGTTTAAAATATGATGAAATAAATGGAAAAATTTCTGTTTCTTCAAGGCAAAAACTTGCACTGCAAAAACTACTTAATTGTAATATGATTAAAATTGACACCATTGCAATGCTTGTTGATTGTGGCATGAAAAATGAATTGGCAAGTGTTGTTGGTGGAAAAGCATTTGGACTTGCATGCTTGAAGCAAAAAAGTTTAAATATTCCAAAAACATATGTTGTTCCGGTGAAACGAGATTTTAGTGAAAGTAATCTAGAAGTTTTAAGTGATGAAAAAAAATATGCAGTTAGAAGTTCTGCCGATGTGGAAGATGGCACGAAAAATTCTTTTGCAGGTATGTTTGATTCCTTTTTAAATATTAAACTTTCAAATATAAAAGAAAAATTTATTGATGTAAAAAATTCTATTTATTCTAAACGATTGAAATCATATATTGAAAAGTTTAAACTAAAAACTCCTAAAATGGCAGTTGTCATTCAAGAGTTTTGTAATCCTGTGATTTCTGGTGTTTGGATTGGTAAAGATCAAAACAGTGGAATTTTAGAATATACAAATGGAACGGGAGATAATTTAGTTTCTGGCAAAGTTAAACCAATAATGGAAGAACACCCAAACAAAATTGACAATGGTTTAAAAATTAATGGAGAAAGTGCAGGACAAACTTTGTTAAAATATCAAAAAATGCTTAATGTACCTTGTGATTTTGAATGGTGCATTGATGAAAACGAAACATTGTTTATGCTTCAATTTAGACCAGTAACTACAAAAGTAAAATCCGTTAGCTTAAGTAAAACAGAAGATAATGTAAATAGAAAATGTTTCGAAGGGACTGCTGCTTCAAGCGGATATGTTGAAGCCCCTGTCTGTTTTTTGGAAGATGAAGATGAAATGGATAATTTCAAAGAAGGTTCCATTTTAGTTACATATTATACAGATCCCGATTGGGTTGAAATTATGACAAAAGCAAAAGGAATTGTAACAGCACAAGGTGGGCTTTTATGTCACACTGCCATAATTGCTCGCGAACTTGGCATACCTTGTGTAACCGGCATTGGAGAAGAAAATTTGGAAGAAATTGCAAGGAACAAAATAATAGCGGTTGATGGTTCCGAAGGGAAAGTAATTCTAAAAAAAACTAAAGAAAACGAGTTGTTAATTGAAGATAGAACATTGTAATTATCAAATAAAAAATCTCAATTTAAAATATCTTTATGTTCAATTAAAGAAAGGAGCATTATTTAATAGTCAAAATAAGTTAGGGCTTTCACATCTCTATGAGCACCTATTTTTCAAATCAAATAATTTTGAAAAATTTTTAATTGACCATAATATCTTATTTGATGCCCAAACAACATATGATAACATTTTGATTGAATTTATTTTTGAAGATTCTAATGAGGAAGAACTATTTACCAGAATAAAAAACAATTTACAGGATTTAAAAATAAGTAAAGAAAACTTTAATAATGAAAAAGAAATTATATTCAATGAAATTGCTTGCAATAGAAATATTGAAAATTTAGCCTTAAACTCTATTTTTGCTAATTATTATGGTTATAAAAATGATGTAGATATTATTCTGGGTAATGAAGAAACCATAAATAATATCAAAATAGAAGATTTGGAAAACTTCACAGAAGAAACTAATGTTGTTTTTCACACATTTTCAAGAGATTTAACAAAGAAAAATAACATAAAAGTTATAAACAAGAAATATATTGAAGAGAAAGAATTGCAGGGAATACAAAAACTTGCTTGTGATGGAAAAGCAGTTTGTTTTTTTTATAAATGTGGCAAAAAGGATATAAATAATTATTTAATTTCTGAATTGCTGAATGTTTTTCTTGCAAGTGAAAATGGTATTTTATTCAAAAATATAAGAGAAAAATTAGGACTTTCATATAATTTATGGTCAAATTCCTTTTGTTCAAATGAAGATATTTTTATTTTTGGATTTATAGAAACACTTAATAAAAATAAAGTTCTAAAAGTCTTGAAAGAAATTTTTTCTGATACTAAAAATAAGTTGATAGACAGTGATTATTTTGAATCGTTAAAAAGAAAAATATTTTTAATGACATTATATGATTATGATAAATTTGAAAACTATGATTTTTTCATTGACTTTGGGTTTTATGATATACAGAAAATGAAAAATATAATATCAAAAATTTCAATTATTGATTTTAATAAGAAATTGTTAGAATTTCTAGCATTTGTTCAAATAGTCGAAATTAATTGAAAACTTAACAAAAAATATTTAATATATTAATTTAAAAAGATACAGTTAAAAAATTATTTTGGTAGTCTAATATAAAAACATCCATAAAGAGTGTGAGAGGGGCAGTCCCATTGACCACATAGCAATCTTCCCCAAAAGGAAAGGTGCTAATGGCTGACCGATGGGAATATTATTATTGATATTATAATCCTATTGGTAATGATGGGATTTTTTAATCCCTTTATGGAAATAGCATAAAAGAAAAAACAATTGAAAAATTTTTTATAAGCGAGAGTGTCAATATTGGACACCCCAACAAAGCATGCGATGTGATTGCAAATTCTTTCTTAGATGAAGCATTGTCACAAGATTCAAATAGTCAAATGTCAGTTGAGTGTGCAATCAAAAACAACAAACTTTTTATTTACGTCGAGGCAACAACCAAAGCCAAAATAAATTATGACAAGATAGCAATAGAAGTACATGCAAATATCGGCTATAAAATTTTATTTAAAATCATAAAAGAGATAATCAGACACAGTTTTGATATCAATCAAGCAATAGTAGATTAAAAATGACTAGAAATTTAAAAGCTTTATGCTATAATAAAATAAAAAAATATAAATTTACATAAAAAATATAAAATCAAGAGGTAAAAAATGGCGGAATCTTCTATTGGATTTGAAAAGAAAATTTGGGACGTGGCTTGTGTGCTTCGTGGCAATATGGATGCAAGCGAATATAAACATGTTGTTCTTGGTCTTATATTTTTGAAATATCTTAGTGACAGTTTTGAGAAAAGGCACAAAGAACTTATGGACGAAGGCGAGGGCTTTGAAGAAGACAATGACGAATATACAAAAAAAGGTATCTCCTTTGTTCCTGAGATTGCAAGATGGGAAAATATTTCAAAATATTCTCATGACCAAATTATTGGAAAAGTTATTGATGAAGCAATGGACGCAATTGAAAGGTCAAACAGCAGGTTAAATGGTGTCTTGCCTCAAAATTTTGCTCGCCCCGAACTTGACAAACGAAGGCTTGGCGAAGTTGTTGATCTTTTCACAAACATTCCCATGATTGACAAAAGAAAAGATTTGTTAGGTCGAGTATATGAATATTGTCTATCAAAGTTTGCAGAACAAGAGGGGAAACTTGCTGGTGAATTTTACACCCCAAGTTGCATAGTAAAATTGCTTGTCGAGGTTTTAAAACCTTTTAATGGCAGAGTTTATGACCCTTGCTGTGGCAGTGGTGGAATGTTTGTGCAAAGTGCAAAGTTCATTGAAAATCATCAAGGAAGAATAAACGATATCTCCATTTATGGTCAAGACTCAAATCCTACCACTTGGAAATTGTGCCAGATGAATTTGGCTATCCGTGGCATTGAGGCAAACCTTGGAAAATATAATGCAGGTACTTTTTTTGATGACCAGCATCCACAACTAAAAGCCGATTATATTTTGGCAAATCCACCCTTTAATCTTTCAAATTGGGGTGGCGATAAGTTACTAAATGATAAACGTTGGGTCTATGGAATACCACCAACGGGCAACGCAAACTTTGCTTGGATGCAACATATGATTCACCACTTGTCAACAAATGGAAAAATTGGGATGGTTCTTGCCAACGGTGCTTTATCATCTTCGACTGGCGGAGAAGGCGAGATTAGAAGTAAAATTGTTAAAGCAGACTTGGTGGAGGCAATTGTTTCCCTTCCTCCTCAACTTTTTTATACAACAGGAATTCCTGTCACATTGTGGTTTTTAAATAAAAACAAAACCCCCCACCAAACAAAGGGCAAAGTGCTTTTTGTTGATGCAAGAGAACTTGGAACAATGGAAACAAGAAGATTGAGAGTTTTGACTGATGAAGACATTGTAAGAATATCAAACAAAATTGAAGACTGGAGACACGACAAAGAAAATTTGAATTCTGAAAACGAAACTGTAAATTATGATGATGAAAAAGGCTTTTGCAAATCTTCAACACTTGAAGAAATTTCTGAGAATAGCTATATTTTAACGCCCGGAAGATATGTGGGAATTGAAGATAAAGAAGACACAGACGAGCCTTTTGAAATTAAAATGCCAAAATTAAAACAAGAACTTTTTAAAATGTTTGACCAAAGTCACACCCTCGAAGAAGAAATCAAAAAACAGTTGGAGAAATTAGAAAAAAAATAAAGTAAAAAAATAAAGTAAAAAAAGAGACAAAAGAAAAAAATGGAAGAGAAAAATTATTCATTGTTTGTTGATAGTAACATTTTTAACGTTCAAAACGAGTTGAATGATTTTTTGGTGCATTTTTTGTTTGGGAAAATTGAAGAATTGATACAAAAACTTGAAATAAATGATATCATTGAAAACATTGAAATTTGTCTACCCAAAATTGTTTTAATGGAGATTACAAAACAACAAGATGAAAGATATGATTTAGAGTTTCAAAAATTCATTGGTAAAACATACCCAAATTTTAAACCAACAAAAAAGGAAAAATATTTTGAATTTTTACTCAAAGATTTTAATAAAAAATTAAAAATAAATGACAATTTTTATGGAAAAGTTAAAATTTTTGACTATCCTTCAACAAGAAATTTTAACAAAATTATCAATAGAGCAATCTTAAAACTTGACCCTTTTGAGGGTGAAAATGGCAAAGGAGAAAGTGACAAAGGCTTTAAAGATGTTTTGTTGTGGCATTCACTTTTAGAATACAAGTCAAAAAATTTAGATAAAAAAATAATCTTGTTTTCAAATGATTCAAAATTAACAAGCGAGACTTGTCAAGAAGAGTTTGAAGATTTGTTTAAAGAATATCTTATCATTGCAAAGCAAGCCAAAGAGCCATATTTTGAGGAAGTTTTAAAATCTTTATTTTCGCTTCAAAAGATTGAAAAAACGGAAATAGAAAAAGCTAAACATAAATTAGAAGAATTAATGAACGAAAATTTTTATCCAACATTTCTTATGGATAAAACAATTTATTCTGTTATGGGAGAAGAACTGCAAATTACTGATATACTTACAATCAATATTTTTGTATGGATGCCCGTTGAAGAAGGAGTTTTAGATTATATATTTATTGTAAACATACAAATATATGTTGAAGCAACAAACATAAATAATGAAAAAGATTTCGGACCTCAAGAAATAGATTACAGTTTGACAGTAAAATATAATAGAAAATCAAAAAAATTTAAAATACTACAAGCGCTACCACTTCATAAAGATATTTCACAAGAAGAATATTTAAATATGTTAAAGTTTATTGAGGAGTAAAAATGCACGATTGGAAAAAAGTAAGATTAGAAGAAATCTGTTTGTTTAAGACTGGCAAATTAAATTCTAATGCAGCTATGAAAACTGGCAAATATCCTTTTTTTACATGCGATCCAGAAACATTATGTATAAACAATTTTGCATTTGATCAAGAGGCTATCATTTTAGCAGGAAATAATGCAGAAGGAAATTTTACTATTAAATATTTTAATGGAAAATTTAATGCATATCAAAGGACTTACATCATATCATCAACAACTAACAATCTTAATTTAAAATATTTATTTTATTCACTTAAAATATGCTTAAATGAATTAAAAAAAATTTCTCAAGGAACTTCTACAAAATTTTTAACAAAATCAATTTTAAATAATTTTGTTGTTAATTTACCTCCCCTTTACGAGCAGAGGGCGATTGCTGATGTGCTGAGCAGTTTTGATGACAAGATAGAACTTAATAATAAAATTATAAAAAATATTGAAGAGCAAGCACAAACTTTATATAAACATTGGTTTGTTGATTTTGAGTTCCCTAATGGATTCGATAAGCCTTACAAGTCAAATGGTGGCACATTTAAAGACTCTTCCTTAGGTCAAATCCCCACCCATTGGGAAATAAAAGAACTTGGAGAATTCTTTCCAATTATGACAGGAAAGAAAAATGCAAATGAATCAATAAAAAATGGAAAGTATCTGTTTTTCAGTTGCTCACAAGAATCACTACTTTGTGATAATTTTTCTTTTGACGGAAGTGCAATTCTTGTTGCTGGAAATGGAGATTTCTCTGTTAAAGTTTATAAAGGAAAATTTGAAGCCTATCAAAGAACTTATGTGTTAATTCCTTATGATTCGAACTTATTGGGAATATTATATTACATAGTAACAAATAATTTAGATGAAATAACAAGTGGACATAGGGGCTCAGTAATTAAATTTATAACAAAGGGAAGTATAGAAAATTTCAAAATAGCTATGCCAAATAAGTTAACAGAACAATTTTCTAAATCTTTTTTAACCATAATTGAAAACAAATTAAAAACAGATACTGAAAACCAAAAGCTTGCGAAAATGCGAGATTACTTGCTCCCAAAACTTATGAGTGGTACAATAAGTGTAGAAATAAGAAATAATTTGTCTGTGTTAGATAATGATAAACAAGATAGCAAATATAAATTTAAGGTTGCCTGTCGAGGATCAAGGTCTGATGAAACACAGAAAAAAATTATAGAAGGGTTTTTAGATGGAACAAATCAGAAAAAATGAAATACAAGAAATTGCAAATGAAGTATTATATAAATATGGAATTGAAGATTTTCCTTATAAAAATTTGCAAAAGATTATAGAGTCTGAAGGAATAAAATATAATGAGCAAAGTTTTCCTAACGAGAAAATTATGGGTGAATTTCTTATCTTAGAAGAGCAACCATGCATTTTTATTAATCCAGCAAATCAAAATTTTGGAAGATTAAACTTTACAAAAGCACATGAACTTGGACATTATTTTTTAAAGCATGCTTTGCTTGAAACAATTATATGTTTTAGAGAAGATTTAAAAGATAATTTTAATTTGTCTTCAAGTATTAGAGAATTTGAAAAAGAGGCTAATTATTTTGCAATTTGTTTTCTTATGCCTAAAAATTTAGTTATAAAGACATTTACTAAGTTATTAGAAACTTATAATCGAACTAATTATAATAGATTTTTTGTAGATAATCAACCACAGAACTATTTAGAATGGAAGAAAGCATTAAAGTTTTTATATTATGAATATGGTACATCTAGTTTAGCTATATCATATAGAATGGAAGAATTAAGTTTTGCTATATTTGATTGGAATAAAAACTTAAGAAATTTTATTTATAATTTTGATAAAATTATTTAAAGGAATTTAGTATGAGTATAAGATTTAATGAAGAAAGTTTTGAATTGGCACTGATTGAATTATTTAAAGACAAGTTGAAATATAATTTTTGCTGTGGCTATGATTTGAAAAGAGATTATGCTGAACCATTACTTTTGGATAAAGTTTTTATGACGCTTTCTCAAATAAACAAAAGCAAACCAAAAGTTGCAATTGAAGAAGCAATAAAAAAGATTAAAGCAATCAAGGGGAACAATCTTTTTTTGAACAATATGCAATTTATGGATTATCTTCAAAATGGCGTTGAAGTCTCCTATACCATTAATGGGAAAGTAAAGGGGGACAATGTTAAACTTGTTGATTTTTCAGCAGAAGGTGTGATTAATAATGATTTTTTGATTGTTAATCAATTTTCGTTTGTTCAAAATGACATAACTAAAAGACCTGATCTCATTGTTTTCTTAAATGGTTTTCCAATAGTTATTGTTGAACTTAAAAGTTGCAGTAGAGAGGAAACAGACAGTTCTCATGCTTACAGGCAAATAAAAAATTATCAGCACGACATTTTAAATTTGTTTATATACAACTGTTTTAATATTATTTCAGATATGACAAACACAAAAATTGGCACAATCACAGCTGATGAAGACAGATATATGGAGTGGAAAAGCACAACTGGCGATTATAATGAAACAAGATTTGCAAGTTTTTCAACACTTTTTGAAGGCGTTTTTGACAAAGAGCGACTATTAGAAATCGTAAGAGACTTTATTTTGTTTAGCAATGGCGATGATAATTTTAAAATTGTTTCTGCATATCATCAATATTTCGCAGTGGGAAAAGCAGTTGAAAGAACTTTAGAGGCAATTCAAACGAATGGTAAGGCGGGTGTTGTCTGGCACACTCAGGGCAGCGGGAAGAGTTTTTCTATGGTTTTTTATTCTCACTTGCTTGATAGACTGGCAGAGAAACCCACAATTGTTGTCTTAACCGACAGAAATGACCTAGATGGTCAGTTGTATGGAACTTTTTGCAATTGCAAAGATTTTTTAAGACAAACGCCTGTTCAAGCACAAACACGAGAAGATTTAAAGCGACTCTTAAAAGGTCGAGTTGACAGTGGAATAATTTTTTCCACAATTCAAAAATTTGAAGAAAATGATGATTCTTTAAGTGACCGAAAAAACATTATTGTTATTGCTGACGAGGCGCACAGAAGCCAATACGGGCTAAGCGAAAAAGTCAACGCCCAAACTGGAAAAATAAATTTGGGTTATGCAAGAATGGTGAGAAACAACCTCCCAAATGCAACATTTATTGGCTTCACAGGAACTCCTATCGACACGAAAGACAAGTCAACTCAAGAAATTTTTGGCTCTTATATCGATGTTTATGACATTACGCAAGCAGTTTTAGACAAGGCCACAAAGCCAATTTACTACGAAAGCCGTGTTGTAAAGTTGTCACTTGATGACAAAATTTTAAAGCAGATAGATAATGCATATGAAGAAATGTCACCAAATGTTGAAGAATATCAAATAGAAAAAAGCAAGAAAGATTTTGCAAAACTGGAAGAGATCTTATCTTCAGGAAAAACAATAAAAACTTTGGTTGCCGATATTTTAAAACATTATACAGAGACAAGAAGTCAATTGTTGACAGGAAAAGCAATGATTGTTGCTTATTCAAGGTCAATTGCCATTCAAATTTGGAAAGAAATAGTCAAGCAAGACCCTTCTTTAAGAGGAAAAGTCAAGGTTGTTATTACAAACGATAACAACGATCCTGAATCTTGGAGAAAAGTTGACGGGATAGAAGAAAGTAAGAAAAATCTCGAAAAAGAATTTAAGGATAACTCTAGCGATTTTAAAATTGCAATTGTTGTTGATATGTGGCTTACTGGTTTTGATTTGCCGTCTCTTCACACAATGTATATTTTCAAACCCATGAAGGAACACAATTTGATGCAAGCCATTGCAAGGGTTAATCGAGTTTTTAAAGACAAACAAGGTGGTCTTATTGTTGATTACATAGGCATTGCTCAGGCTTTAAAATTGGCGATGAAGCAATATACAGTTAGGGATCAAGAAAATTTTTCTGATAATGATATTTCAAAACAAGCTTTATTTTTATTTTTTGAAAAGTTATCTATTTGCCGAGATTTTATGTATGGGTTCAATTATTCAAAATTCATTAAAGGCTCAAATTTAGATAGGGCAAATTTAATTGTTGGAGGAATAAACCATATTGTTGGTGATGAAAAAGAAAAGATAAAATTTTTGACAGAATCTTTGGCTTTGCATCAAGCAGAAAGTTTGTGCATGAGTTTGTTAGATTATGACACTCGGTTAGAGTCTGCGTTTATGGAAAGTGTTAGAGTGGCGATAACAAGAATAAACCAGAGCCAAAAATTGAGTTTAAAAGATATTAATGAAAGAATTTCAGAATTATTAAAACACTCAATTAAAACCAGTGAGGTTATAGATATTTTTGCTGAAGCAAAATTAGAATTTTCTATTTTTGATGAAAAATATTTAGCCAGTTTAGAGAGAATGAAAGAGAAGAATGTTGCCGTTGAAATTTTAAAAAGATTGCTTAACGATGAACTAAAATTGTTTCAACGAACAAACTTAGTTCAAAGCGAACTTTTTAGTGAAAAAATGAAACGAATTATGATTTCATATAACAATGGGCAGATAAATAATGTTGAAGTTTTAGATGAACTTATCAAACTTGCACAAGAAATTAAGGACACAGAAAATGAAGGAGAAAAACTTGGGCTTAACAAAGAAGAAAAAGCGTTTTATGACGCATTGTTAAAACCACAAGCACTAAAGGATTATTATGAAGACAAAAATGAAGATTTAATATCAATTGTTAGGGAGTTAACAGATAGACTTAATAAAAATAAAACTATTGACTGGCAAAGAAGAGAAACTGCAAGGGCAGATATGAGAAGTATGGTTAAACGCTTGCTTCATAAATATAACTATCCACCAAAAGAACGTGAAGAAGCGATGTCATATGTCATTGCTCAATGTGAAAAATGGGCTGATAATATTGAATAGAAAAACTTTAATTATTATAAATTTATTTAAAATAGATTAAACAAGATATGCTTGCAAACTATAAACATTAAACATATATAATAAACAAATTCATGTAAAGTTTTATTCTTATTTACAAGAATGGAACTTAATTTTTTTGTGCACAAAATTTTGTTTTTACTCTATATTAATGGAAATTTTATGTTTTATATTGTAAAAGAATATAAAAAAATTGTTTACAATATTATTTTGTTGTGTTATAGTGACAATAGCAAAGTCAACAGGCAGCTAAATAATTATAACGTAAGCAAAGCCAACAGGCAGCAAAAGTTATTGGAAATTTCATCAGATGAAAGAAAACCGAAAACTTTTACTGTCTTTTTTATTTCGAACCAAATAGGTAATCAAAAAAGACTCTTCAAAAATCTATTAAAAAGGAGGGTTTGTTTTCATGCAATCATTATTTGGAATGAATAATCAACCAAGGGGCAATAACGAGTTTACAAAATTGCCTAAACTAAGGACAATTAAAGACACAATAGATGAAATACATTCAATAGATCCAGACACTGCTTTAACTGCTTATTTTATTCGCACTCTTTGTAAAGCAAACAAAATCCAATATAAAACTGTTGGAAAAAAGATACTTATCAACTTTGACTATTTGTTGGAATATTTATCAAAAGGAGAAAGATAATATGGCGAGAATACCAAAAGAGCCACGAGTATTAAAAGATGGCACAGAAGTTTATGACATAGTAGTTTTTATTAAAGACAGTGATAAAAAACTATATAGCAGAACTTATACTCGTGAGAATGGAATAGGTGAAAACGAACACAAAAGAAGAATAAATGCCTTTGCTGTAAACTTTGAAAATGAAATTCGCAACCAAGTTGTGGCAAATAAACAAACTATATTACAAAGAAATGATGCAATTACTTTTAGTGAATCTTCAGCAAAGTGGTTAAGGCGAAGTGAACAAAAGGACTCAAAAACATTTATAGTTAGGAATACAAAAGTCGTGCAAGACTTAAATAACTTTTTAGGCAAAATGACAATGAAATTAATTAAGCCTTATGATACAACTTGCATACTAGATTATCTGAATGAGAAAAAAATTGTTAAAGAAATAGACAACTTAAAAAAGCCGATTGAAGAGATAATTGAAAAAAATAATGTGAACAAACTTTGTCGTGAAAATGATTTTAGCACTGCTTCGGTTTTCTATGCTAAAAAAGGTAGAAGACTTAAATGGGACTATGAAAAAAACTTTGTTAGGCACTAGGTATAAATGTGTATGAATACTTTGAAAAGGTAACTGAACAGAAATCATATTCTAAAGGTAGCAAACTTGTTTATCGCAAAGTATTAAATGCTATCTTTAACTATGCTGTTGAATCTGAACTTATAGAAAAAAATCCGGCTAAAAACATTTTTAAGCCAGCTTATTTAAGTGGAGAAATTAAAGAAAAAGTTATTTTAACACTTGAAGAAACAAAGCAATTACAAAACACAATTAAGTCATTAACAAATAAAGATGATTTAAAAAAGAAAACTGTTGTTGCAATGTTTTTGTCACTTGGAATTAGACAAGGTGAACTTGTAGGTCTTCAATGGAGAGATATTGATTTTAATGCAAAGAAAATCTCTATCAACCGCAGTTCTACTTATACAGGTTCTAGGTTTCACTTAGTCACAAAGGTGCCAAAAACAAAGTCATCAATTAGGCAAATACCAATACCCGATAGTTTAATGCTAATACTTAAAGAATACAAAGAATGGTATGACAGCGAACAACAACGCCTTTATGAAATTTGGGACAATAAAAACGAATGGGTGTTTGTTAAAGCAAGTGGTGGGCAAATATTTCCACGCACTGTAAATTTGTGGCTAGACTATATTTTAGCTAAGGGCGGAATTCACCATATTGGTTGTCATTCGTTAAGACACACCTTTATTACAACTTTGTTAAGAGAAAAACTTCCAGTAAAGGCAGTGGCAAAATTGGCAGGACACGCAAACCCAAATGTAACCTTATCGACATACGCACATTTCTTAGATGAGGACAACGATGAGGCAGCAATGGTAATGGATAGATTATTAGGATAAATTATAAAATCAAAGAATTTAGTATATTGTATTTTTATGGCAAAAAATAAAAGGAGAAAGGAAAATGAAAATGATAAAAGAATGGAAAGATTTTTGTAAGGAATTTAAAAATGAATGGGAAGCAACGGATTTTTTAGTGAAAGCTTTAAAATGTGGTACTTTTGATATTGATGATTGGGATGATTATTTAACAGTTTCATACAAAGGAATGAATATAGTTTTAAACTATGAAGGTGCTTACTTATCATCTTATAATAACATACAAAAAGCATTAACTAAAAAAACAAAATCCGCCAATAAATAGCGGATAATGTTTTTAAAATTGGTGTTCCCGGTGCGATTCGAACGCACGGTCTTTGCCTTAGGAGGGCACTGCACTATCCAGCTGTGCTACGAGAACATATTACTTTAGAAAAACAACTCAAAGGGACAGATTACTATTGATAAAACTATTGATATTGACTATTAGCAATTTATGAAACCTTTAAAACCTCAGTGAATACAGTTCTTAGAATTATTATAACATACTCTTAGGAGGGCACTGCACTATCCAGCTGTGCTACGAGAACATATTGTTTAAGATCTATTTATCATAGCATTATTTTATTGAAAGTTCAAATTTTAAATTTATATAAAGTTTTTATTCTAATTTTTTATTACTCTTCTTTTCCTTCAAAAATATTTAACACTTTTACAAGAATAACACCTTTCACAGAAAGACCTTCCCTTGCCAACTTTTCTTTTTCCTCTTCAAATAAAGTACCGGCCGCCTTGTATGTTGAAATTCCTTCACACTTGATGCAATTATTTAATTTTTCATCATAAAAACTAACAAAACATTTATTGTTATTCATTAGATTTTTGTTTGTTTGTTTCATTTGACAATCTGCAAAGACAACATATTCATCATAAGCTTTTTCTACTATGACTACACATGCTCTTGGTTGATTTTCATTTGCAGTTGCAAGTATTGCAAATTTTGAATTTTGAATAAAATTGCATTGTTTGTCGTTTAATTTCATAGAAGCACTCCTATTTATAAAACTTTATTATTACAATTATTAAACATTTTGGTGTTTTCTTTTGTTTTTTAATGGGCTTTTATAGGTTTTGTTTTAATTGTTTTTTAATTAAGAGTTTTTAAGATTTTATTTGGTGTTTATATGCTATGCAAAATCATTATAGCAAACTTGGTTTTAAATATCAATTAAATTGAGATTTTAGATTTTTATGTTATAATAATATTATGAATAATATTGAAGTGACTTATCAAATTTTTGATAGTTTTGAAAACATTGATGGCATTTTAAAAGCACAGGGCTTTGGCATGGTTGAAAATTTTCAAATGACTGACCATTATTTTACCAGCATTGATAAAAATTTGGTTAAAAATGTTGACTATTCAACACTTTTAAATAATTCTTGCATTGCGCGAAAACTTGTTTGTTTTGATAAAGTTATTTCTGAACTTTGTTACAAGAAAAAAACACTTGATAAAAATGGGAATGTTATATTTGAAGAAAAAACAATAGTTAATGTTGATAAAATTGATAACTTAATCAAAATTTTGGAAATGGCGAATATATACTCGTAGTGCGTTGTTGAAAATAATTCATTTACTTATAAAAAAGGTGAGATTGAATTGGTTATTCAAATTATTAAAAATTTGGGAATTTTTGTTGAACTTGAAGAGTTTGATTCGATTTGCAGTCTTACTATAAAGCAAAAACTTGAAAAATTAAAAAGCATTGCAACATCATTTAACTTGAAAATCGGAAATGATTTTAACTGCAAAAAACCTTTTATGATTTTGCACAAGAATTAAAGAAATAATTTATAATTATAAAATTTAATAATACGCAGATTCTACTTCAGGGTCTTCAATTAGTGCCACATCGTTTTTTTAGTTCGTCATAACAATAATTGCTCATCTCTCCAAATACAGCAGACCCTTGAAGAACAATAAAAGGATAATATTCACTTAAACTATTACCGTAATCACAAAATATAAGACTGGAACATTCGTCAAAATTTTCCTCATCTTTATAGCATGGAGAAATACCAATTGAAAGGTCATTAAACAATTCGCTTTCTAAACCCAGTTCTTTTAATGCTTTTTTAATCTCATCTTCTCCTATTATGACGAATGGTTTTTGATTTATCGCAAGTTGCGTAAGAATTGCAACTTGATCTTGCATATTTTTTTCTAAACATTTATTTATTTTTGACATAAACGAATTCGAAGTTTTTTTTATTTATTTTGCGATAGTCAAATGTAATAATTCCACTTACCAGTGAAATAGCAGAGTTCCTGATTTCTTTAAAATTATCACAATGCCAATTATCTTCTTCCTTATCTTCTTTCATATATTCTTTCATATATTCTTTCATATATTCTTTCATATCTTTTTCCATAATTTTGATTATGTCATAACATTATTTCAATTTCAAAATCTAAAAAAATTTTTGAATTTTTTTGTTTTGGTTAAGACAAAAAAAATCGTTGGGATTAAATCAAAAATAAAATTTTACGGCTAATGGCAAAAATTGATTGGGACTTAATTGTCTTTTAAACAAAGCCAACCAGCACCATGGCTTTTTGGAACTTTTATTGGATTAACCTTTTTAACATCGGCAAGCCAAATTAATGTGCAATATTTTTTTGTCTTTGTTGTTTCCCAATCTGCAAACTTGTCCGTCCCTATTGCTTTGCCATATTTCAATCTAATTTCTTCGACAATTTGAGGAGTAAGTTCAAAATACTTCACATCTTTTGCAATCGCTTTTGCTGTCGCATCTTTACCTGTTTCTTTTAGCAGAATTTCATCACCAATTTTTACTTTTTCATATGGGACAACCTTGTTAAAAGAAAATCTACTTTCAATTGTCTTTGTGCCGTCCAAAATCATATCAAAAAATGGTTGTCTTAAAATTGCTATATGTTTCATTTGTTTTCCTTTTATTGTTTTTTACTATTCTATTTTTTTAATTTCTTTAATTTTTGAGTAGTAACAAATAGATGTGTTCAAAGTCGCTGTTGTCAAAAATCTTTGGCACTGGATAAAGTGGGTTTGACTCCCTATATGCCCGTTTCACAAGTTTTGGAATATCCTCTTTTTTAAGAGATTCAATGTAGTTTGGAAGATTGTTTGTCTTATTCATTTTTTCAATTTTTTTAATGAAATTTTCTGTTTGTTCCTCTTGCGAAAAGGCTTTAAACAACCCAAGATAATCGCAGATTTTGCTTATCTTTTTATAAATATTTTTGCCATAAAATCTTAAAACAACCGGCAAAATGATGGCATTTGCAAGCCCGTGAGGGACGCCATATTCTCCGCCCAAAGTGTGCGCAACTGCGTGGACATTCCCGACATATGCTCTCGTGAAAGCAAGCCCCGCCTTAAAAGACGCCATTTGCATATTTTCTCTAAATTTGAGATTTTGCCCGTCTTCCACAGCGTTTTGAATGTTTTGAAAAACCAATTTAATGGCACTTAAAGCATTTTCTTTTGTTTGTCGAGTATTGCTTCTGCCGATAAAAGCCTCCACTGCGTGCGTGAGAGCGTCCATTCCTGTTGCATATGTCAGGTTTGGTGGCAATGACACTGTCAGGCTTGGGTCGAGCACGGCATAGTGAGGAATGAGGTGAAAGTCATTGAGTGCATATTTTTCGTGCGTTTTGCTGTCGGTGATGACGGCGGCGAGAGTCGTCTCGCTACCCGTTCCAGCGGTAGTTGGAATGGCAATCAAAAGAGGTAGACTTTTCCCCACTTTTAAGAGTCCTCTCATCTGCGTTATTGTCTTTTTTGGGTTTGCAATTCTTGCACCAACTCCTTTTGCACAATCCATCGGAGAGCCTCCGCCAATGGCGATTAAGCCCTCACATTTGTTTTGCTTATAAATAAAAAGCGCCTCTTCGATGTTGTCTATTGTTGGGTTTGCGACCGTTTTGTCATAGTATGAATACTTAATATTCTGTGAAATTAAAACCTCAGTGACGTGATTTTGCAAATTATTTTTCGTTATTCCATAGTCGCCAACAATGAGCACATTTTTGACGCCTTTTTCTTTCAAAACTTGCGGAATTTTCCTGCAAGCATCTTTACCTTTTAAAAGAATTGGCTGACGCCATGGCAAAAAACACATGGCTAAATTCATTATAAATTGAAAAGTGCGATAAAAAAACTTTTTCATTTTTCCCCCTTTAAAATTCACTGCTATATTATATTACTTTTTCCATTTTGAAACAAAGTATTTGTTGTGGTATCTTCGACAAAACATTAATATATTAATTATATGTAAATAAAATTGACTATTCATTAAAAAAAGAATATATTTAGAGAAAATATCGCTTGTGGATTTTAGGAGAAAATATGAATAAAAATGACGCAATTCTTTTTATGGACAGCGACGAGGAACTTTGGTGGACTGATGCCGAAAAATTGAAATGCGAGGTTATCAGCATGCCTTATGTCCTTGATAACAGACTTATCGACTACTGGCTTGGAAAGGGTTTTGACGGAAAAGATTTCTTCGATAGAATGCGAAAAGGCTCTGTTCCAACAACTTGTGCTCTTAACACAGAGGACTATTTAAAATATTTTTCTCCTGTGTTTGAAAAGGGCAAAGACATTTTCTACATACATTTTTCGAACAAATTATCCAGCACTTTTAAGAGTCTAAATATGGCAATCGACGAACTGAAAGTTAAGTTTCCTGCTCGTAAAATTGTGCTGTTTGACACCCTGAGCATTTCTTGTGGTGCGGGGTCGCTTGTATGGGATATGGGAAAGATGTTCAACGACGGAAAAGAAGTTGATGAAATTATAAAATATGGGCAAGAGCATTTCAAAAATTATGTTGAGATCTTCACTGTGAGTGATTTGAAATATTTAAGACGGGGCGGAAGGCTGACTACAGTTCAGGCTTTTATGGGAAGCATCTTAAACATTAAACCTTTGATAAAAATAACAAACGAGGGTGAACTGAAAAAAACTGCTCAGGTGAATGGTCGCAAAAAGTCAATTTCTTATTTGGTTTCATATTTTAAAGATAGGGTTATGGACATCGAAAATCATCAAGTTTTCATTTTGCATGCTGACTGCGAAAATGATGCAACCTACTTTTTAAATAAATTAAAAGCCATTTTCCCAAATATAAACGCTCGCATACAGATCATTGGTCCAACCGTTGGATCTCATTGCGGACCGGACACTCTAGGAATCGCTTTCTATGGAAAAGAAAGATAAATAATTTTTTAAACATTTTTAAAACAAAAAATTGTGAATTTCTTATAATGTTGAATAAAAAATCATTTCAATGTTGAATAAAAAAATTCACTCGCTTTAACTCCGTCTATCGCACTGGACATTATCCCCCCTGCATAGCCCGCACCCTCGCCAATTGGAAAAATTCCGCTGAAATTAGACTCAAAACTGTCATTTCGCAAAATCGTTATCGGGCAACTGCTTCGGCTTTCAATGGCAATCAAAAGGTTTTCATCTTTGGCAAAATTTTTCATCTTTTTGTTAAGTTCCACAAGCCCCATTTTTAAACTTTCCGTCACAAATTCTGGCAAACAATTTTTTAGTTGTGTGAAGGTGACTGACGGAAAATATGATGGGTTAACTCCTGAAATTATACCCTCTTTTCCAAGAAAACTTCCCACAGTTTGAGCGGGGGCGTTATAGTTTTTACCAGCCATTTCAAAACAGAGTTTTTCAAATTTTTCTTGAAAATAGATGCCCGCAAGCGGGTGAGAACTGCCATAATCTTCGGGGACGACATTCACAAGCACCGCACTGTTTGCATTTTCCTTGTCCCTGTTAAAATTGCTCATTCCATTTGTGACAATTTCGCCTTCGTTTGAACTGCTCGCCACAACTTCGCCACCCGGACACATGCAAAAAGTGAACACGCTTCTGCCGTTTTTAAGGTGAGAGACAAGTTTATAATCTGCGGGAGGCAAGGACTTGTCATAGCCTTTTCCATATTGACTTTCGTTAACGTCTTCCTGCTTTTGCTCAATCCTGACACCCATCGCAAAAGGTTTTTGGTGAATCTCAAAGCCTTGCTCAAAGAGCAACTGAAAAGTGTCCCTTGCACTGTGCCCGAGAGCCAAAAAAAGTGCGTCTGTTTCAAAAGTTTCTTCAAGATTTGTTTGAATTTTTCTCACAACAATTGATTTAATTGAATTGTCTTTTACTATTAGATTGCAAAATTTGTGCGAAAATAAAATCTCTCCACCCAGCGAAATTATTTCGCTTCTAATGTTTTTCACAATGTCTTTAAGTCTGTCACTGCCAATGTGTGGCTTTGCGGAAAAAAGAATTTCAGTGGGTGCCCCAAAATGATGAAATTCATTTAAAATTTTTCTGCAATATTCATTGTTTATATTCGTATTCAATTTCCCGTCGCTGAAAGTCCCCGCACCGCCCTCGCCAAACTGGACATTTGAAAATTTATTAAGTTTTCTGTTTTCCCAAAAGTTTTCAACATCAATCAAACGTTCTTCCACACATTTTCCTTGCTCAAATACAAGAGGTTTAAGTCCCATTCGGGCAAGGCAAAGAGCACAAAACATTCCTGAGGGGCCAAATCCGACCACAATTGGACGCTTTTTTACACATTTTTTTTCATATTTTAAAGTTGAAGTGTCCACTTCATATTTCAAATTTTCGAATTTGTTTTCTAAATTTTCTTTAAGCACAACCCCAATGCAAAGGACAACCTTAACCTTTGGCTTTTTCCTTGCATCGATGGAAGATTTCAAGATTTCCACATTTACTATGCTGTTTGTGGAGATTTGCAACTTTTCTGCCACTTTTTCAAAGATATTTTGCTTTGAATAGTTTGGTTTCAAGATTATATTTTCAAGTTTTATCATAGGTTTTTACCCACAATATGCCCGCTTGTCCACGCCCATTGCAAGTTGTATCCGCCTGTTTCACCATCAACATCGCACAATTCACCACAGACAAATAAGTTTGGAACTTTTTTGCTTTCTAGTTTGTCGCTGAGTTCAAGAAGTGGCACTCCGCCACTGTAAACTTGATTGTTGTCGTAAGCGTCACACACTGTGAAGTCGAGAGACTTCATGAGTCTCGCTATGTCACAATAATTTTTATCCGTCAAAAGGCTGTTTTGCATCTTAAAATTCAGTTTTAATCTGTCAAAAATTTCCTTTGCAACAATGTCATTCAAAAATCCTAACAATATGTTCCCATTTAAACTTTCACGTGATTTTAAGTGTTTTATTAACTCATTTTCTTCTGTTTTTGGCACAAAATCAAGGAAAATATGCCCCGAAAAGCTATGATTTCTTGCAAAAATTGTGGATAAATTTAGGACTGCAATCCCGCTGAGCCCCTCATCTTTAAACAATATCTCTCCAAATTCTTCTTTTTTTACCACGCAAGAGGCTTTATCTAGGGTCGCCCAAACTTTGACCTCACTCACCCGAACGCCACTCAAATGTTTTGTTCTTTCTTTTGTTTTGAGAGCGACTAAACTAGGGCTTTTTGCGGCTCGTTTAATGTCAAATTTTTTCAAAATATCATCAATCTTGTTGCCACCTGTGGCAAGAACAATTTTGTCTGCAATAAATTCCTTTTTCTCGTTTTCGCACATTGTTGTCACGACAAATTTCTCGTCAATTTTTTCAACATCAATAACTTTTTGCCCTGTTAGTTGAATAATTCCTAACTCGTTCAATCGATTTGAAACGACATCGACAACACTTTTAGCAGAGTTGCTGAAAGGATAGACCCGTCCACATTCGTCGGCTTTCGTCACAAGCCCTATGCTTTCAAAAAATTTTATTGTGTCTTTTTCATCAAACTTTTTTAAAAAAGTATCAATATTTTGGTTGAAAAACAAACTATTCATTTTTAGATTTGTTAAATTACATCGCCCGTTGCCTGTGGCTAGGATTTTTTTGCCGACAAAAACACCTTCGTCAATTATTGCAACTTTTTTATTTTTTTTGCCACAAGTCAAGGCTGTCATAACTCCGCTTGCCCCACCGCCAACGATTATCACATCAAATTTTTGCATTTCTTCCACATCTTTTAAACTATTATTTTAAAGTAATTAATATTTATCGACCAATGGTTCTTAATATTATTAAACATACAGATGTCGCATTTTTAATGATAATATTTCAAAAACGCTTGGTCACGACCGACTGGTTGTTTTTAACATTTTTGTCTTATAATCCAATTTCTTCAAGTTGACTTGATTCGTGTTTTACTCGCTTCCTTTTATAATGAGTGAAATATAATGTTGTTTCATTCTCAAAAATTGGCTCGCTATTCATAACAAATGTCCAATTTTGATTTGATTTTATGTCCATAAACTTGTCTTTTGCTTGCACGGTTTCCATTAAGTTAAGCTGATAAATATCGTTCACAAAAGGGAAAAATTCTTCAAAAAGTTTGTGTCCTATGATAAAAATATTTTTGTCTTCAACGCGTTTTAGGTGTTCAAACAATTCTTTCATATTCCCTATCACTGTTTCTTTTGTGCTTGGAAGGGGAGATAAAAACTCTGGCAGGTTGGTTTTTACATTCTCGTCATAAATAATTTTGCTACAAGTTGGGACGGAAGAAATGTAATCTTGAAATTCATTGTCAAAAACAACAGCTTTGTTTTCCAAAAGTTTTCGAATTGTTTTTATTGTTTTTTCAAATGGTTTAAAGTAATTTAAACTTAAAATGTTTAAGTTTGCATCAACACACACAAATAAATTCATCTAAAAAAACTCCTTTTCTCTTATTCTACCCTAAAATTGCTTTTAATGTTAAGCAAAAATAAAAAAAAGAAAAATATTTCGCAAATGTTCTCAAAAATTTTTCTAAGTTCAAAAAAAAGAACTTCATTTCGAAGTCCCTTTTTTTTTACATCTTATATGCAACTTTAATGCCCGGCCCCATCGTTGAACTGATTGAAATGCTTCTCAAATAAGTCCCCTTACTTGATGAAGGTTTTGCTTTAATTATTGCGCTCATCAAAGCATCAAAATTTTCAAAAAGTCTGTCTGCTCCAAAACTTAGTTTGCCAATTGCCACGTGAATGATGTTTGCCTTGTCAAGTCTATATTCAACTTTTCCGGCTTTCACTTCAGCAACTGCCTTTTTCACGTCCAAAGTCACTGTGCCACTTTTGGGGTTTGGCATCAAGCCTTTTGGCCCTAAAATCTTTGCCACACGCCCCACAAATCCCATCATATCTGGGGTTGTGATGCACACGTCAAAGTCTAGCCAACCACTTTGAATTTTAGCAATGACATCTTCCGCTCCAACAATGTCTGCTCCGCATTTTGTTGCTTCGTCAGCCTTGTCGCCTTTTGCGATTACAAGCACTTTTTTTGATTTTCCCGTGCCTGCTGGAAGCACGACTGTGCCCCTCACTTGCTGGTCTGCATTCTTGCCATCAACTCCAAGTTTCACATGGAGTTCCATGCTTTCATCAAACTTCGCTTTTGCTGTGGTTATTGCGAGTTTGAGTGCTTCTTTTGGCTCATATGCTTTTGTTTTGTCAACAAGAGCACTAATTTCCTTATATCTTTTTCCCATAGTCATCACTCCTTAGTCTATCACTTCGATGCCCATACTTTTTGCGGCACCTTCAATCATAGACATCGCCGTTTCAATCGATGCAGCATTAAGGTCTGGCATCTTTGCTTCGGCAATCTCTCTCACTTGGGCTTTTGTGAGTTTTGCGACTTTTTGTTTGTTTGGAGTGGCGCTAGCCTTCTCAATTCCGCATGCTTTCATAATTAGAACTGCTGCTGGTGGAGTCTTCAAAACGAAAGAATAGGACCTGTCCTCCATGATTGTGACGATGACAGGAATGATGTATCCTGCTTTGTCTGCTGTCTTTTCATTGAATTCTTTTGTAAAAGCAGCAAGGTTGATTCCGTGTGGTCCAAGAGTAGAGCCTACTGGTGGTCCGGGAGTTGCTTTCGCTGCTGGCAACTGCAATTTAACAATCGCCTTCACTTTCTTATCTGCCATGTTTTTCTCCTCATAGCGTTGTGGTTTTAATGAATGCATTGTAAATTTACATTCTCCCACTTATAGTGAAAATCTCTTTTCACATAATAACTTCCCAACTTTTTCCAGCAAAACTTTGGAAAGGTCATTATCTTTTTTTGCCTTAAATCTTCCTTATCTGTGAAAATTCAAGGTCCACTGGGGTCTCTCTGCCAAACATCTCAACGTTCACTTTGCACTTCTTCGAACTGCTGTCAACACTGACAACTGTGCCGATGAATGAGTTGAGCGGTCCGTCGATGACTTCAATTTTGTCGTTTGGTCTTAGGTCTATGTTCACAACAACTTTTTCAAGATGAAGTTTTCTGATTTCGTCTTGCGTGAGTGCCAAAGGTCGCCCTTTTGGACCCACAAAGCCTGTTATCCCACGAGTTCTCGTCACATTGTGCCAAAGGTCGTCGGCGTATTTCATCTTAACTAAAAGATAGCAAGGCATAAGTTTTCTGCTAACCAACTTCTTTTTGCCATTCCTCTCTTCAACGGTTTCTTCCATTGGAATGATAATGTCAAAAATGCGGTCTTCAAGGTTATATTTTTTAACAACCATTTCAAGATTTGTCTTTCCCACTTGCTCATAGCCAGAATAGGTGTGTAGAACATACCATCTTGCTTCTAAGTCTTTTGCGTCAATATCCTTATTTTCTTCTTCGAACTTTTTAACGTTAACATCTTTTTTTTCTTCCAAAATGTTTGCGTTAAGGTCTTTTTCAGAAACTAAGTCTTTTGCATCAATTTTTTCTTCCATTTAAAATCTCCCGCTATTTATTTAACCCATAAAAGCTTGATATGGCAATCCCAAAAGAAAATCTATGCCAAACAAGACAACAGTAAAAATGAGAACGACAAAAATGACAATAGAGGTCTTTTTCACGACATCGCCAAAAGTGGGTTTTGTCGTCTTTTTCAGTTCGCTCCAAGCCTCTTTTAAACGCTTAAACAAACTGGGCTTTTTCTCTTTTTTTGGCTTTTTGTTCTTTTGCTTTTCTGCATTCAGTTTTTGTTGCTCTTTCAATTCTTTTTTTGTTAAAACTTTTTCTTCTTTAACTTTTTTGTCTTGGTCTGCCATTCAGCACTCCTTTAAAAACTATTTTGTTTCCTTATGCACAGTGGTTTTTTTGCAAAATTTGCAATATTTTTTAAGTTCAATTCTGTCTGGATCATTCTTTTTGTTCTTATAAGTATCGTAATTTCTCTGTTTGCATTCAGAGCACGCAAGTGTGATTCTCTCTCTCATAATGATTGTCCTTTATCAAAAAATTAACACCCCCAAAGTGGATGTTAACCATTTATATCATACAAATAGACCAAAGTCAATGAATTTTTGAAATTATTTATTATGTGAAATCTTGCAAGCCAGCAAGTATTTTTTCATTATAAATTGAGTCCTTTCTTTCTTCTGGTGTTTTTAAAAAAAATCTTTCAAACCATAGAACTTGAATTTCAGCTGCCTCTTTTGAATATAATTCAATGTATTCTGCACATCCTTTCATCTTATATTGATAATACTTTGGGCTTGTTAATTGTTTTAAGTAATTTGGAAATTTTTCCAATATATATGGATATAGGTTTGCAACTGCATATAAACGAGGATCTACAAATATGCTTTGATTGATTGGATCTCTATTTTTTTTAGGAATAAAGCAAAATGAATTAATGCAAATGGTCCCATCTTTAAAATGACGTATATTCTCTTTTTCATAGCCTTCATAAAGTTCTCTCCTGCCAGAGGATTCAAATTCTTTTAAATCTTTAAATGTTTCTTCTATCCTATATGCTATCCCATCGATATAACCAGCCTCTTCTTGCTTAAAAACACGCAAATAAGCATCCTCAATTATCCCGATTGCTTTCATTCTCTTAACGCAATCTAAAACATATTTATCAAAAGGAATTTTATCAAAATTATTTTTTAAAATATCATTCATATTTATCTCTTTCTATTCTTCTTGTTGGGTTTGCCTCAAATGTTCAAATTCTTTTCGTAATATATTTAATCCTTCATATGATCCTAAAAAATATCCAAATGCATCATTTGTCTGATATTCTTGAATATCCTCATTAATACACTCGGCGATTATATTTGGAGCATATTTTCTTACCGTTGGATAATTCATGTATGCCGAAAGTAAACGAACATCAAAATTATTTTCTTTTTTTTCAAACTTAAGGTCGAATGATGGAATATCTAAGATACTTTTTACACAAACTGTCCCATCTTTAAATTTTACAATATTATTCATTTCATATTCATTATCCAATGGGCGTCTTCCTGAGTTTTCTAATTCTTCCTCATTTTTAAAATATTCTTCTATCCTAAAATCCTCACAATGAACTTTTGCAGGATCACCTTTGTAATAAGTTTTTGAGTCGGTCCCAAGCAACTGAATCACTTTCATTCTGTTAATTATCTTGCAAAGATACTTTTGAAAATCTTGTTTTCCTTGTTCGGTTAATTCATTACTTATAAACATATTTCACCTCTAACAGTATGAATTGTAACACAAAAAAAATTCAATGTAAATATCCAAATTTTATTTTTTTCTTTTTGTGTTTATTGAGATAAACTATCTTCTTTGTCTTTATCGACTACATTAACTTGCCCAACTAGTTTTGAGTTGTTTTTATTAATATTCCCATTTTTTACTTTTTCACCTTCTTCTTGGTTACTATTTTGTAAATCTTGCGGAGAAAAATGCTTAATCTGAAAATAATTATTAATAACAAAAGCCCCTTCTGTTTCATTTTTCATTTCTTGATTTTTCAACTCATAATTTTTCTCTGAAATAAATTCTTCGTTTGGGCTTTTTGGGGAGTTGTCTTTTAAGTCTTCCGACTTGCCTTTTGAGGCAGTTTTTTCCGCTTGCGCTTTTAATGAAGATATGGCTTCTGTTGGTTTTAGGGAAGAATTGTTCACCGTCGTTTTTGACGAAGGCTTTTCGTTTTTCGTCAAAGTATCGTTTAAACTTGAACTAGGTCTTGACCCCTGCGTCTTTTCAGAATTACCTCCCACACCACTGATAGATAATTTGTTTTCAAAAAGGGGGTTTTTCCTTTTTGTTTTTTGCTTTTCTTCTTGCACTTTCAAGTTGCCAACAGGGCTTTTATTCTTTTCTACATTTGGCTTTTGCGCCGATTTGTCATTTACCTTTAACTTCACTGCTCCCTTTGGATCTTTTTTAACGACTGATTTTTCAACTTTTTTTTCTACGGTCTTTAAGGCTTGCTTCCCGCCTGATTTTGAAGCAGTCTTTACTTTCGATTTTCCGCCCGATTTTGAAGCGGATTTTCCGCCCGATTTTGAAGCGGATTTCCCGCCTGCTTTTGAAGCGGTTTTGGCGACTGGCTTTGTTTCTGGCTTTGCTTGTGCTTGCTTTTCAATGGAAGCACTTTTTGCTGTTGAAACTGCCTTGACTGCATTTTTTGCTGGTGAAAGAATGTTTTTATCTGCAATATTTTTTGCTGTTGTTAAAGCCCCAAGAGCGTTTGTTGCTGTGCTTTCTATTTCTTTTCCTTGTTTTAAGACTGCTTTTTGAGTGATGTGTTTTTCAAGGGACTTTTGTTTGTTCACAAGTTTATCATAAAAATTTTTCACGACTTCTCTGTTTTTTAATTTTTCACTTTCTAGTTCGTTTTTGTGTTCTGCAACTTTGGCATCTTTCCCCATTAATGTGAGGTTTCCTTGTTTTAGGTCTTCATTAAAAACAATGATTGCCCTTTTTGCAACATCTTGCACATACTCTTTTTCCACTTTTTTATGGGCATTTTCAATGTGTTTGTCAACATTTTTATTCCTTGCGTTTAAGACATTCAAATAAATTTCTTTTATTTTCACGTCTTCTTTATCTTTTTGCGTTGTGACTATGTCTAAAGCAGAGAGCAAAACTTCGTTCACCGCTTTGTTGTATTTTTCCGTGTTTTCCATTTCAAAAATCTCTGGTCTGTCCTTTAACCTTGCCACAAATTCGTTCAGGACTTTTTTGCCATATTCCCCGCCGTCTTTCAAAAATGCAATCATCGAGTTGAAAGTCTCGTGTTCATCGCCCAGCATTTCCTCGCTAAGTTCTTTTGAAAGGAGAGTTAGATATATTTTCCGTGTTAAAAGGTTTATGTAGTCATAGATAAAAAATGTTTGTTTGTCTTCATCTGCGTCGTTTTCATAGATGTGATACATCGAAAAAATGTCCTCTGTTAAAAGATTGTTCATCTTGCCAAGAGCAATTGCGTCCACAACTTCCTCATACACTTCCATATATCCACCTGACTCACGAGAAACGGTTTCGACAAGATAAAACACCGCTTCTTTATCGGAAATTGTGAGTTTAAAAAATAATTCCCCAAAAATAGGAATTATAGTTTTGAGGTCAAAAATCTTTTTGTTTTCAAGAGATGAAAAGTGGTATATAAATTTTGGAATGTTTATAAGTTCAAATCTAATCTCGGGCATAAAAATGTAGTTGCCATATTTGTCATAACTGCCAAGACGAGCGTTCTCTATGATGTCTCTATTTTGCTCCAACTTACAGTTTTCAATTATGCTGGGGTCGCTTATATTTTCGCCATTTCGCCTTAAATAGACAAGTTCTTCTTCAAAATCTCTATCCACCTTAGTTTCTCCTTTTATAAAAACATTCTAACATAAAACAAATCACATATCAATATTTTCAAGCCTATTTTTTTGATCTGAAAGTTGAAGTTCTATCAGGAGTTCGTCGATATTTCCGTTCATAAAATCTGCTAAGTTGTAGGCTGTGAAGCCAATCCTGTGGTCTGTTATCCTGCCTTGTGGGAAATTATATGTCCTTATTCTCTCGCACCTGTCGCCCGTCCCCACCTGACTTCGCCTGTTTTCGTCATACTCTTTATTCTTCTGCCCTTGATAATATTCAAAGAGTTTTGACTTTAAAATCATCATCGCTTTTTCTCTGTTTTTGAGTTGACTTCGCTCATCTTGACAAGTCACCACGATGCCCGTTGACAAATGCGTTAACCTGATGGCAGAGTCTGTTTTGTTGATGTGTTGCCCGCCTGCTCCACTGCTTCTGTATGTGTCCACACGAAGATCTTTGTCTAAAATCTCAAACTCGACTTCTTCAAGCTCTGGCAAAACTGCCACTGTCACCGTTGAAGTGTGCACACGACCTTGGCTCTCTGTCTCCGGAACTCTTTGGACTCGATGAACTCCGCTTTCAAATTTCAGTTTGCTATATATCCCAACACCTTTTATTTGAAAAACAACTTCCTTATAACCACCAACCTCGTTTTCACTTGTGCTTACGATCTCAAATTTCAAATGTGTTTTTTCTGCATACATCATATACATTCTCATCAAGTCTCCCGCAAAAAGTGAGGCTTCGTCGCCACCAGTTCCTGCACGAATCTCAATGATGACATTCTTATCGTCGTTTTCGTCTTTTGGCAAAAGGAGAACTTTCAATTCTTCATTAATCTTTTCTTTTTCGTTTTCCCGAGTTGCAATTTCGTCTTGCAAAAAATCTATCATTTCTTTGTCTTTTTCTTGTTCAAGCATTGTGCGGGCAGAAGATAATTCTTCATCGCACTTTTTAAACTGCTCATATTTTTCAACAATAGGTTCAAGGTCACTGCGTTCTTTCACCAATTTTTTCCAGCTTCGATTGTCGGCAATCACTTCTGGGTCAATCACTTTTTGTGTCAAATCATCAAATTTTTTTGCAATATTGCTCAATTTATCAATCATTATTTCCTCGCTTAATCTCCACCACTCTATCAAATCCCGAATAATCTTTAAAACACTTTGTGACAAAGCCTTTTTTTATAAAGATTTCTTGAACCGAATTTTTTTCGTCAAAGCCGATTTCCAAAAAAATCTTGCCATTTTTGCTCAAAAACTCTTCCACTCTTTCTGCAATTTTTTTATAAAATTCCAGCCCGTCTTCTCCGCCGTCTAGGGCTTGATGTGGGTCAAAATTCTTGACACCTTTTGAAAGATTTTTGATGTCGTCAGTTTTTATGTATGGTGGATTACACACTATTATATCAAACTTTCCAAATTTTTTCAATCGGTCAAATAAATCGCTTTTAATTATCTTCACTTCGTCAAGTTTAAGCAATTTCCTATTTTTTCTAGCAACAAACAGTGCCTTATCGTCAACATCGCTCAAAAAAACTTCAACCTTTTTGTTTGAAAACTTTGCTAAACTAAGCCCAACACAGCCACTCCCACAGCACAAATCCAGCACTTTTTCACCATCAAATTTAATCGCTTTTAAAGCCATCTCGGTTAATATTTCGGTTTCCACTCTTGGTGCTAGCACATTATTATTAATAAAAAAGTCGACTCCAAAAAAATTTTGTTTTTTAAAAATCTTGTTTAAAGGCTCATTTTCTAGCCTGCGACTAAGAACTTTTGAAATTTTGTCACACTCGTTTTGAGTGAAAAACTCTTTTTTATATAACTCTTCTCTTGAAATGTTTAGGGTCATCATACAAAGCAATTCTTCTTCTCTAAAAGAATAATCATCAAGTTTTTCTATCTGATTTTTTACTTTTTTTATAATTAAATTTTTATCTTTCATATTCTACTTTTATTTTTATTTTTTGAGAAAATCTATGATGTCTTCATACACTTTCTCTCTTGTGGGTTCGTTTAAAATCTCGTGTCTGGCACCTTCATAAAGTTTCATTTTGACATCTGAGACATCAAGTTCAATGTAGAATTTATACAATTTTTGAACACTTTTGCCCATATTCCCAACAGGGTCGTTTTTTCCAGAAATAATTAGAATTGGCTTATTTCTGTCAATTCCATCGGTGTATTCTTTCTTATAAATTCTGTCGAATGCACTGAAAAAATCAATGTAAAACTTTGCACTCAAAGGCTTGCCATTAAACTTGTCTTTATAGTATTCCTTTGCTTTTGCTTCATCACTATTAAGCCAGCTACCCAGTTTAACTTTTTTATGATATCCGCCATAATTAATCTTCTCAATAAGTTTTGCTGGGGCATCTTTTCCCTTGTGTTTTGCTGTTATTTTCGCAATTATTTTAGCGAATTTCACATCAAGCCTGTTTTTCATAAGTGCACTTCCACAAAGAATTGCCTTTTCATAGAGTTTGCTTTTTTCAATGTATGCTTGGCACAAGAAAGAGCCATAACTGTGCCCAAAAATGAAAAGTGGGAGTTTGTATTTCTCTTTTAACATTTTTGATATAAAAATCTCGTCTTGAAGCGTGTCTTCAAACAAATCCACGCCGTCATAGAGCCCCAGCCTTTCCACGCCTGAAGTCTTGCCGTGTGCACGGTGGTCGTCGGCAAATACGATGTAGCCCTCTTCGTTCAACTTTCTTGCAAATTCGTCATATCTCTTTGCGTGCTCCGCCATTCCGTGAATAATCTGCACCACCCCGACAGGTTTTTCCACTTCGTTCCATTCATAAGAATAGATCTTCGCTTTGTCAAAACTTTCAAAAAATTCTTCTTTCATTTTTAATTCCCCTTTTTATTTTTAATTTTTAATGCTTTTTTTGTTAAACAGCGTTTCACGGCATCATGCCAGCCAGATAAAAGCGGACTCATCTCATTTTTTATTTTCATTGGACTAAAATCGCTGGAGGGAACAATCTTTTCTTTGATTTCGCTTATATTCTTATATGCTCCCGTTGCAAGCCCTGTCATAAAAATTACTCCCATACAAGTGCTTTCCATATTATATTTTTTTAATTTTGTCTGCAAAAGGTCGCACTGAAACTGCATCAAAAAGTCGTTTTGACTTCCGCCACCGTCCACATGCAATTCCTTAATTCCATTTTTCATTTCCTTTTGCATGGCACTGAGAACGTCAAAAGTGGAAAATGCCATACTTTCAAGCACAGCTCTTGCGATGTGTCTTTTGTCTGTGGCTCTTGTGATGCCTGTGATCATTCCCCTTGCGTCCATGTCCCAATAGGGAGTGCCAAGCCCTGTGAAAGCGGGAACAAGATAGACATTTTCGTTGTCCGGCAAACTCATGGCTAAATCTGTCAGTTCCGTTGCGTCCTGTGCAATCCCCAATTTTTGAATTGCCCAATCCACCGAACTGCCTGCGTTAAAGACACTGCCTTCCAAAGCATAGCATACCCTGTTTTTAACTTTAAATGCCACTGTGGTTAGAAGTCCGTTTTTGCTCCAAATTGGCTCATTTCCCGTGTTTAAAAGCATAAAGCAACCTGTGCCATAGGTGTTTTTTGCCATACCTTTTTCAAAACAACCCTGTCCAAAAAGTGAACTTTGCTGATCACCAATCAGCCCCGCCACCAAAACTTTTTTGCCAAGAATGTCGCTCTCGCCCACGACCTCATCGTTATCCACAACCTTTGGCAAAACTGAAAGCGGAATGCCAAAAAGTTTTAATAGATCGCTATCCCACTTTAACGTCGAAATGTTAAAAAGCATTGTCCTGCTGGCATTTGTCACATCGGTCACAAAACTCTTTCCATTTGTTAGTTTGAACACCAAAAAACTCTCCACCGTGCCAAAACAAAGCCTGTTTTCATCAAGAGCTTTTTTCACTTCATTATTATTTTCAATGAGCCACCTCATCTTTGTTGCCGAAAAATATGCGTCGGGGATTAAGCCTGTTTTTTTATGAATAGTCCTGCATTTTGCACTTTTCTTTAAGCTTTCACACACTTTTGAGGTGCGTCTGCACTGCCAAACAATTGCCTTTGCAAGAGGCTCACCTGTTAACCTGTCCCATGCCACCGTCGTTTCTCTTTGATTAGAAATGCCCAAACCGTAGATTTCGGCAGGGTCAACTCCATCGCAGACTTTCAAAACACAATTTTTTATTTTTTTCCAAATTTCATCTGCATCGTGCTCCACCCAAGCCTGTTTTGGAAAATATTGCTTGAAAGGCTCTTTTTCCGCCTTATAAATTTTGAACTTTTCTTTATCAAATAGGATTGCTCTCACAGACGTTGTGCCTGCGTCTAGCGTTAAAATATACTTCATCTTTTACCTCAATAATATTTTAATCCTTTTTCACTTTTAATACATTTTTATTTTAACATTAATTATAATATAATCAAAGCACTTTTATTTACTATTCATTTGACTTTTATGACATTAAAAACTATGATTTATCTCATAAAGGAATTTTTAAAAAGGAAGAATAATGCAAAAAACATCGGTTGCAATTTTGGGGGCTGGCATTGTTGGAGCATTCATCTTTAACACCCTGACACGAAGAGGGGTAAAAGCGGTTTTGCTTGAAAAAGGCGAGGACGTCTCACTTGGTGCAACAAAGGCAAACAGCGGGATTATTCATGCTGGATATGACAGCGCAGAAGACACTTTAAAGGCAAAGTTTAACGTCCTTGGCAACAAAATGTTTCCAAAAATCGCCCGCCGACTTGGTGAAGTGATTAAAGACTGTGGCTCGCTTGTTGTTGGAGATGAATTTAGTCTTGAAAGCCTTAAAAAACTTTTAAATCGTGGAATATATAACGGCGTAAAAAACCTTAAAATACTTGAAAAAGACGAACTTCATAAACTTGAACCAAACTTAAACGACAACATTTGTTTTGGACTTTTTAGCCCTGATGCAAAGATAATCTCGCCCTACACTTTTTGCATTTCACTCTGCGAAGAGGCGATTATTAATGGTGGAAAACTGCTCCTTAACTTCAATGCAATTCCCATAAAAAAACTTGAAAATTCATATGAACTTTCAGACGGGAAAGAAAAAATTGTTGCCGAATATGTTATAAACTGCACTGCTGAAAATGTGAACAATGTGAACTCTTTAATCGGCGAAAAACAGTTTGACATTGTCCTCGCAAAAGGCGAATATATGCTCTTTGACAACAGTCAGCCTAACTTTGTATCTCGCCCAATTTTCCCAATTCCAACGCAAAAAAGCAAGGGCATTCTCGTGTGTCCAACAGCACACGGCAATTTCTTTTTAGGTCCAACAGCAAAAGATGTTGACACTTATGACACCTCCTTTTCCTATGACAGCATTAATGAGATTAAATCTAAAACATCTTTGATCGTGAAAAATTTGAACTTTAAAAAAGTCATCAAACTTTATGCGGGCGTGCGCGTGAAAGTGGGGAGCGATTTTGTGATTGATTTCAGTGAAAAAAACAAGGGTTTTGTGTCTATTGTGGGCATTTGCTCTCCCGGGTTATCTTGCGCTCCTGCAATTGCTGAATTTGTTGTGGACAAACTTGTGAAAGAACAAAATCTTGAAACAAAAACAATTAAGTTAAAAAAGCGAGAGCCTTACACAAACATTTTGAAATTATCGCCTGAAAAACTGAATGCTCTCATCAAAAAAAATAAAGATTACGGCGAAATTGTGTGCAATTGCGAAACAATTTCAAAGGGCGAAGTGCTCGAAGTTTTGAATGGTCCCATTTCCCCACTCACAACAGATGGAATTAAAAGGCGACTTCGTGCCACAATGGGATATTGTCAGGGCTCTTTTTGCTATTCAAACCTCGTGAAAGTTATGAGCGATTTTTATCATTTGCCACAAGAAAAGATTGTGATGCGTGGGAAACAAAGTTTGGTTTTTAGCGACATAAAAGAGGGTGGAATTTATGAAAAAATTTAACTTTGATGTCGCAGTGATTGGCGGGGGCAGTGCTGGAATGGCAAGCGCCCTCAAAGCAAATGAAAATGGAGTGAGTGTCGCCATCATTGAAAGAGATGAACGACTAGGGGGAATTCTTAATCAGTGCATTCATAACGGTTTTGGGCTAAACTATTTCAAAAAAGAACTCACAGGCCCTGAATATGCTGAGATTTTCATTGAAAAAGTTGAAAAAAACGACATAAAAGTCTTCCTTTTAACCACTGTTCTCAAAATTGAAAATCATTTTGAAATCACTGTCATTAATGAGAGTGGGCTTTTCAAAATTTGTGCAAAATCCATCATTCTCGCCACCGGTTGCAGAGAGCGTCCAAGCGGAGCAATCTCACTTTGTGGCAGTCGTCCTGCGGGTGTGATTTCGGCTGGAAGTGCTCAAAAATTTGTGAATATTTATGGCAAGATGATTGGCAAAAACATCGTCATTGTGGGCAGCGGTGACATTGGACTTATTATGGCAAGAAGGCTTCGCTATGAGGGGGCAAATGTCATCGGCGTCTATGAAATTATGCCCTATCCTTCGGGCTTAAAGAGGAACATTGTTCAATGCCTTGACGACTATAACATTCCCCTTCACCTTTCAAAAACGGTTGTGGAAGTTGTGGGGGAGGACAGGGTGGAGGGAGTCTTCGTTGCTCCTGTGAAAAGCGACTTTTCCTTTGACCTCACCAAAAAAGAACTTATCCCGTGCGACGCCGTTGTCCTCAGCATTGGACTTTTGCCTGAAAATGAGATTGCTCTTAAAATTGGCGTGAAGCAAAATGCAATCACGGGAGGGGCGGAGGTTGATGAATTTCTGCAAACTTCCATAGACGGCTTTTTCTCCTGTGGCAATGGCTTGCATGTGCACGACATCGTGGACAATGTGTCAAAGGAAGCCGAGCGAGCAGGCGAAAACAGTGCAAAGTTTGTTAAAAATTTACTTTCTCGTGGCACTGTGTTTAATGTCAAAAATGGTTTTGGCGTTCGCTATGTTAACCCTTCCTTTTTCTATAAAGGCGAGGGAATTTTGAATGTTAATTTTAGAGTTTTAAACATTTTCAAAAACACCCAGATTATCGTCACTCAAAACGGAAAAGTCATTCGAGAAATTCAAAAAAACATTCTCTTGCCAGCCGAAATGGAGACGGTTATCCTCTCAAAAAAAGAAGTCCTTGGCGACATTGTAGTTTCAATTAAAACAAACTGAACTAAAAGGAAAAACTATGGAATTGACTTGCATTATGTGCCCAGTTGGTTGCACACTTAAAGTGGAAAAAAAAGACGGCAAAATTGTCGTGACGGGGAATTCTTGCCCACGTGGTGCGGAGTATGGTGCAAAAGAAGTTGTTGCTCCTGAAAGGGTTGTGACGACTGTGAAAAGATATAAATTCGGCACAATTTGCCTTAAAACTGATAGACCCATTCCAAAAAAATTGATTGACGAAATTCTTAGAGAAATTGCAGGCAAAAATGTGCCAAAGATAGTTAAAGTTGGCGACATTTTCTTTAAAAACATTTTAAACACAAACAGCAATATCATTGTCACGGAAATTAATTTGTAGAAAACAAATAATTTTTTTATTAAAAGTTAAACTAATCTTATGAAATTACATAAGATTTTTTTAATTTTCTTCTTCATTTTTTTTATACTTTTGCCTTTCAATAAAACGCCTTTTTGTTATGCAAACACGGACGACGAAAATGACATTGAAATTTATCTCGTCTATGACGAACTCAACAATGTCTTGTTTGAAAGCAATTTCGTGGAAGTGGGTGACAAATTCATCACGAAAGAACTTAAACAATATGAGGTTTATTCAGTTGATGAGCAGTCTCTTTCTGCCTATGCTGAATTTGTGGGAAGATACATCAAGCCTCGAATTTCTTTTGATGAAGATGATGACGGGTTATATTTTCAATCAAATATCAAGAAGTCCGTTGGGTTATATATGACTCACAATGATGAGAGTTTTGTCCCCACTGACGGCGTGTCGTCAATCTATGGAGCGGGTGGAATTCACGATGTGGCAGAAAGTCTTGCAGATGCTTTTGACACTCTTGATTTCACTGTCTATCTCGACGAAACTTTGCACATTCCTCACGACAGCAGTGCTTATTCAAGAAGTTACTCCACAGCGAGCGGATTACTCAGTAAAAATGTGGACGCACTCTTTGACATTCATCGAGATGGGGTTAGCCGTTCTGTGTATGTCAAAACTGTCGATGGAGTGGAAAGGTGCAAAGTTCGAATTGTCGTTGGGCAAGCAAACGCTAACTGCGAGGCGAACTTGCAGTTTGCAATGTATTTAATTTCAATTGCAGAGGAATATTGTCCGTGGCTTTTCCTTGACATTTATCTTGCAAAAGGGCACTACAATCAGGCACTTTCAAGTAAGGCACTGCTTTTTGAAATGGGGACATATCTTGCCGAAAAAGAACTTGTTTTAGACACAGTGCCTTATCTTGTAAATATTGTTGATAAGACCCTCTTTTCAACAATCGTGCAGGAGGACAATTCTCTTGTTGTTAGCGATGAAATTGAAGAGGGCGAAGAAGAAAATCTCGTGACAAATGTCCTTGAAACATACAATTCGTCACAAAATTTTCAAGACAAATATGTTGAAAATATCACCATTTTTATAGTGTTTTTGTTGATAATCCTTTCAATAGTTGTTGCTTTTTCCATTAAAAGAGCAAGAAAAAAGAAAGCAAAGTCGTTTGCTCTTTCAAAAAAGAAATAATAATTTTAAGTTGTAAACACTTTTAAAACTTTTGTTTATAATTTGTAAAAATTTTTTGTTTTTTAATCTATTTGAAAACTTATAACAACACTTCCACTGCCATTAATAAAGACTTTGCCTTTTCCGTCGTAAACTGCCCCAACACCATTTGTTGGGCAAGTGTAACCCACTCTATATTCATAATTATAATCCACATAATCTTCCAAAATATAGTCTAAATCTTCTTCGTTCACTTGCGTTGTGGAACTGTCCACAAAATTAACTGATTGCCTTGAAAGAATGCGACAAATTAAATCGTTTTGATAGCCTTTCAGTGTCAAATTCACACTTCTATTCTTTGCCAAAATGGTGTTTGTTTCGTCATTTCCCGTTTCATAGCACACTGCACAGAGGACAATGTCAAGCCGAGAAAAAGCACTGTTTTCAAGCACTTCCACTTCAAAAAATCCACTTATGTTATTAAGTGAAATGCTCCCCGTTTTTGAAAAAACTTTCACAGTCGTTTCAGGCACGCAGGAAGATGACTCGTTGTATGAAATTGATATTGCTCCTGAAACCGAATAAACATAGACATCGGTTGTTGTTGCCACTTTTTGAACAAATATATTTCCCGAGGTGGAAGAGATTGACATCGCTGGCGACTCCATTTCGTCAATTACGACATTACCCGAGCCTGAAATTATTTCATCTGAAATTTCACTCGTGTTCACTAATTTCCCGACAGTCACTGAATTATTGCTAACATTTTCATTGCCTAAAACACTCAAAACTCCATAAATCGTGCCAAAAGAAAAGGTTGATGACGCTGAATGGACATTCACCAGTTTTTCGCTTGCTTCACTCCCAACTGTATCAAAAGAAAAAGTCCCGCTTTGAGCGTCAATATCCAAATTGCCAACTAAAATATCCACGCTGACAGACACATTTCCAGTTGATTTTATATAAAATCCATCGGTCACTGTGATTGTTGCGGTGGAAGTGGAATTCGTTAGGTTAAAAGTTCCATTTTCACTCTCAAACTTCACTTTTTGTGCAGTGATTGAAGCACTGTTGAAACTGACTTTCCCGTCAAGTGTTTCAAGATAATAGTTATCGCAAGGTTGAGTGTTATTGATTGACACGTCACCACCACTGGTCATTAAATATAAATTTTTGGCTGAAATGCTTTTTTCCAAGGTGGTGGAATTATAGGTTATGTCCCCTTTTTCTGATGAAAGATAGACCACTTCAAAAGAGATGTTCGAAGGCAAATAAACTTGGACATTTGAATCTGAACAAGCAATCCAGCCACTCGGCTCTGTGATTTCTATGACCATCGTCCTGTATGTCATAGAAGTGTCATCTTCTTCAAAAGACTGGTTGCCAATGACATAGTCATTAAATACAATTTCTGCATTCTCGGTTTTCACAATTCCATAAATATTTCTGTTATAGACCACAGAAACTTGACTGTCGCTTTGACTTACATTTACAGTGACAAAACTGCAATCGGTGACAATCTTAAACGCAGTTATGTTCGAAGTGGAAATCTCCGATGAGGAAGTGTATGTCCTAGTCATTGGCTCTGTGAAACTGATGTATTGATACCCAAAAATTTCTGTGCCGGGAGAAAAAAACATGATGCCAAAAACAATTACAACGATGGCAAAAAGAGAGCAAAAAAACGCAAGTAAACAGATTGTAAAACTTTTTGGGATCTTTTTTTTCCCCATTATTTTCTCCTTTTAGTCGATGATTGCTTTAATTCTTCGAACCCCTGAACTGCTTGATTCTTCTTTCACAATCTTAAAATGATTTAATTCCCCCGTCCTTGAAGCATGGGGTCCTCCGCAAATTTCTTTGCTCAATGTTCCAATTGTATATACTTTGACTCTGTCGCCATATTTATTTTCAAACACCCCAAGAGCACCACTCTTTTTTGCCTCGCTCACGGTCATTTCTTCGCACAAAACAGGAATGTCTTTTTTGATTGCGTCGTTCACAAAATCTTCCAATTTTTTAATTTCTTCGTCTGTAAGTTTGTGGTCACAATTGAAATCAAATCGCAACCTCTCCGGAGTTATGTTGCTTCCTTTTTGATAGATGTCCCCACTCACAATTTTCCTGAGTCCTGCTTGCAAAAGGTGAACTGCTGTGTGGAGTTTGACTGTCTGCTCGCTATTGTCGGCAAGCCCACCCTTAAAAATTTTGTCGCTGTTTGCTTTGCTTTTTTCTTGGTGTAATTTATACGCCTCTTCAAAACCTTTTTCGTCAACTGAAAAACCTTTTTCTTTCGCAAGTTCCTTTGTGAGTTCCAGTGGAAAGCCAAAAGTGTCATAAAGCCTGAATGCCGTTTTGCCGTTAAGTTGACCATCTTGATTAAATTTTATTACTTTTTCAAATTCTTTAATTCCCTGCAAAAGTGTCTTGGAGAACTTTTCACATTCATTCTTTATTATTTCAATAATTTCATCTTGTTTTGCAACAAGTTCTGGATAAAAATCTTTATAAATATTCACCACAACACTCACAAGTTCTGTTAATTTCTCGCTTTCAATGTTCAGCCTGCTGGCACAATTTATCGCCCTTCTTAAAAGACGCCTGAGCACATATCCTTGTTCAACATTAAGTGGCAACACACCGTCGCAAATCATAAACACACTTGCACGAATGTGGTCGGCAATAATTCGCATATTGCGTTTTGTGTCTTCATTTAAAAGATAAAATCTTCCGCTCAACTGTTCAATTTTTTTGATTATTGGCACAAAAAGTTCGGTGTCATAAACACTTTCCAGCCCATTTGTGATGTAAAGAAGTCTGTCAAAACCGAAGCCAACGTCAACATTTTTCTGTTTATTTTCTTCAATTTTGCCGTCTTTTGTCCTCTTCACATATTGCATAAAAACATCGTTGCCAATCTCAACATATTTTCCACAATCGCACGATGGGTTGCAATCTTTACTGCAAAGTGGTTTGCCAGTGTCTATGAACATTTCGCTGTCGGGCCCACAAGGTCCCACGCCACTTGCCAAAATCCACCAGTTGTGTTTCTTTGGCAAAAAGAAAATCTTGGACTCTGGAATGCCACACTTTTTCCACGCATTATAACTTTCCTCATCTCTTTGTGCGTCCTCGTCGCCTGCAAAAACAGTGACTGCTAAATTTTCTTTTTTGATGTCCAAATATTTGGGGCTGGTCAAAAATTCAAAACTCCACGCAATCTGCTCTTTTTTAAAATAATCTCCCAAACTCCAATTGCCCATCATCTCAAAAAAAGTGCAATGATAGTCGTCGCCCACTTCCTCAATGTCTCCCGTTCTCACGCATTTTTGAATGTCCACAAGTCTTTTCCCCGAGGGGTGTTTTTCTCCCAAAAGATAGGGCACAAGTGGGTGCATTCCTGCTGTCGTGAAAAGAACTGATGGGTCATTTTCTGGCACAAGAGAATAAGAAGAAATGAGGGTGTGACCCCTTTCTTTATAAAAATCTATCCACATTTCTCTTAGTTGCTTTGCTGTCAATTTCTTCATTTATTTTTTTCCTTCATCTTATTTTTCTGTTGCAGATGGTGCGGGAGGTGGCGGAGCCATTTCTTCCAGACTCTTTTTCTCACTGCTCTCACCCATATCTGTGAAAGTTGTTATCTCTGGAGTCCATTTAAGTTTTACTGTCCCCAAGGCACCATTTCTGTGTTTTGCGATGATGAGTTCGCACACATTTGGCCCGTCAACAAGTTCTGTGTCGCTATATTTTGACGCATTATATATGAACATAACGATGTCCGCGTCCTGTTCAATGGCTCCACTTTCACGAAGATCACTAAGCACTGGGCGATGCTCATCTTTTCGCTTTTCCACATCACGAGAGAGTTGCGAAAGGAGCAAAATCGGCACGGCAAGTTCCTTTGCTGCCACCTTTAAATTCTTTGTGAGACTGGCAATTTCTTGCTGTCTATCATTAACAATTGTTGGCGCACTCATAAGTTGCAAATAGTCGATCATCACGAGGTCGAGCCCAAACTCTCTTTTCAGTCGCCTGCATTTACTCAAAATGTCGGTGTAGGAATTGAGAGATGAGTCGTCGATGAAAATCTGGGCACTTGAAAGTTTTTTGTTGCCTTCCCACAGACTTTTCCAGTCGCTTTGGGTCAGTTTCCCGCTAAGTGCTTTTTCCATGCTAACTCCACTCACAGAACAAAGCGTCCTTTGAGTGATCTGTTCTCTTGGCATTTCAAGTGAAAAAACTGCACATTTTCTCTTTCCTTTAAGCGCTGCATAGTTTACAATGTTCATCGCCAAACTCGTTTTCCCAAAACCGGGACGAGCCGCAAGTAAAATCAAATCGCTCTTTTGAAAGCCTCTTGTGATGCGGTCAAGTCCGCTGAAGCCCGTTGACACTCCCAAAATTCCGCCACCATTTTTGTCTATCTCTTCAAACTTGCTGAGCACTCCTCCCAAAGAGTTTGTTATTGGCTCTAAGTTTGACCTGTCTTCCTTTTCAGCAATGTCAAAAATAGTTTTTTCAGCAAATTCCAAAACATGATCTCCCTCGCTTGAATATGCTTTATCAATCACGTCCTGACTTGCTTTAATTAATTTTCGTAAGGTTGAATCCCTTTTCACAATTGAAACATAGTGTTTTGCGTTTGCAGCACTGGGCACAACGTTTGTGAGAGTTGTTATATATTCAATGCCACCCACTTTCTCTAAAAGCGCTCTCCTTTCGAGTTCGTCCGTTAGGGTCACATAGTCAATGGGTTTATTTTCATTATAAATTGTCTTCATACATTCAAAAATTGTCTTGTGAGATTCGGTGTAAAAGTCAATTTTTTCAAGGGCTTCCATAATGCTGAGAACTGCGTTGTCATCAAGCAAACAGCAACCTAACACCGATTGTTCTGCTTCGATGTTGTGAGGGATTGTCCTTGCAACCACTTTCGTTTTTTCTTTTTCCATTGTTTTTCCTTTTATTTTTTATAAATTATCTCTCAAAATCATCAGATAGTCAACCTTTCTTTTATTCGCTAAAAGGGTCGCCTTCCTTTTCATTTTTAGTTTTCTCTTCTTTTTTTCTGTCTATTCTATTAAAAATAATCATTCCAAAGAGAAATGATGCAAGAACAATTGTAAGTGTTGAAAACACTGCGACTATTGATGTAAAACCCGAAACTTCCTGCGACATCACATAACAAAAAAACACAGAAATTATGGTGGCAATTATCAGCAAAAGTCCATATCTTTTTATGTAACTGACGAGAAGGGTCTTTGCGTCATAATATTTTTTTTGTGCGTTTTGCCTATCTTTTTTTTTATTCATTCTTTTCTTCCTTTTGTTTTTCGTTCATAAAATCATCAATTTTTTTAAGGTCTTCCATTCCATTTTTATGTTTTATTTTCCTTATAATAAAGATGACTGAAAACCCCACGATGACAACCAAAAGCCCTGCACCCAAAGATATCATATACCAAGGGGTGTAGTTTGAGTAGTTTCTCCACAACACTATTTCGGCATTGATGTCGCTACTCAGTGCCCAAGTGTGAATATAAGTTGAATCCTCTGTTTGCACTGTGCTGTTTGAATGAAGCCTTGAAAATGGAGAAACAAAATTAAAAATGAAATCCGCATCGCTCTCATTCACTTCAAGTTCTTCACAGATGGCGATCACTAAGGTCGTCCCTGCCGTGTATGTCTTTTTTGCGGTTGTGTAATCTTCAAGGAGCATTGGCTCGTTTCCATTATATGAAAAAGGCACGCAGGTTTGCAGATATGTCGTCATAAAAGCACCTTCCTCAACCTCATAATCGCTTGTGAGTATTGGCACGTCAATAAGCATTGAATAGGTTGCTGAGTCAAACTTCACGGTGTTTGATGAACTGTCATAATAGTAGGCGTCGGGACAAAAGAACATCATATAAGAATAAATTGAAACATATCCTTCGCTGATTGTTAGAGTGTGAATTTCTCCGCTGACGAACTCTTCTTTTGTCAAAGAAAATTCAATGTCGCCCGCAAGTAAATTGTAGTTATTATTGTATAAAATTATATGGGTCAGTTTGCTTTCATCGTCTAATAGACCCAACTCGTCAAAATCATATATATTTGAAAAAAGACCTATCATATTATTTTTATAGGCGTTTACTAGTTGCTCACAATATTCATGCGCAAAATCATATGTAACTTGCCTTTCACTCTCGCTTAAGTCGCTCCCGTCAAAAGTTAAACTGCAACTGATGTTGCCATTTTTCCCCTGCACAGTCTGCAATGTTATGCTTGAACAACCAAACGCAAAAAAAGAAAAGAAAGCACATAGCACAACTAAAAATAATTTTTTAAACATTCTTTCTCCTCTTTATTTATTGCATTTATAAAATTAGATTAAAAAATCTTAAATTTTAGTTATAATTAAACAAATTTCCATATATCAATTTTTTAAACTTTTCTATGTCCATATCCACACAAACTTCGGCGTTTGACTCATTTTTAAAATGAAAATCACATTTGACAAACCCATATTCCACTTCACCTTTTTTGTGATATTTCACTTCCAAAAAAGCAGGCTCAAGCCTGAAAATCTCTGGGTAAGATAAGTAGAGTGAGGCACAACTATCGTGGACTGCTGCTCCCAATTTCCCGACGTGAAAATCATTATATTTTGAAAACATTTTATAGAAAATGGCTCCAACTGAGTTTGCTCGTTTAATTCTTTCCTGCTCGTCGTGAGTGAAATAGGCGATGTGCCCCAGTTCCATTGGGACCATAACAAGAGGAATCCTGCTATCAAAAACAATCTGGATTGCTTCGGGGTCAAAGGCAACATTGAACTCACGGTATGGGTCTTTCACGCCTGTTTCATCTTTGCTTCCGCCCATAAAGACAATGCGTGAAATCATCTCTTTTGCATCGGGGAATTTTTTAAGCAAGTTTGCAATGTTTGTGAGTGGTCCAAGGCACATTATCGTTGTGTTTTTTGCTGGATTTTCTTTCAAAAAAAAGTATATCGCATCTGGACTTTTTAAAATGAATGGCTTTGTTTTTGGAGTTTTAAAAGTGAACCCCCCCATTCCTTTTGTACCCTGTGCTTTGCCTGCATACACTGCTTGCCTTTTTATAGGTTCTCTTGCACCCTCTGCAACTGGAATGTCTTTTTTAAAAATTTCCGTTAACTTCAAGGCGTTTTTCATTGTCTCTTCAATGGTCAAATTTCCCGACACTGTTGACAAGAGTTTTACTTCAATTTTTTCACTATTTATCGCATTCATTATCGCCATTGCGTCGTCAATTCCCGGGTCGCAATCAATAATAACATAGAAATTTTTCACTTTTCTCCCTTTTTCTCCACAATTGATTCTCCTGCATCTTGCATCTGTTTTTTCTTTAAAATTTCTTCTTTCAACTTCAATTTTTCTTCTTTGGTTAAAAGTGGTTGTGTGATTTTGTATACTGCTTCATATTTGCTGTCTTGTGTGTAAAAAATTTCCTTGCAATGCCTCTCCAATCGGGTGATTAAGTCTTCAAACAAAGGCAAAGTGTTTTCTGGCGACACGAGCCTGAACTGCACCATCTCCGTTTTGTTTTTTCTCTTTGTCACTAAATTTTCCGCATTTAAAATGTCTTGTGAAATCTCAACTTTTAAGCCACCATAGCCAAATAAAAACCTCCTGTCTTGATTGATGCCAATAATCATCGTGCTGTGCATCTTTTCAAACATTTTGTCGGTGTCAAACTGCAAGGTGTTTGTGAACATTGAATTCAGTGCATTGTTTAAAAAAAAGAAATGCTTTGAAAGAGCATCGGTTGCATTAATCTCTGTTTCTCGTTCGTTACTACGCAAATTATCCGAATAATAAAACTCGGGGTGAAAATATCTCCGCTTAATTTTAAGTTGTGCTTTTTTCCCATATACCCTGCGTCTTAAAAATAGCTCGTTTTTTTCAAGCATATTCTCTTTGTTGTCATAATAATAGTCGGTCAGTTTCCTTTTTTCTGGCTTCTCCATTGTGTAGGTCGTCATCGTCCTAAGCAATTTTATGAGCCTTGAGAATGTCTTTTCATCAAAAACATAATATCTTTTTTCCATTTTTAGAATATTCATATTACACTTCTCCACATTCATTCTAAATAAAATTTAATAAAAGAGCAATTAAAAAACAGAGTTAGTGTGTTGTATTAAAAATTTTTTTTGAATAAAAGTGAGGAATTTTGCCAAAATTGTTTATAAGAAACTTTTAAAGGAGTTAAAAATGGATTTTGAAAAATCACAAACAAAGATTAATCTTGCAAGAAGTTTTGCTGGTGAGTGTCAGGCTGGGGCAAGATATCAATTTATTGCGCTAAAAGCAATGGAAGAGGATAAAAAAAATATTCAGGACATTATGAAAAATTTGGCAAAAAATGAAATGGCTCATGCAAAAGTCTATTGGGACTTAATCGCAAAAAATAGCAAGGAAATCCAAAAAAACATTGAGATTAAGGCAGGTTATCCGTTTGAAGAAACAGACCTTCTTCAAATGATAAAATTTGCGTCTAACAATGAGAAATCAGAAAACACGACAATCTACCCAAGTTTTGCAAAAGTTGCCGAAGATGAAGGGTTTTCTAATATCGCCGAAAGATTTAAACTTGTGGCTCTTGTGGAGCACGACCATTTTTTGATTTTAGATGAATTATACAACAAAATTAAAGCAAGATCGCTTTTTAAAAGTTCAACCCCATACGAATGGAAGTGCGATAAATGTGGCTACACTCACTATGGAAAAGAGGGCTTTGAGGTTTGCCCACTTTGTGACGCAACAAAAGATTACATCTCACTTAATATGTTGTTGAATGAGAAAAAATAATTAATATTTTTTTTAAAAAAATTTATTAAAATATAAAAAATTTATTCTTTTGAGATAAGTTCATTTGTCACAAAATTCACCATAGTGCCGGCACAAAGCAGAGGATAATAGACAACACTCCCGAGCCCAGTTGTCTTTTCTGCACTTTCTTTTGTGTATGCAACGGGAACATTCCCAACAAAATTCTCTTTTTTAAGTTCTGTGCGAAGTTTTCTCGCTAGCCCATCATAACTTGTTTTGAAGAGGTCTTCAACCACAAAATTTGGATTTCTGTAACGATTGCCTGTCCCCATTGCACACAAAAGTGGCAATTTGCTCTTTTGGCAAAACTTTATGACAGCAACTTTTGCACTGACATCATCGATGCAATCAAGGACAAAGTCATATTTTTCGTTTAAGACTTCGCCAATATTATTCTCATCAATCTTAACATTCTTTGTGATGACCTTACACTCAGGGTTGATTAATTTCACCCTCTCTTTTGCCACTTCAACCTTATCTTTTCCAATGGTTTTCAGTGTGGCGAGAATTTGCCTGTTTAGGTTGCTCTTTTCGAACTTGTCGCAATCGACAACGGTTATGTTTTTGATGTTCATTCTAGCAAACATTTCAAGGACATAGCCTCCAACACCTCCCAAGCCCAAAATGGCGATGTGGCTGTTTTCTAACACTTTTGTTTTTTCTTTAAGCACAATCTCCGTGCGTGAATTTTCTTCCATTTTAATTCTCCTTTTTTTTAATTATTTTATCCTTTTTTTAAAGTTTAATAAGTAATTTGAAAACAAAAAAACTAAATTTTAAAAATCTTTTTTATAAAATTTGTTTTCCTTTGTGTTGCGGGCGGATATTTTAGGTTTATATCAAGTTTGTCGGACTTCACCAGAACGCTCTTTTCGTGAGTGAATGAAAGAAACGACTGTTTGCCATGATAACTTCCCATTCCACTGTTGCCAAAGCCACCGAAAGGAAGATTTTTCTCACTCAGGTGCATCACTGTGTCATTTATTGCCCCGCCACCATAGCCCAAAAACATTTTTGCCTTTTCAATCTTATCTCTATCTTTACCAAAATAATAGAGGGCAAGAGGGTGCTCTTCGTTTGCAAGGATCTTCAATTCTTCTTCAAAATCGCTAAACTCCAAAACTGGCATAATTGGGCCAAAAATCTCTTCTTGCATAACAGCGTCGTCCTTCTTAACATCAATTAAAATGGTTGGTTCGAGCACCTGCCCATAAGTTTTCCCTCCAAAAAATGTTTTCTTTGGGTCAATCAAGGATTGCAATCTTTCAAGGGCGGGCTTGTTCACAATCTTCACAAAGTCGTTTGAAAGCTCTTCGCCGTCATAATAAAACTTTTGTATGTATTTTTTAGCACATTCGAGCCACTGTTCCTTTATCGATGAATGCAAAAAGACATAGTCGGGTGCAACACAAGTCTGCCCAGCGTTTAAAAATTTGCCCCAAACAACCCTCTTGGCAGAAATGTCAACATTTGCGTCACTGTCAACTATGCAGGGGCTCTTGCCACCAAGTTCAAGAATCATTGGAGTGAGATATTTGGCTTGTTTTTCCATAAGTTCTCTCGCTTTGTTCACAGAACCTGTGTAAAAAATGAAGTCAAAACGGCTGTCAAAAAGTTCACCTATTTCGTCTTCTTTTGTGACGACATACACATATTCTTCATCAAATATGCTAAGCATCTTTTTGATGACATTCGTGACGTTTGGCGTGCTCCTGCTTGGTTTAACAACAAGCGTGTTCCCACCGGCAATTGCCGAAATGACCGGAATCATCGTCAGTTGAAATGGATAGTTCCACGGAGAAGCAATGAGAACGCAGCCGTATGGCTCACGAATTTTAAGCCCTTTTGAAGGGAAATTTAGAATTGAAGTGTGCACCCTTTTTGGCGTTGCAAAACTTTTTAGGTGCCTTATCATATAGTTCAGTTCAACCATAACTAGCCCGATCTCTGTGGAAACGACATCAAACTCTTTTTTGTTCAAATCTTTTGTGAAAGCGGTGAGGATTTGGTCGTAATATGCCTTGATTTGCAAACGAAGCCTCTTTAATTGCAAGACCCTAAAACTGACACTTAAAGTGGCGTGTGTGTTAAAGTAATTCTTTTGTTTTTCAATGATTTTTAACATTCCTATTCTCCTTTTTTAACTGATAAACTTTCACTCAAACTGTTTATATTTTTTTCGATTTTTAAGATAGTGCTTGCATTGAATTTTTCTTCAAAAAGTTGTGAGAAATCTTTTAGACGACTAACGACATATTTTTCACCCGTTTTTGTGAGATTATAACTGATGGCACGATGGTCTTTTTTGTCGTCCACAAATTCAATTTTACCCTCTTTTAAAAGACTTTTGCAGAACATTGCAACATTTGATTTCGCCAAAAAAAGTTCGTCTTTGATTTTTGTGGGGGAAATGCTTTTTGTGGTGAAAATTAGAAGTAATATCTTGAATTTAAGAGAAAAAACTTCTTTTCCCAAAGTTTTTGCCTTGTTTTTGCACATTTTTTGAATGTTTTGTTGAAAATTGATTATGCTTATGCAACTCTTATCTGTCATTTTGAAAAACCCTTTTAAAAGTAATAAAAGTATAACAATTTTGAAGTTACAAGTCAAACGAACAATTAATCTTTTTGTGTGAAAAATTAAGACAATTTTAAACAAAAATGTCTTTTTTAGTTAAGAAAAGTTTAATTTTTATTCAAATTAAGATATTATTTCAAATTTTTTATATTTTCACTTTTTGATAATTTTTTTAATTATTTTGGATTAGTAAATAGAAACACCTTAAACTTATTTATATTTTTGCTTTTTTTTGTTTAAACACTCAAAATTTAAAACCCGCCTAAGTAAATTTTTCTTGCTTTTTCCCCCTTTTTACATTATCATTATTTTGCAAACTATAAAAAGATAACGGGCGAAAACTTTCCAACGGGCGAAAACTTTCCAACGGGCGAAAACTTTCCAACGGGCGAAAACTTTCCAACGGGCGAAAACTTTCCAACGGGCGAAAACTTTGCTTTGTAGTTTTGCAATTTCATTTTAAATTTTCTCATCTTTGGAGGGGTATCGAAGTGGTCATAACGGGGCTGACTCGAAATCAGTTTGAGATTAACCTCTCGCGTGGGTTCGAATCCCACCTCCTCCGCCAGTGAACAAAAAAGCCTTTCTTTTGAAAGGTTTTTTTGTTCACAATTATATTTGACTTGCGTCAAATGATATTACTTCGTAATGATATTGCAGACGCAATGATATTTTTACTTCGTGAAAATTATTGTCAAATATTATTTCATTACGAGCATAAGCGAGTAATTTCATTAGCAAAGCCAATTTCATTTTTGATTTATCAAAAATTTCATTAAAATATTTTAAACATTTTTAATGAAAATTGATTTTGGGTAGCAACAAAATTGTTGCATTTTTTTAATTTTTACAAATCTTGATTGTCACCAAAAAATCTTTGAATTTCTATTTTAGCATTTTCAACGCTGTCGCTTCCATGAATAACATTTTTTGTTGTGCTTTCAGAAAATAATCCACGAATTGAATTTGGAGCAAGTTCTTTTGCATTTTTGGTTGGTCCCATTATTGAACGCATTTTTGCAACTGCATTTTCGCCTTCAACAATTAACGCCAAACAATTACCGCTCATCATAAATTCTGAAAGTGAAGGGAAAAAATCAAATTGCGTTAAATGTGCATAGTGTTCCATAATTAATTTTTCGTTTAATTTAATCATTTTTGCGTTGACAATGCTAAGCCCGTTTTGTTCTTCAATCATTGTTATGATTTTGCCCATAACTTTGTTTTTAACTGCATCTGGTTTTAACATTATATAAGCTTTTTCCACTTTTTTCTCCATTTATTTATGAAGATATAATAACAAAGTTAAATTTTTTATGCAATGTTTTTTTTATAATATTTTATTTTTTATGAACAAATGGTGGAGGGTGAATAATGAATATTTTTTTGACTAATATATTCACATAATATATAATATTTGTATAAAAAATAGGGGTTTGCGAATGAAAATTTTGTTTGTTGGAGGGAGTTTTGATAATGAGGGCGGGCGGGCGTCGTCACTAGTGGAAAATTTTTCAAAAGAGATAAAAGATGCCGACAATGAGATTTGCGTTGATGTTAAAAATGGCGGAAAATTTGATGAAATTGAAGATATTTTAGAGTCAACCATCAATTATGATTGCGTGTTTTGGTGGCCAAATATTCCAAATGATTATCCTAAACTTAGAAATGTTAAAGATGTTAACTTTAAAACAATTCTTATAACGTCAAAACGAAATGATGATGACAAATATTCATTTGGTGAACTCCTAAGTAGAGCCTTGGAAGTTAAGGCAAATTTAGCAATTGAGTTTAAAAAGGTTGGAGATGTTTTTTCATTTTTACTGTTTGACCCGCTTGGAAACAGTTGGCATGAAGGCAAAGGCATTCAGGAATGTGCTAAGGCACTTGTTTCAAGATTAAAGTTCTTAGCAAGTGTAACACGAACAAAATCTGTCAATATTTCAAATGAAAATTTGGAAATTCCAGACGAAAAAGATTTCTTTCTTTTTGTTAAAAATTCCGCTGAGATTTTTCACAAAATTATTAGACCAGACAAAACAGTGACAAGATTTCTGGGAAACAGTAGTTTTAGATGTCAAAGGGGTTTTCCCTCTTTTAAAAAAGGAAAGTTAGTTTTTGTGAGCCGGCGGAATATTGACAAAAGATACATTAGTAAAGAAAACTTTGTCCCAACTTATCTAATAGATGGAGTGGTGTATTACTACGGCGAAAACAAACCATCGGTTGATACGCCAATTCAATTAAGATTGTATGAATTGTTCCCAAAAATTAATTATATGGTGCACACACATTGCTATGCAAAAACAAATATAATTACAAAAAACCCAATACCTTGTGGGGCGATTGAAGAATTTGATGAAATTAAAAATGTTATAAAAGACTATAATTTAGACTTTTATATTATTAATCTAATTGGTCACGGTTGCTTAATTATGAGTGATGATGTGGAAAAACTTAACAGTGTTAGCTTTTATGGTAGAGAAATGCCAGAAAAATGCAAAAGAACTAGAAATTAATCTAGTTTTTTTTAAAAAATATTTATTTTTTTATGAAAAATTAATTTTCAAAACTAACGATAATGCCTTTTTCAAGTGCATAAAACGAGCAAAGCCCTCTCATTGGAATGGTTCTTATATTTTTAAATTTATATTTTTCTGTTATATCTTTTTCCAAAGATTCTGCAACTTTTGTGTTAAAGCAATGAGAAATGATGCAATTTTTTGAAAAAAGCGTTTTGATTTTTGTTGCCATTTCTCTGACAAGAACTTTTAACGCCCATTTGATGCCAATTGCCTTTTTTGAAAATTTTATTTCGCCATCTGACGCAACGCAGATTGGTTTGATTGACAGTGCAGAGGCAATTAATGCTTGAGTCACCGACACTCTGCCGTTTTTTGCAAGGTTGTCAAACTTATCTAGCACAAAATATAGTTCAATTCTCGTTTTTGAATATTCATCAATTTCTTTGCAAATGTCTTCATAAGGCAAGCCTTTGTTTACCAGTTCAACCAATTTGTCGATGATTAGAATTAACGTTCCGCTTGTGGTTTTTGAATCTATCACAAAGACGTCCTCAGGGTTTGAATACATTCCTTTTGCAACCGTAGCCGAATTGAAACTGCCACTTAATTTTGCAGATATGGTTATTAAAAAATATCTGTCCGCACCTTTCATCTCATCAAAATATTGCATTGGAGATGGGCATGTGGAAGTTGACTTTCCTTTGAAAGCACTGACGCTATCGAGCATGGTTTTAATGTCTAAATTTTGGTCGTCAACAAAGTCTTTTCCGTTCACATTAATCGTCAAAGGGGCAACGCTAAAATCTATACCTGTTCCTTTTAGATAGTCCTTGTTTAAATCACAACTACTATCCGCTATTATTTTATATTTCATATTTTTTTCCTTTTAATGCATGCAGTAGTATAGACACAAAAAAAACAATTACAACACTATTTGTTGCATTTTCTTATCTATTATATTCACGAGGGACTCTAATTATATAATATCAACTCTACTAATTGTAGAATTGCCAATTCTACTGTTTTTATTTTCTAAAAGAATTATTTTTCTCTTATGGTTTTGTTTTAAAAAATTTTTATTTTATTTTGTTATAAATAATCTTTTTAGAGCAGGTGCAGGCAAGCAAATCTTTTTCGGCTTCTTTGTGAAGTAGTTGAGTTTCTGGGGAATAACTCACTTCGATTGAATCAACCTCTGTCCTCATTGAAAGCCCGTTTTCTGTTTTAAATTTTCTTGCATCAAACACTGCCCTCACAAGTTGAGTGCCAAATTTCAAGATATTTTTATCCACATTTTTTGGGTTTTCCCAAAGTGTGAGATGAATGGATTTTTCGTGAACAAACTCTTTAAATCCCTTTTGATAAATATATTCTGTGAGATGAGGAACATAGATTGAATACATTTTGAGAATATTAATCATTGCATAATAAATTGCATATTGTGCAGATTTTCTCTCCTCCTCGCCATGAATTTCGGGCTTGTATAATCTGTCTTTCACAATCTCAATGTAGTTGTCGCAAAAGTCACTCCAAAAGAGGTCGTCAATCACTTTCCTTGCAAGCCCAACTTCATATTCATCAAGATATTTTTTTGCTTCTATTATTGACTCGTTTGTCTTTTCAATTATCCATTTGTCCGCAGAAAGCAAAGTCTTTGGGGTGTATTTCGCATCAAAATCTTTTAAGTGAGAAAGCACAAAATTGCATGAATTCCAAAGTTTTGTGATAAATCTTTTTGAGGTGTCCACGACATCTTGTTCATCAAAGAAAGTGTCTGTGCCGAGCTTCACATTTGCCGTGCCATAACGAATGTAGTCCGCAGAGCAACGAGAAATGAGTTCCTGTGGGGAAACGACTGCGTTGTTTTTTGATTTGCTTATTTTTTCGCCGGGTTTTGCAAGGACAATGCCTGATATCATCATCTCTTTCCATGGAATATCATTGTGTTGATACATACTTCGAACGATGGAATAGAACGCCCATGTCCTTATGATTTCGTGCGCTTGAACACGGATTGACATTGGTGTTATCTCACTTTTTGTCACCCCAAACTTTTCGGAAATGGCTTGGTTGATTGATGTGGTTATTGATGAGGTTGCCCAAGTGTCTAAAACTGCACTCTCAGGCTTAAACTCTTTTCCGCCACATTCGCAAGTGCCAATGAAAGGCGTTTCAAGTGGATTGACGGGGAGATCTTTTTCTTTTGCAAAATGGACTTTTCCACATTTTGTGCAATAGTAAACTGGGAAGGGGACTCCAAAATATCTCTGCCTAGAAATGCACCAATCCCATTTTAAGTTTTCCACCCAAATTTTATATCTGTTTTGCATATAGTCGGGATTCCATTTGATTTTTGACCCTAATTCGAGGAGTTTGTCTTTATGCTTACAGACGCTGATATACCATTGTTTTGAAGGAATTATTTCAACTTCTGTGCCACATCTTTCGTGCACGGACACAGTGTGTTTTATCTTTTCACTTCGAAGCAGAAGATTTTGTTCTTTTAAAATTTTTACAATCTCTTTTCGTGCGTCAAGAGTTTTCATTCCTCCAATAAAGGGGACGTCTTGTGCAATCTGTCCGTTTGTTAAAATAACTTTTTTATATGGGAGATTGTATTTTTCAAACCATTCCAAATCGGTTGCGTCGCCGAATGTGGCACACATCACCGCACCTGTTCCTTTGTCAATTTCAACTTTGCTGTCGGTGAGAACTGGCACTTCAAAATTGTAGAGCGGAACGGTGATATTTTTTCCCACGAGTTTTGCATATCTCTTGTCGTTTGGATTGACAAAAACGCACACAACTCCAAACAAAAGTTCTGGCCTTGTGGTTGCAATTTCAACAATTTTCCCCTGAGACTTAAAGGGAAGATAGTTGAAAAACGAGTCAATTTCCTTTGAGTCGAGTTCGCTTTGAGCGATGGAAGTTTGACATTCTGTGCACCAAAGCACTGGCGACTCTTTAATATATGCGTCACCTTTTTTCGCAAGGTCAATGAAATGTTTTTGAGAAAGTCTTTGAGAGTCTTTACTGATTGTGGAATAAGTTAAGTCCCAATCACACGAAAAACCCATTGATTTCCAAAGAGATTTGAATTCTTGCTCATATTTTTGAGTGGTGGTTATACATTTTTCGCAAAACTCACTTCGGGGCATTTCGCTTGCTTTAACGCCATTCTCCCTTTCAACAAGCCTTTCAGACGGAAGCCCATTATCATCAAAACCAAAGGGATAATAAATATTATTCCCTGTCATTCGTTTATATCGAATGGCAATCTCTGCCTGCGTATAACTGAAAATGTGCCCAATGTGTAACTTGCCATTGACAGTTGGAGGAGGGGTGTCCACTGAAAAAAGTGGTTTTGATTTATCACGGGCAAACTTAAAAATTTCGTTTTCTTCCCAAAACTCCTGCATCTTTTTTTCTATATCTTTTCCGTCATAGTGCTTTTCGAATTCTTCCATTTTTTCTCCCTAACTTGCACAAATAATTAATTTTATATGTCTTTAATTATATAGAAAAGTGTTTTAAAAATCAACAAAATTAACCTTTTAAAGAAATAAAAATCCACCAGTAGAACTGGTGGTTTTTCATTTTAGGGTAAAACCCTCTGTTACTAGCTTAGCGAAATCGCTTACTCTTCGTCTGCCACTTGCGAAGCGAACCGCTAATTTTTAAATGGGT
>Ga0247842_10000279_pt1 | contig 111677 bp, 107 predicted proteins | sample LaCruzMarch2015__3_FD_192411 | JGI IMG/M metagenome (GOLD analysis project Ga0247842, IMG submission 192411) | Freshwater microbial communities from meromictic Lake La Cruz, Castile-La Mancha, Spain - LaCruzMarch2015_19m | ecosystem: Environmental > Aquatic > Freshwater > Lake | place: Spain... | reverse complement strand
CCCCGCAAATTGCTCAGCCCCGTTCAAAATCCGTTTGTCAACAAACGCCTTTCGGGAATTCTCCTCGCACGTGATGAACCGGATGTTTCCCGGTTCGTATCCCAGACGGGGATCGATCCGGTCCACGTGCAGGCAATGCTTCTCCCTGCCAGCGCGAACCAGGTATCCCGCCGCCATCGCCAGCGCGGAAAAAACATCGAACTCCAAGAGGAACACCTTCCCGCGCCGCTTCGCATGCGCCTTCAAATTCCGGAACAGCCTCCGCATCGGATCGTCGTAAGCATGCCCCCGGCACGTGTTGCAGTAGTTCCGATGCGTCCGCGCCTTGTTCCGGCAATGAGGAGTCAGGCACTTGCCCGCCCGCTTCTTCTTCGAGGGATTCAGGAGCTTGCGCATCAGCGACGCCTTCCCGATTTAGAACGGCGATCACGTTTGAGAGCAGCGCGGCCCATCGCCCGAAAAAGAGGCAGAAATAATTCCCGGTTCATTTTTTCCAGCCGGGCCTGTTCCTTCAACGCCTCAAGCAGTTGGCAATATCCGCCGATGACGCCCACGCGGATCATGACGGCTCCTCCATCAGCGAACGCCGGAGCGCGGAAAATTCCCGCTCGATTTCATCGACCGGCACCCGCTCTTCAAAACTCAATTGATGCGCCGCCACCGTCGCCCGGCGTTTCAGCACCATGGCCTTGTGCATCTCCGCCCGCGCCATGACAATGATCCGGCGGCAATGGGCCAGCGGCAGCCCCGTCAGTGAGCGCAGCGCCCGCGCCTGGGCAGGAATGGAAATCGGCTCTCTCATGCCATTGCCTCCGCCACAGCCCGGCAATCCCGAGAATCGCGCCGGCGCGTATCAGCGACCGTCCGCAACTCGCTCGTGAAATGCGCACGGCACAACGGCCCCAGAAACGCATGGTTGAACTCCGCCCGGGAGTCCTTCGCATCCAGCACACACAAAATGCAGCGCGCTTCCTTGAGATCTGGAGGGAGGTCGATATTCATCCCCGGAACCCTCCGCGATGAACAGGACGGCTCCGCCGCTCAAACCACTCCGAAACCTTCCGCCGCTCCCGCTCCGCCCGAGACTCCCGGAAGAAAGCAATCCACACCGCCAGCGCAAGACTGGCAAACGCCCCCGCGAAAAGGATCACAGGAAACCACGAAGGCTCCCACAAAAACGCCAGCCCCGGCCCAGCCGAAGCCAAAACAACCGGGCAATACTCCCCGGATTTGCTACGCTGTTTTGCTACGCTCCCCCGCCGAAATTCGCGCAACCCGCTGAACACCAGCGGGAAGAACTGCACCCCCCCGGACTCGAACCGGGAACCAATTGATTAAGAGTCAACTGCTCTACCATTGAGCTAGGGATGCTTTTTCCAAGGTCAACGCAGAAGATTCACATTGCAGATCTCTACATTCACAGAGGTGGTGGATACTATTTCAGGACAACGGTCGGTGGCAAACAAATTTGGGACAACAAATTTGGGGAGTGCCTTCGAACAAACGTGAAGTCGGTGGCGGATGATAGATTCATCCCTTGCAAGAATCGGATCAACGCCCCATCCATCCCCCGTCCACCAAGAGAATGGACCCGTGCATGTAGGAGGAGGCTTCCGAAGCCAAAAAGACGACCGGGCCTTTGAAATCGGCCGGTTCCCCCCAGCGCCCCGCAGGAATTCTCGCGAGAATGGAGGCGCTCCGTTTCCTGTCGGCGCGCAGAGCTTCGGTGTTATCGGTGGCGATGTAGCCCGGCGCAATGGCGTTGACGTTAACCCCTTTGCCCGCCCATTCATTGGCCAGCGCTTTGGTGAGCTGTCCGATGCCTCCTTTGCTCGCAGCGTATCCGGGGACGGTGACGCCTCCTTGGAAGGCGAGCAAGGACGCGGTGAAGATGATCTTCCCGCCGCCCCTTTCGACCATCTCTTTGCCAATTTCGCGGCTTAGGATGAACTGGGCGTTGAGGTTGATCTCGATGATCTTGTCCCAATATTCGTCGGGGTGTTCGGTGGCGGGTTTGCGCAGAATCAAGCCGGCGTTATTGACCAGGATGTCGATGCGCGGGAAATCCGCCTTTACCCCGGCGATGAAGGTGTAGAGCGCCTTTCGATCCGAGAAATCTGCGGAGTAGCCTTTGAAATTTCGGCCGAGGGCTCGCACTTCTTTCTCGACCCCGCTCCCTTGCGGCTCCAGCGAAGCACTCACGCCGACGATGTCGGCCCCCGCTTCCGCCAGCGCGACGGCCATGCCTTTGCCGATGCCACGCTTGCAGCCGGTGACAAGGGCGATCTTTCCGTCCAGTTGGAATTGATTCAGTATGCTCATGGTGTTTTTGAATTTGTGCAGTCGATCAGGATTTTCATGGCGTCCGTGCGGACGTCCAGTTCCTCGAAGGCTTGCTGCAAGGGCTCGAGCGGTATCACCCTGCTGATCAGTTTGTCCAGAGGCAAGGTCTTGGAAGCCAGTATGGCGATCGCCTTCTCGTAATCTATCGGCTCATACACTCGCCCTCCCCCAGCTCTTTCCAAAAAACTGAATCCAGCTTTGGCATTCTAACCTTCCGTTGTCGCCGGGGCTTCGCTCACCACCAGCTTGGGGGTTTTGGTATTGACCAAAGGGTGAAGCTCGAAGCCCGGCTTTTGCTTGCCCTTGGCATTCCGGTAAAGAGGACCGCAGGCCGTGAGGCTTACTTCGACGGCTTGAATATTTTTTTGGCGGGCTTGGCCGCCTTTTTGGCTGCTTTCCCGGCCTTGCGTGCAGCCCAGCGGGCTTTCATCATGGCAGAGAGTTTCGCTCGTCCCGCAGAACTCATTTTGCTTTTCTTTTTCGCCTTGGCCGGTTTGGCAGTCTTGCGTGCAGCGACGGGCTGGGCGGCAACGGTGGACTTTTTGGCGCCCTTCCTGGCATAGCGACCGGGTTCGACCTTCGTTGTGATGTTCTTCCCGGTCGTGCTGAACCATACGGAAATGTTTGCGGCTTTTGATCCGAGCTCCTCGGCAATGTCTTTCACCCGAACCCCCTCGTCCCCGGCAGCTTCGAGGAGTGCAAGGATCCGGTCTTTGAGCCCGCCCCGTTTGCCGCCCTTGGCTTTTCCAGCCTTTTTTCCGCTGGCGGGCTTGAAGGGAGTGAGTGCCTCCGCGACTTCGACGGTGGTCGTTGCCGCACCTTTGAGCGCCTTGGCAATCTGGTCTTCGACGTCGGAGACGGCCTGGATGAGTTTTTCCTTTTTGTCCGTCAGGTTGAGAAGACGGCGCAAGGAATCGCTGGTGATGTGTTTGATATCCATATTAGAAGACAGTTAGCATCAGAATTGCCGTGTTTGGCAATAGCAAATGCATGGATCGAGCGGCTAATGAATAAACCCCGGCAATCCGGATTGAGAAGATTCTTAAACGATTACGGACCCGCTCACCCTTCCTTTTCTTCGCCCGCGCCATTTTTCCCGGCATTTGCGGAATCTTTCCCTCAAGGACCGCCAGGCTGATTTTTTCCATGAAGTGGCGGTTGCAATGCATCGTTTCCGCAATCGCGTCGTGAAGCGGGCAGGGGTCTCCCTTGCCGCACGAGTCGTGCCCGAATGGACACACCGTGGGAGGTTCGGCGGTCTGCTCGAACAGGGAGGCAATGTCCAGAAGACAGATCGCCTTGGCCGGTTTGGCAAGGGGATATCCTCCGCCGGGCCCCGGCTGTCCGGTCACCAGACCGGCCGCGGCCCCTCCCTGACGAAAAGACGCTCGGGCGTCGGCTATTCGTCCTCTTCCTCGTCCGTGTCCTTCGGCTCCGGCTCCAGGGTCTCGCCGCGCTTGGTGAATTTCCGCTGGCGCTTGCCGGCGGGCAGCGGACTCAGTGTCATGCCAACCGCGCGTCCCACCAGTTTCGGCTCCATGTCCACATGGGCCATGCCCGCCAGATCCTCGCGCACGCGCTGCACGACCTTCATCCCGAGGTCCTGGTGGGCCATCTCGCGGCCGCGGAACTGCAGGTGGACTTTGACCTTGTTGCCTTTGTCCAGAAAATCCTCGGCATGGCGCACTTTCGTGAGGTAGTCGTGCTCGTCGATGTTGACGCGGAACTTGACTTCTTTCACCTTGGTCACCGCCTGCTTGTTATCCTTCACCTGCTTGGAAAGATCGTAGCGGAACTTCCCGAAATCCACGATCCGGCAGACCGGCGGCTGGGCATTCGGAGCGATCTCCACGAGATCCAGCCCCATGCTTCGGGCGCGGCGGATGGCTTCGTCCAGGCGCATGACGCCGAGTTGCTCGTTGTTGGCAGCGAGGATGACGCGCACTTCTCGGGCGCGGATCCGTTCATTGATGCGAATATCCTTTAAGTTAATAGAGCCTCCGGGGTTGGTGTGGCAGACAGCGGAAACGCGCCGGCAAAAACGACAGCGCGAACGGCACAGGGAAAGTTGGTTTCATGCGCGGCATGAATCAGCTTTTGCGGGAAAATATCTGCATGTTCAATGTGCCAGTCAAATCTGTCGGGGAGAGGATGAAAGGATTTTCCTGCGGCAGGCAAGAGGAAATTGCACGCCCGGAAGAAAAGTTGGAGCCTCTTTTCCGCGGCGGGGCTCAAAAAGCGGTTGCATTTTCCCGAAACCCGGGCGATTCTCCCCCTCCAATAATTTTTATGAGTCTGCATCCCAGTTTAAAAGGAAAAGGCGCGATCCAAGCAAAGCGCAGTGTATTGAAGCGGTTCGAGCGCGTGGACCTTCTGAAAAAGCGGGGCCAGTTTCAAGACGGTCAGCGCGTCATCGGACTTCCGAAGACGAAGCCCGAGGCTTAAGCCTCGCGCCCCATGCGGCTGAATCGTTTTCTGGCCGCTGCGGGCCTCGGATCCCGTCGCGCCTGTGATGTCCTGATCGCATCGGGCTCGGTGGTCCTCAACGGCAGCCGGGTGGACAAGCTGGCCACGCAGGTCGGACCCGACGACGATATCCGCGTGCATGGGCGTCCCGTCCGCGCGGCCCGTCAGGCGTATCTCCTCATGAACAAGCCGCGCGGGTATCTTGTCACCCGCTCGGATGAACGCGGCCGGCGCACGATCTACGACATCCTCTCCCCGGAATTTGCGACTCTCTTCCACGTCGGCCGCCTCGACAAGGACAGCGAGGGTCTTCTGCTCCTCACCAACGACGGCGACCTCTCCCAGCACCTCACCCACCCCTCGCACGAAATCGAAAAAGAATACGAGGTCACTCTCGACAAGGCGTTCGATCCCGCCCACACGACCAAACTCCTGAAGGGGATTTTTATTGAAGGCGGACGCGGACGCTTTGAAAGCATCCGCATCCTGGCTCCCGACCGCGTGAAAGTCGTGCTCCGCCAAGGCATCAAACGCCAGATCCGGCTCATGTTTTATGCGCTCGGCTACGAGGTCGAACGTCTCAAACGCACAAGGATCGGCAGCATCACCGACGCCCGCATCCCTTTGGGTTCCTATCGCCACCTCACTCCGGGCGAAGTCGCTTTCCTCAAAGGTGGCGGCCGGAAGCCTCTGCCGGCCCGCCCGTCCGTCCGGAAAACTCCCGCGCCCCGGAAACGGACGTAGGCGGGTTCGCTCAATGCGAGCGGATCACGGGAAGGATGCTTTTCGTGTTTTTTGTGAGGGGTCCGATGTTCCAGAGGAGAAATCCGTCACGTCCGCGCGGGGCGATGGATTTTCCGAGTTCGAGCTGGCGGGCGATTTCCGAGGCGGGCCATCCGTGCGAGGAAAGCCGGTCCACGGCGATGCCGGGCCAGATCGGGACGCCGCGCGGGTTGGCCGACGGACTGCGCCACCACCGGAGGAGAGAGGAGAAGCTTTGTGGACCGCCCTCGGCCCAGTAGAGCTGTGGCGCAAGGTAGTCGATCCATCCTTCGCGCATCCATTTGAGGGGGTCGGAGTAGAGCTCGTGGTATTGATCCACGCCGGCTTTGACGTCGGGCGGCGAGCCTTTCGTGTAGATGCCGAACGGGCTGACGCCAAAGAGCACTCCGGGCTTTGCCGAACGGACGGTCGCGCTGATGGCGCGGATCAACTGGTGCACGTTGTTGCGCCGCCAGTCGGCCTTGTCGAGCGTGCCTCCGGAAGAGCGGTAGGCCGCATAGGTTTTTTCATCCGGGAAGGAAGAAACGGAGCCGCTGCCCGTCGGATAGGGGTAAAAATAGTCGTCGAGATGGATGCCGGCGAGGTCGTACCTGGACAGGAGGTCGCTCACGACAGCAACGATATGGCGCTGGACCTGCGGCGCGCCAGGGTCCATCCAGAGGACCGAGCCGACCTTGTAGGCAAATTGAGGAAATTTTTTGCTGATGTGATTGGGCGCGCGCGTCTGTCCGGCATTGGCAGCCGCTCGATAGGGGTTGATCCAGGCATGGACGGCGATGCCGCGCCTCTTCGCCTCGGCGATGAAGAACGCGAGCGGATCGTAACCCGGCGACCGCCCTTGGGTGCCGGTCAGATAACGGCTCCAAGGCTCGAGATGCGAGGCGTAGAGCGCATCGCTTTCCGGGCGGACTTGGAGGAGGACGGCGTTGAGGCCGGCGGATTTGGCGGTGTCGAGAATCCGGCGCGCCTGGGCCCTCTGGGTTTCGGCGGAAAGCCCGGAACCGGAAGGGAAATTGATGTTGTAAACCGACGAGATCCAGGCCCCGCGGAATTCCGCGTGGCCGGGGGTCGCCAAGGCGAGCGCAAAAAGAACGGGCAGGAGTTTTTTTGCCGCGCAGAAATGATTCGCACCACGGGCATCCCTTCCTTGTCTTGCCGGGGGTTTGCGCATGGGCAGGATCCCCATGCCACAACAGGTGGAGGTCATTTTATTCACAAGCCAGACTGGCAAACTCGCACGAAGAGCCACCGGAGGCAAGGTCGGAGGATCGGATGACAACAGCGCAACAGCGCCGCGCGCTTGGGGAGTCCGGAAAAACTCCTGCCGGGCGCATCCTGGATCCGCTATTTTGCAGGGTTGGACCGTCGGGCTTCCGTCTTGAGAAACTGGGATTTGAGGTTGAAGAAGGTCGCGGCATCCACAATCCTGACCTTCGCTGCGGGATATTTTGTTTTCAGTTCGTCGAAGACCTCCGCGATTTGCGTGGGAGTCCAAAGGATGCAGCGGCAGGAATAGAACAGAGCCGGACTGTCCGCAACGGAGGCGTTTGCGAAGATGGCCCCCATCTCCGCGCGGAACCGTTCGTTTGCGGTATTGGGGTAATCGTGCAATAGCGTGGTCGGGGTGCCGGCGATCTGGAATTCCTGGTTTCCCCCGAAGCCTTTCGGGGTCAGTTCGGCGGCCATTTTCAGCCACGGCATCTCCACCGTCTCGGTGATGTAAAAAGCCGTATATTGGATGCCAAAACGTTTGTGAATCTTTCCCGCGAATTGACGGTAGGGCATGATGCCGTCGGCCTGAATTCGCCCGATGCGGCGATCCGCCATGAGCATGGGGGGGGATAGATACCCGGCCCCATCGCCCTCGATTCCGAAGAAGTCCTGATCGGTGCGGTTTTCATAGAGGTAGCGCATGGCATGGGGAATCCGTTCGTGGAGGATCGGGTTGACAGCCCAGTTCAAAGGGTAACGCCCCCGGGCCGGATCGTCATAAATGGAAAGAACCATTTGGTTCACCCAGGCGGACCCGTCATAGTCGCACATGAAAATGCATATGTAAGAGACCCCTTTCTCCAGTTTCTGGGGCGGAGGAAACGTGACGGCGCATTCTTGGACCGAGAGTTTTGGCAGGTGCTGATAGAAAGAGGCGTTGGAAATTCCGAATGCCGCATCGCCATCGTTCAGCATATTGTAGGAGGTCAGCAATTTGATGAACATCCATTCGCCTGGAACGGGCGGGTGCTTGCCTCCGGTCACGTCGGAGTATTTGATCCACCAGGGAATAAATCCTCCGCACACGCCGAACTGGCCCTGGCGCTGGTGGTAGCTCGTTTCGAGAATGTCATTCCACGTTTTCCAATCGGTTCCGGGCGCTTGGCCGGGATCGTCCTGCGGCGCCTCGTCGGACCAGGGGGTCAGATCCAAAATGAACGCCCTTTTGCTGACCCAGTAGTCGGCATTATATAGTCCGCTTTGCTGGAACTCGTTGCGGTCGCCATATTTCTTGTACAAGTCTCCGCCATAAAATTGGTGCAGAGGCCCCCAGAGCGAGGCATCGCAGTTATACCACATGAATTTGGGATCAAGCTTCTGAGGGGTCTGATAGGCCCGTATCGCATACTGGTAGGCATCATTCTTGGCGCTGCCCGTGCTGGGGAAGGAAATCCTGCCAAGGGAGACCTTCGTTTTTCCGGTGAAGGCCTGAGTCAGATCGAGGCCGGCCTTCAGGTCGGGGAAGGCCGCCTGCAGGCGGTTGTGGAGTTTGCCCGTGTCGAAATCGATGCTGACAGGAAGAAGACGGTCTGCTCCCGCCGCCATCATGGCGACATTTACCGTCGCAGGGACCCCGGTGGTCCAGAGACTCCAACCTTTCACTTCGCCGCGGAAACGGGCGATCAGTTCCTCCAGCGATTCGATTTTTTGAACCTGCGAGTCTTTAAAATACTTTTTGCCAAGGAAATGATGGAACCAAAACTCATCCAGCTTTCTCGCCGACCGGTTCGGATCCGGGGGCAGGAATCTCCAGCGCGCCTCCTCATCGAAAAGCGCAAGGGAAGCAAACAGAAAAAGCTGGGGCTTCTCGCGGTTGACGAGCCCCTGGAGAGACGTGACCAAATAAATGATGTTGGCCCGTTCGCGGCTGTCCTGGATGTTTTCCTTCTCAAAGTAATTCCAAAGGTCGAAGGTCACGATCGGATGCGTGATCTGAAAACGGGCGTCGGAGGGCTCCGCGGCGGACCAGCCCATTCCCAAAAGGAAGGCGCCGAGCGCTGCCGCCATTGCAAAAATGTTCCGCGTTTTGTGGGGGTTTCGGAAATGCATTTCTTTGTGAGTTTTCACGGTGTGGTGGTAGCGGAAACCGGCGCGATGTCCAATCCTGCCGAAACAGCCGTCCGTGTGCGGTGCTGTTCTCCGCGGCGACGAAGCCTCTCGACAAAGCCAATCCTGCGGGTAGAGACTTCGCGCACGATGTCTTTGTTGAAAGAGAGCGCACTGGAGCGATTGAAGACCGCGTGGGAAGCCGGGCGCCTGGCTCATGCCTACCTGCTGTCCGGCCCGACCGGATCGGGGAAGGACTGGCTGACGCTCCAGATGGCCGGACTGGTCCTGGAGACCCCGAAGCCGGCAACACACCCGGATTTTCACAGCGTGGCACCGGAGTCGAAATCCCGGCGGATCGTCATCGAGCAGATGCGGACGATGGATCAAGCCATCCAGATGAAGCCGTTGCGCGGACGCACAAAAGTGGCGGTGATTTACGATGCCGACCGCTTGCAGCCGCAGGCGGCGAACGCTTTTCTCAAGACCCTGGAAGAACCTCCGCCCGGATGCCACCTCTTTCTTTTGACCTCGCTCCCCGAGGCGTTGATGGAGACCATTCTTTCCCGCTGCATCGCCGTCCCATTGCGCGCAAAGGCCGGGGGCCGGGCAGTTGGCGGAGAGCGGCCGGTGGCGGCCGCGCTCACCGGGGTGCTTTTGACGCCGGGCGGACCGGATATCGCTGCCGCCATGCGTTTCACGCGGTTTTTTCAGAGGGCCACGTCCGCCGTTCGTGAACAGGTCACGAAGGAGCTCGAAACGGAGCTGAAGCAGCAGATGAAGCACTACCGGGAATCCGCCGATTCGAAATGGGAGGAAGGCCGCGAAAACCAGATCAAGGCGCAGGCCGAGGCGGCGGTGATCCGCGAGCGCGAAACTCTGCTCAACGAGGCGGGCGAAGTGCTCGCCGCTGCGTTGCGCCACCACCACGCGCCTTCCGGACAGGGCTCCATCGAAAAAATCGCGCGGGCAAACCCGCCGGCCATCCTCTTCAAGCGCCTCGCCGCACTTGACCGCACGCGCGACCTCCTTGCCCGCGGGGTTCAGGAAGGGCTTGCCCTGGAGAGCGGTTTTCTGGAAATGATCGTCCCCCGCCAATGAAACGTCTCGTCATCAAACTGGGAACCGGCGTCCTCTCCCGCGCGGGCGGACGCTCGCTCGACACCGCGCAGTTCCGCCGGATCGCGCGCGAGGTCGCCGACCTCCAAAAGGCCGGAACCTCCTGCCTTCTTGTCAGCAGCGCCGCCATCGCGGCAGGGGTCCGGGTGCTCGGGCTGGCCGTCCGTCCGGCCGACCTCCCCGGCAAGCAGGCCTGCGCGGCGGCCGGGCAACCGGAGCTCATGCGGCTCTACGCGGCGTCGTTCCATCCGCACGGACTGCACGTTGCCCAGCTCCTCCTCACCCATGGGGACATTGACAGCCGGACGCGCCGGACAAACGCGCGCAACACACTCGACCGGCTCCTCTCCGCCGGCACGGTCATTCCGGTCATCAACGAAAACGATTCGGTCGCGGTCGAGGAATTGCGATTCGGCGACAACGACCGGCTCTCCGCGGAAGTCGCCCAGCTCGTGCGCGCCGACCATCTGGTCGTCCTCACCAGCGTGGACGGGCTTCAGGATGCCGCCGGCAGGCGGGTTCCCGAGGTGAAAAATATCGCCGCGGTCACGGGACTCGTCCGTCCGGACAAAGGCGAGGAGTCGGTCGGCGGAATGAAGACCAAGCTCGAAGCCGTGAAGCTCGCTGTGGGTTCCGGCATCCCCTGCACGATCCTGAACGGCAGGAAACCCGGCCAGATCGCCGCCGCGCTCGCGGGCCAGGACGTCGGCACACGGTTTCCCGTCCCTCGAAAAATGCGGTCATCCCGTTCTCCAGCGGCAACCATCCCAGCTTTTCTTCGCCCGTGACCGACTCCCACCCGAAGAACCCGCCCTCAGAGTCAACGGGCGCAAGGGCCGACCTGCGACCGGAACACATTCGCGATGCCGTGATCCGTCTTGCGGGCAATTCCCAGGACGGGATCCAGAGTGCGGGTGCGCTGCTGGCCCGTCTCGCCGGGCGGAGCGCGCAGGAGGTGATGACATACATGACCATCCCGTCCACGATCTCGGGCGGACCGTCCCTTTTCCAAGTGCGCGTCGGCACGGGCGAAGTGTTCTCGCCGGGCGACGAGGCGGATTTTCTCGTCGCGTTCTACCAGCACAGCTACGAGGACAACATCGGGTTCTTGCGGGAGGGCGGCGTGCTGCTTTACGACTCCGACAATGTCCAGCCCGACCTGGACGACAAACGATTTGTCCTCGTCGGCATCCCCATCACCGGACTGACCGTCGAAGCGCTCGGCGGCACCGCGAAGGACAAGGGGAAGAATGTTTTCGTCCTCGGAGTGCTCGCAAAAATTTTCAATCTCGCTGTCGAAAAACTGGAGCGGCTCCTCCGGGAGAAATTCGGCGGAAAAAACGAAAGCGTTCTCAACACCGCGCTCATGGCGTTCCAGGCCGGCTACGCCTGCCCGGTCGGCAATGTTCTCTTCACGCGATACCAGTTCGACCCGTCCCAGGACACGGGCGGTCGCGCGCAGGTGACGATGGACGGCAACCAGGCGCTCGCCTATGGGCTCATCGCGGGCGGGGTGCGCTACGGCGCGGCTTATCCCATCACGCCGTGGACGACGGTCATGGAAATCCTCCGCTCCGAGCTGCCGAAATACGGCGGGCTTTTTGTGCAGTGTGAGGATGAGATCGGCGCGGTGTCCATGGCGATCGGATTTTCCTATTCGGGCCATCTCGCGGTCACCGGGAGTTCCGGCCCCGGCATCTCGCTCAAGACCGAGGCGATCGGCTGGGCCACCATGGCGGAGATGCCGCTCATCATCGTCAACGTCCAGCGCGGCGGCCCGAGCACCGGGCTGCCCACGAATGTCGAGCAGAGCGATCTCTACCAGGCCATTTTCGGGGGCCACGGCGACAGCCCCCGCGTGGTGCTCGCGCCCTCGACCGTCGAGGACTGTTTCTACGTCGCGATCGAGGCGGCGCGCATCGCACGAAAATACAGCACGCCGGTTTTCATCCTCAGCGACGCCTCGCTGGCCACGCGGATCCAGGCGTTTGACGAGCCGGATTTGAAAAGCGTGATGGTGGAATGCCAGCCCGACATCACGCCGCGCGCGGCCGGGTTCAGGCCTTACCCGCTCGATGCCATCACCCGGCACGCACCTCCCGGCACCCGGATGCTTGGCGGAGTTTATCCCACCGTCACCGGGCTCGAGCACGACGAAATGGGCCACCCGACAGGCCTCCCGCGCCTGCACACGGCCATGACGGCGAAACGCCGGAACAAGCTCCAGAAGCTTGCCGAGGAGATCCCAGCGCCGGAGGTTTTCGGCGGCCCGGATGGCGACGCGCTCATTGTCGGCTGGGGGTCCACCTACGGCCCCATCCACGAGGCGGTGAAGATCGCGCGCGAAGGCGGGGAAAGCCTCTCCGCGCTGCATCTGCGGCATTTGAACCCTCTGCCCAACGGCTTGGAGAAAATCTTCGCCAAATTCCAGCGCATCATCGTGGCCGAGATGAACGATGAGGGGATCTATGGCTTCGGCCAGCTCGCCACCATCCTGCGCGCCCGCTACTGCGACCAGAAGATCAGGAGTTTGAACAAGACCAACGGCCTGACTTTCCACGTGAAAGAAATCCTTGAAGGAGTTTTGCAATGACCGACGGCCCGGCCCCCGAAAAGCTGACAAAGAAAGATCTCACCGCGGACCATCCGACGTGGTGTCCGGGCTGCGGAGATTTTGCGGTGCTGGCCGCATTTTATAAGATCCTGGAGCGCCGGCAGCTCCCGCACGAAAGCATCGTCACCCTCGCCGGCATCGGCTGCTCCTCGCGATTCCCGTATTTTGTCAACACCCACGGCGGACATTTCATCCACGGGCGCGCGGTGCCGCTGGCCTCGGGGGTGAGCCTTGCCCGGCCCGACCTTCACGTGTTCCTCTTCGGCGGGGACGGAGACGCGTTTTCCATCGGCGGAAACCATCTCGAACACGGCGCCCGGAAGAATATCAACCTGACCTACATCATCATGGACAACTCCGTCTATGGCCTGACGAAAAAGCAAACTTCGCCCACCTCGCCGGTCGGATTCAAATCGAAGACGGATCCGAATGGCGCGGTGGACCAGCCGGTCAACCCGATCAAGAAACTCATCGCCGCGGGCGCGACGTTTGTGGCCCGCACCCACGCAACCCAGCTCAACCACATGAGTGCGATGATGGAGCGGGCGATGGATCACCAGGGGTTCTCGGTTGTCCAGATCCTTTCCGAGTGCGTCGAGTTTTTCCCCGGCGCGTTCGACGCGGGCAACCCGCGCAAGGGCGGCGCGTTCCAGCTGATCGAGGAAAAGAAGGGGGACGGCACGCCGGCAGATGACCTGCGCCACGACCTCTCCGACGAGGTCGCGGCCTACCAGCTCGCCAACCTCCCGTTCCCCGGACGCTTCGGCGTCTTCTACGAAAGCGGCCGCCCGACAAAAAATGCGCTCGAGCAAAAATGGATCGGCTCCACCCGCGCCAAACTTGGAGAGCCCGGCGCCCTCGAAGTCCTGCAAAAGACTTTCGACCGCATGAAGTGACCCGGCTTCGCGCCAACACCGGGCAGCATTTTCGGGGCGATCATTTTTGAATCTTGGCGTGACAATCCGCCCCGCAGGTTGATAGTTGCCGCATGGATGAGCTGCGGATGCTCGGCGTTGCCCTTGGCCTGGCCAGCTTGGCCGGGATTAATCTTTATCTGACGGTTTTTGTGACCGGGATGGCGCTCCGGATGGATTGGGTGGCGCTTCCGCCGTCGCTGGCCGGCCTCGAAGTGCTCGGCGATCCGATCATCATCGGGGTGGCCGGATTCCTTTATTTCATCGAGTTTTTTGCCGACAAGATCCCGTGGATTGATACCGCGTGGGACTCGGTGCACACCTTCATCCGCCCGGTGGGTGCCGCCGCGATCGCAGTGGCCGCGCTGGGAGATGCGCATCCGGCCTTCGAGATTGTCGCGGCCCTGCTCGCCGGCGGCATGGCGCTGACTTCGCATGTGGCCAAAGCCGGCACCCGCCTGGTCGCCAACAGCTCCCCCGAGCCGGTTTCCAATATCGCCCTGAGCCTGGCGGAGGACGGCGTCGTTGTCGCGGGCCTCGCACTCGTCGCATGGAAGCCGGTGGCTGCGCTCGTGGTCTCGGTGGTTTTCACCGTGGTCGTGCTGCTGGTGCTACCGCGCCTGCTCCGCGGAATCCGAGCGAAGCTCTGGCTGGCTTGGAAAAAACTCAATGCTCCGCCCGAAGAGGCGAAGCCGTCCGGGCCCGGCCAAACCCTTCCGGGGGCCTGCGAGCTTCAGCTCCGCCGCGCCCACGCCAGCAAGTCCCCGGTTGCCTGGAGTGCCTCCTGCCTGAGCGGAGGAGGAGCCCGGCTGACAACAAATGTGCGCGGATGGCTCGTCGCGCTGCAGGACGAACCGCGAAGCCTGTTTTTTATCGGCAGGAGCCTCGGCGGCGGAATCGTCTTGGAAATGGATGTGGCCGGGGCCGGCATCGAGCACCAGGCCGGGTTCCTCTGCGAAAAAATCGCGATCACCCACCGCGATGGATCGCCCCGCCACGCGTTCCTCTTCGAGTGCGCGCAGACAAAGATCGCACGACGGATCGCCGAACTGATCCGGGATCCCGGCGCACCCCGAGATCGTTAACCGGGAACACGTCCGGACGACCCAGATTGAAAATCAGGAACATCTCAACCGTCCACTGCCCTATGATTATCAGATTTTGATCCGCTTGAGCGAGGCGTTCACCTTTTTGAGATCGAAGGCAGAGGGATCGAAATCGGGGCCAACCCATTCCCGGTAGTGCTCGTATTCCTCATGCTTGGGATTCTTGAGGGCTTCTTGCAGCTCGGCATATCCCCAGACTCCGCCAACATCCTCCGGCGGGCAGGCGTTCTCCCCGCCCAGGCATTCCGCACCACTAAATCCCGGCTCATCCGTAATCACCTGCTCCACCTTGAGGAGGTGCATCCATCCCTCGCCAAAGTCGTATTCGTATTTCAACTTGGATCCCTTCTTGGGAGCAAGATCGCGGAGGGTGAACTTCCTTTCGTTCAGCATTTCCATGCCATAATCATCCTCATCTGAATTGGATTCGCCGTAGAAGGTCTTGCCAGCGATAAACTGGTGCAGGTGGCAGTGTTCCCATCCCATCGTGCACTGGATGATTTCGTGGAGCACATCAAGGGCGATCACGCTCTTCACCTTCACCTGCCGGGAGACGGGCGGGATTGATCCTTCAAGCGTGATTTTCAGGATATACACGGGTGGTTGAACAATGGCGACCATGCGGAAAAATTATCCGCCACCGGGAGGCTCGTCAATGTCGAGGTAGGTTTCGCCGCACTATGCCGGGCGTGTTGAATCTCGGCGGTTGACAGAAGTGGGAAATCCCACCATCCTTCACCTATGCCAACAGCCAAAATCAAACCGCCAAGGACGCGGAAGGAAGTCTCGGTTTTGCAGGATTACGACGTGTCCGCCGACGCGAAGAACCGGATCAGCCTGCGCGGGGCCAAGGTGAAATACTTCCATGTGATGGTTCTCTCCGATGGGGGCTACCTGCTGCAACCGCAGGCCCTTGTCCCGCTGGATGCGATCCCGGCGCGAACGCTCAAGATGCTGGACCGCTCCGTGGCGCAACTCAAGCGGGGCAGGGCCTCCGCGCCGATTGATCTGACCCTTTTCCTCAAGGACTGATGGCATTCAAGATCCGCATGGGACAGCCCGAGATGGAATCCCTTTGGAATGACCTTTCCACGCGGAAGCAGTTGGGTTTGCTCGACAAGGAGGAAGAGAAATCCTTCAAAAAGCTGGTCAAGGCCCTTGGGTTCTTGACTGCCAATCCGAGGCACAACAGCCTCTCCTCGCATGAAATCAGCGATCTGAGCCGGAAGTATGACATGAAGATTTTTCAGTCCTATCTGGAGAACAACACTCCGGGTGGAGGACGGCTTTTCTGGGCATACGGTCCCGATCAAGGGGACATCACGATCCTGGCAATCGAGCCGCATCCCGAAGACAAAAAGCAAGGTGCCTACGAGAGGATCAAGCTCTCTGGAATGCCTGGAAGCGGGCGAAAAAGGTAGCCTTTCTACGCAGATGTCCGAAATCTCACGCCGCCGAACGTTCGCCATCATCTCGCATCCGGATGCCGGCAAGACGACGCTTACAGAAAAGTTTCTGCTTTACGGCGGGGCGGTCCAGCTTGCCGGGAGCGTGACGTCGCGGAAAAACCAGCGCGCGACGACCAGCGACTGGATGGAGCTGGAAAAGCAGCGCGGGATCTCGGTCTCCTCCACCGTCCTGCAATTCGACTACAACGGCTGCGTCGTCAACCTCCTGGACACGCCCGGGCACAAGGATTTCTCCGAGGACACGTATCGCGTGCTGACCGCCGTGGATGCGGCGGTGATGGTGATCGATGCCGGCAAGGGGATCGAAGCGCAGACGAGAAAGCTTTTCGAGGTCTGCCGGCGGCGCGGGGTTCCGATCTTCACGTTCATGAACAAGCTCGACCGGCCGGCACGCCCGCCGCTCGACCTGCTCGACGAGCTGGAATCCGTCCTCGGCATCCATGCGGTCCCGATGAACTGGCCGCTCGGCGACGGGGCGGAGTTCAAAGGCGTCTATGACCGTGCGAAGCGCGCGATGCACCTCTTCGAGCGCACTCCCGGCGGCGCGTATCGCGCGGCGGTTGAGGTCCGGGACATCCACGACACGGCGGTCCGGGAGGCCGTGGCGCCGGATGTCTATGCGCGCGCCTGCGACGAGCTGGCCCTGCTCGATGGCGCGGGTGCGGATTTCGATCTGCAGGCCGTGCGGGCCGGGCGGGCGACGCCGGTCTTCTTCGGCAGCGCGATGAACAATTTCGGGGTGCAGCTCCTTCTGGATTCGTTTCTCGAACTGGCTCCGCCGCCGGCATCGCGGATGAGCGGAGACCGCGAGATCGCGCCCGACTCGTCCGCGTTTTCCGGGTTTGTCTTCAAGATCCAGGCCAACATGAATCCGAAGCACCGCGACCGGGTCTCGTTCATCCGCATCGTTTCCGGATGCTTCCGCCGCGACATGAATGCCCACCATGTGCGCCTCGGCAAACAGGTCCGCCTCGGGAACTCGCAGCGGCTCTTCGCGCAGGACCGCGAGACGGTGGACGAGGCGTGGGCGGGCGATGTCGTCGGCATCGTCGGAAATTACGATTTTCTGATCGGCGACACCGTGAGCGAGGACCCGACGGTTGCCTACCAGGAGATCCCCCGGTTCGCGCCCGAGTGCTTCGCCTACCTGCGCAATTCCAGCACCGCAAAATTCAAAAGGTTTCGGGAAGGCCTCGACCAACTGCTCAAGGAAGGGGTCGCCCAGGCGTTTGAGCTGCCGGATTCCCTTCAGCGTGTCCCCCTGCTCGGCGCGGTCGGGCCGCTCCAGTTCGAGGTCATGCAATACCGCCTCGAGAGCGAATACAGCGCGGACTGCCGGGTCGAATCCACCCCGTGGCAGATCATCCGCTGGGTGCTCGACAAAGAAACCCGCGTTCCGCTCACCGAACGGCCGGACATCATGCTCCCCAGCGGCTGCGTGCCCGCCCGCGATGCGTTCGGACAGTGGGTCGTTCTTCTCCCAAGCGCCTGGACCGCCAGCTACCTCGAGGAAAAAAATCCCGGAGCGGCTTTCTCCGCCAGCCCGCCCGCAACGACACCACGGCCTGACTTTTTTTGATCAAAAAGGCCCGGCGCTTCACCAGCCGCGATCCTCGATCGCATCGAGGTAGCGGCTGATCGGGTCTGTCCGCTTTTCCGGACCCGCCGGGTTGCTGACCTCCAGAAAGTTCTCGCTGAGGGAATCGAGCCGGGTGGCCTCGAACCAGTTCATGTAATCATCCACCTGCCCGGACCGCTGCATGAGAAGGTCAAAGATTTTTCCGTTCTCTTCGATCTGCCGCCCCACTTTTTTCCGTGGTTTCCGGGCGAGCTGGGTGGTGATGTTCCGGTATTCCGCGATCACCGGCTTCAGGAGCGGGTGGGCGCGAAATTCGAGCGCATAAAGATCGGAGGATTTCTGCCGCATCAGGAATGGGCCGGCTTCGGATTTTGCAATGGGGGCAAGGGCGGCCGCGCCGGTGACGGTTCCCAGCTCCGGTTTCTTGGGGTCGAGCGGAACCGAGATGTCCAGCAACGCTTTGAGCGCCCGGCTGGTCTCTCCCACGCTGAGCGGTTCGGCTCCTTTGCCGGCGGATTCCCTGGCGATGGCGAGCGTCCAGAGTTTTCCGAGGCGGGAAGGGTCGTTTTCCAGCGAGGGAAACGCGGCCAGAAGGGATTTCATTTCGTTGTCCTCCTGCACCAGTGAAGACAGGAAAACCCCGAGTCCGGGCCCGCCCTCCGGCAGTCCCTGAAGCGCCTTCAAGAAAGCCAGTGCCTGTGTCCGGTAGAGGGTCAGCGACGTGGCTTCCATCATCTCCGGCTTGGCTCGGAGGAAATCTTCAAGCTTCGGGGGCTTCTCGCTGCTGAGCAACGCGGCATAGACCCCGTCCGGGGTGTCGTTCTGCCTCATGCGCTCCTCTTCGGTCAGCGCCTCCAGAAGCCATGCCGGAGGCGAGCGGAACGGCTTGCCGGCCTTGAGCGGGTGGCTCCTATAGATCCATTCGAGGCCGAGCGCGCGGTAAATCTCCCAGTCCAGTGCCTGCCCGCGCAAAACCGAGGAATCGTAAATGCTGGTCTGCACCTTGAGGGTGCCGCCATCCCCCTCAAAAATTGTTGTGGCCGCATTGGGGTTTCCGCGGGGTTTGGCCCTCCCGATCAGATCCAGAATGATGATCGCATGCGCTCCATTTTCATCCGCTCCCAGTTTGGCGTTCCAGATCGTCCGAGCGTCTTCCGCGTGCTTGACGATGAGCGAGCGCCGGATCGCGTCCTTCGAGTAAATGACAAACCGTCCGGACGAGCTGGTGGTCCGGCCGGAAAGCGCGGAATCGTCCGCCGCGGGAGCGAGGGCGGCGGAGATCAGCAGACCGGCGACAATCAGGGAGAAGGGGTCCCGGCCCATTGCAGCGTGACATCCTCCGGTTTGACCGTCACCGACTTCGCCCGGCGGATCAAGCCGAGGGGCTGGGCGAGACCGGCGACCGTCGGCTGAAAGAAACGCATGAAGACCGGCAGAAGAACCGGGGGGACCGGCAGCCGTCCGATGGCGCCTCCCACAACCTTGGTCCCCATGCCCTGCGGCAAAGGCTCGGGAACGGCATCCAGCAAAAAGTAAAAACTGCGGCTGAGGAATTGTTGCTCGACCCCCAAGGTCAGCCGCCCGGTATCCAGGCGGACAAACGCCCTTTGAAATGTTGCCCGCAGGCCGTTGTTCCCGCCGGTCGGCGACTCCATCTGGATCGTTGTCGCGAGAAACTCGTTCGCCGCGTTCTGGTTGATGGTCCAACTGACAGGCCGCATGGAGGAGTTCAGAGCGTGGAGGGTGTCGAGCGTCTCGTCCGCGGCGCCGGCATTCGCGCTGGAGCGCGGAGGGATCCGGTCCGGCTCCCGTGCCATCTGGATCATTCCGGCAAGGATTGCCCCCAGAAAGGCCGTCAGAATCAATTCGCGCAACAGCACCCTTGTGGACCCGCTCTCCGCGGGTTTCGGCACGGGTTTGATCGGAGTTCTCCGGGGAGGCATGGGAAGCGGGGGAGCATTGGAGATTGCGGGGGCAGGAGCCCCGGCGGAGGGGGCTTCTGCCGGGAGCCTCGTCCCGCAGTTCTCACAGAAAACCCGCGTGAAATCGTTGTCTGCACCGCAATGTGGACAGTTCCGGGCACTCATTCGGTTTTCTTGCCCGGCTTCGCTTCCTTTTTTGCTTCCGGTTTTGGCTTGCCGGCTTTGTCAGATTTTTCCGCAGCGGCGGCCGGCTTGGAATCCTCCCCGGATTCCTTCTTCGCGGACTGTTTGTAGCCCTCGCTGCGATAATCCGTGATGTAAAACCCGCTGCCTTTGAAAATCAGCCCGGCCCCGGTGCCCAACAACCGGCGCACCTTGCCCTTCCCCCATTTCTTCATCCGGCATTGCGCCTGGGGGCAGGTCTTGAATGCCGGATCCTTCATCGACTGGAAAACATCGAACGTCTTCCGGCACTTTTCGCATTCGTATTCGTAAGTGGGCATATTCGGTGCGGAATCACATATCAGATCCCGCCCGCCTCCGCAAGGGAAGCAGTTCAGAAACCGCCCGACGCCGTGCGGAATATTAAAAAACTTCAAGACGAGGATTTTTTGGCAGGGCCGCCGCCAGAGAAAAATACTTGGCACAGCGCCTGCTTATCAGTCAGCCAACATGCCGCGGTTGGCATGTGCAAATCGGGAATTCCTGCCGGCGGCGGCGGGGGTCCCTCAAAAACAAAAAACAAAGGAGAAATAATTCAATGAAACTCGCTGCAAAAATTGTCGCGCTGGTGAGCCTTGCGACTGTCCTCCCGGGCAGTCCGCTTCTTGCCGGGGAGTCCAAGACATTCAAGGACAAGGTCATCGTCGAAGAGCCCGCCAAGTGGTATAATGCGGCTCTCAGCACCGGCTGGGACAGCCTCTACATGTTCCGTGGCGTCAACGTGATCTCGCACGGGATGTACGGAAACAACAGCAACTACGGCTCCGGGATCTACTGGACCGACCTCAACGGCACTTGGAACATCACGCCCCACGACACGCTGAATGTCGGTGGCTGGATGGCCTTCGGCACGCAGGACACGACCTACAAGGAACTCGACCTCTATGCGACCTATACCCACACGATCGGCGACCTTGCCCTCAGTGCCGGGTATACCTTCTACTACGTGTTCCCGACCGGGTCGAACTTTTATGCGAACGAACTCAACGTCAAGGCGGCTTACGCCTTGAAGTTCGGCTCCGTAACGGTGACCCCCTCGATCGCCTACTTCTTCAACCTCGGCCCCAACGTGGAATCCTCCATCAACGGCCTTGTGAAGACGGCTTCGAGCTACCTGCTCCTGCGTGTGGACGGCAGCATCCCGGTTTACAAGGACATCGTTGCCCTTGCTCCGTGGGTCGCTTACGGCTCGAACTTCCAATACAACTCGAAGCTGAACTCCGATGGCTCGGTGGACTATTTCAACGGGGCCAACAACGTCGAGGTCGGAGTCAGCCTGCCGGTCAAGATCAACGATACGATCAGCGTTTCCGGGTATGTGGCTTACAGCTACGCCTTCTACAACCTCTACGGCACGACCGATCCCAGCACGGTGTGGGGCGGGGCAAAGGTCACGTTCTCGTTCTAAAATCAGCAACATAGCGAAAAGAAACCCTCCCGGTTTGCGCCGGGAGGGTTTTTTGCTGTCCGGGGATTGCCGGAGGGTCCGGCGCTCATTGTTTCCGCAACTGATTGATTTTTTCCGATTCGCGGCGATGCTTTGCGTTTATGTTTTTCGACATCCTCAAATTCCTCTTCATCTGCCTCGAGGTCATCCTGATTTTCAACCTCCTGATCGTCGTGCACGAGCTCGGGCATTTTCTGGCGGCGAAGTGGCGCGGGCTCATCGTCGAAAAATTTGCGATCTGGTTCGGGAAGCCGATCTGGAGCAAAATGATCGGCGGGGTGGAATACCGGCTCGGCTCGATTCCTGCGGGCGGGTTTGTGGCGATCCCCCAGCTCGCTCCGATGGAGGCGCTGGAGGGGAAGGTCGGGCAGTCGCGCGACCAGCTTCCGCCGGTCAAGCCGCTCGACAAAATCATCGTGGCCGCGGCCGGTCCGGTTTTCAGTTTCGGCCTCGCCCTCGCCATGGCGTGCGTCGTGTGGTTCGTCGGCAAGCCTCAGAGCGACTTCGACTCGACAACGATCGGCTACGTCGCGGAGGGCGGTCCCGCCCGGAAAGCCGGGCTCCGCGTCGGCGACCAGATCGTCGCGGTGGACGGGCACCGGGTGAAGCACTTTCTGAGCGGAACCGACAGCGTGAAGTGGCGGATCGTGCGCAGCGAGGGCAAGATGATCGCGTTTACGATCAAACGCGAGGGCCAGGAAATCACGATCCCGACCGGATGGACAAAACCGGAATCCTCGGGCTGGCGGCGTCCGGCACTCCGGGAGGTCCAGATCTCCCCGCGTCTCGTTCCGGGGGTTGGCTTTGTGGTCCGCGGCAGCCTTGGCGAGAAAGCGGGGTTCCAGGCGGGCGATCTGATCACCGGGATCAACGGGGAGCCGATCTTTGACTTTCGGGATATCGGTCCTTTCGTGGATGCCAATGCCGGAAAAACCCTCGCCGTGACAGTCGAGCGCGGCGGTTCCTCCGTCGCCCTGTCCCTCCCGCTTCCCCCCGCCTCGCCAAAATCCACGCCCGTGAATTTCGGCATCGAATGGGGCCGCACGACGCTTGTCTATCCGGATCCCATCACGCAGGTCAAAGACGCCGCGACCAGCATCTTCCGGATGGTTGACGCGCTTCTCTCCTCGAAGTCCGACGTCAAGGCCTCCCACTTCAGCGGGCCGGTCGGGATCATGCGCCTCTACTACCAGATTTTTGAAAACGAAAACGGCTGGCGCATCGCGCTCGCATTCAGCGTGCTGATCAACGTCAATCTCGCGCTGCTCAACCTCCTGCCCTTCCCGGTCCTGGACGGCGGGCATATCACGCTCGCGATCATCGAGAAGATCCGCCGCAAGCCGATCAACGTCCGGGTGCTCGAGTTCGTGCAGACCGCCTGCGCGCTCGCGCTGATCGGGTTCATGCTCTACCTGACCTTCTACGACGTCGGCGACATCTTCCTCCCGAAGCAGCCCGCGGCGGAAAAATCGAAGTAGATGGAGCCGGTCTATCGCCCGTTTGCCGGACGCCGCCCGACCCGCGAGGTCCGGATCGGGACCACCGCGGTCGGCGGCGACAACCCGGTGCGGGTCCAGTCCATGCTGACCAGCGACACGATGGACACCGACGCCTGCGTGAAGGAAACCCTCGGGCTCGTCGGGGCCGGATGCGAGATCGTCCGCATCACCGCCCCCACGGTCAAGGACGCGAAGAACCTCGAAAATATCCGGGCCGGGCTTCTCGGTGTCGGCTGCACGGTCCCGCTCGTCGCCGACATCCATTTCAAGCCGGAGGCCGCACTCGAGGCCGCGCTCTGGGTGGACAAGGTCCGGATCAATCCCGGCAACTTTGCGGATTCAAAAAAATTCGCGTCCCGCGAGTACAGCGACTCCGAATACGAGGTCGAGATCGGGCGCATCCGCGAACGCTTCGCTCCGCTGGTGCGTCTCTGCAAGGAACGCGGCGTCGCGATCCGGATCGGCACGAACCACGGCAGCCTCAGCGACCGGATCATGAACCGCTTCGGCGACTCCCCGCTCGGCATGGTCGAAAGCGCGCTTGAGTTCGCCCGCCTCGCCCGCGAGCTCGACTACCACGAGCTGGTCTTCTCGATGAAGGCGTCGAATCCCAAAGTCATGATCCATGCCTACCGCTTGCTTGTCGCAAGGCTTGACGAATGCGAATCGCGGATTGCGGATTGCGGATTGACCGGGCCGCGCGCAGCGCGGGATTCTTCCCTTCCCCCTTCCCCATTTCGCATTTCGCATTCTTCCTGGCACTACCCGATCCACCTCGGGGTCACCGAGGCGGGCGACGGCGAGGACGGGCGGATCAAGAGCGCGATCGGCATCGGAAGCCTTCTTGCCGACGGGATCGGCGACACGATCCGCGTCTCGCTCACGGAGGATTCGGTCCACGAAATCCCTGTCGCAAAAGCCCTGGTCGCTCATGCGGAACACAGGCACCCCGCCGGTGAGAGCGGGACGCCCGTGCCCCTTCCCTTCGCTCCTTTCTCGTATGCCAGGCGCGCCTCGCACAAAATCTCTGCGGCGGGCATTCCGACCGGGGGCGGCGAAACGGTCCGCGTGGCAGCCAGCCGGGCGACCTTCGACAGGCTTTCCGGTCCGGGCGATTTTCAGCCGGAGATTGTCTGCGAGGACGCCGACCTGCTGGAGATCGATCCGCGCGATGATGCGGCGGTGGCGGCGGCAAACGCATCGCCGGACCCGCGCCTGGTGACAGTTCCGGACTCCTGCGAGCTCGATGTCATCCCGGCCTTCCGCCTGCTCGCCGCGCGCCTCGCCGCGCGGCATCCGATCCTGCTCCTTGATACAATTGGGAATTCGAAATTTGGAATTCGTAATGGGAAAGGCGAGTTTCGAAATGCGGAACGCCCGGAGGGCAGCCGGGAGGGGACGCATCCTGCGTGCAGGACATCCGGCAGGGAGCGCACGCATCCTGCGTGTAGGACATCCGGCAGGGAGCGCACGCATCCTGCGTGTAGGACATCCGGCATCCTGCCGGATGCCAAAGAGGACGAGGATCGTCTTTTAAACAACCTCCTGACCGCCGCGACGAACATCGGCTCGTTGCTCTGCGACGGGATTGGCGATGCCGTCCTTGTGCGGGGCGAAGAATCCCGGTCGCTCCCCTACAACATCCTGCAAGGCGCCGGCGTGCGGATCTTCAAGACCGACTACGTGGCGTGCCCGAGCTGCGGGCGCACGCTTTTCAACCTCCAGGAGACGAGCGCCCGGATCAAGGCGGCGACCCTCCATCTCAAGGGGGTCAAGATTGCCATCATGGGCTGCATTGTGAACGGCCCCGGCGAAATGGCCGACGCGGATTTCGGCTACGTCGGCGGTGCCCCCGGCAAGGTCAACCTCTATGTCGGCAAGACGCCGGTCCGGTTCAACATCCCGGAGGCCGAGGCCGTGGACCGGCTCGTGGACCTCATCCGCGAACACGGCCGCTGGTTCGATCCGGACAAGCGGAGCTGATCGGGAGCCGCTTTCCGGATTGCGGGGCGGGCAGCGGGACGGTATGTGAAGCGTGTCATGACACGAACTTCCCTCCTCGCTCTCATCGGGTTCCTCTCCATCGCTCCGCATCCCGTTCTTTCAGCGGAGTACAACTTCGAAAAATGGGAGAAGACCATTGCCGCATTCGAGGACTCGGACAAAGCGAACCCGCCGCCCAAAGGAGCGATCCTGTTCGTCGGCTCCTCGACCATCGTCAAATGGAAAACGCTCGCGCAGGATTTCCCGGATCAAAAGGTGATCAACCGCGGGTTCGGAGGAAATCAAATCTGCGATTCGACCCAATTCGCCGAGCGGATGATTTTTCCTTACGAGCCGAAGATGATTTTCCTGCGCGCCGGCGGCAACGACATCAACTCAGGGAAAACGCCCGGGCAGGTCTTCGAAGACTACAAAGACTTCGTCGCCAGAGTCCGCTCGAAGCTGCCCGGCGTGGACATCGTGTACATCGGCCTCTGCCCGAGCGTCGCCCGCTGGAAAAACGCGGAAAAGGAGAAGGCGCTGAACGGGATGATTGAGGAATTCGCGAGACAAAACTCCGGCCTCAAATACGTGGATACCTGGGCCATCACGCTCGGTGCCGACGGCCGTCCCCGACCCGACCTCTTCGTCGCCGACAGGCTCCATCTCAATGCCGAAGGCTACAAGCTCCTGGCCGAAAAAGTCCGTCCGTTCCTGCCGGAATAGGCCACATTTCCCGCGGGGGAAATTTCTAATACCAACTCTCAGAAATAACTGGACTCTTGATCACGGGAGACTGCGTAGGGCCAACGTCCCGTTGGCCTCCGGTGCAACAGGCCAGGCGAAGGCCGACGGGACGTCGGCCCTACGGCGTCAGTCGTTTCGCATGTCCGTTTTTTTCAAGAGAGGGTATGACAAGCGGTCCCGCCCGGCCTGCCTCAAAAAAAAGCGCCGCCAGCGGGTTGCCGGCGGCGCTTTTTGGTTGATTGCGCTATGACTTTTTCTTGGATTCTCCGGGACGGTAGTCGTCCTCGGCGAACTGGAACGCTTGGTCGAGTCCGACCATGTCCTCGCCGGGGCGGAGGGTGTCGAAGGCTTCGGCTTCCTTGCGGAGGGCTTCCTCGCCGTAGTTCGCGGCCTTGATCGAGAGACCGATCCGGCGCTCGGCTTTGTCCACCTTGATGACGCGGGCCTCGACTTCCTGTCCGGCCTTGAGCACGTCTTTGACTTTCTCGACCCGGTCTTCGCTGATCTGCGAGATATGGACGAGCCCGTCAATGTCATCCTGGAGCTGGATGAAGGCGCCGAAGTTCGTGATCTTGGTGACCGTTCCCTTGACGAGATCGCCGATCCGGAACCGGGTGTCGATTTCCTTCCAGGGATCGGTGTCGAGCTGCTTGGTGCCGAGGCTGATCCGCTGGTTGGCTTTGTCGATGTCGATGACGACGGCTTCGAGCTCGTCGCCCTTCTTGAGCATTTCGCTCGGGTGGTTGATCTTGCGCGTCCAGGAAAGGTCGGAGACGTGGATCATGCCGTCAATCCCTTCCTCGAGTTCGACGAACGCACCGTAGGCGGTCATGTTGCGGACCTTGCCCTTGACCTGCTTGCCGATCATGTAGCGGAGCTCGATCTCATCCCATGGATTCGGTTCGAGCTGGCGGACACCGAGAGAGATTTTCTGCTCGTCCTTGTTGACGCCAAGCACGACCGCCTCGACGAGCTGTCCCATGGTGAGGACGTCGGAGGGACGGGCGATGCGCTTCGTCCAAGAGAGTTCCGAGACGTGGATGAGGCCTTCGACGCCCTCCTCGATCTGAACAAACGCGCCGTAGGGCATGAGGTTGGTGATCTTTCCCGAGACCTTTTGGCCGACGGGGAAGCGCTCCTCGATGCGGTCCCACGGGTTCGACTGCATCTGCTTGAGGCCGAGCGAAACGCGCTCCTTCTCCTTGTTGATGTCGAGCACCTGGACTTCAAGCTGCTGGCCGACCTTGAGAAGTTCGCCCGGATGGTTGAGACGCGCCCACGACATGTCGGTGACATGCAGGAGCCCGTCGATGCCGTCGAGGTCCACAAACGCTCCGAAATCGGTGATGTTTTTGACCGTGCCGTTGATCTTGTCGCCGACGGCGACGCCGGAGAGGAAGGCCTGGCGCTTCTCCGAGCGTTCCTGCTCGATGATTTCGCGGCGGCTGAGGACCACGTTTTTCCGGTCCTCGTTGATCTTGACGATTTTGAAGTCGTAGACGTTCCCGACGAACTGCTGGAGATCCTTCGGGGGGATGATATCGATCTGCGAGGCGGGAAGAAAGGCCTCGACTCCGACGTTGACAATGAGCCCGCCCTTGACGACCGAGCGGACCTTGCCCTTGATCAGGCCGTCGCCCTTGAAGACGCCGACGATTTTTTCCCAGTTCTGGCGCTGGGCTGCCTTTTCCTTCGAGAGGACAACCATGCCCTCGTCGTTCTCGAGGCGCTCGAGAAGGACCTCGATCTCGTCGCCGATCTCGACCTCCTCCGGGTCTTCAAATTCGGAAGCGGGGATGACTCCCTCGCTCTTGTATCCGATGTCCACGAGAAATTCCCGGTTTCTGATCTCAAGGATGTGTCCCTTGACGATACTTCCTTCGCGATAATTCTTGATCGAGCTGGCGATCAAATCTTGCAATGCTGGCATAATGTTGATGGTTTCGTTGTTGAGTTTTCCGCCACCTCCCGACAAAAATCAGGCGGCTGCAACCCTTCTGGCGCGGGCGGGTTGGTCAGCATAGACGCCCCCGACCCGAGAGCAAACCTTTTTCCGGATTATTTCGCGCGCGCCGCAACAGGAACTCACGCGACGCGAGCGCGATTCGGCGGGTTCTTGTGTCATGTCTTCGCGCTTGCACCGTCTTCCATCCGATTGAGAATGGTTTCCTTTCCACCATCGCCGTGATGCCTTGCAGCAGAGAGCGGGGATACTGGAAGTCGCTCAATAAATCAGGGAACAGAACAGAATCGTCAGAATCCTTTGCTGATCACGCGGAAAATCTCCGTGTTGTCCTGGAACCCCTGGAGCACCCCGGTCCCGGGGCCCTGGCTGACGGCGATGACATCCTCCGCCGCTCCGATTGAGGAGGCGGTTTGGAAGGCCGCCGGCTCGGTTCGGGCGAGTCCCTCCGGAGAGGATCCGGGCCCGGTGGACCAGGTCAGGGAGGGGACGCCCTGGGCGTTGATGCCGAGGATTGCCGCCCCCTTGTCATTGCGGAAAGAATACCCGTTCAAGCGGAGGCCTCCGGGGTTTGATCGTCCGGCCACCACGATCAGCGCATTCTCGCCCGCATAGGTTTTGGCGGTGGCCACCGCGCGGTCGAGCTCGAGGATTTCCTTCATCATCCGTTCCCCCTGATTCTGCATCGCCGCCTTGCCGGCCAGCCCCGCATCCACGACGAGAAAGTATCCTTTGGGGTTGTATTGGAGGAGGAGGATGGCCTGTAGAACCATGTCGGAAAGCGAGGGCTGGGAGGCCGATGCCTGCACCTCGTCCGCGAAGGCGAACGGCCCCTTGCTGAAGAGTCCGAGAACCTTCGGAGCCCGCCACTGCGGGGAGCTTTCCATCTCCTGCCTGTTGCGCACGATGTCATATCCCCGGTTGCGCATTTCCAGGATCAGGTCGCGCCCGTCGCGGCGGCGTCCGTCCTTCGAATCCGGCAGCAAGTCCGCCGCTCCGCCACCCAGCAGGACATTGATTTCGGCTTTCTCCGCGAGCTCTTTTCCGAGAGTCTCAAAATCGAGGGGGTCGGAGGTCCCGGCATAGAAGGCCGCCGCCGTCGCATCGGTCAGGGAGGCGGTGGAAACAATCCCTGTCGCGCGACCCCGTTTCCGGGCCAGCTCCATGAGCGTGGGGAGCGGGGGCTTTCCTCCCTCGAAGTGAAGGGACCCGTTGTTGGCTTTCTGTCCGGTCGCCACCGAGCCCGCGGCTGCCGCGCCATCGGCCACGGCAAAGTCGTTGGCCTGCGAGGTCAGCAGCGCCAGGTGCGGAAACTTTTCCATGCCGAGCCGGTGGTCGGCTCCTCCCGCGTAGATCCTGGAAGCCGTCAGGACCGATGGGGTGAGGTTGTCCGACAGGAAGAGAATGACCGCGAACGGACGCTGGATCACCCAGTTCACGTAGAAGAGGACCCCCCCGGCGAAGAACACGATCAGGCATCCCAGTGCCAGCAGGCGGTTGCGAAGTTTTTTGCTCACGAAAAATCATTGCCAGGGAATAGCTGGCGGGCAATAGGAATCTTGAGCCTCCTGGTCCTTTCCGGAAAAAACCTCTTGTGAGTTGAACGGATTTGAAAACGGTGGCAGTCTGGGGGCTCCACCCATGAACAAGCCCCGTTTGAACTTTTTGGCCATCTGGAACATGAGTTTCGGTTTTTTCGGGATCCAGTTTGGGTGGGGCCTTCAGATGGTGAACATGAGCTCCATCTACCAGTATCTGGGAGCAAAGCCCGAGGAACTCGCCCTCCTGTGGATCGCGGCCCCCCTCACGGGACTGATCCTTCAACCGATCATCGGTTATTTCAGCGACCGCACCTGGAACCGGCTCGGGCGACGGAGGCCCTATTTTCTCGCCGGGGCCCTCTGCGCCTCGCTGGCGCTCATCCTGATGCCAAATTCCTCGGCGCTGTGGATGGCCGTCGGCCTGCTGTGGATCCTGGATGCCTCCGTGAATCTCAGCATGGAACCCTTCCGGGCATTTGTTGCGGACAAGCTCCCGCAGGAACAACATTCCGTCGGCTTCGCCACGCAGAGCGTCCTGATCGGCTTCGGCGCGGTGGTTTCCTCCTCGCTTCCCTGGATGCTGATGAACTGGTGCGGCATGCCATCCGGGGCGGGTGACGGCTCCTCGATCCCCGAGGCGGTTCATTGGGCCTTCTACATCGGGGCCGGGGTCTTCCTGACCGCCGTGCTCTATACGATCCTGACAACGCCGGAGTATCCCCCCGAAGATCTCGAAGCCTTCCGCAGGCACAATGCCGCCACCGCCGGCCCGCTCCGCGCATTCCAGGAAATTTTCCAAGGCTTGAGAACCATGCCGAAAACCATGCGCCAACTGGCTGTCGTTCAATTTTTCACCTGGCTGGCGCTCTTCTCGATGTGGATCTACTTCGGAACCGGGATCGCTGAGAAAATTTTCGGGGGAGTTCCCGGCACCGCCCGATACACCGAGGGCGTGGCCTGGGGCGGAGTCTGCTTCTCGGCCTACAACGGGATCGCCTTTGTCTTTGCCTTTGCGCTCCTGTGGCTGGTCCGCCGCTTCCGGGCGAAAGACATCCACACGTTCTGTCTCCTGGCCGGCGGCCTCGGCCTGGGATCCGTGCCGTTCATTTCGAACCCGGATCTTTTGCTCGTCTCCATGGCGGGAGTCGGAATTGCCTGGTCCTCGATCCTGGCCATGCCTTACGCCATGCTTGCCTCTTCGCTTCCCCCGGATAAAACCGGCTTCTACATGGGCGTCTTCAACTTTTTCATCGTCATCCCGCAGATTGTGATGTCAGTTTTTCTTGGAACATGGATTGTGAAACTCAGCGGGGGAAACCAATTTGCCCCGGTGCTTGTCGGGGGGATTTCCCTGTTTGTCGCAGCGGCGTTCACGCGTCTCGTTGACGAGCCGCCCATAGTAAAATCATGATTCCCACAACCCACGCTCCTGAGGACCTGATGGTGCGACTGCCCGGTTTCGAGAGCCGGTGCAAAACCACTCCCTCCGGCTGGTCCGTCGAAACCCGCATCCCGGCCGCCTTCGTGGATCCGAAAGGAGTGATCTCCGCCTCTTCCCGCTGGAATGCCTCTTTTTGCCGATATGATGCGTGGACGGATGGACGCCCGCCCGTGCTGTCTTCAACAACTCCCCACAGTGAACTGGATTTTCACCGGCGTCACGAATGGAGACAGCTATGCTTTTGAGCGAAGAACACCTCGATCTCTTGAAGGGCGATTTGGATTACATCCTGGCCCGCACGAAATGCAATTCGATCCAGATCACGAGGGGGCAGGTTGCCAATGCCCTGGAGCGCGATCCGGATGTCCTCCTCGACCTGGTCGAGGGCATGCCCGATTCCGAGGCCCGCTGGCTCAGCGTGCCGCAGGATGTGATCCGCTCGCTCATTCAGCGCCGATCGCGCGGGGCCACGGGCGGACATGGGGCCGCCCAAGAGCAGGGGGGGTTGGTGCTCTCCGTTTGAAATGAAGCCACAGGAAAGATTTCTGCGGCCCTGCAACCGGTCCTGCTGGTTTCTTTAGACAATTGGCATTGATCCTGCTAGTTGGAACTCTGCCGGTCGGAATTAAGGAAAAACCATCAACGACCACCTCGTTCCGGCTCGAGGTGTTCAAAATCAGACACTGCAAACAACATTATATGGCGAAGTATAAACTCGAATACATCTGGTTGGACGGCTATGAACCCGTGGCCAACCTCCGCGGAAAAACCCAGGTCAAGGAATTTGACACCTTTCCCGCTCTGGCCGAACTCCCCATGTGGGGATTTGACGGCAGCTCGACGCGGCAGGCCGAAGGACACAGCTCGGACTGCGTTTTGAAACCCGTGGCCTGCTTCCCCGATCCCACCAAGACCAACGCCGCCCTCGTGATGTGCGAAGTCCTCCTTCCGGACGGCTCCCCGCACCCGACCAACGCGCGTGGAACGATCCTCGACGATCCGGATGCCTGGTTCGGATTTGAGCAGGAGTATTTTCTCTATCAGGACGGCGTGCCGCTCGGATTCCCGGCAGGCGGCGGATTTCCGCCTCCGCAGGGCGAATATTACACGGGCGTCGGGTACAAGAACGTGGGCGACGTGGCCCGCGAGATTGTTGACTCCCACCTCGACCTTTGCCTCGCGGCGGGGATCAACCACGAGGGCATCAACGCCGAGGTTGCCAAGGGCCAGTGGGAATTCCAGATCTTCGGAAAAGGCTCCAAGACGGCCGCCGACCAGGTCTGGATGGCCCGCTACCTCCTCCTCCGCCTCTGCGAAAAATACGGGGTGGACGTGAACTGGCACTGCAAACCGCTCGGCAAGGACCTCGATTGGAACGGCTCCGGCATGCACGCGAACTTCTCGACCAAATACATGCGTGAAGTCGGCGGCAAAGCCTACTTCGAAGCCCTCATGGCGGCGTTCGACAAATACAAGAACGAGCACATCGCGGTTTACGGGCCCGACAACCATCTGCGCCTCACCGGGCTGCACGAGACGCAATCCATCGACAAATTCAACTACGGCCTGGCCAACCGCGGCGCCTCGGTCCGGGTTCCCCACAGCTTCGTGAACAACGGATACAAGGGCTACCTCGAAGACCGCCGCCCGAATTCCCAGGGCGATCCCTACAAAATCGCCAGCAGGATCCTGCAGACGATCGCGACGGTTCCGACCAAATAGCCATCCGACGGGCAGACATTGGAAAACGCCGTACGGCTCACCCGCGCGGCGTTTTTTTGTCCATCACCGCAGGGCGGCATGAGCGAGGCTGCGCCAGACGAACCAGCGGCTGACTTTGACGCGGGGGTGTGCAGGGGAAGCCCCGACGAGGTCGAGCGTGCGGACGGCAAGCAAGAGCGGAAGGCGGCAGGCCGCGCGCAGACGTCGGCTGCCGACAAGATCCGCGTAGCGCGACCCGTCGGCAAGGTGCCCGCGCGCGATCACGAGCCCGGCTGAAAAGTTTTTCGCGTCCACATAGACCCGTCCGGCGGCGGCGTCGGCGTGGCGGTCGCGGAGGATGTTGACCCACTGGAGCCCGCAACCGAAGGAAAACCCGAGCCGGCGCATCGTCGCAGGGGATTCCGGCGAATAGTTCGGGATGTGCTTGAAGCAGATATCGGTCCAGAATTCGCCCACGCATCCGGCGACGAGTCCGGCATAGCGGCCGGCTTCTTCAAGCGTCAGGGGATCGGAGTCGCCGGGGAAGCGTTCGAGATCAAAAGCCTGCCCCCCGCGGATCGTCTGCCAGACACGCTCGATTTCCTCCCGGTCGGGAGAGGAGCGCAGCGCCTCCAAGAGTCCCGGCATCGCTTCGATCAGCTCGCGATCAGCCCCGGCGAGATCCCCGAGATCTCCGAGTACCTCCGGCGGCCAGAGGGAGGGCAATCCGTTGAGCAGACGGGCGCGGAGTTCCTCCGGCGCGGAGGCGACGTCCGCAATCGAATCCGACGCCCTCGCCAGGAGGTAAGCGAGCGAAATCGTCGGGCGGACACTCTCCGGAAGCAACCGCAGGGAGAGGTAGAACGAGCGGGAGACACGCTTGAGAAGCGGATGGAAAACGGGAAAAGCCATCAGCGTTTGCGAAGCCGTCCGTATGCGGGAGCGTTCATAAGCTTTTCCACGCCCCGGCGCGCCATTCAGCCGCAGTCATTTCCCCGGAAGTCTCGAGTGTCATGTGGTTTTTCCGCTTCCCCCATCGCCCGTGCTCGCATATGGGTTGCTCATGGTCAAGAAGCTCCTCCACACCCGCTACCGGGTTTTTGATCTGGAAAAGACGGTCGCGTTCTACCGCGATGTCCTCGGGCTGGAGGAAGTCCGCCGAAGCACGAGCGGACGGGGGTCTCAGCTGGTCTTCTTCAAAGCCCCCGACAGCGAGGAGCTCATCGAGATCTGCAAATTCGATGAAAGCGGACCCGTGCAGGTCGGGCCCGATCTCACCCACCTCGCGTTCGAGGTCGAAGACATCGACACCTTTTCCAAACATTCCGCCGCCCTCGGTTACCCGCTCAGCGACGGCCCCCACAAATCCCCAAACGGCTCGGCCATCGCGTTCGTGGACGCCCCCGAGGGCTATGAGGTCGAGCTCATCCAGCACCCAAAAAGCACCTGATGGAATTCGACTGGAACAGCTTTTCCCCCGAAGAGATCTCCCAAAAGGAGATCGAGGAGTCGTTCGAGGATCCGTTCAGCATCCGGCTGATGCCCGAAATCGACGAGGACCGTGAGGCCAGGTACTTCATTCTCGGACGCTCGATCTCGAACCGTGCGATTTTCTCGGTCTTCTGGACCGACGGAAAACTTTACCGCGTGGTCTTCTCGCGTCCGATGACGCCGGAGGAAGAAACCTTCTACGACAGGAAAAACTCCGAACCGAACTGACCATGCGCGTGCTCACCAAATGGAAGGACATCCCGGCATTCGCCTCCGAAAAAGAGGAGGTCGGGTTCTGGTCCCAGACTGCCCTCGACCCAAGGCTCATGAACGGCTCGATGCTCAAGAACGACAACCGGGACTCGACCACGATCACCCTCCGGTTCGACCCCCGCATGCTCGCCCGCATCAAACGCCTCGCCCGCTCGCGCTACCTTAACTACCAGAGCATGATCAAGCAGTGGCTCAGCGAGCGGATGGAAAAAGAAACGCAGTAGGCGGAATTTCCAGCGGCATCAACCGCGCTCCGGGGAGATCTCCTGGCGGTCGAGGAAAACAGCAGCGACCTGTTTTTATTCCGGTTGAGAAAGGGAGGAAGAAATTATCGTTGAACAATAAAAATGCGGGCAGGACGTCAATCTGCGCCCGTTGGGAGTCTGAATCCTTACCCATTCAATAAAGGCGCAATCGAGCGATATAGAAGACTGGCAAAGGGAAAGAAGCCGTTTGGCTTTTAATACCAGTTCTTTGAAATAGCTGGATGTTTATGGCGCAGAGATTTTGGTGCAGGGCAAGGCGGAAGACCAAGCGCTATCCCCTGTGATAACGTGCGGGATGACAACGCTGCCCTGCGCCAAAAGATCAAGCCAGGGAGGTATGGATATTTCAAAGAGCTGGTAGTGCGCCGGGTAAGCCGGAAGCCATGTGGGTGAAAGTCCCTCCGGTCGAATTAGACGGTTCACGACCGAAAGAGATGCCCGGAAAGAGGCCGCGAGGCTGAATCTGCAAGCGGGGCATCTTCTGAACCAGCAGGCCATAATGAAAATGAACTCCATCTGATGAGCATCGAAACTTCAGCAACCGGAAAGCCGAACCACTTACCATCTGGTGAAGGCTGGCAGGAGCGGACGGGACAACCGTTGGAGTTGGGAATCCCGACGGTCCGAGACCGGGTGGTGCAAACAGCGGTGGTCCTGCTGCTCTTGCCCATCTTTGAAGCCGACTTCCACGAGAACAGCTTCGCCTGCCGGCCAAAGCGGGGGGCGCAACAAGCCATCGACGCGATCAAGGTCGCGTTGCTGAGCGGGAGAAGGGAAGTGGTGGACGCTGATCTGAGCGGCTACTTCGACACGATCCCGCACGCGGGCCTGATGCGACTCGTCAAAGGCAGAGTGAGCGATGGCAGCATCCTGAAGTTGATCAAGGGATGGCTGCGGGCACCAATCGTGGAAGAAGACCCCGAGACGGGGGTGAAACGCACGGTGAAGAACCGGTGCGGGACACCGCAGGGCGGGGTGATCTCGCCGCTGCTGGCCAACCTCTATCTCGACGGCCTGGACAAAGCCGTCAACGGGGGAAAGCAGATGAAAGCGGTGATGGTCCGGTATGCCGACGACTTCGTTGTCCTCTGCCGCAAAGGGCAGGGGGCGGAGATGCACGGTCGGCTGAAAAGCTGGTTGGAGCAAAGGGGGCTCAAGCTCAATGAGAAGAAGACACGGATCGTGGACTTCGAGAAAGAGAGCTTCGAGTTCCTCGGGTTCCGGCTGGCGTGGAGGACATCCAGGAACGGCAAGAACTACCCGCACTGCGAACCCAGCCCGAAAAGCTGCGGCAAGCTGCGGGAGGCGATCCGGGAAGAAACGACCCGGAGCACCATGTGGAAGGAACCAGAGGAAGGCATCACCCGCGTCAATCGCCGGGTGAGGGGATGGATCGGTTACTTCCACCGGGACAACAGCTATCGGGTCTTCAGCAAGATGCAGTGCCACGCGAATGCGCAAGCCTCCGCAATCACACGCCTCGCTGTTCAAGACTGGCTTGACCAGTATGCGTTTTCAGAATGAGTCATTTAGAGATCCCAATCGACGGGCATCCTTCCGCACGTCATTCCAACTGCGGCTCGAAAGCATCTTTGACTGACGCCGAGTCTGGAACAAACCTACAGGTTTTTGAATTCCTCCTCGTCCATCTCGGCCTGCTTGAGAATGGAACGAAACGTTCCCTTGGGCACATCTCCGGGGTGCATCGCAACATACGTTTGTCTTCCATCGGCATGCCGCAGGACCACATGGGACCCACTTTGTCTGCGGACCTCGAATCCGGCACGCTCCAAGCGGCGGAGAACCTCTTTTGCCTTGTAGGGCATTACGCCACCTCAAGCGTTGCAAGGATGGACTCGCCCGGAGTTTTCGGATCTTTCCCCACGGCCCTCATCTCCTCGACCCAGAGCGAAATGAGATCCCGAGCGGCAGCTATCGCCCCCTCAATTCCTCCCCCGTGGGTGGTAATCCCCAGCGATGGCACATGGGCGTAGTAGAACCCCGGCATCCCTTCCGATTCCTCAACGGGCTCGATCAAGACGGCGTATTTCATGATCGGAAAGTAACACCGGAATGCCGATCTGTCGAGATGCAGTTCGGCTTTTCCAAACCCCAACCAGTCTGAACCGCAGCCAAGGTGCTGAGTAAATTTTCATCTCCACGCGAAAATCCTTTCCGGGGAGCATACGCGCCCCCCCGCGTGTGATGGCCGGCGACCCGCCGGACATTGTCCAATGGCTCCGAGATCTCCACATCGTTTGGCTGGTCGCACAAAAATGTGTCAGAAATCTTTGACCCGAACCCGGTTTGTTGTGTCGGTGTCCCGCCGGACATTGCGCAATCCGCCTGCCCGCTTACGCTGCGCCGTGAAGCAGGAGTGTAATAAAAAATGACTGACACCTTTTTTTTTTCCCTTTTTTCTTTTCTTTTCTCTTTTTTCTACCTCAACTACCAGAGCATGATCAAGCAGTGGCTCAGCGAGCGGATGGAAAAAGAAACGCAGTAGAGACTTTCCGCCTCCGGTGGCGCATTCCAAGGGCAAGCCGGGCGGAAAATCAGTAGATTCCGGGGAGGAACCGGTGGGTGCCGGATTCGTAGTCCCGATACTCCGGGAACTTCTGGCGGAGCAGGCGTTCCTCCCGGCGGGACTTCGCGTGAAAGAAAGGGATCAAGGCTGCCGCCGCCAAACCCGAGGGCCAGCTCATCCAGACCAGAGCCCAGCCAAATCCGGCCAGGATCACGCTGGAGTAGAGCGGGTGCCGGATCCAGGCGTAGATTCCGTGCCGAACCAGTTGGGCATGGGCGGCGGGTTCCGGAAACGGGGTGAGGTTCCTGCCAAGCGCCATTGTCCCGGCGATCGCAACGGCGGCGGCAGTAACAAGAGCCAGCGCCCCGGCGCATCTCCAAACCACCGGGCCTGTCCCCGGATACCGCAGCGCGAGCCACGCCACGCATGCGAGGAGCAGGCCCTGCCCGGCCACCCATCCTCCCCCGCGTTCCAGAAAGCGTCTCATCGGATCCGGCAGCCAAAGAACGGCATTCTCCTCCTCCCGTCAAGGGTGAGGCGAAACGCGAAGGCACAGGGATCCCAACAATTCGGCGGTGTGCGCCACTCGTTTTGGCATTGTCAACAGGGGCATGGGAAGGCAGGCTGCTCAGGGTGCTGGAACTTAAAGATGTCACACTCTTCATCGGGGACGGAGAGGAGGTCCGTCCGCTGCTTGCGGACGTCACGGCCTCCTTTCCCAAACGCCACTTCGGCGCGATTATCGGGCCCTCCGGCTGCGGGAAGAGCACGCTCCTGAAGGTGATTGCCGGCATCGCCCCCGGTGAGGAAGAGGGTGCCATTTTCTGGAACGGACGCAATGTCGCGGAGGAGGACTTTTCGCCCTCCGAGATCGGGTATGTCCCACAGTTCAGCATCGCGCATGAGGAGCTGACGGTGCACGAGTGCGTGAGTTACGCGATGCAGCTGCGCGTGCGCGGAATGCCTTCCGCGGCGCGGGACGAGGCGGTCGCCGGGATCTTGGAGGAGGTCAGCATGGGGGAGTTTCACGACCGTCTTGTCAGCGTGCTCTCCGGCGGACAGCGGCGGCGCCTGGCTCTGGCGATGGAACTGGTGAGCAAGCCCGCGATGCTGCTCTGCGACGAGGTGACGAGCGGGCTCGACCCTCAGTCCGAGGATGAGATCGTGCACCTTCTGCACGGGCTGTCGCGGACCGAGGGGCGCGCCGTCCTCTCGGTGACGCACAGCCTCCGGCATATCGAGCTCTACGACTCGGTGCTTGTGCTTTACCAGGGAGTGGTCGCCTATCATGGCCCCCCGCAGTTTCTCACACACTACTTCCGGACGGAAGATGCCCGGGATCTCTATTCCCAGCTCGAGCGCCGGACCGCCAAAGAGTGGGCGCAATCCTGGAAAAAGCATCATCACGCCTTTTCGGGGACGCGCGGCGGAGTGGATCCCGTCCAGCCCGTCAGTTTTGACAGCGCGGAGCGCAAAGAAGAGAAAACGTCCGAACCCCCGGCACCGGAGGAACTCTCCTCGCTCGCGCTCCCCGTGCCCGGTCCCGCCAGCCAGTTCCTCACCCTCCTGTCCCGGCGGCTGAAGATTTTTTTCCGGGCGCGGGCGCAGCTCACGCTTCAGCTCGGCCTGATCATCGGGTTTCCTTTGCTCGTTGCGGTCTTCGCATGGAACGGTCTGCCCGCCGTCAAGAACCTGAGCATGGGCCTCGGGCTCGACGTGGTGCAGCAGCTTGTCGAGGCGAAGGATTTTCTCGTCCAGTCGAGCAAAATCGGCAGCCTCGTCTCCGGGATCGTCATGTTCCAGGTCGTCCTGCTGACCCTGATGGGCGCAAACAACTCCGGACGCGAGATCGCCGCCGAGCGCCTGATTTTTGAAAAAGAAAAGCTCTCCGGGCTCAGCCCGCTGAGCTACGTGGCGGGCAAGGCGGTCTTCCTGGGATTTCTGGTCCTGGCCCAGTCGCTGTGGATGGGCCTCTTTGTGCATTACGTCTGCGGGTTCCCGGGCGAGCTCGCCCCGCAGCTGGCGTTCCTCATCCTGGTCAACGGGGCCATGACGTCGGTCTGCCTCGCGGTTTCGAGTTTCCTGGGATCCGCCGAGCAGGCGTCGCTCGTCTCGATCTATTTCGTCGGCTTCCAGCTTCCGCTTTCGGGTGCCGTCCTGGCCCTGCCGGATTTCCTCGGCAACATGGTCCGTCCGTTCATCGCCGCATACTGGAGCTGGTCGGGAGTGCTCCAGACGCTGAAGGGCGAGCGCTACTACGACATCGTCCAGATGGTCGTCCAGACCCAGCTCTCCCCCGCCGCCCTTTGCCAGTGGGTGCTCTGCTCGCACATCATCATCGGCCTGTTCGCCGCGTGGGTCGGATGCCAGAGGCGAAGCCAGGTGTAGCAGCATCCGGCCGGGATGGGGCGGCGCCCGTTTTCTGCGATTCCGCGTCCAAATACCTCTCCATCGCCGCGAGCGTCTCCGCGCTCACATGGTGTTCCATTCCCTCGGCGTCCGCCCGCGCCGTGGAGGGCCGGACCCCCAGCGCCTCCAAAAAGGCCACCACCTTCTCATGCCGGGCCCGGGCCTTGCCCGCAAGCCGCCGCCCGGCATCCGTCAGAAAAATCGACCGGTAAGGCTCGGTGCTCACGAGCCCTTCCCGCTGCAGCCTCTGGACCGTCCGGATCACCGTCACATGCGTCACGCCGAGCGACTTCGCCAGATCCGTCGCGCGCGCCTCGCCGCGCCGCGCAATCAGATCCGCGATCACCTCCACGTAATCCTGCGCCCGCTCCTGCGCGTGCTGCAGGCGCGTCCGCTGCTGGTAGGCGGCCGTCTCCGGATGCATGGCGCGGGACCGGGAAGCCGGGGGGGTCTTTTTCAAAGGCATCCGGCATTGTCCGACAAAGAAAGACGGTTGACAACCTTTTGCCACAACGTCTAGCATGGTCGCCATATTGTAGCGTGTGCTACATTTGATTGCCGATTCCAGCCGATTTGAAAACCAACGAACCCGAGCCCGGACGAGAGACCTCCTCCGAAGATTTGACCGCTTGGAAGCGGCAGGTGGCGCAGGTCAGCCTTCCGGAGGTGCACCGGAGCATCTTTGTGCCCGGGAAAGTTTCCGTCTGGCGGAAGATGCTCGCCTTTGCGGGGCCGGGTTTCCTGGTGGCGGTCGGCTACATGGACCCCGGCAACTGGGCGACGGATTTGTCGGGAGGCGCGCAGTTCGGCTACACGCTTCTGTCGGTGATCCTGATTTCCAATTTGATGGCGATCCTCCTCCAGCATCTGTGCGTGAAGCTGGGGGTGGCCACCGGGAGGGATCTCGCCCAGGCGTGCCGGGATCACTATCCGAAGCCCGTGGTGTGGTTTCTTTGGGTCTTGTGCGAGGTGGCGATTGCGGCCTGCGACCTGGCCGAGGTGGTGGGTTCGGCGATTGCCCTCCAGCTGCTTTTCGGAATCCCGCTGGTGTGGGGATGCATCATCACCTGCCTGGATGTGCTCGCGGTTCTTTACCTGCAGACCAAAGGTTTCCGTTACATCGAGGCGATTGTGCTCACTCTCATTTTAACGATTGGAGGGTGCTTTGCCGCGCAGTTGCTTTTTGCCAGGCCGAGCCTCGCCGGGGTGCTGCTCGGCTTTGTGCCCAGCGCGGAAATCCTCACAAATTCCAGAATGCTTTACGTGGGCATCGGCATCCTGGGGGCGACGGTGATGCCGCACAACCTCTACCTGCATTCCTCGATTGTGCAGACGCGCCGGTTCGAGCGCACGCCGGAGGGAAAGCGGGAGGCCATCGTGTTTGCGACCATTGACTCCTCGGCGGCCCTGATGTTCGCCCTGTTCATCAACGGGTCCATCCTGGTCCTTGCTGCGGCGGCATTCCACTGGTCGGGACACCAGGACGTGGCCGAGATCCAGGAGGCCTACAAACTTCTGAGCCCGACGCTCGGAGTCGGAGTGGCCAGCACATTGTTTGCGGTCGCCCTGCTGGCGTCGGGACAAAACTCCACACTCACGGGAACGCTCGCCGGACAGATTGTGATGGAGGGGTTCCTCAATTTCCGGATGGTCCCGTGGATGCGGCGTCTGATCACCCGCGGCATTGCCATCATCCCGGCGGTCTGCGTCATCGGGTATTTCGGCGAGAGCAGGGCAACGGACCTGCTGGTGGCCAGCCAGGTGGTGTTGAGCATGCAGTTGGGATTTGCCGTGTGGCCGCTCATGCGCTTCACGGGGGAAAAGGCCAAGATGGGGGAGTTCGTCAACCCGCTCTGGATCGCGATCCTGGGCTGGACGACCACGCTCGTTATTATTACCCTCAACCTGAAGCTTCTCTTCGACACGTTCGCGCCCGAAGCGGTGCGCCGCGCATTTTATGGGATGCTCGGACTTCCCCTCGAATAACCCATGTATCACACCATCCTGATCCCCTTGGAAAACAGCACGGCGGACGAGACCATTCTCGACCACATCCGGCCGTTGGCGAAGTTGACGGGCGCGAGCCTCCTGCTCATGCATGTCGCAGACGGCTGGGTCGCCCGGAACTTCAACCAGCTCGAACTTGCGGAGAGCGAGGAGATGAAGGAGGACCGCGCCTACCTCGCCCGCCGCACAGACGAGCTTCGAGCCGAGGGGTTTTCCGTCGAAAACGTGCTGGCCATGGGCGAACCCTCCGACGAAATCGTCAAGTTTGTCCGACAGCACCATGTGGACCTGATCGCCATGTCCACACACGGACACCGGTTCATCAGCGACATGCTCTACGGCAGCACCGCCGACAAGGTCCGCCACCTCGTGGACATCCCGGTCATCCTCCTGAAAGCCAGAATGTGATTTTTGCGGACGGAGGATCTCCTTGCGCCGACGTAGCGCTCGACCCAGTCGCCGGTGTGGAAATAATCGCTGCCCCCGATCTTGCGGACCGGGGCGGAGCGGACGCGCGTCACATGGATGGAGTCTTGTCATGCCGGGGGCATCGGGCAGAATAGTTATTCCCAAAATGAGCGAAGACCACTGGTATTGTATCAAAACGCGTCCCAGACACGAACGCGCCGCAAAGCGGGCGCTGCTGAGCAACGCTCATCTGGAAATTTTTTGCCCGCTGCTGAGGTTTGATCGCGCGCGCAAGAGCGGACGGGCGCGGGTCACCGAGGCGATGTTTCCCGGGTATCTGTTTGCCAAGTTCGACTACGGGCGGCAGTTCCGGCTGGTGCGGGCGACAAACGGGGTTTCGACGATCGTCTCGTTCGGCGGGCTTCCGGCGATTGTTCCCGAGAACGTGATCGGCACATTGCAGGCTGCCGTGGCGGAGGGAGAAACCGTGGAGATCCCCAGCAGGGTCTCGATTGGCGAGGAAGTGCAGGTCGTCCAAGGGCCGTTCCAAGGAATCCGGGCGATCGTCACCAACCTGCTGCCGGCGCACGCCCGGGTCACCGTGCTCCTGGAACTGCTCGGCATGGAACGCGAAGTCGAAGTTTCCGAACAGGCCGTGCTGCCGGATGCCAGGCATCCGATGGCTCCCCGATGATTTGACGAAACGGCGTCATCAGCCGAAAATTTTCCCATGCCAATTTACGAATTTTACTCGCCGGACACGAACAAGGTTTACTCGTTTTTTGCCCGCAGCCTCTCGCTGGGGCAGAAAGTCCCGCGTTGCCCGGACAAACCGGGAGCCAGGATGGAGCGGATGGTCTCGCGGTTCGCGGTGACCGGCCAGGCGTCCGAGAAATCCGATGCCGCTCCGGATTCCGCCGATCCCCGGATGGAGCGCGTGATGGCGGAAATGGAACGCGAGATGGCGGGCCTCGACGAGAGCAACCCCAGGTCGCTCGGGCGGATGATGCGGAAAATGACCGAGGCAACCGGACAGCCGATGCCGAAGGAAATGGAGCAGATGATCCGGCGTTTGGAATCCGGAGAGGACCCGGAGAAACTTGAAGAGGAATTCGGCGAGGCGTTTGAGGAAATGGACGCGCCCGGAGAGGATCAGTCCGGGGATTCCGGCTCCCCGCGACATAGGTTCCGGCGCCCGGAAAGGGATCCGGCACTTTATGAGATGGCGGACTTTGTCTGACCCGGCCTCAATCTGAAGCAGCTTTTCGGCCGGCGCCCGCGTGCTTTCCTTCCGCACGGCAAAAATTTCTCGGAAAATCCTTGAAAAGCCGGCCCAGAGGAGGTGCAAGTGGTCAGTCGCAAATGTTCTTCCGCGCCCTCTCTCTTTTTTTTCTCGCCGCGGGGCTTCTCCGTCCGGTCGGCGCGGTGACATTCGAGGAAATCAACGCTGCGTTCGGAATTCCGATCTGGGCGGATGACAACCTCTGGGACGATGATGCGGCGGAGACGGCGAAGCGGCTCGGGTGGCCGGAAGAATCGCGGACGACAACCGACTCGAGCTTCCGCAAGTACCCGCCGGCAAGCGAAACCGTCCTCGGAACGCGCCCGTATTCGCTGGCCCTTTACGGGGAAAACAACTTCGTCGGCGGGATTTCGATGATGTTCGCCAACAAGGGTGACGCGGTGAATTCTTCCAACGGACCTGTGGACGCCAAAGAGGCCAGGGCGCGAACGAAGGCGATCCGGGATTTCAAGGCGGCCATCATCAAGGACAAGGGCCAAATCGAGAATGCCCTGACCGCCGCGCTCGGCCAGCCGACCGCCGACAGATTTGGCCAGGGCAGCCAGACACGGGAGTCTGTGAAACGCTGGGACTGGAACGGCCACGCCATCCTGCTTGCGACACCGCGCGACGAATACGCCGCCGTCCGGATCCTTCCGACCGCTGCCGCCGATCTGCAGGGAAAGTCCCGGATCCCCGATGCCGAGCTGCGCGCGCGCCTGGCCACCCGCATCGACAAACGTTCAAACGGGGATGTCGTTCTCAAAGACATCCCGATGGTGGACCAGGGACCCAAGGGCTACTGCGTTCCGGCAACATGGGAGCGCGTCATGCGCTACATGGGGATTCCTGCCGATATGTACATCCTCGCCATGGCCGGCGACACAGCCGCCGGAGGCGGAACAAATGTCGCGGCGATCGCCGCGGGCGCGAAGGAAGCCATCACGCGGGGGGGACGCCAGCTCGCATTCGAGTCGGGCAAGATCAATACCCTGAACATGAAGAAATGCATCAACCGCGGGATCCCGGTCATGTGGGCGGTCTGCGTGGACCGCGACTTCGACAAGAGCCTCTACGCCCGCACAAAGGAGCGGGCACAAATGCCCGATCCCCAGGCCTGGGGAAAGCAGCTGTCCGACGCGAGGAAGGCCGCCAAGAAAATCAAGAACAACCCGCTCAACGGACATGTGAGGATGATCATCGGCTACAACGAGACGACCGGAGAAATCGCCTTCTCCGACTCCTGGGGGCCCGAGACCACCGAACGCTGGATGACCGAGGAAGAGGCCCAGGCGATCAGCCAGGGCGGGTGCCAGTTCATCAATTTTTAGAAGCCGTTTCCCCGTGTCCAATGGCGCGAAAATCCGAAATCCGAATTCCCCCCCCTCTGCGCCTCCCCATGAGAAATCCGGGCAAAGCTGAAATTGTTTGATTCCCAGCCGTGCATTGAGCATATACGACGCATGCGTTCTCTCGCGCTCCTCCTTTATTGCGTTCTCGCAGGCACTCTTGTGCCCGTCTATTCCCAAACCCCTCCGGCTCCAACCGCACCAAAGAACATGCTGGGCAACCCGGGCTTTGAGACCGGCTTCCGGCGGGAGAATTTATGGGATGGAGTGGACGCGGCGGGTGGATTGACCGGAGAGCGGGGCGCCCTCCCGGTTCTGACAACCAGCGGAACGATCTCCGAAATGAGCATGCCGATTTCGGTCTCGATCTCGGACATGAACGGCGACCAGCTTCTCGACATCGCGACAATGGACCCGGTGGGATACCTTCGCATCTATTTCAACTCGGGCACAAAAACAGAGCCGAAATTCACCGTCGGCGAGCTGGCCGCGATTTTTCTCTCCCGCGTTGATCCCTCCGACCCAACGCTGCAGGGGGTCAAGGTCAAGCATGCGCGACAAGGGCAGAGAATCCACCTCAGCGACATCACGCGGTCGGGGAAAAAAGACCTCGTGATCGGGAATTACCTCGGCGAGATCATGCTCCTGCTGAACAGTTCCGGGGTGCGTCCCGAGTTTCGCCAGCCCTCCAGCATTGCCCAGGCGCTCATTCCAACGATGAAGGATTCCCTGAAAAAGTGGGGAAACGTTTTTGCTCCGGTCACCTGGGACTGGAACCACGACGGCAGGGACGACCTTCTCCTCGGGGAGGGATCCTACTCGGCAAACAGCATCCACCTTCTTTTAAACCAAGGGTCCGGGTCCAAACCGGTCTTCGATGAAAACAACACCAGCGTGCTGGCCTACGGCATGGGGCTCGAGCAACTCACCCCCTGCGTCGTGGATTACAACGGCGATGGGAAAATGGATCTTCTCGTGACCGAGCGCAGCGGAAAGGTGGCCGTCTACTTGAGCACCGACAAGCCATGGAAACCCGGGGAAACCCTGCCGTTTGATTCGTTCATCACGGTGGGTGGCGCGAAGCCGGGAGGCGCAAAAGATCCGATGGCCGCAGCCACCTCGCCCGGCTTGCTCTCCGTGGGCGGCATCGCCACAATCGCCGCCGACGACATGAATGGCGACGGGCTCTTTGACCTCGTTTTCGGAAAGAGCAATGGGAAGATCGCCCTGGCCCTCAACACGGGCTCCAAGACCGAACCGAAGTTCGCCGCGCCCGTCGAACTGAAGGGCGCTGCCGGAACGCTTCCCTTCAATGCCCCTTCCGGATGGGAATGCGATTTCGGCCTCGACCGCGGGAACTTCTACGGCTTCGTCTCGGTGGTGAAGGAAGCGGACGACCCGGAGGCCAAGGCGGCTGCTGGCATTGCCTGCCTCAAAGCGGGCTATGACCCGAGCCCGAACAAAATCATGGCCGTGCCGACGGCGGCCCAATTCACGCCGGCTTTCCCCTCATGGAAACCGGGCTCGGAAAAAGGGCTCGCTGTGATCGAGAACGGTGCTCCCGCGAGCTATTTTCAAATCATGCAGAGCGGCAGGGGGCCGCTCAAAAACAACAAGACCTATTTGTTTTCCATGAAGGTCAGAGGGAGCAAGGTCACCGATGCGGGAGTCGAAATTTCCATGCACGCAAGGAAGGAACTGAGCGCCGCCAAGCTTGTGCGCGACGACCGCGGGGGCGTCAAAAAAACGGAGAATATTGCCGAGGAGAAAAAGAACGACGTTTTCCGCTTCAATCCCGGGCCGCAATGGAGCGAGGTCAAGGGGGAATTCACGGTGAAGTTCTCCAACAAAGACCTCGCTGCGGCCACATTCGTCGGAAAAGACGGCGGTGCCTTGGACTGGAGCACGCGGATCGTCTTCAACCTCTCGCCGGGAGCAGGTGTCCTCTTCATTGATGACATGAAGATCATCGAGAAGTGAAAAGGCCGGGCTCCCTTGTGCGGGGCTCCGGCAGATGGCCGGACTCGGGCGGCGCCGGAAACGCCACGACCTGATCCAGGATGATGTCCGCGAATCCCGGGTCCGTTCCGATCGCATTGCCGTAATAGAGCCGCCGTCCGCGCAGGTGGCAGGGGTTGTGCTGGAAAACATCCGGCCGGCTTGCGCCCGGCTCCTCTGCCATGCCGAGGAGTAGCGGGATGTCCTGGCGGCTATGGAGCCCGTCGGCGATGAAGAAGGGGACGACAACGACGTTTGGCTGCGACGCAAAGGTGTCCCATTCCCCGATGAGCGGAGGCTCTTCGAGGTAGGCGGCGAGGACTTCCGCATAGAGCCCGGTCTCCGCGATCCGGCGGACCTGGAGTTTCACCGCGGCGGCCGAATTCCCGTGGAGGCTCGTGCCGTGGCCGACGAGGAGGAGGCTGGTTTCGGCGGTCGGCGCGTCGGGCGAGACCGCGCGGGCTTTTTGCAGGAGCAGATCCGTCATCCGCGCATGGCTGCCCGCCGGCTCGCAATACCGGATCGTGCGCCCCGCCCGCCGGGTCACCGGCCCCTCAAGCTCCATCTCGCGCGGAATGATCGTGCGCGTGAAATGCCCTTCGCTGATGAAATTCGGCACGACGAAAACGTCCCGGCTGCCCACCAGCCGCAGCACCTCGCGATAAGGCGGATTCTCTTTCCAGAAGCAGCAGGCGACCTCGGAAAAAATCCCGCGCCTCCGGATCGCCCCGGCGTGCTGAAGCGTCGGCAAACTGGAATCCGGATTCCGCGTTGACCCATGGCCCGCGATCACAAGGGCGGCCTTCCGATAATCGGAGGAGGTCATCCGAGAAGTTCCGCGCAGACTTTTCCCGCGTCGAAGAATTTCTCCGCATACGCACGGGCAGCCCGGGAGTGGTGCCCATAGTTCGAGGAAACCGCCCCCAGCGCGTCCTCCGCCTCTTCCGGGGTATGAAATGCGAACACGCCCTCGCCCGAGGGCAGATGGTCCGTCCAGCCCGTGTCCTGCACAACCACCGGCTTGCCGGCCGCCAGATAACAGGCGCTGCGGCAACTGAACCATCCGCTCCGCGAGCGGACATAGCCGTTCTTTGCGATGCTCCACTCGCCTTTTGAGTTCGTGAGGAAGTCGTGGTAGCTCGCGTAATCGGGAAGATGCACATCCGGCTCGATGATCTTCCATCCTTTGTGTTCGAGCATTTCGGTCGGCCGTTTTTGCCCGACCCCCTGCCCCATCGCGAGCACGAATTTCTCCGTGGTGTGGGACGGCAGGTTCACGAAGCGTTCAAACTCCATGTCCTTCTGCCCATAGGTCATCCCGCCGAACTCTTTGGGCGCGTAACTCGCCCAGTTCATGACCGTCGTCCAGGCGTCCGCCGCGATGTGGACCGCTCCCGCGGGCATCAGCGTTTTCGCCCACCAATCGAGGGCGATCGGCTGGACGGTCGGACGCCATGCAATCCCGCCCGAAGGCACCAGACAGTCCGGGTGCCCGATGTTGAGCCCGAAGGAATAATGGCGGTCGTGCAAAGAGACGCGTGCGGCAAATTCGGAATCCGGCGCCACCGCAAGGCTGATCTGCGTGAACATCGGATCGCCGTCGAGGAAGAGTTTGATCGGGATCGCGGCCGTCGGATCGCGCAGCCAGCAGGCACCGGAGACATTCGCCAGGACGTCGGCCGAGGTCAGGATGCTCTCGACCTCGCCTGCATCCGGGACGCCGTGATAGGTTCCATCGGCCCCGTTGCGGTAAATCCAGCGGTCGCCCATGTCGAACTCCCGCATCACGCGATCCAGATACCCGGTATTGTGCGAGCAGTCCGCGCTCGGTTCCTGCTTCAACGGATCATACGCCCATGCCGACGTGTCTTCGAGATACCAGACATCATGCCCGAGCGCACGGAACCCGAGCACATACTGGATGTAATCCCACGTGACCCCGCCAAAAGCGTATTGGCCGATCAGGCCGGTGACGACGATTCTCATCCGGGGAAATTTATCAGATTGGGATGCCGGAAACGAGGATTGATTTCATGCCGGATTCAGCGGGCACTACCATCTCTTGGAAATCAACGGACGGTATGACGTCACGACAAAACAGGGGGCACAGGCGTCCCGCCTGTGAAAGACACATGCCTGCGCTTGCAAAGCCAGCGCCAAAACGGGCGGGACGCCCGTTCCCCCTGTGCGCTGAAAAGTCTCATCATTTCGAAGAGAGGGCATGGGTCCCTTCCGCTGTTTGCTTGTGCAGGCAGACCGGCCGGCTACTTTTCCAAAAACCTGTTGACCCCTTCCTGTCCGGGTTCGGGAATCCCCGCCAGTTCGTGCGCGATCCTGCCCTGGAGCAGGCGGGAGGGCTCATCCGGGAGCGGGGCGAGCAGTTTCGAGGCATGCTCGAACTCCCGCCGCAGGAACGCCTCGAAGGCCGCGGAGTAATTCTCCGCGATGCGCAGGGCATCGGCGGAGGCATCCGATCGGAAGCTGAGGAGTTCGTAGATGTCGAGCGGCGCGGTGCGTCCAGCGACAGCGACCCGGTCGAGCCTCCGCCAGAGGAATTCGCCATCGCCGGCCGCCTGCTGGAAGGCGGAGCTTGCAATGATCTGTGTCGAGTAGTGCTTGTTGATCCCCTCGAGCCGGCTGGTGAGATTGACGCAATCGCCGATCGCGGTGTAGGTGAACCGTTTTGACGTCCCGACATTTCCGACCAGGCACGACCCGCAGTGCAGCCCGATCCGGACGGCGAACCGACTCTCCCGGGCACGCATGGCAGCGACTCCCTGCAACGCGGACCGGCAGGCGGCGGCGGCAGGGTTCGCGATCCGCTCCGGGGCGTTGAATATCCCCATCATCCCGTCGCCCAGAAACTTGTCGATCTCCCCGTCGTTCGCATCGATCGCGCCGCCGAAATCCTCAAAATAAGCGGTGAGGATTTTGACGGCATCCTCGGGCGCGGTGTTTTCGGCATAGGAAGTGAATCCGGCAAGGTCGCAGAACATGATCGCGATATCCCGCCTCTCGCCGCCAAGTTCCGCAACTCCGCCGCTGTGCACAAGATCGCGGACAAGATCAACCGGCACGTAGTGCGAAAACGACTGGAGGCCGGTGCGCATGAGTTCGATCGACTCCGCGAGGGCGCGGATTTCCCTGATGCCCGAGCGCGGCTGCGGATGCGGGCTGAGGTCGAAGCGCGCGATCCGCGCCACGTCCCCAGCCAGGCTCTTGAGCGGATTAGCGATCCGGCCGGCAAGCAAAAACCCGGCCGTCAACGACACGCCCAATGTCACAAGCGCCGTCAGGATGCCGTGGTAAATGGTTTTTTCAATGGCACCGAACGCCTGCTTGCGGCTGAAAATAATCGCGCTGACACAGTCGAGGTCACCCGGCACGGACGCGCTGCGGATGCCCGCGTAGAAGGTGTCGCCCTTCACCGGAAATTTCCGGATCAGGTGCCCTCTCTCGCGCTGGATTTGTTCGTAGGTCCCTTCGCCTTCAAGCTCCTCGCGGATCTTTTCGATGATCGGGTCGGAGTTCAGATCCTTGGGCGAGGCAAGAATGTGCCCGCGGATCGAAAAGATCAGCGTGTCGCCTTGAAATTCCTTTTTCAGGTGGTCGAGATAGTCGGTGACGTCTTTGAGCAGGAAATCCACAGCCAGCACGCCGATCAACGTGCCGTCATCCGCGCGAACGGCCAGGGTCACGCTGACCCCGCTTCCCTCCCCGTCTGCAAATTCATAGGGCGGCGTCCAAACCATCCCCTTTTGATCCTCCGCCAGTTGAAACCAGATCCTCTCCCGCGCGTCGAACGCCTGCAGCTCCGAGCCGCGTTGAAACGGCACCAGCTTCCCCGCAGGGTCGGCCGTCCATTCCTGCGGACGGTCGCCCGGAGAGGAAACATTGAGGACGGACCGCCCGCGATCCGACGAAGCACCGGCAAAGCGTCCGTCGGCATATCCGAAGCTGATCCACTTGATCCCGTCCTCAAACTCCAAAGCCTCGGCGAGCCCGCGGGCGACCTCGACCGGGTCGGAGATCGGAAACGTTCCGGACCGGATCCGTCCGGCGAACGTGAGCAGCAGGCGGTCGGACGGCTCAAAGAGGGCTTCCACCCGGCCCGTCACGGCGTCGAGTGTGGTCTCGATCTGGCGGTCCATGAGCGTGAGGATGACGGATTGCAGCACGCGCGCGTTGAACCAAGTGGTGCTGATGCTCGCCGCAAGGATGAGCCCGAGGATGACGGCCAGGAGGATGCTGCGGAACGAAACCGCGCGGCCCGGGCGCGCCGTCCGGCCGGCGGATAAAACAGGAGCCTTGTCGCTCATGGCTGCGCAGGGCTTTGCTGCGGTTTCGGGGCGGCCGACGGCTTGATCCGGGGGATGATTTTGGGCCGCCAGGCCGGCTTGCCGACCGTGCCGGTCGAGATGTATTCCAAGAGCTTGCTGACCGGATAGAAAACGATGCCGGGGATCCCGCGGGCGTTGATGCGCATGCTCATGTCGAGACGGCTGGTCATAAAGTGGATGTCTCCCGCCCCATGCATGCTGAATCCCGCCCCCTCGATAACAAGGTTTTTTGTATTGATGATCTCGTTGGCGGCCGTGAAATCCGCCGTGGCGGCGCGCGCGGTCTGGTAGCCGACCCCGGGCAGGATGGTCCCAAGAATCTCGGAAAACGGGCCGAGGACCGGGATCGCGAAAACGTTGCCGTCCTCGACCCGGATGCTGCCGGACCCGAGCATCAGGTTCTCCTGCCCCATGCGGGCGCGGAATTTGTAGTTGCCGCTCATGACCCCCTTCGAGTCGTTGTATTTGAAATACAGCTCGGTGAGCTGGGCGAAGTTCACGCGGTTGAGTTTCACGTCGGCGCTGAACGTCGGGTCTTTGTCATCAATCGAAACAATCGCCCGGAGCACCACGTCCCCGCCCATGAGTGCCGCACGGCGGATGTCCGCATACAATTTGCTTCCGACGACATCCACTTTTGCCGAGGTTTTCCCAAATTTCAGCGTGCGGTCAAGCAGGTCGTAATCGAGCCCGGCAGCGGACTCGATGGTGATCGCGAGGCCGTTCTTCGTGGCATCCTTGAGGTGGACCTTTCCCTGCACGGTGGCCGATGGAGGCGCGTGGAACCGGTAGGGTTTGACCGCATCGGCGATCTTCGGATCGATCCACATGAGCACGTCGTAGGGGACAAGGGTTGAGCGGATGTCATTGAGCCGGGCCTCCTGCAGCCCGACGTCGTAGGCGAATGTGCCGGTGCCGCGCCCGCTGCCGGTCGCGACCAGAAAATTCTTGTAGGTGACGCACCGGTCGCCGATCTCGAAGTCGGCCTCCGCGCTGTCGAGCCAGGATCCGCGCATCGCCGTGCGACCGAGTTTGAGATGGCCGGTGCCGCGCAGGGCTGCAAAGTCGGGCTTCGTCCCGCGCAGGGAGACCGAGATGTCCGGAAGTTCCGCAAACTCCATCAGGGAGAGGAACTCCCGGGTTTTCGAATCAAAAAGCCCGAGAAGGGCGGTGGGCGGAATTGTTGTACGGGCGTTGAGTCGGAAATCATTGGGCGCGACCCATAGCTGCCCGCTGAGCTCGCCCTTGCCTGCGGCGACCCGCACCTCCCGCGCATAGAACACTCCATCCTTCCAGGCAAACTGGCAGCCCGCATTGCGAAATTCGACCCCTTGGAAAGATGCGGACGGCACGGAGAGCGCCCCCGTGATGCTGATCGAAGGATTTTCGGAAGATGTGCCAATGGCAAACCGGGCGTCAAACTGGGGCGGACGCTTGAAATCCAGGGAGCGGAGAAGGCTTGGCTTTTTTATCGCTGCCGCGAGAAATGGCGTGGGATTCAGAGTGGAGAGGATGGCCCCTTCGAGCACTCCGCTGCCTCGCGACCATTCGGCTGAAGCCTCGATCAAGCCGGATTTGTCGGTGACGGCGACCCTCTGGATCCGCAGGATGCCATCCCGGAACCCACCCTGGAGCTCGAGGCTCTTCAGCGACCACCCCTCGCCATGAATTTCTCCCGACTCCAATGACAACTCCTCGACGCGGAGAGAATCCGGATTGGCAAGATCGGCCTCGATGACGGCGCAAAGCACCGGAGGTCCGCCGGGGTAACGCAGCTTCGCGAGTTCGCCCAGAAGTTTTCTTGCAAGATCCGATCCGCCGGAAGAAGCCGTCCCCGACGCCGATTTGATGGCGGGAGATTGGAAGGTCGGCAGATTGAGGAACTGGCCGGTGAAATCAACGCGGATCCCCTCGCAAAGACCCTCCAACCGGCTGAGGCGGAGCCGGTCGCCCAGAAGAATGACCTCGGCATTCACCTGCATGAGATCCAAGCGCGGCGAGGCATCCGCCTTGTCCACAGGAATCGAGATCCCGGCACCTTGGAGGGAGAGCTTGTCCACCGCCACCTTCCCGCGCGAAAGCTCGCTCAGGTTGAGTGAGAGAGAAACGTCGCTGACCTTTGCGAGCAGCCGTCCGTCCGCCGCGCGGTCGCGGATGACTATGTCCCGCGCGAGCAGGCCGGAAAACGGGTCCAGTGCGAGCCGTCCGATTGAGACTTCCAGCGCATTGTTGCTGAGCGCCGCGGAGAGCACCTCCTTCGCACCAAACCCGACTCCGACCTCGCGCAGGTAGAGCGCGGCGGATGGGATGCCCAGAAAGATGAGCGCCAGCACGAAGCGGATGGCATTCTTTCCCAAAAAATGGATCGCCGGATGGACTCTCATGGACAAAGCCTTTCTGCCACAGTGAACGCCGGGAGCACAGACCAGAATGAAGAAAGATGCTTTCTCCCCCTTCCCGGCGGGAGGGGTTGAACCCTCCACAGAGCAAGGTTTCCCCGCCTTTTCCCGGCCTGTTCCCAAGGAATTTCTCTTGTCAGCATTGGGGCGCGGAAACAGAATTACGGTTTTGCCCAATCTCCAATTATGTCCAACACGATACTGACCGGCGCCCAGTGGGGCGACGAAGGAAAAGGAAAGATCATTGATGTTCTCACAGACGAAGCGGACATCGTCGTGCGCAGCCAGGGAGGCAACAACGCCGGGCATACCCTCGTCATCGGCGGGGAAAAATACGTCCTCCACCTGATCCCCTCGGGCATCCTCCGCAAATCGAAAACCTGCGTGATCGGCAACGGAGTCGTGATCGACCCGGTCTCCCTGGTGGAGGAAATCGAAGGGCTCCGCAAACGTGGCGTGACCGTTGGAAAAAATCTCCTCATCAGCGATGCCGCCCACATCGTCCTGCCCTACCACCGCGTGCTCGACGGGCAGCGCGAAACACGGAAGGGAAAAAACAAAATCGGCACGACCAAGCGCGGCATCGGTCCGGCGTATGGCGACAAGGCGGCGCGCATCGGGATCCGGATGTGCGATTTGATCCGCCCGGAGGTCTTCACAAAAAAGCTGGCGGAAAGGATGCGTGAAAACAACACCCTTTTGAAGAGCATGGGGGCGGCCCCCTTGAACAGCAAAGCCATCTTGAAGGACTTCCTGGTGGCGGCCGACGTCCTCCGCCCCTTTGTGACGAACACCGTGGTTTATCTCCACAAGGCCATCCAGAGCGGAAAGCAGCTTCTCTTCGAGGGGGCTCAGGGCACCTTTCTCGATATCGACCATGGCACTTACCCGTTTGTCACCAGCTCAAATACCACCGCCGGCGGCGCCTGCACGGGCAGCGGTGTCCCTCCCCACCGGGTGGATCGCGTGCTGGGGGTCATGAAGGCCTACACGACCCGCGTCGGCGAGGGGCCTTTCCCGACCGAGGATGCGGGCCTCTCGGATGCTCTTCACGCCATGGGACGCGAGTTTGGCGCGACGACCGGGCGGGCGCGGCGTTGCGGATGGTTCGACGCCGTCGCCACACGCTACGCGGCCATGGTCAACGGGATCGACGACATCGCGATCACCAACCTCGACGGCCTCGATGCCCTGCCCTCGATCCGCGTCTGCACGGCCTACAGGCTCGATGGCAAAAAACTCGCCACCCCGCCCACCGATCCGGATGCCTTTGCGCGCTGCAAGCCGGTTTATGTCGAGTTTCCCGGATGGAACAAGCCGACCGACCAGGCCCGGAAATTCTCCGACCTCCCGCTCCGCGCCCGCGAGTATGTCAAGAAACTGGCGGAACTCACCGGGGCCAAACTTTCGATTGTGAGCATCGGCCCCGCCCGGACACAAACAATCCGCCTCTGACGCCGTGAAGAAGATCCCACGCCATGTGGCCGTCATTATGGACGGCAACGGACGCTGGGCACAACAGCGCGGACTGCCCCGGCTGGCGGGCCATGAGCAGGGCTCGAAATCCATCCGGCAGTGCGTGGAAGCCTGCATGGAAACCGGCATCGAGTTTCTCACGCTCTACGCCTTCTCCTCCGAAAACTGGAAGCGCCCCGCGATCGAGGTCAACGGACTCATGCTTCTGCTGGAGCGGTTCCTCAACGAAAAAAAAGAGGAGATGCTCCGCGAAGGCGTCCGGCTGCGCGCGATCGGCCGGCTCGACGACCTGCCGGCGGCCTGCCGCAAAAAGCTCGACGAGGTCGTCGGGGCGACCGCTCACAACTCCCGCCTCCATGTCATCCTTGCCCTGAGCTACAGCGGAAGGGTCGAGATCCAGGACGCCATCCGATCGATTGCGCGCGACGCGGCCTCCGGATCGCTCGCCCCCGACGACATCACTCCCGAGCTCATCTCCTCCCGCCTCTACACCGCCGGCCTCCCCGACCCCGACCTCCTGATCCGCACCTCCGGGGAAATGCGCATCTCGAACTTCCTCCTCTGGCAGCTCAGCTACACCGAAATCCACGTCACAAAAAAACTCTGGCCGGATTTCAAGAAAGCCGACTTCCTCGAAGCCGTAAGCGAATTCAAAAGCCGGGACCGCCGGTTCGGCGGAGTCTGATCCCCGGGCAGGCCCGCCCTCTCATCCATTATGATCACCGTCGTCATCGGACACAGGAACCCCGACATGGATGCGATTTGCTCGGCGATCGCGTATGCGGAACTGAAGACCGCCACCGGGGCCGCGGGCGTGCTGGCCGCCCGCTGCGGAAACACGAACGAGCGGATTGATTTCGGGCTCGGCAAGTTCGGGTTCGAAGCCCCGGTTTTCCTGGCCGGCGTGCATCCTCGCGTGGAGGACGTCATGGAGCGCACCGTGGTCAGCGCGCACTGCAAGAGCCCGGTTTACGAGGCGATGACACGCATCAGCGAATCGACCTTTCGCGGGCTTCCCGTGCTGGATGACGACCGCCGCTGCCTCGGGCTGCTCTCCGGCTTCAAGCTCAGCCAGTATCTCTTTCCTCCGCTGGACCGGATCGACTCCGCCCGCGTGGTGGACGCCTCGCTGGGGGACATCCGCTCCGCAGTCCGCGGGAAATTGCTGGCCGGTTCGGATGACCCGGAAGTTCTTCCCTACCGCCTTGTGGTCGCCGCGATGCACATCACGACATTCACAAAGCGCCTCGCCGAACTCGACCTCAAATCCACCGTCCTCATCGTCAGCGACCGCTGGGATATCCAGGAGCTCTCGATCGAGTCCGGCGTCCGCGCACTCATCATCACGAACAACTTTCCGGCAAAAAAGAACGCCCTCGACGCGGCGAAAGCCCACGGCACCACGCTCCTCTCCTCGCCCTACGACACGGCGACAACCGTCCTGCTGGCGCGCGCCGCCGTCACCTCGGCAAAGATGCTCCAGCCGGAATTTGCGAGCCTGCAGGCGGACATGCTGTTGCGCGAAGCGCAGTCCGACGTCGCGATGTCCTCGCAATTCGCATTTCCCGTGCTCGGCCCGGACGGACGTCTGGAAGGGATGATTTCCAAAAGCGATTTTCTGAAGCCCATGCCGAGGCAGCTCATCCTGATGGACCACAACGAGCTCAGCCAGGCGGTGAGCGGGGCGGACGAGGTTCCGATCATCGAGATCCTCGACCACCATCGGATCGGCGTCGCCCCGACCCACCAGCCCATCCTGTTTCTCAACCGCCCGGTTGGTTCGACCTGCACGATCGTCGCCGCCTGCTACCAGCAGGCCGGGGTTCCGATCCCAAAAAATGTGGCGGGCCTCCTCATGTGCGGCCTGATCTCCGACACGCTCAACCTCACGTCCCCGACCACGACGGATGAGGACCGCGCGATGATGAAGGCCCTCGCCAAAATCGGCGGGGTGAATCCGTCGGATCTCGCCTCGGAGATTTTCTCGGTGGGCTCCCCGCTCCTGACCATGACGTCCGAGCAGGCGATCACCGCCGACTGCAAGGAATACCTCGAGCGCGGGTTCCGGTTCAGCGTCGCGCAGATCGAGGAACTCCGCTTCTCCCACCTGCCGGAAAAGCGCGACGGCCTTGTTGCGGCGCTCGAGGCCTACCGCCTGGAGAACAGCTATTTCTTCTCGGCGCTGCTCATCACCGACGTCAACTCGCAGAACTCGATCCTCCTGCTCTGCGGAACGAACAATTTCACACGCCTGATCGATTTTCCCGACGAGGCCCCCTGCACATGGAAGCTCGACGGCGTGGTCTCGCGCAAAAAACAGCTCCTCCCTTATCTCACAGGCCTCGTCGCCCGCGTGGTTTGAGGGTTTGTGGGGAAACTCAGGGAATGTCGTTCGGGCGGGCAACCATGATCCCCGCGTGGAGGGAATACCGGTTCAGATAGTCGCTCAGGCGGCTGTCCACAATCACCGCCCGTGAATTTTTTGAAGCGTGCAGGAAACGGAGCGTCCCCTTGGCGTCGCGCACCGCGAGACCGACATGCGACGTGTAGTCGCCGTGCCATGTGGTGACGATGCAGATGATGTCGCCATCCCGCAGGAATTTTTCCGCGGCGGGAACGGAGGATTTCGGGACGTAATATATCCCGCGCGCGGAGAGCGATTGCTCGATGCGGGCCATAACCGGAACCATCGAGGGGGCGGCCCGGAGCTGTCGGAAGAGCCGGGAGGCCGCTCCGCCCATGTAGTCCATCTCGCGATAAATCTTCCTTGCGCCCGGAAGCGTGGAGGTGATGTCCTTGACGAGCCCGCGCCGCTGGTTGTCCTGCAGCCAGTCTTCGAGGTGGTGGAGCCTCGAGGTGAATTTGCCGTCGCACTTGCCCCCGCGGTAGCGGTCGAGCTCGATCATGCGGAGCAGGTCGCGCGGCTGTGGGTTCGGGCATTGCTGGAGGGCACGGGCCGTCCCGAGGGCGATCTCGAAGAATGTCCAGCAGTCCATCCCCTTCATGTTCACGCAGGGAGTCTCGATCCGGCTGTCGAGTTCGAGCGTGAAATTCATATACGGGGTTCCGACAAGCGCCCGGCCGACGGTCGCAACCCGCTGGCCGATGGGCAGAGCCGCCCAGTTCTCCGCGACCCCGCGGGACACCAGGCTCTGGAAACGATCCCGGCCGACAAAAACCACAGAGTCCGGCAGGCCGGCGGCCATCGCGGCCCCGGCCGTGAGAAGGAAGATTGCAACGAGGCGTTTCATGTTGGCGAACTTACGCGCAGGTGCCCCCATGCGCAAGGGCTTGGAAGCAAAGTTCTGCGGGTTGGTCATGCGGGGGCTCCACCATCCACTGCCATGCGGGAACGATGCGGATCGGGGCGGGGACGGCAGGGAAGAAAGGCCGGGATTCCAAAGTAACGCCGTCATCATCCTGACCAGCACAAAAGCCTGCTTCACACCAACGCATCAAGGCGGTCACATTTGCGTTTTCACGCCACTACAAACTCTTTCGTGCCACCGTCGGCCGCAGGTGAGAACCAGGGGAAGGCGCCCTGAATCACGGATCAACAGCGAGCACTGCCCTTTTACACAAAGCGCGCTTTGAGCGGAGCGACTGGCTGAGCGGGGCTTCATTCCGAATTTCCCATCTCGCATTCCGCCGGAGGCGGCAATCAGAGCCCGACGGCTTTGCGCACGCGCGTCATCACCACGTCGGCCGTCCCGCGGGCTTTCACGGCCCCTTCGTTCAGCACGCGGTCCACAAGCCCCGTGTCCGCCAGGATCTCCTTGCGCCGCGCACGCTGGGGCGCGAAATATTCCCAGATCCCGGCAAACAGCCGCTTTTTGAGATCGCCGTATCCGACGCCTCCGCGGAGGAAGTCGGCTTCCATCGCGCGGCAGTCGGCCTCCGATGCGACGAGCTTGTAGAGCCCGAGGATCGAGGAATCCCCGACCGGCTTCGGGGCCTCGACCGGAGTCGAGTCGGTCTTGATGCCCATGATTTTCTTTTTGAGCACGCTCTCCGGGGCGAAAATTTCGATGGTGTTCCCGTAGCTCTTGCTCATCTTCGCGCCGTCGAGGCCGGGGACGATCCCGGAATCCTCGCGGATGCTCGGCTCGGGAAGTTTGAAGATCTGGCCGTAGGTTTCGTTCATTTTCACGACAATATCCCGGGTGACCTCGAGATGCTGCTTTTGGTCCCGGCCGACCGGGACCAGGTCGCTGTCGTACATGAGGATGTCCGCCGCCATGAGCACCGGATACGCGAAGAGCCCGTGCGAGGCGGCCTGCCCGCGAGCGGTTTTGTCCTTGAACGAATGGCACCGCTCGAGAAGCCCCATCGGGGTCACGGTGCTCAGGATCCACGCGAGCTCGGCAACGGCCGGCACGTCGGACTGGCGGAAAAAAACCGACCGCGCCGGATCGAGCCCGCACGCGAGGAAATCCACCGCCAGTTCCCGGGCATTTGCCCGGAGTGCGGCCGCGTTCTGCACCGAGGTCAGGGCGTGCAGATCGGCGATAAAATAGAACGCCTCGCCCTTTTCCTGAAGTTCGATCGCCGGCTTCATCATGCCGAAATAGTTTCCCAAGTGGAGGGTGCCGGAGGGCTGGATGCCGGAAAGAATGCGCATGACGGGGGAGACTAACAGGCATGCCAACCCGTGAAAAAAGAAAAATTCCGCCCGGGAGGTTTTCCCGGCGCCCGCGCATGCCCGAAAGTTGCAGAGCACAGGGGGAACGGGCGTCCCGCCCGTTTGGAGACTGGAAATCGTATCGGAGTGCCTCACACGGGCGGGATGCCCAGGCCCCCTGGGGGGATCCGCGAAGTTGCAACATTCAACATGCGCCGGCGGCGCGCAACGGAACCCGATAAAAAGACATTGGAAAAAAACCGGGGCCTGCCAGCTTGGAACGGCTCGTCGGAACCATGCAGAACCATCAACTTCCTGTGATCGGCATCACGTCCGGTGATCCCGCGGGCATCGGCCCGGAGGTGATCCGCGCGGCGCTCGACTCCGGCAAACTGCCCGGCGGATTCCGCTACGAGGTCGTCGGAGAAATGTCCGCCCATGCCGCAGGCCGTCCGTCCGCCGCCGGTGCCCGCGCAGCCGCGGCCGCATTGGAATCCGCCGCCACGAAGCTTCTCTCCGGCGAATGGCAGGCGGTCGTCACCGGGCCGGTCTCAAAAAAAGCCCTGCACGAGGTCGGATACGAATTTCCCGGACAGACGGAATTCTTCGCGGCGCGCGCGGGGGTCGGAGATTTCGCGATGTGCCTGACCGGCGGCGGGCTCACGGTCGGACTGGTGACCGCACATGTGCCGATGCGCGACGTGCCGGGGCTCCTTTGCCGCAGCGAAATTGTGCGCGTGGGAAACCTGCTCGCCGGATTCCTCCTTTCACAAACCGGCGCTCCCCGCATCGCCGTCGCCGGGTTCAACCCGCACGCCGGGGAAGGCGGGGACATGGGCGGCGAGGAAATTGAAATCATCGCCCCGGCTGTCAAAGATCTGCAAAACCGCGGACTCGCGGAATTCTCCGGCCCGTTCCCGCCGGACACGGTTTTTCGCCGGGCGGTCGCCGGCGAGTTCGACGGCGTGCTCTGCATGTATCACGACCAGGGACTGATCCCGCTCAAACTGCACGCGTTCGAGGAGGGCGTGAATGTCACGCTCGGGCTTCCCTTCGTGAGAACGAGCCCGGATCACGGCACCGCCTTCGACATCGCGGGCAAAGGCATCGCGCGCCCGGACAGCATGATCGCCGCGATCTCTCTCGCCACCCGGATGCTCCGACCTCCTGCTCCTTGAGGAAGTTGGACGAGCCTCAAACCCGGCAAACGCGCCACTCTGAAAGGTTCAACTTCCATAAAACCCCTCCCTCACGCCTCTCTCCTCTTTTACAATAAATGTCACGGCCGTGACATTTATTGTAAATTTGTTGTGAGCCCGGCCGCGCGCTGACTCCCGTGGAAGGGGCGATTTTCCCGGGGAAAATCACTTCTTCCCGTGCCGGATGTTTTCGAACTCCGCGAGGGCCAGGGCGACGACTTGGTCCATGTTGTAATACCGGTAGGTCGCAAGGCGTCCGAGGAACGACGTGCGGGGATCCGCGTCGGCGCGTTCCTTGTATCGCGCGTAGATCGCCGAGGAATCGGGCGCGGGGATCGGGTAATACGCCTCCCTGCCCGGACCGAAATCCTCCGGATACTCGCGCACGATCGTCGTGTTCTCGCAGAGTTGCCCGGTCGCATGCTTGATCTCGACGATCCGCGTGTAGTCGTGGTCGTTCGGAAAATTCACCTGCATCGCAGGCTGCCAGAAACCTTGTTTTCCGGAGATGGGCTCGCGGGCGATCAACTGCTCCGGGCTGAACGACTCGGCTTCAAACCGCAGGGACCGGTAGGGGAGCCGTCCTTCGCTGAAATCAAAATACTCGTCCACCGGACCGGAGTAGATCATCCGCTGGTATGCGATGTGGGGGATCACCTCACGGTAGTCGGTGTTGAGAAGAATCTTCACGCGCCCGCCGCAGGCCGCAACCATGCGCTCGAACAGCCGGGTATACCCTGCGGCCGGGAGCGCCTGGAACTTCTCGGTGAGGTACCGGTCGTCGCGGTTCGTGCGCACCGGGATCCGCCCGCACACCGAGGCGTCGAGATCGTGCGGATGCCGTCGCCATTGCTTCAGCGTGTAGCCTTCAAAAAACTTCTCATACAGCTCGCGTCCGACCTGCGAAAGAATGACTTCCTCGGAGTTCTCCGGGGTTTCGACCGGCACGCGCCAGGTTTCCAGCGTCGCCGTCATTTCCTCCGGGGTGGAGGTCCGCCCGATGAACTGCTCAAACGTATTCAAGTTGATCGGGAACGGCCAGTAGGTGCCATCCGTCCAGGCAAGGATTTTGTAATCCACCGGATGCCATTCGGTGAAGTGGGAGAGGTATTCGTGGATGAGGGGCGAGTTCGTGCGGAAGTAGTGCGGCCCGTAGGCGTGGAGGAGAACCCCTTGGTCGTCGTAGTGATCGTAGGCATTGCCCCCGATATGGGCGCGCTTGTCCACAACGAGGCATGTCGCTCCCGCCTGTGTCGTCAGCCGCTCCGCCATCGTAAGCCCGGAAAACCCGGCCCCGACGATCAGGTAATCAAATGTCCATCCCATCAGCGAAAAGTGTCGCCGACGAAATCCGGCTGGCAAGCGGGAAACGCCGGGCCGGACGGAATTTGACGTTTCCGAATCAAGGGCTTCCGCCCAAATCCGGCATGCCACGCGCGTGAGGACCGTCGGCCCACAAAAAGTTTTTTAAACAGCGCAACCGCGGGCGATCCCGTTTTCCTATCCTACCGTTTCCCCGCCCAGGTCTCCTCGATCGTGCGGAGACGGGCTTGTTTGGCGCCGAGGCGCGGGACGCAGGCGATGAGGGCCTTTGTATAGGGATGCTGGGGATTTTTGAGGAGGCTTTCCGTGTCGCCGTATTCGACGATCTCACCGCGGAACATGACCGCAACGCGGTCGCAGAGGCCGCGGATGATCCCGAAATTGTGAGTGATCAGGATGAGGGCCATTCCAAATTCGGAGCGGAGACGACGGAGTTCGGCGAGGATCTGGGCCTGGATGGTGACGTCGAGGGCTGTGGTGGGCTCGTCCGCAATAAGGAGGCGGGGACGGCACCCCAGAGCCATCGCGATCATGGCGCGCTGCTGCATGCCTCCGCTGAGCTGGTGCGGGTAATCGTGCATCCGTTTTTCGGGGTCCGCGATGCCGACCGCGCCAAGCCATTTGATGACCTCGGCGTCGAGGTCGGCGATGTCCGGGCGGTGGAGCCGGATCCCCTCGGCGATCTGGCTGCGGATCGTATAGACCGGGTTGAGCGAAGTGGCGGGCTCCTGGAAAATGTAGGCGATCCCGGCACCGCGGACATGGCGGACCTGGCGCGCGGACATCTTCAAAACATCCTGCCCGCGGTAGAGGATTCTGCCGCCAACATATTCGGCCGGGGGAGTCGGGAGGAGCCGGGTCAGCGAGAGCGCGGTCACGCTTTTCCCGCTGCCGCTCTCGCCGACAATCGCCAGCGAATCGCCGTCCTTCATCGAAAAGGAAATGCGTTTGACGGCATCCACCGTCCCGTTTTCTGTGCGGAAGCGGACCGAGAGGTTGTGGACTTCGAGAAGGTTCATCATCGTGCGGAAGCCGCGCGGCGCAGGGCATCGCCGGCGAGATAGAAGGCCAGAGAGGCCGTGAAGATCGCGAGGCCGGGAAAGACGATCAGCCACCAGGCATCGAGGAAATAGGTTTTCCCGTCGGCGATGATGTTCCCCCATGTCGCCTGCGGCGGCGGGACCCCGAAGCTCAGGAAGCTGAGGCCGGATTCGATGAGGATGGCATCCGGGATGCTGATGACGGCAGTGACAAAGATCGGGGCAAAGGCGTTGGGGAGGATGTGGCGGAAGATGATTCTTCCCCCGCTCTGGCCGAGAGCCCTGGCCGCGCGCACATACTCGCTCTCGCGGAGCGTGAGGAACTCGGCGCGCACGAGCCGCGCAGTGCCGGTCCAGCCGACAATCCCGATCACCACGATGATGATCCAGATGTTCGGCCCGAGAAGGGCGATGGCGCTGAGGATCAGGAAAAACGACGGGAAGCAGAGGAGGGCGTCCACAAGCCGCATCAAAACGTTGTCCACCCAGCCGCCGAAATACCCGGAGACCGCGCCGACAACAATCCCGATCCCAAGAGAAACCGCCATCGCAACAAAGCCGACCGTCAGCGCGATCGTCGAGCCGGCAACCATGCGGGACAGCACGTCGCGGCCAAGGTTGTCCGTCCCGAGCCAGTTCACGGCGTTCGGAGGAAGCAGCTTCCCCGCAAGGTTCGTGGCATTCGGGGCCATCGGCATCGGCCAGTCCAGCAAGGAGCAGAGGCCCGCAACCACGGCCGTCAAAAAAAACAGAAGAATGACGGAGAGGGAGACCATCGCAAGGCGGTCGGCAAAAAACCTTCTCGCCACACGTCGAAACGGGCTGTCCGCGGGCACGGCGACGAGGGAGATGGATGCGGCAGCTGTCATGGGTGATCAAATCCCGTCGCCGTTCATTCCCATGATTTCCGCCGCGGCGACCGGCGCGCCTCGGAAAACATCGGCGAGCGTCGTCTGATCCATCAGCTCGGCGACCATGTTCCTTGCGCGCAGGAGCACCCGGCGGAACCGGCAGACCGATTCCTGCGAACAACGCTTGTAATCGGTCACCGACACGCAGGCAATGGGTGCAAGATATCCGTCGAAATATCTCACGACCTCTCCCATCGTGATTTTCTCCGGGTTTTTTTTCAGGAGGTATCCGCCACGCTTGCCAACGACGCTTTCCACCCAGTCCCTTTTTTTCAGGTCCAGCATGATGTGCTCAAGAAACCTCTTGGGCACATCGTTCCTGCGGGCGAGTTCTCCGATGGGAATCGGGTTGCCCCCGTGGTATTCGACCAGAGTGAACAGCGCCCGCAAGGCATAGTCTGCGCGCATCGAAAGCTGCATAGGCGATCAAGCTAGGCGGGATCGGATGATTTTCCAATTTCCTTCTCAAAAATCGCCCATGCCCGTTCGCGTTCGCCGCCGACGATCTCGCAGTTTTTCAGGATTTCGGTGTTGTTGTCCTCCATCCACCCGAGCGTGGCGTTGTCGTAGAGCTCCTGGGCGCGGACGAACTGTTCGTAGATCAGCCAGGCGTGGAGCCCCCGGTCCCGGCATTCCGGAACGACCCCGAGAACCGTCTGCCTGCAGGACCGGATCTTGCGGGTCTTCATGAGGAAGAAAATATGCGGGAGCCTGAGCCAGTGCGGAGTCCCTTTGATCCCGGCGAGAATCTCGTTGAAATTCGGAAGCGTGAGCGCGACCCCTGCGTCTTTGCCATCCATCTCCGCGATCAGCAGCAACGCGGGGTCCGCGATGGCCCGGATGTCGTCCGCCGCCGCCAGCAGATCCTCCATGGAAATCGGAATGAACCCCCAGTTGCGCTCGAGCGTCGCATTGTAAACTTTTTGGATGATCTCGAGTTCCTGAGGAAGCCGCCGGAGGTCTATCGTGCGCATTTTCAGGTGCGAGCGGGAGGCAATCCGCGCGACGATCCGGCCCAGGCGCTCCGGTTTCGGGAGCCTGTGCATCGGAAGGTTGAGGCCGTGAAGAATTCTGGCCTGTTTCAATCCCTCCCCTTCGAGAAGAGGGAGGTAATACCCTGGGTTCCAGGTCAGGCCGATGGGAGGCGGCAGGTCAAACCGCTCCACGAGCAGTCCGCACTCGTCGTTGATGCTCGGGTTGTAGGGCCCGCGGATCCGGTCCATGCCCGCTTCGTGCAGCACCTCCCCGACCCGCGCAACGAGCGCATGCGCGGTCCGGGAATCGTTCTCGCACTCAAAAAACCCGAAGAAGCCGGTCCTGTCGGCATACCGGCTGTTGTGCGTGCGGTTGACGATCGCGGCAATCCGGCCCACCACCCGTCCATCGCGCATGGCCACAAAGGCAGTAATGGTGCCGTGCCGCAGGTGAAATGCGGAATCCGGCGCCAGATATTTTGCGATGCTACCGGGGAACGGCGGGATGAAGGCCGGATCCGTTCCGTGCAGACTCTCCGCCACCCTCTCGAATCTCTTCCACTCCGGCGGCGTCCGGCAAACGGAAATCGAACACGTTTTTCCGTTGGGTGGGGTTGATATAGGCGGGATCATCAAATGTTCCTAGCTCGCGCGCGAGTTTCTCAAAGATCTCGAGCACGCGATCGAGGTCGGAGTCCGTGTGGGTGGCCATGAAGCTGGTGCGGACGATGGCCTCGCCGTAGCGGACCGCCGGATAGATCGCAGGGGTTGCGAAGATCCCCAGATCGAACAGCCTCTGCGTGAAGATGAATGCCTTTGCCTCGCTTCCGATCAGGATCGGGACAATCGGCGTTTCTGTCGTCCCGATTTTGAAGCCGATGCGCTTGAACCCCTCGTGCATCTTGCGGGTGTTTTTCCAGAGCTGGTCAATCCGCTCCGGTTCCTGCTGCATGAGTTCGAGGGATTTGAGGACGGCGCCCGCCACCGCCGGGGCGAGGGAGGCGGTGAAGATCAAACACCGGGCGCGATGCTTCAGGAACTCAACCATCTGCGCGTCGCCCGCGATGAACCCGCCCATCGAGCCGAGGGATTTGGAGAACGTGCCCATCACGATGTCCACTTCGTGGTTGAGGCCGAAATGGTGGACGGTCCCGCGTCCCTGCGGGCCGAGCACCCCGAGCGAGTGGGCCTCGTCCACATAGACGAACGCCCCGTATTCCTTCGCCGCCTCGACCAGCGGCGGCAGGTCGGCGATATCTCCGGACATGCTGAAAACGCCATCCATCACCACAAGCCGTCCGGCCTCCGCCGGCAAACGCTTCAGGCGGTTGCGCAGCGAGGTGGAAGAGTTGTGGCGGTAGGGGACCAGCTTCGCGGGTGCAAACTGGCAGCCGTCAATGATGCTCGCGTGGTTTTCCCGGTCGCAGAGGATGGCGTCCCCCTCCTCGGTGAGCGAGGAGATCGCCCCTTGGTTTGCAAAGAACCCGGTGGAGAAGAGGACGACGGAATCGCGCTGCAGGAATGCGGCCAGCGCCTCTTCGAGCTCGACATGCAGTTTGATCGTGCCGTTCAGCAGGCGCGACCCCGTGCAGCCGGCGCCATAGCGGCGGGTGGCCTCGCAGGCCGCCTCGATCACGCGGGGATCCTGGGCCAGACCGAGGTAGTTGTTCGAGCCGATCATGATCTTCGGCTGCCCGTCGCAGACAACGTAGTTCCCGTGGGGTTCCTCGATACAACGGAAGTACGGATAGAACCCTTGTGCGCGCGCGTCGGCGCTGTCCCGGTATTCCCGGCATTTTTGGTATAGGTCTCGTGCCACGGCAGGCTGATGGTTGGAACAGGTCATCTTCTCACGAATGATCGCGATGTAAAGGGGAACTACAGGGAAATCACCTTCGCGGCGTAGATATCGGGGTCCGCGGACAGGCGTTCCAGGACGCCGGCGTCGGGGAGGCTGTCAAGGTTCAACAGCGTCAGCGCCCGTCCGCCCTGCTCGGTGCGGGAGAGGCTCATGCTCGCAATGTTGATGTTTTCCTTGCCGAGGAGGGTGCCGATGTGCCCGACGGCGCCCGGGCGGTCCTTGTTTTCGAGGAGGAGGACGGCGCCGAAGGGGGTGACTTCGACCGGGCGGCTGTTGACGCGGACAATGCGGGGGTCGTTCTTCGCGCCGAAGAAGGTTCCGCCAACGGAGACTTGTTTGTCCGCGCTGAAGACCGCGACATGGAGCCACTCGTTGAAGTCGATCTGCTCGCTCGAACGGACCTCTTCGACGTTGAGGCCGAGGGTGGAGGCCATGGTGCGCACGTTGACGCTGTTGACCTCCTCGCCGCCGACATTTTTCAAAAACCCGGTGAGGATCGCGCGGGTGATCGCCTCGGTCGGCATGTCCACGGCCTTGCCGCCGTAGGTGATGACGATCCGGTCGTTGCGCTTGGGCGCGAGCTGGGCGGCGAAGCGTCCGAGCTTGTCTCCGAGCGTGAGGTAGGGCTTCACGATGGCGGCCGTCTTGGCGTCAATGCTCGGCATGTTCACCGCGTTGCGGATTTCTCCCTCGAGCAGGACCGCGCGGATCGCCTGGGCGATCTCGATGCCCACATTTTCCTGGGCTTCGGCCGTGCTGGCCCCGAGGTGCGGGGTGAAGACGATGTTCGGGATTCCGCGGAGCGCAAAGTCAGCGGGCGGGGGCTCGACTTCATAGACGTCGAGGGCGGCGGCGGCGACGCGTCCGGATTTGAGCGCCTCCCCGAGGGCGGCCTCGTCAATGAGTCCGCCGCGCGCGCAGTTCACGATCCGCACGCCCTTTTTGCAGAGCGCGAGCCGGCGGGCGTCGAGCATGTGGCGGGTCTCGTCGGTCAGCGGCATGTGCATCGTGAGGAAGTCCGCCTCCGGCACGAGGGCGTCAAGATCCTCGACGAGTTCGACCTGGAGACTGCGGGCGCGGCTGGTGGAGAGATAGGGATCGTAGGCGAGCACGCGCATGCCGAAGGCGATCGCGCGGCGGGCGAGTTCGGTCCCGATCCGGCCCATGCCGAGGATGCCGAGCGTCTTGTTGTAGAGCTCGACGCCCTCGTATTTCTTGCGGTCCCACTTGCCGGCTTTCACGCTGGCATCCGCCTGCGGAATGCTGCGGGCGATGCTCATGAGGAGCGAAAACGCGTGCTCGGCGGTCGAGATCGTGTTGCCGCCGGGCGTGTTCATCACGATCACTCCCTGGCGCGTCGCCGCATCGACATCCACGTTGTCCACGCCCACGCCCGCGCGTCCGACCACCTTCAGCTTCGTTGCGGCCGCAAGAACCGCTGCCGTGACCTTCGTCTGGCTGCGCACAACCAGGGCGGAAAACTCGGGGATCAGCTCGATCAGTTCCTGCTCTTTGAGGCCGGTTTTGACTACAACCTTCAGCGCGCCGCCTGCGGCAAGCTCTTCAACACCACGCTGGGAAACCGGGTCGGCAACGAGAACTTTTGGGAATGACATTTTCTTTTTGGGATTCTGGATTATGAATGACCTGCCGGCGGCGGCAGCGGAATCTCAAGTGATACTGTCAAATCGCCCCGGCGGAAAACCTATTTTTTATGAGATGGTCTTATCGCATCGCCCGTGTCGCTGGAATTGATGTCAGAATCCACGTCACATTCCTGCTGTTGCTGGCGTGGTTCGGCTGGATGTATTGGCAGGATGGAGGAATGCCGGGTGCCGTGCAGGGGGTGGCGGTCATTCTTCTCCTTTTTCTCTGCGTCCTGCTCCACGAGTTCGGCCATGCGTTTGCCGCACGCATTTATGGGATCCGGACCCCGGATATCACGCTGCTTCCGATCGGCGGGGTGGCCCGGATCGAACGCATGCCAGACAATCCGATCCAGGAGCTGGTCGTGGCGATCGCGGGCCCGGCCGTCAATGTCGCGATCGTTCTGGTTTTAATTTCTGTTCTCGCGGTGAAAATCAGCCTGTCACATTTCACGGGGTTCGACCGCATGGGCGGCAGCCTGACCGCGCAGTTTCTGGAGATCAACCTGATGCTGGTTGCGTTCAATGCGATTCCGGCGTTTCCGATGGATGGGGGGCGGGTCCTGCGGGCCCTGCTGGCGATGAAGTTGAGCCACTTGCTGGCGACGACGATTGCCGCGCGGATCGGCCAGGTGCTGGCCGTCGGGTTTGCGGTGGTCGGCTTCTTCGGGTCTCCGATGCTGCTTTTCATCGCGGCCTTCGTCTTCGCGGGCGCCCAGCAGGAACTCGCGTACGCGCGGTTCCGCGCGGGAAGATAACCCGCTTTCGCGGGCGACTGCCGGGCTCAAGCGGGCCGCGCTTTTTCGAGGACGAGCCGGGTGCCCCGTGCCTGTGGCGAATAGGTGACGCGGTCGAAGGTCTTGCGGATAATATGCACGCCGAGGCCGCCCGGGCGGATGTCTTCGAGCGCGCGGCCCCGGATTTTTTCCGGGTCGCAGGTGCGCCCGTAGTCGCGGATGACGAAGCGGACTTTTTTGCGCAGCGAGGTCATCTCCATGCGCACCGGCTTGCACTCGTGGCCGTAGGCATGGCGGATGACATTCGTGCACGCCTCGTCGAGGGCGAGGACCATGAGCTCGATGGCGCAGTCGTCGAAGCCGTTTTCCAACAGAAACGCCCGCACGGCCGCCCGGACCCCGGCCAGATGGCAGGTGTCGCTGGTGAAGCGGATCTTGCTGGTCATTCAAATCCTCCGACAAGAATGGTGAGGTCATCGAGCTGGCTCCCCGTGCCGCGGTGCCTGCGCTCGGCCTGCAGGATCCGGTCGAGCAACTCTTGCGCCGAGGGGGACGGGCCGGAGGCGGCCGCGATCAGATATTCGTCAAAAAGCGTATCGGATCCCTCCTGGCGTGACTCGCTGAGGCCGTCGGTATAGACGACCAGCCGGTCGCCCGGAGCAAGTGTCAGCCCGCCGTGGGAATAGTTGGTTTTGGGAAAAACCCCCAGCGGCATCGCGCCGGGGGTTTCCACTCTTTCGGTGGCGCCGTCCGCTTTGACGAGGAGGGGAAGGCAGTGGCCCGCGCTGGCGATTTCCACGCACCGGGTGGAGGGCTCCATTTTTCCGACAATGGTGGTGATGAACATCCCGCGGATGAGGCTGTCGCAAAGGGTTTCGTTCAGCAGCGCGAGCGCGGCGGAGGGAGTCGTGGCCGCGCCGAAGACAAAGTGCATGGCGCTCAGCGCCTGGGCCATCATCAGCGAGGCGGAAATCCCTTTGCCGGAAACATCGCCGACCGCAAAATAGATCTCGCCGCACGCTCCGGGGAAAACCCCGTAAAAATCCCCCCCCACGTTTGTGGCGGGCATGTTGTGCGCGGAAAAGAAAGCCCCTTTCACTTCGGAGGGAATCGCCCGCGACAGCAACTCGCGCTGAATCTCGGCGGCGATCGCGAGATCACGGTCCATGCGTTCCTGCGCGCGCATCCGCTCGAGCGTCCGCAGTTTTTCGATCGCCGTCGCGGTCAGGTTCACATAGGCGCAGAAGCCCTCGAGATCATCTTCGGAAAAGGATTTTTTCTCCCGCGGGTTCAGGATCTGCAGCACTCCGATCATTTCCGAGTCCCGCTTCAGCGGCGCGCAAAGAATCGAGCGGGTCATGAAGCCGGTCATCCGGTCGGCTTCCTTGAAAAACCGGTCGTCCTGGTAGGCCTCGGGGATCACGACCGGCTCCCCGTGCTCAAAAACCCATCCGGCGATCCCTTTTCCCCGCGGGACCGAGAGCCTGGGCTCGACATAGCCGGTCTCGCCGCGCGTCGCGATGGCAAGCTCGAGGTTGCCGGATGCGGAGTCCACAAGGAACAGCGACGCCGCTTCCGCAAGAAAAACCCTCCGTGCCACGTCCAGAATCGCGCGCAGAAGTTCCCCGTAATCGGTGATGGAGTTGATCGCCGCACTGACCTCGACGAGACCCTTGTAAACTTGGAGCGATTTGCGCAGCGATTCGGAATCGTCGGACATGCCGTGCAGTCTCGCATGAACCCGGCGGCTTTTCCAGAAGTTCCCCGCGACGGGGGCGCGAGCATTTTTCCGGGCACTCCCCGCGGGAAAGGCTCAGGACAGCCGGAGCTTCACCCGCGTGCGGTCTTTTGAAAACAGGAGGGATTTGATGTTCTCCGTGCCGTGCCTCGGTGCGTGGTAAAATCCGTTGAAAGCCGACATGGCGAGGAGTCCGCGGGCCTGCCAATCAAAGATCCAGTCGGCCACCGCCGCAGGATTTTCCTGGGTCAGACCCGCCCCGTTCTTGATGAGCCAGTCGCAGTTGCACTCTTCATGGGAACCGATCGGCGGGGTCATCACAACCGGCAGGCCGAGGGCGCAGAAAAAGCTCAGCTCGCTGGGTTTTGTCCACAGGACATCCGCTTCGCGGATCACCTGGTTGAATGTTGCGAAGTAGTCGGTCTTGCTCAGCGAGGTGAGCACATGGACGGACTTCCCCAGTTCCTCAGCCAGCCCGACATCGCGGATGGTTTCGAGGAAAAAATTGTTCACCTCCAGCCGGGTTCCAGCCACGAGATGAATCCGGGCACGCCCGCTCTCCAGGGCCGGGCGCAGGCTCAGCAGGATCTCGCGGGCGATCTCCGCCTGAGCCCCGGCACCGCCCACGGCGAAAACAATCGTCAGCGGCCGGTCGGGGGAGGGGATCGGCCCAAGCTCGCTCGCCAGGAGCTGGCGGTATTTTGCCCGGAAGACGCCTTGGGGGTCCAGCACCCCAATCCGCCGGGCCAGATCATCTCGCACCGGGGCGATGTTTTCATCGGGCAGAGGGAACCCCGTGAGAAAAACCCGGTCCTCGGGCACACCGTAGAGCAGCAGGCGTTTCCGGGCTCTCTCGGTGGGGGCAAAATAAGTCACCCGGCTTTCCCGCGGCTTTTGGGCGACCCAGATCCGGTTGATGTCGGAGTCGGTGACCACGCAGGAAACATCCGGCAGGCCGAGGAGATCGGCGGCAAGGGCCACGGTAAAGAAGGTGGCGAGAAACGGGATATTCTCGCTGCTGGCGTAAGCGGGCACGCTTTTGGCGAATCCTTCGTGGAGCATGCGCTGCAGGCGCAGGGAGCCGAAAGTCGGCTTCGAGAGATCCCGGAACGGGTAGAATGGCGAGATGCTCTGGAAGTAATCGTAGGCCTGCCAGAGCCACGGACCAACAAGAGGGATGCGGCCGAGGCGCGACACCGTTTCGTAGAAGGACTGGAACTGCTTCCACATCTTCTTTTCCTGCGCCCCCACAATCGAATCGCTGTTGGCGGTGATGATCCGCTCCCGGGCGATATCCCGGAACGGATAGGCCGCCCTCTGGTGGCCGTATCCCATGTCGGCGGTGACAATCCAAGCTTGCTGTGGGGAGGGAATCATCCAAAAAGCGCCATCGGACCACCGGCTCAGGGCGCGGAAGTCAAGCCGTTCCAGTGAACCTTGTTGTGGGCGGCGTAGGAGGAAAGACAACGCTCGTAGCGCAGCAGGACATACCGCACAACAGCGGAGTCGTCGGCATGGCCGAAATCCAGGCGGGAATCCGGGATGATGTCCGCCATCTTATGGGCGTATATCAATGCGAAGGCGGCCGCCGCCAGTGCATGGTAGGACAGCCGCTCGTAAGAATGCTCCGCCACATCCTCCACCACATCCGATAAAAATTCCAGCTGGTCCACCAGATGCGGATATTTCGGCGCATCGATCTGGGTGAACTCGGCTTTCAACATCGGCAACTGGTGAAGCAATTTTTGCAACGTATGAGGCGAGATGTGTCCCGCCCCGCGCTCGACAAACTCTGCGATCCAGCGCCCGTCTTCGTCTTGTTCGCTTTTCAGTTTCTGAGGCATGGGAAAATCTTCCCCCTTCTGAATGAGACATGCAAGACGGGAAATGCCTCCTTCCGGGCTGGCCACCGCTCTGTCCCAAGTGTAATTTTTTTTCGTGGATTCCGACACTTCCCGGCTGATGGTCCTTTGCCGCTCGCACGAGCAGCTTGCCGCGGCACTCGATTGCGGGATCGCGGAAGTCGCCGTGGATTTTGAAGACATCCGCCGATACCGGGACGCCGTCGTGTTTGTTCGCGAATCCGGCGGCGCGCAAATCTTTCTCGCCACCCCGCGGATCCAGAAGGCCGGCGAGGAAGGATTCTTCAAGCTCATGGAAAAGGCCGGTCCCGATGGCGTGCTCATCCGCAATGTCGGCGGGATCTCGTATTTCTCCGACAGCCCTCTGCGGAAGATCGGCGACTTTTCCCTCAACGTCGCGAACCCTGTCACCGTCGCCGTCTTCCGCCGTCTCGGCCTCGAACGTCTCACGATCTCGCACGACCTCAACGTTTCCCAAATTCTCGCGTTGGTCGGTCAGGCTCCGCCGGAATGGTTCGAGCTCACGCTCCACCACCACATGCCGATGTTTCATATGGAGCACTGCGTTTTTGCCGCCTTCCTGACCGACGGCACCGACTCCACGAATTGCGGGCGGCCCTGCGAAAGCCACCGCGTCCACCTCCGCGATCGCGTCGGCATGTCGCATCCCCTCCGCGCGGATGCCGGCTGCCGGAACACCCTCTTCCATGCCGTTCCGCAATCCGGCGCCGAATTCTTTGGAGAGTTCCTTGCCGCGGGGCTCCGGCGCTTCCGTCTCGAATTCCTGGATGAACCCGCCGGGGAATCCTGCCGGGTCATCAAGGCCTATCAGTCCCTCCTCGCCGGAGAAGCCGGCGGGATGACATTCTGGAGGGATTTGAAGGCGAAAAGCCAGGTCGGAGTCACGCGCGGAACTTACGAATAGGCTTTTGATTGTCGCACAGTTTTCCTTGCAATCTTAAATCGGAGCTCGTAGAACCTTGACTTAGATCAATTCTTCTCTTATGAAAAAGACCCTTCGCTGTGCTGGACGGCGGTTGATTGCAGGATTTTTTCTCAGCTGCACTTGGGTGCATGCCGATCTTCGGGTGGAGGTCGTGGATGATACGGGAACGAATCCCTACCTCTTGCTGGTGGGCAAAGGCGTGGCGCCCACCGGCGGTGGCGCGATGATTCCGATGAGCGTGAGCGGGGGATCGGGCCAGCTTGCGCAGGTAGCCGCAGACTTCACGGCACCGATGCTCACCGCCACGGTCGTTTCAGGTTCCGTCACCGGTGTGACGGTGGTTGCGGGTGGCTCCGCCTACTACCCGCTCAGTGCGACAGTGCCCGTCACTTTCACTGGTGGGTCGCCGACTTCGCCAGCCACCGGCATCGCCACGGTCTCGGGCGGCGTGGTCACCGGGGTGACTGTGACCAACGGGGGGACCGGGTATACCGCGACGCCGCAAGTCACCATGCCTTCCCCCAGCGTCACGCCCTTGCCAGTCAATCAACTTCAGAGTGCCGGATACACAGTCACGTCGCCCTATACCGGACAAAGTCGTCCCGTATACTATTTTACAGTCAACACGCTGGGTTCCGGGGCGTTCATGATTTTCCAGAACAGCGGTGCTGGCTCGCCATTCGTCTATTCGAATAATGCGAACCCGAGCCCGACCCTTGCCAACTACCGGTTCGACCAGTGTGAGATCACTTTCAATGCCGGCATCCAGAGCGGGGCAAACCTCACCAGCATTGATGCGCTGAGCATGCCGATGCAGTTCGAGCTGTTTACCGGCACGGCTCCGTCCTCACTGACCTTGGTGGGAGAGCGGAAATTTTATGCTTCGCTGAGCTCAATCCTCGGAAAATTTCCGGCGCAGGCCAGCGGAGCTCTTTACAAGGCCGGTGCCACGGCCCCGCAGAGCGGATGGATCCCGGCGGAGGGCATGGGAACATTCCTGAGAGCGCTCGGTCCCGGACAAGCCGCGGCCGTCACCTCGGCGAATCCTTTTGGAAGCCCTTCGCCCTATCCCAGCTTCAGCGCCTATCTCCAGACATTGGCCGCGCTGACGACCGCCAATCAGCCGACAGCCACAGCGAGCATTGCCGGGGGAGTCGTGACGGCGGTGAGCGTGGCGACCGTGGGCTCCTACACCTCGGCTCCTGCTGTCAGCTTCCAAGGCGGCGGTGGCTCCGGGGCCGCAGCGACCGCCAACGTCAGCCCTCCGGATCATACGGGTCATTCGCAGGTTCAGAGCGTGACGGTGACCAATCCCGGCAGCGGATATGCCACGGCCCCCACGGTGGTTTTTTCAGACGCCTATGGTTCCGGGGCCACGGCGAATGCGATGATCGGCACCGGGGTCACAGGCATTTCTGTCGGCACTGCCGGCAGCGGATTCTCCACGGCTCCGGCCGTGATGATTGCCGGCGGCGGGAGTGCGCCCGGCGGCGGCGGCACAGGAGCGGCGGCCGTGGCCACGCTCAATGGTGCCGGCGGCATCAGCGGCATCACGGTCACCCAATCAGGCTCCGGCTACATTACGGCACCCTCGGTGACTTTCTCCACCTTCAATGTCAGCGGCAGTGCGAACGGGTGCAACTACAACTACGCCGGTAACGTGCAGGCCACCGCCAACGGCTACCAGATCGTCCTCAATGGCACCACGTATGCCGCGAACACCGGAAATCCCTACGCCGGCGGGGTCAATGCCAATGGTGTGCCTATTCCCACCAATGCCCAAGTGACCATCAATCTGCCAAAGACCCTGGCTGCGGCGACGGCCACGGCGGTTGTCAACGCCTCCGGAGCGGTCACCGGCATCACTCTGAACTCCGGTGGCAGCGGTTACATGTCGCCCCCGATCGTCACAATTGCCGGCCCGCCTCCGTCCGCCTCCGCGACGACCGCGACGGCCATTGCCACGCTGACGGGCGATACGGTGACCGGCATCGCGGTCGCGAATGGAGGTTCGGGATACAGCCAGTCGTCTCCTCCCGTCGTGACGGTGAACCTGCCGGCGGGGAGCATGGATTCGTTTATCTACGGGGCGGCGCTCAACGGCGATTCGTTCGCCGTGTCCGGGCTGACCCCGGCCCAGGTGGCCGGAGACACGAATATCGTTTACGGATCGGTTGTCCGCGATGTTCTGGCGGCCCTCAACTTTGGTTACCTCAACGGAAAACTGGGGAACACCGGCACGGAATGGTATAACTCGATCCCCAACGACCCGCCATTCGGCTCCGCACGCACAACGAACGACGGTTTCTATAATCCCTGGGCCGCGCTCATTTATAACTACAGTGATGCCTACGGCTTTGCGTTCAGCGACCGCATCAACCCCTCTCCGCTGATCACCCTCCAGGATCAGGATACCTTGCGGATCACGATTCTTCCTGATATTTGGCTCGATGCCCCTCACCCGAGCGTGACGCAGGTTGGCAATTCCACAATGGAGGTGAGCTGGAATGCCGTCACCCCGCCCGCGGGCTGCACCCTGACGGGTTATACCCTTGCGGTCCTGGATCCTCCGGGGATTCCGCCGATCAGTCTGGCGGCGAACGCGGCGAGCTACACGCTGGGAAGCGCGGCTCCCCTGAGTGCCGGCACAGCCTACACGTTCACGCTTTCCGCCAATGGCACAGTCGGCGGCAATCCTGTCTCCAGCACGTCCACGCCCGTGCAGGCGAGCACCACCGGAGCCGCGCCCGTCACGACCGGGAACATCTCCTTCGGAATGACATTGTCCTATCAGCCGCCGCCATTTCTTCTCACCGGTCCGGTGACAGCGGATGTGGGAGGAACGACGCTCACCTACCAATCGTCCAGCGGACAGTGGCTCACATCGGGCGGAACGAACGCACCGATGCAAGGAAACTTGGGTGCGAATACATATGGGGTGACGGTTTTCGACAGCGCGGGCAATCCGATCTTTGCCACGAACGTGTCCGTCAACCTGACGGGCTCCACCGGCACCATCACCACGGCCGAGGACTGCAGCTATTTCCAGGATGGCAGCGTCACTGTGGCCGGGAGCGGGGCAGGAACCCTCCTCTCGCTCATCCTGCCGCCGCCGAGCCCGATCAAACTCTTCGCGCCCGTCCAGTTTCCTGGAAGCGGCTACAACCAGTGGCTGACGACTTATCCGGGCCTTTCCAATACGGCTCCCGCAGGCGATCCCGACGGGGACGGCTTCACTAATTTGCTGGAATATTTCCAGGGCAACGACCCCGCTGTCGCCGGACGCTTCGGCTATACCTCGGCGGACTCCACGCCCACTCAACTGGTCTTCAGTTATCGAAAAAACAAGGCGGTGACAGGGGTCGCCGAGAAGGTCGAGTGGTCGGGCGATCTGATCACATGGCAAACAACCGGGGTCACCTTCGACCCTGATCAGGATTTTTCCGATTACATCCAGCGCACCGCGCGCGTGCCTCTGAGCGGAACAAAAACCTTCCTGCGCCTCAAACTCACGCTGACCCAGCCCTAGAAATCCACGAGCCGGATTGATTCTCAGGAACTTTCTCCCGAGAACCCCCGGGAGAGCAGGCTAAATCGGCCGCATGACCCTTGGAACTTTGGCGTTGTCTGCCGCACAGTCGCGATGCGGAAAGGCTTTCCTTTCCTGCCGCTCCCTGCGAAAAAATCCTTCCGATGAAGCCCGCAACGGAGGAATTTCTTTACACGTTGCTGTGGACATTGGACGCGGCGGGACGCCCGGCCTGGCGAACCCTGAACTCATCCTCCGAGGGGTGGGCCTACCGTCACGGGCTGCTCCGGCGGATCCGCCAGTTGGAGGAGCAAAACATCGTCGAGGGAAAGGTTGCGGATGACGGGAAGCGTGCGGTCCGACTCACGGAGGCCGGCGTGCGGATTGCCGGGGGGGGAGTCCATCCGCCAGCGCTCTGGCAGCGCGAATGGGACGGACGCTGGCGGATGATTTTCTTGGACCTTTCGGAGGAAAAATTGCGGACACGGCTGCGCCGGGCGCTGCGAAAACTCCGTTTCGGCCGCCTGCGAAGGGGTGTCTGGATTTCCCAGGAATCTTCCGCTGCAATCCAGGATGCGATGGCCGCGGAGAAGGTCTCCCGCTTCGTGATTTTTGACGGAATGACGACAGCCGGCGAAGATGACCTCGTCAAGGCATCATGGGATTTCGACCGGATCGGAACTCTCTACAAAAACTGGCAAACTCTTGCCGCCCCGCTCGAATCCCCGTCAGTCTGGGAACAAATGCCCCCATCCGCCCGCGCCGCCTGGCTGCGCGAGGAACGCGGGCTCTGGGGAGCCATCACCCGCGAGGATCCGTTCCTGCCCGCCGCTCTCCTCCCGGAGGGTTACCCCGGACGGGAGGTTTGGGAAGAGCGTCGGAGTCTTCTGGCGCGGCTTTTTTCCTGAACGACGCCCGTTCCGGATACAAAGATCACGGTCCGGCCGCAGTGCCGGCGGCGGGGTGTTCCTCCAGGCGGGCCGGGCCACCCGGTCCGTCATGTCCGCGGGATTTGACGCGCCCGATATTTTCGAGGTTCACTCCCATGGTTTCGATGCCGAACCGCCAGGTGACGAGGGCGCCCAGGAGGCAGGATCCGACGAGGATGTAGAGAAGGGTGGAAATTCCGATTTCACTGAGGAGGATCGGAAAGAAAAACGCGGTCGTCACGGCGCCGATCTTGGCGAATGACGCGGCAAAGCCGGCGCCGGACCCACGGATCTTTGTGGGGAAGACCTCGCCCGCAATGAGGTAGGTCATCGCATTCGGACCGAGGTTGGTCATGAAATTGAAAAGCATGAATCCGGAGAAGAGGAGTGCCGTCTGCCCGGTTCCGGGAGGCAGGCCGGTGGAGAAAGCCGCGAGCAGAAGCCCTGCCGCGCAGCCGAAAAAACCGAAGACCTGAAGCTTCATGCGTCCGATTTTGTCCGCGAGGAAGACGGCGCAGATGATGCCGACGAGAAGGAGAAGGTCGAGAAACGCGGCACCCTTGGCGGCGATCATGTCATTGTGGATCACCCCGGCCAGATTTTGCTCCTGCAGATTGGTGTGTCCAAGGATCGCGGCCAGGATGGTGGGCGTGAAGATCCCGATGCCGTAGGTTGAAAGGTCCTGCAAAAACCATGGCACCGAGGCCAGGATGGTCGCCCGGCGGTTCTTCGGCTTGAAGAGCTTCCGGAATTTGGACTTGTGGCGCTCGTGCTCCGGCTCGTCGTCCGGCAATTCTTTGAGGCGGATTTTTTTCGGATACTGCGGATCGCGCCGCAGGAGCCGGATGGTCGCCGTTTCCGCCTCCTCCACGCGTCCGCGGGACATCAGCCACTGCGGGCTCTGGGTGACGAAGAACCTTCCGACAACAACGAGGATCGTGGGGATGATGGCCGTCGCATACATGAACCTCCAGTCGGAGATGTCCGTGTGCGTTTTGAGGATCATATAGCCCACTCCTGTCCCCGCCAGCGCCCCGACCGCCTGGAAGGCGAACGCGCTGAGCACGAGCCGTCCGCGGCAGTTGCTGGGAATGCTCTCCGAGATCACCAGGTGGGCGGTCGGGTAGTCACACCCGAGCGCCAGCCCCATGCCGAAGAGGGAAGCGAGCAGCAGCGGAAAATCCGGGCTAAGCGTCATCGCGACGAGGAAGACCAGGAAGAGGATCATCTCCGCGATGAAGAGCTGCTTGCGGCCCAGATGGTCGGACAGGCCGCCCAGCGCGGTCGCTCCGATCAGGATCCCGAAAAGCGTGGCCGCGCCGACCATCCCTTTCTCCGCAGTGCCAAGCTGGAACTCCAGCGCGATCAACGGCAGCGCAACGCCTGTCATGAAGACCACCAGCCCCTCAAAAAACTTTCCGGCCGTGGCCAGCCCCCAGATCTGCCACTGCATCAGCGTCATGGGAGCCTGCGGGACTTTCGTGCCATCCGCCCAAACCGGCGTCTCGTCAATATATTCCTGGACGGTCTTTGCGGACGTCTTTTCGGATCCCATCGGACTATCTTCCACTCCAGTCTTTCCGCAGGCAATGCGGATCTTCGTCACAATGCGCTCAGCGCTTGGGGTTCCAATAGCCGTTGTCCTCGTCGGGTCCGAACCAGCCGAGTTTCTGCGCGTTCGCATCTCCGCCGTGGGGGTTGAACCCGACTTCCCGGGGGTCGCAGGATTCGGCGGTCACCCGCCCGTCACACCATCCGACGAGGGCTTTGTTGTTGAATCGAAAGTGGACTGTCGGGGATGGCCGCCACTCGGTCGGGCCGGCTCCGAAGTCCCAATAGGGAGGCTCACAGCAGGGATATTCCTGGACGCTGTCGCCGTTCGCGTAGGCGGAAGTGGCAAACATGACGGTCTTTGATTTTTGAATTTGTCCGGTCCGGGCGGAGGTCCGGGACCCGTCGGCATTGTAACCGCCTCCGGGCAGACCGCCGACGTAGGAAGAGTTGTATCCATATCCGCCGGTGCCTTCCTCGAAGCTCTGGCTGCCTGTGAGCATGTCTTTGAAAAGAGGGCAGACAGTGACTCGGCGGGATTTTCCGAGATAGTCGGCGAGGAACCCTTGGGTCGGATCCCATTTCGCCCCGACTTTTTTGGCGCACCAGCGCATATTGTTCTTCAGGTTATCCGCCGGGCAATACGACCCATTTTCTGCCGCGTAGGCGATGTTGGCGGTGACGAGTTGGCGGAGGTTGCTCGTGCTCTGCACCGACTGCGCATTTTCAATCGTCTTGGCCAGCGCGGGAAGTGCCAGAGCGATCAGGATTCCCAGAATTGCGACCACGACCAGCAACTCGACCAGCGTGAACGCGGAAAAGGCAAGATCAGCGTGGCGACGCATATTCGTTGTCATGGCTTGACGATCCTGACGCGCAGGAAACGCCGGGGCTTGGCTGAAAGATCCACCACGTCCCTTACCCCGACTTTTCTGATGACCCCCACAGAAGCGATCGGGCTTGCGGACGTTTCGGTAATCTCGGGAGAAAAGTCTTCCGCTCCGACAACGGGGCCGCCACTCTCGCACCTGGCAATCGTTGTCCAAGTGCTCAGGTTGTCGGATGCCTGGACTTCGTAGGTCAGGTCCGCCGCACGCTCATCGCGTCGGAAAGTGATTTGTAGGCGGCCGGCTGCAACCCCCAAGACGGTGGGCGGAGTCGTGTTGTCGGAGATCGTCGGAATATTCGCAAAAGCGTATTCGAGAAGATCCGCCAGCCCGTCGCCGTCGGTGTCATCGCTTTCCGAGTTTGGAGGAAGGCTGTTCTGAGCGGCCCAGGAAGAAAACGTGGCATTCTGTGAGATGGCACCAACGGCTTCGAGGTCGAAACCGCCGGAGCCGTAGGTAAGCCAAGCGTCGTAAATCGAGTTTCCCTGGCTGTCGAGGAATCTGTTGATCAAGTTTCCCTGGCTGTCAAGGAATGGGCCTTTCCCGGGAATATCCACGAGCCGAACGTAGCGGATGGCGTTGAGGTTAACGGGCGGATCCCCCCCGGGGTAAAGCAGGGGATCGCAAAGCGGGTCGGAGGCAAGCTGTGCGAGATCGAATGGCGTGCCCCAACTGTCGCCGGAGGCGTTCACATGCTTGCCGGCGAGATTGAAGACTTTCCTCGGATCGATCGAACTGTATGCGCTAACCGACGAAGAGGTCAGCGAGCGGGAGGGGAATCGCGCGAAATGCTCCCCGTCGCTCGAAACTTCAACATAGGCGAGTTCTCCAAAAACGCTGTTGGTTCCTCCTGTCGCGTTCTCAAAGATCACAAGATCCGCTCCGGATCTGTTGCGGATGGGCACTCCAAACTGGAGCGTGATCTGCCCGGGGGCAACTCCCCCGGTTATCTGCGTCGTGCTCAAATCTCCCAGCGAGACCACATCAAAGTTGTCTCCCGTGACCGGCCCGAGGGCTTTCGAGGGAATGGAGAAGTCGAGTGTCAGTCCCGGAAGCGGAGTGTAGAGCCCTACGCCAGGGGCGGGCGAGTAGTTGACGACCTGCTCAACCGCCCACCCAAAGAACAGGGGGTTCACGTAGTTGGACGCGCTGCTATCCGGGCTGAACCCATCACCGTCCGGCCCGACAAATCCGGGCACGGGGGCATCGTAAGCGTTCGTCGGGTCATTGAGACCGGCGGAGTAGGTCGGTTCGTCTGCGGAGATCGCATTCGCCGCCACCATCCACAGCACCAAGCCAGCGCAAGTCGTTTTCACAGCTTGCGAGGAGTTCTGCGGAGGCGCAGGCCACAAGCGACAGCCAGGCCGAGTCCGCACAGGATCCAAGTCGAAGGTTCAGGCACCGCGCCCACATTATCCATCGCGAAGGTCGCCGGCGTGTTCATTCCCCAATCCCCGGTGTCGGACGAAGTCATCCCGAAGGTCAGCTTGTCCAATGTCCCCAGGCCGGAGAGATCCACGAACGCCCAGGAGTCGAGGATGTAGTCCTGGCTGTTTTCGGCAAACCGGAAGTCCGCCAGATAAAAATCCACCGACCCGGTGGATGCCGCGCCGTTCCATCCCTGGATGGTCAGCATGAACCAGTCGGCATCGTTGCCCGAGGCCCCGCCGAATATTTTGCTGAAGCCCGATCCGGTCTGCATGTCGAAGGCGCCATACGTCGTGTTCGTCGCATAAAATCCCCTGCCGGAAAAATCCTCCTCCACATCGAACAGGATCGCCCACTCGCCAACCGGCTGGTAGCCGACCGCATAGTTCGTGGATCCGTCCGCTCCGCCACCTGCGATCGCGCTGTATTGGTTCTCGAAGCCGGGAGTCAAGGTGTCGGTCGCCTTCGAGTAGGCCCAGCCGCTCCAGGAATCAAAAAGAAAATCCCCGCCTGCATCGTGCTCGGAATAGGCGTGGGTGTGCGTGTTTCCCAGCTTCACCCCGCCCGACGAGAACGAGGAGATTTTGTCCTCCGTGCTTGCCGGGCCATAGCCACCGGAGGGGGCGTTCGTGATCGTGGTGTTTCCCGCAAGGTTTGCACCGTTTTCGTGATCAGAGGCACCTGTGAAAGTCAATCCCTCAAAGGTGGCGATGTTTGCGAATGCACAAGAACCCGCGCCCAGCAATGCCAGCGCGGCCATAAATAATGTCTTTCTCATTTCTAATCCTTATTTCTATTTTCACGGGGAGTGTCTTCGGACAGCCTTTCCCCCGTTGTTGAAAAAGGACTACCCCCGCACGGACGTTACGCGACGCCGTTGTCCATTTCAGGACGGTGCAGTTTTCTCCGCCGGTTCGAACCCGGACTTTGACCTTTGCGCGACAGTGGGGGAATTTCACCCCGCTTCCCTAGGCCGGCGGATTGGTTTGTGATGAAAAGAGCAAATGGGTTTTCACCCGAATTCAAAATCCTGCAGAAACCGCCGGTCTGCGTCAAGCCCATTCCGCGATTCCACGGTGCTTTTTGCAGGTCGCCAGGGCGAGGAGCGGGAAGTAGTTCCGGTACATGTCGTATTTCAAATAAAACACGCGGGGGAATCCGGTGCCGGTCGTGCGGTCCTCGGTCCAGGAGCCGTCCGGGTTCTGCTCCTGCACCAGCCATGTGATCCCGCGGCGGATCGCCTCGTGCGGGGCGTTGCCGCAGGCGCAGAGTCCCATCAAGGCCCAGGCCGTCTGGCTGGCAGTGCTCGGACCGAGGCCTTTGAGTGACGGAAAATTGTAGCTCTCGCAGGTTTCGCCCCAGCCGCCGTCGTCGTTCTGGCAGCTCTCCAGCCAGTCGCGTCCGCGGCGGATCCATTCCTCGTCCATGTTCGTCCCGATCGCCGCGAGCCCGCGGAGGGCCTGCCAGGTGCCGTAAATGTAATTGACTCCCCAGCGTCCCTTCCACGACCCGTCGATCTCCTGGGTGCGGCGGAGCATGGTGATCGCGCGGCGGACGGGCGGGCTGCCCGGGTCGTGGCCGAGGGTGCCAAGGAGTTCGAGCACGCGGGCCGTGAGATCGCTGCAGGTGGGATCGAGGATCGCGTTATGGTCGGCGAAGGGAACGTGTTCGAGCCATGAGGCCGTGACGTCTTTGTCGAAGGCCGCCCAACCCCCGTCGCGGCATTGGAAGGCCATCAGCCACCGGAGCGCGCGGGCCATGAGGGCCTTGCGGGCGACCCCGTCTTCCGCGGCGACGTGGTTGAGCGCGAGGAGCGCCATCATCGTGTCGTCGGTGTCCGGGTAATACTTGTTTTCGTGTTCGAACGCCCAGCCGCTGGGTTCGAGGTCCGGCATACGGACCGCCCAGTCCCCACGAAACCGGATCTCCCGCGCCTCGATCCATCCGGCCGCCCGCTGCAATGCGGGATGCGTGGGTTCGACTCCCGACTCGCCGAGTGCGATGGTCGTGATCGCCGTGTCCCAGACCGGCGAGAGGCAGGGCTGGATCCGGAAGTCCCCCCCCTCCTGCACGAAGAGCCCGGAAAAATCCTTCCACGCTTTTTTCATGAGCGGGTGGTCGTCGGAATAGCCCAGGACGCGGAGGGCCATCATCGCGTTGAGCATGGCGGGAAAGATCGCCGAAAGCCCGCCGCTTCCCTCGCCCATGCGCGAGGTCATCCACTCGCCCGCTTTCTTGAGCGCCCGGCTGCGCAGCGGGCGAAACGGGAGCCGGTCGCAGAGTTTCAGGACCGTGTTGCAGCGGAGAAAAAAATTCCGCCACGCCCAGAACCGTTCGTCTTTTTTCAGCGAGAAGTCGGTCTTTTCGAGTCCTGCGGGATAGAGTTCGTGGAGGCGCAGGTGGGCGGGCAGCGTCCGCGTCGGCTTGTAGTGGTCGATGATCGCCAGCGGGGCGATAATCGTCCGGCTCCACGACGACATCTCGTAGATGCTGAAGAAAAACCAGTTTGGCAGCAGGAAAATCTCCAGCGGGATCGCGGGGACGTATTCCCACGGGAACTGGCCGAGCAGCGCGAGGTAAAGTCGCCCGTAAGTATTCATCTGCGGGATCCCGCCGAGCCGCAGGATGTTCGCACGCGCCTCGCGCATCCAGAGCGCGTTCGGCTGGTCGCCGGCCAGCTTCAGGGCGAAATACGCCTTCACCGAGGCGTTGATCTCGGAGGGGCCGCCAATGAAGATGTTCCAGCCGCCATCCTCCATCTGCCGCTTGCGGATATGGGCCGCGCATTTCGCCTGCAGGCCGGGATCCTCCTTCCCGCTCCAGTGCAGATAAAGGATTGTGTCGCAGCAGAGGGTGGCATCCACCATCAGCTCTCCCTCCCAATGCCCGTCGGGCTGTTGGAGAGAAAGAAGGAAATCCTGGGATTTGCGCAGCGCCTGATCGATGCCTCCGGACGGGAGTCTCTCGAACGGGATCAGGTTTGTTGCGGCTTCAGCCATGGCATTGGGGCTAAAGAAGGATTTCCTCCGCTTGGTGGACGTCCTTGTCGCCGCGTCCGGAGAGGTTGGCGATGACGATCCGGTCCGCGGGGAGAGTTGGGGCGGTCTTGATGACATGGGCGATCGCGTGCGCGGATTCGAGCGCCGGGATGATCCCCTCGACCTCGGAAAGCGTGCGGAATGCGGCAAGAGCTTCGGCGTCAGTGGCGAAGTCATACCGGATCCGTCCCAGATCCCTGTAGTAGCTGTGCTCGGGGCCGATCGCCGCATAGTCGAGCCCGGCGGAAACCGAGTGGGTCAGCTCGATCTGCCCATCGGCGTCCGCAAGGATCCAGGTTTTCGTGCCCTGAAGGACGCCGAGTTTCCCGCCTTGAAACCTCGCCGCATGGCGCCCGCGCGTGATTCCCTCGCCGCCGGCCTCGACTCCTGTCATGCGGACGGATTCGTCGCCGAGGAACGCGTGAAAAAATCCGATGGCATTGCTGCCGCCGCCGACGCAGGCGACCAGGTGGTCGGGCAGGCGGCCCTCGCGCTCAAGGATCTGGCGTCGGGTTTCCTCGCCGATGACCTTCTGAAAATCCCGCACGATCATCGGATACGGGTGCGATCCGAGCGCGCTGCCGAGAATGTAATGTGTCGTACGGACGTTCGTCACCCAATCGCGCATCGCCTCGTTGATCGCCTCCTTGAGCGTCGCCTGCCCGGCGGTGACCGGCACCACTTTTGCGCCGAGCAATTTCATCCGCACGACATTGAGCGCCTGGCGCTCCATGTCCACGGCCCCCATGTAAATCACGCACTCCAATCCAAATCTCGCCGCCGCCGCCGCCGTCGCGACCCCGTGCTGGCCGGCTCCGGTCTCGGCAATGATCCGGCTCTTGCCCATCCGCCGCGCCAGAAGGATCTGCCCGATCGCGTTGTTGATCTTGTGCGCGCCGGTATGGAGCAGATCCTCGCGCTTCAGGTAAACTTTCGCGCCGCCGAGCTTCCCGGTGAGACGCTCCGCAAAATACAGCGGCGTCGGGCGCCCGCAAAAATCCTTCAGCAACCCGGCGAGCTCGCTTTGGAACGCCGGATCCGCCGCCGCCGCCCGATACTCCCGGTCCAGATCCTGCAGGGCCGTCATCAGGGTCTCCGGGACAAACATCCCCCCATACGGCCCGAAATGCCCGGAGGCATCCGGAACCAAATCTGGATCAAGCGCAATCATCGCGCCAAATTACCCGAAAATCCCGGTTCGACAAGCCCCGTCCCCGCGATCCGCCCGCCCTCCGGCGGGCATACGCGTGTGGTGTCCGGCGGCCCGCCGGACAATTCTTCCGGAAAGGTTTTGTCGCAGAGGATCAGGATTTCCGCGGATTCCAAAAGCGTGTTCCTGGTGGAAACACGCAGGGAGTTGGGGAGGTTTCCAGTTGAAAATATCCCGTCGGTTTCCGATCGCGCAAGGATGCAAACAGTGGCGTCTTCGATCTCGTAGATGCCCCTCGTTTCCCCGGCCCCGCAAGGGGAGCGTAATCGTACAGCTTTCCAAAAACGAGAAAGGAGGGTAGATTGGCAGGCATGAAGTTCGTCACCACACTTGATCGGGATGAGGACGGTATTTGGATCGCCGAATGCCCTTCCATCCCCGGCTGTGTCAGCCAGGGAGAAAACCGCAATGAAGCACTCGCCAATATCCGCGAGGCGATCGCCGCATGTTTGGAAGTCCGGGCCGAACGCGGCCTGCCGTTGACCGTCGAGATGCAGCAAGTCGAGGTGGCCGTCTGATGGCCTCATTGCCGACACTCAACGGGCGTGATGTCGTCAAGACGTTCGCCAAGGATGGCTGGCAGTTGGCTCGGCAACGCGGCAGCCACATGATCTTGGTTCAAGACGGCCACATGGCGACGCTCTCCGTTCCCGATCATCGAGAGGTCGCCAAGGGAACATTGCGAAGCCTCATCCGGTCCAGCGGACTGACCGTGGAGGAGTTCGTCGCCCTTGCAGAGAAATAGTCCGCGCTCGCGTGACAATCACGCTTCCTTCCGGTGAGCGTCCGGAAAGGTTTTGCCGCAGAGGATCAGGATTTCCGAAGATTCCAAAAGCAGACATCCTGACCTCCGGGGAATTGTCATGAGTCCAAAGTGGCTTCGGAGGTGCGACATTCCTGTCGCACTGGGCTTGGTGGACAAGAATGTCCACCCTCGTGAAGCCGTTTCCGGTCTCAGCCAGTTTCCCTTCGACTGCTCTTTGATCGGAAGACTTCAGGATGTCTGAAAAGCGCGACGGTTTCCGTGGCTGAACTGAAAGGCGGCTTCAGTCGTTCGAGGCGGACGCCTCCAGGGCGTGGAGATTGGCGTCGAGGATTCCACCTTTTTCCGGCGCGAGTTTTTTGCGGACGAGCGCGGCGGCTTTTTGGGCGTCGGCTTTTTTGCCCGCGTCCACAAGGGCCATGATGTAGGGGGCGGCGACATCGTTGAAGAGGTTGCCTCCGCCGGTTTCGGCCAGCGAGGTGAGATGTTTGCGGAACTCCTTGCCGGCTTCGTCGAGCTTTCCGGCATCCAGCAATGCCTGCATCTGGCGGGCCACGACCCCAACGCTCAGGTCCGAACGCTTGCGGCGGTTCTGGAGCAGGATCAGGCGTTCGAGCTGTTCGGCGGAAGCCGGATCGCCCTGCTCGCGCGCGATCCCCGCCAGCACCTGCTGGTGGAATGTCTTGAGGTCGGGATTCCCATGGAACTGCTTCAAAGCGGCTTCGTGGAATTTTTTTCGCTCCTCGGGGGAGGCTCCCGAGAGCGCGAGAAAATCCCCCTGCGCGGCCCATGCGGCATGATTCATCGGACAGGTGCGGATCGCGCTCTCGAAGGCTTTGGCCGCGAGTGCCGGATTGCCGGCCCGTTCGAGGATTTTTGCCATGGTCAGATCGTTGGCCGAGGCCGCGAATTCCGGCTTGTCGCGGAAGCTGGCGGCGAGCAGGAGAAGATCGTGATCGCTGATCGGATTCCACGATTGCGGGTCCAGCGCCCTGCCGACGGCGTAGTTTTGCGTCGCATACCGTCCGCAATCAAGTTCCCACCGGTCGTCGGATTTCATGTAGCCGAACCACGCGTGCCCGCCGTCGGCTCCCTGGCCGGTGAAGAACAGCGTGGGCAGGCCTTTTGCCTTTCCGCAAAGCATGGCAAAATACGCCTGGTCCACGCAGATGCCTCCACGCGCGCGGATGGTTTCCAACAGATAAGGATCCTCTTCCCACGAGTATTTCCGGCCTTTCAGCCGGTCCTGTCGGTAGGAGACCATCGGGAACGCCTTGTCAAATCCCACGCGGGGCAGCCGGATGTTTTTGCGCGCCCAGAGGAGCTCGTCATTTGTCACAAACGCATCCACGGCGAACTTCAATTGCCCGGCGGTCAGCTTCCTCAAATCCAGAAGCGTCCCGCCGGATTCATTGGCCGCGACCCACTCCGCGAACTGCGCGGCGACCGGGCGCTGTTCTTTGGGAACGAGCGACTCCGTGACCTGCCGGTGCGGCCAGAATCCGGGCGGCTTCGAGTCGTTGACGACCGCGAGGGCCAGCGCGAGCTGCTGGTAATCCCTCCACTTCGCCGGCTGTGCGGCGCGGATGTCCCGGAGGTTCGCCAGCACCAGCGGGAGGTAGTCGTCCGCTGAAATCGCGGCGAAGAATCTCTTGGAAAACGCCGCGTCTTTCATGATCTCCGCGATGAAGCCCGGAGGAAGGAGTTCCGAAAGCGGCCCCTGCACGGGCCGGCTGCCATACGGCAGGAGTTTGTCAAAAATTCCCTCCGGCGGGTTCCGCGCGAGCTCCGCCGCTTTTGCCTCCGGGATCGGGTCGAGGTCGGATTCCTCCCCCGGCCCAAAAAAGGACGGCGGTCCGGTTTGGGAGTCGCCGAAAAGGTGGCGCCTGAGCAGGCGGGCCGCCTCGTCTTCGCCGGTCCGCGAAAGGAGATCGCACCAGCGCCACAGATCCAGCCAGGACGTGTATGCCGCGTTGCCCGAGGATCCGGAAATTCCCATCCTGCCGGGTTGGTAGGCGGCTGCCAATGCGGAGGCAAGGCTGTCGCGCGCGGCCGGAAAACCTTTGGCGATCAGCGCATCCACATCCGCCGCCGCGGGCGGACGGCGGAAATCCTGCGCGGCCGCCGCTGCGGAGAAGACGATTAAAACAATCGCCGCGAGTCTCATCCGAAGACGCCTTTTGCCTTTGGAACCTCTCGCATCAACGATTCCAGCCGGCCCCGGTCGCGTGCGTTGGCAATCGCCTGTTCTTTGGAAATCGCCCGCGAGAGGTAGAGCCCGGCGAGATCCTCATCAATCGTGTGCATGCCGTCCTTCGCGCCGATCTCGATCAGCCCGACAAGCTGCTCCCAGCGGCGCTCGCGGATGCAGGCCCGGACGCCCGGGTTTGCGGTGAGCGTTTCGCTCGCCAGGACGCGTCCGGTTCCGTCCTCCTTGGGGATCAGGCGCTGGGAGACGACCGCCTCGAGGGCGTTGGCGAGCTGCGCCACGATCTGCGGCTGCTGTTCGGCGGGGAAGGCATCCACCATCCGGTCGATCGCCTTGGGGGCGTCGATCGTGTGCAGGGTTGCGATGACGAGGTGCCCGGTCTCGGCGGCGGTGATGGCGGCCCCGATCGTCTCCGGGTCGCGCATCTCCCCGACAAGAATGACATCCGGATCCTGCCGCAGGGCGTGTCGGAGCGCCTCGCCGAACGATTTGGTGTCGCTGCCGATCTCGCGCTGTTTGACCACGCTGCGCGAGTTTTGGAAGATGTATTCGACCGGGTCTTCCACCGTCACGATGACCCCGCTGAGCTGCCGGCTGATGTGCTGGATCATCGCGGCCATCGTCGTGCTTTTTCCCGACCCGGTGATCCCCGTGACAAGAACGAGCCCGTGCTGCATGGCGCAGAAGTCGAAAATGCTCTGGCGGTGTCCGAGCTGGCCGAGCTCGGGGATGATGTGGGGAATGTATCGGAATGCCGCCTCGAGGGCACCCCGGCTGTAATGGGCGTTCCCACGGAAGCGCCCGACGCTGTCAACCTGAATGGCAAAATCAAGCTCCCATTCCTCCTCGAGCCGCGTCCGCTGGGACTCGGTGAGAATGCCGGTGATCAGCTCGCGGCAGAGATCGACCGTCACCGCCCGGTCCTCCAATGCGGCCAGGCTGCCATTGATCCGCACCATCGGTGGCGCGTCCGCGCAAAGGTGAAGGTCGGACGCTCCCGCCGCCACCGTGCGCGACAGCAAATCCACCAAATCAAAAGGGTTTTCCATGGTTTTATCTCCGTGTTGCCTGGCCTGACGAGCTGATCCCCCGCAGCGAGCGTGCAAGCTCCTGCGGATTGTCGGAAATTGCCATGGCCGTTTCTTCCGCCACCAACCCCTCGCGGACGAGCCGCAGGAGCGAGTCGCCAAACGAGCGGGCCAAACGCGGATCGCCGCGCGCGATAAAATCCTTCAGCTCCGGCATCCGGCCTTCGGCGATCAGCTTCCGCGAGGAGGCCGAGTTGGAATAATACTCGCAGACGAGTGCCCTTCCGCCGTTTGTGGCGGGCACCAACTGCTGGCAAAGCACCCCGAGCAACTGTGCGGAAAGGGTCTTGCGCACGGCCTCGCGCTCGTCGGGCGCGAAGAGAAGCTCCAGCCGCTCGACGACATCCGCGCAGGCGGACGCGTGGATTGTGGCGAGCACGAGGTGCCCGGTCTCCGCCGCCTGGATCGAGGTCAGGGCGGACCCCGCATCGCGGATTTCCCCGAGGAAAATGATGTCCGGATTCTGTCTCAGCGAGCGGCGGAGCCCCTCGGAAAACGAGGGGGTGTCAATGCCCACCTCCCGCTGGGTAAACAGGGAAAGCTTCGCGGCGAAGAGGTATTCGACCGGGTCCTCGATCGTGACGATGTGCCGGGCCATCGTCTGGTTGATCCACTCGAGAACCGAAGCGAGGGTCGTGGATTTTCCCGAGCCGGTCGGGCCAGAGACGATGACAATCCCGGATTTCCGCGAAGCCCATTCGCGGAGCAGCTCCGCCGGAAGGCCGAGCGTTTCCATCACGGGAATATCCTGCCGGATCCGGCGCAAAACCGCCCCGCGCGATCCGAGTTGATGGAAAAGGTTCACGCGGAAGCGGACGCCGCCGGCTGCTGTCAGGCTCGCATCGCGGTCGCGATCGGAGTCCGCCGCCCCGCATTCCCGCCAGAGGTCGTCCATGTCGCTTTCCCCGACCGCCTCGGATTCCACCTCCCGGAGTTCGCCTTCGATCCTCACCATCGCCCGCCTGCCCGCGTGCAGGATCAGATCCGACGCCCCGGCCTCCACCGAGGCCAGCAGCAGGCTTTCGAGCAGGGAGGATTTCATGCGGCGTGAGGTTTCAAGAGCAGCATGTCATGCCTCCGTTCATGGCACGGCCGGGTTGTGTGGAATCGCTTGGCCATCAGGATCCGCGGATTCTACACGAAATCCGTATCCCGCAAACCGGAATCTTGAATGCGCCCGTCCTGAAGAGATCAGGATGTCTGTCGGGCGGAAATTTCGACCGCCTTCAGTCCGCAGCGCCGCGCGGCGGCCGCCTGCCTCCGATCTCCGGTGACAAATTCCCGAAAGCCCAGTTTACGGGCGCTGACGACGTGCAGCAAATCCAGTGTGCGGCAGCCCGTCGAGGCTGTGATTTCCGGCATGAGTTCCATGGCTTCCAGCATGACCTCTTCCCAAGAAAGCCGGTGCCGGGAAAATTTTCCATCCCGGACCAGTTGGGAAAGAAATTCCCGGCAGAGACCGAGCTGCTTGGCCGTGAGTTCGCGCCGAAAGATTTTTGCATGCAGGGTGTTCTCCAACTCCAGTTCGACAAGCCGCGTGTAGGGAACCGGGACCCCTCGTTTCTGTAGAAATTCGTGAACCTTTGCGCTCAGCGGTTCGGAAATCACAAGCTTCAATACCAAACCGGTATCGAAATACGGACGGTTCACCTGTCCCCCCGGAGTTCATCCAGGATTGCCCCCGAAGGCGTGCCGGCGGGCGGGCCGTCCTTCCACAACTCCCGCCACCGGGAGGGCATGTCCGACCAGTCCGTCCGGCGAGGCTTCGGCTGGCCGCTCTCAAAAGGAAGGATTCTGGCAACGGGAACCTTCCGTTTGTAAACATGGATCTCCTCGCCGCGCTGAACATGGCGCAGCAATGCCGAAAAGTTGTGCTGCACATCGCGGACCGTGGTCGCTTTCATGACGCACATATTATCGCACGATATGAAACTGTCAACTCCCCGGCATGCGGGATTTTGTGTCGGGATTTTGTTTTACGCACGGGCGTGTGATGGTAATGAAGGGGGGTGATGACAGCATTGTTGGCATTGGAAGACGGGCGGGTGTTTCGCGGGGAGAGTTTTGGCGCGGCGGGCACCGCGGCCGGCGAGATCTGCTTCAATACCTCGATGAGCGGGTATCAGGAAATTTTGACCGACCCGTCGTATCGCGGCCAGATCGTGGCGATGACGTATCCGGAGATCGGGAATTACGGGGTGAACGGCCTGGATGTGGAGAGCGACCGGCCGCATGTGCGCGGGTTTGTGATCGAGGATCTGAGCCCGGTGACGAGCAATTGGCGGAGCGACGGATCGCTGCACGACTATCTGGTCCAGCACGGGATTCCGGGGATCCAGGGGATCGACACGCGGGCGCTCACACGGCATCTGCGGACGCGCGGAGCGATGCGGGCGTGCCTTTCGTCGGAGATCACGGACGAGGCGGCAGCGGTCGGCCGGGCGAAAGAGGTTCCCTATGCGGGTGTGGATTTCGTGAAAGAGGTGACCCCCGCGGCGGCCTATCACTGGGATCCGGAGCAGACGGCGAGCCGCGCATGGGTCGTTCAAAACGGCTGCGCGGCGGCGGAGCGCACGGATGCGAAAGGCAACGTCTTCGAGCCGCTGCCTCCGGCGGTTCACAAGGTGGCCGCGATTGATTTCGGGATGAAAAAAAACATCCTCCGCTCGCTGCGCAGAAACGGGTGCGATGTGATGGTGCTGCCCGCGACGGCGACGGCGGAGGAGGTTCTCGCGGCGGGCGCGGACGGGATTTTTTTATCCAACGGCCCGGGGGATCCGGAGGCGCTCGGCTACGCGCATGAGACCGTTCGCGGGCTCATCGGGAAGAAGCCGATCTTCGGGATTTGCCTGGGGCATCAAGTGCTGGCTCTGGCGCTTGGCGGAAAGACTTTCAAGCTCAAATTCGGCCACCGCGGCGCGAACCAGCCGGTCAAGGACCTGCGGAGCGGGAGGATCGCCATCACCGCGCAAAACCACGGCTACGCGGTGGATCCTGCGTCGCTTCCGGATGAGCTCGAGGTGACCCATGTGAACTTGAACGATGGCACGGTGGCCGGGCTGCGACACAAGACCTGCCGCGCGTTCAGCGTGCAATACCATCCGGAGGCGAGCCCGGGCCCCCACGATGCGGAGGACTGTTTCCGCGAATTTGTCAAAGAAGTTGCCGTCGCCAAGGCATCGGGGGTATAAGGAGAATCCTATGGCCAAACTGCAGATCTTCCTCCCGGACAGCACCCAGATTTCCCACGATCTGACCGATGAAAAAACCACCGTCGGCCGGGTTGCGGACAACATCCTGCAAATTGATGACGGCTCGGTGTCGAGCCACCATGCCGAAATTCGCAAGGAGGCGGATGCCTTCCACCTGCACGATCTGGGATCCACGAACGGCACGTTTTTGAATGGCGAGCCGGTGACCGACGCGGTGCTCCGCCATGCGGACGAAATCCGCTTTGGCATGGTGGAAAGCGTATTCCACGGCCAGGAAGAAGTTCCCGACCAGCCGCTGCCGGAGTCCACCTCCGCGACGGCGGAACTCGCCCGGCGCAGCACGCGCCCGCCGGAATTTGTCAGTTCGTCTCCGATCCCAAAAATCATCCGAAAGAAAGATCCGCTGGCACTGGCGCTTTATGTGGCCGCCGGGGTCGGCGTCCTCGCCTTTGCCGGGGCCGTCGTGATCATCCTCGGAATGGCAGCGCCCGTCTGACCCCCCCGCGCCCGTCACCCCGGGACGATTTGACTTATGGAAGAAACTACGGAACTGCTGGCCGTGCGCCGACAAAAGTTGGATGCCCTGCACGCGGCGGGAATCGCCCCGTTCGGATGCCGGTTTGATATCACGGCTCCGCCGGGGGAGATCCGGTCCGCGTTTGTCGAGGGCACGCGCGTGCGGACCGCCGGACGCATCACCGCCCACAGGAACATGGGGAAAAGTCATTTTCTGGATCTGTCCGACAGCACGGGAAGGATCCAGATTTACCTGCAGGCCAGGGAGGTCGGCGTGGAGGCGGCGGCGGTTTTCGATCTCCTCGATATCGGGGACTGGATCGGGGTCGAGGGCGAGACGTTCACGACAAAAGCCGGGGAGCCGAGCATCCGGACGGCCTCGTTCACGGTTCTTTCCAAAACCCTGCGTCCGCTTCCCGACAAATGGAACGGGGTCCAGGATACGGAGATCAAATACCGCCAGCGGTATCTCGATCTGATCTCGAACCCCGAATCGCGCGACGTATTTCAGAAGCGCATCACGATCATCCGCGAAATCCGCCGGTTTCTCGAAGACCGCGGGTTTATCGAGGTCGAGACGCCGATGATGCAGCGGATCCCGGGCGGCGCGGCGGCCCAGCCGTTCCAGACCCACCACAATGCGCTCGGGGTGGACCTCTTCCTCCGGATCGCCCCCGAACTCTACCTCAAGCGGCTCCTCGTCGGCGGGTTCACAAAAATTTTCGAGCTGAACCGGAATTTCCGGAACGAGGGGATCTCGCGCCGCCACAACCCGGAGTTCACGATGCTCGAGGCCTACTGGGCCTTTTCGGATTTCGAGCAGATGGCCTCGCTGGTCGAGGAGATGGTGTGCCACCTCGCCAAGACGGTTTGCGGCGGCCATGTGATCGAGCACCGCGGAGAGGACGGGGCGGTCACAAAGGCGATCGACCTGACGCCCCCCTGGCGGCGCGAGCGTTACGCCGACCTCATCCGCGGCGTGAAGAGCGACTGGTATGAATTGAGCCCGGCGGACCGCCGCGCATGGTGCGCGGAGAACGGCCTGGATCTCTCGCATTGCACGGAGGATTTCGAGGTCACGCAGCATGTTTTCGAGAAGCTCATCGAGGAAAAGACGATGAACCCGCTCTTCGTCACGCACTGCCCGAAACAGCTTGTGCCGCTCGCCAAACAGAATGCGGAGGACGGCTCGGTCGTGGACGTTTACGAACTCGTCATCAACGGGCAGGAAATTTCCCCGGGCTACTCCGAGCTCAACGACCCGGACGCCCAGCGCCAGCGCCTCGAGCACCAGAGCGGCGGGGAAACCCAGAAGCTCGACGAGGAGTTCCTCCAGGCCCTCGAATACGGGATGCCTCCCGCCGGCGGCATCGGCATCGGGATCGACCGCCTCGTCATGATGCTCACCGGCGCCGAAAGCATCCGCGACGTGATCCTCTTCCCGCAGATGCGGGCGAGGTAGGACGTTTTGTTGGAAATTGCCCGAATCCTATAATCCAAAGGCCCCCTGAATTTAAGCGGGTTGGAGGCCGGAGCGGAGAGCTTCCGCAGCGAGAGCGTTGAGGCTCATTCCGTTTTTCTCCGCCTCGATAGCAAGCGCTTCATGGAGTCCGACGGGGATGCGCAGCAGGAACTTTCCGCTGTATTTTTTCGTGGCGGACGAGGGGAGTTTGCGTCCGTCGGCGATGTGGATGGCGACGATCTCCTCCGCCACCCGGCAGATCTCCGCGAAGACTTTCGCCCTGTCCTTGCCGTGGACGCCACCGTATCCCAGCGCGGGCACGCGCCCGATGTAGCAGGCGTCTTCCGCGCTCCATTCCACAATCTTCGCGTATCGATCGGCGAGAGTTTTGACATCGGATTTTTTCATGGGTTTTCCTCCAAAGCTTTCTTGATTTGGCGTTCCAGGTAGCGCGGACAATCGTCTCCGGCCTGTCCGCACACCGTCACAACCGCGCCAGTTGTCGGATGAACGTAGTTTCTATGGCTGCCCTTGCCCCCGCGATGGATCCATCCGGCCTTGGCGACCAGTTTTTCCATCTCGCGGACTTTCTTGGGCATGGCAATATAGTATCGTGATACTATAATTCGTCAATGAAAGATTTTATGGTGGGAACACGCATGGAGTCGCGGGGTTTGTCAGTTGCAAATATCCCGCCGGTTTCCGAGGGCACAAATTTGTCAGAAATCTTTGACCCCGAATCTGCGATGTTTCCGAATTCGGTTCGCCTTCAACCTGGGCGGCGCGCCTTGTCAGCGGGGCTCGCGTTTTTTTTGGATTTTCCTGGCGGGCGGTGTGGCATGCAGCCACGGTCGCAGAGTGCGGCGGGCTGGCGAGTGAGGAGAAAACACACTGCCCGAACTGCTGACGCAGTCCTGCAGCTCTCGCCGCCGCAAAGCAGCGGCTATAGAATTGTTTAAACCGCTCTAAGGGCGGTTTGCGGGTGGTTCAGATCTTTTTCTGCAGGAGTTTCCGGAGGCGGACGGTGGCTTCATCGCGATCAAGGTGGCTTGCAGCCACGTCCAAGGTCAATCGCTCCCAAGCATCGGCATCAAGCTTCTCTTCCAGCAGCAGCCCGTTTTCACTCAGGAAAACCAGGCATGTCGCCAGAGCCGTGCGTTTGTTGCCGTCAATAAACGGATGGTTGCGACAGAGATAAAAAAGGTGGGCGGCGGCAACTTCCACAGGGTCGTTGAAAAGCGGTTGCCCCATCAGAGTGGCCTGCGGGGCGGCAACCGCCGATTCCAACAAGGCCACATCACGCAATCCAGCCGAGCCACCGTGAGCGGCAAGCACCTCCGCATGGATCGTCTTCACTGCCTCCACCGAAGGATGCACAACCGGCAACCTCATGACAACCGCCGGAATAATTCGGAATTTTTCTTGATCAGCCGCTTCGCCGTGGCTCCCGCCTTGGCTGCGCTGATGACGGAGCGCACCGGTGTCAGCACAATTGCCCCCCCCTCATGCACAGTGACATTCATCTTGTCGCCGCTTTTGACGTGCGCGAGCTCCAGCAATGCCGTGTCGAAGATGATGCCCTGCGAGTTGCCGATCTTGCTGATGGTCTTGACCATATGGTAATACTATGTTTAACGCCCCGTTTCGTCAAGTTTCTGCAGTTTCGGGGTCAAAGATTTCTGACGAATCTGATGCGGAAAAATTCCTGTGCGGTCAGGGGTTTCAACCGGCGACCCCGGAGGAATCCCGCATGATCCGCGAGGCCGCCGCCCGCACCGACGCCAAGATTGCACGGCAGCTTGCCGTTGCCTGATCCCGCGCCACGGGTGCCGCTACTGGAAAACCCCCGTCAGCCGCGCGATTTCCAGACGATCCGTTTCGTCGGCGGTAATCTCCCCGGCTGTGACCATTGCCTCGATCCTCTCAACGCTGTCTCCAGGCCCGTTGAGAGGCTCAAGCTTTTTCCTCGGGAAGATCAAGTGCATCGATCTCTCCGGAACGGATGTCATGTTCGAGCAATGCGAGGTATTTGTGGAGTTCTGCGCGGAACGCCGGGTTTTTCGCCATGGCGTTCGCGCCGATCGGGTCATTCTTGCCACGGTAAAACAGCAGAAAGAGATCACCCTCCGCGACCACGAGCAGGTAAATCACACGTTTCGGGCCGGAACGTGCGGTGCCGTAGGCTTTGAGCAGACGAGTCCCTGCGGGGAGTCCCGGTCCTGCAATTGGGGTCGCGAGCACAACCTTCGCTGTGCGCCGGAGCACAGATAAATCATCGGCAGAAATTGCTCGTCCGAACTCCCGCTTGAGGATCCGACGGGAGACGAGGAGTTTCATTTTGCCCGCTTCCTCGCTCTCCAAGCCGTGGCGACGGCATTCATGCGGGTCTGTGTCTCAACATCCACGGACATCACCTCAACTGGCCCGGCTTCGAGGGCAAACGGAATACTGCGGGTCTGAACGATTTTGGTGAGATACAGACGGACAGCGGTGGGCATATCGAGCCCGATGGCTCCCAGGACGGAATCAGCTTCTTCACGAAGCTCCTGGGGCAGGCGAATTTGCAGTGTTTTCATTGCTTTTGTATTGCAGGTGTCATTACCACACAATGTTCCTGCCTGTCAAATCTCCTGCTGATCCCCAAAATCGCATGAGCGCGACAGTTGGAGAGGCGGTGGCTGGCCGGGCAATTGTCGGGCAATTGTGGTTTGAATCGGCGGGCACGTTGAGTTACGGTTTGCGGCGTGTCGGGCAACAATGGGAATCGGATCGATAAATTCAGCGGCTATGAAAATGGCTCGAATCTGCCCAGTGGAAAATATCGATCCCAAGGTTCGCAAACGACCTGCGCCCGTGGCATGGGCATCCTGCTCATGCGTAACAACCCAGCAAGCCATGGGCAGGTTGCCCATGCCACGGTATGTTTTCGACAGAGCAACTCGAATCCTATAATCCAAAGGACTGACCCGAATGGCGCTAGGTTAAGCCCCGCAGGGGCAGCATCCAACAGCCCAGGGCAAGCGTCCGCTCCGCCCTGGGTCTTGCAAAAAGAGGGGCTCTGCCCTGAATGGGCAGCATCCCAAATCCGCCTTAAGTTAGTGCCATTCAGGACTGGCCCCTTGGCCAATCCGCAGGTGTCCGCCATTGGACTGGCGATAGGAAAGCCCCTTTGCCTTTTCCTGCTCTGCCTCTTTCTCTCCGGTTGCGGGCAGAGCTACGAGGGCTACAAACACAAGCCCTACAGGGTGCGGGGGATCCATTACACACCTCTGGAACCGAAGGAGGCGGTCGGCTATGTCGAGGAGGGGATCGCCTCCCATTATGATGAAAGCTGGCTCGTCTTTTTTCCCGGAAAGACGGCGATCGGCGAAAGCCAGTATTCCTGGTCGCGCTCGGCCGCGCACAAGACGCTTCCTCTCCCGTGCAAAGTGCGCGTGACCAATCTTCGCAACGGCCGCTCGACCGTGCTCCGCGTGAACGACCGCGGGCCGTTCATCGGGGAGCGAACCCTCGATGTCACGACCGGCGTCGCCAAGGACCTCGGCTTCTTCCGGGCCGGACTCTGTCCGGTGCGCCTCGAAGTGCTCAGCGTCGGCGACGGACGGTGGAGAATCCGCCGGTGAATCGCGGATGCGGCGATAACTCACCACAAGCAACTCGGAGATCACGGAGCAACTGTGATTTTCAGCAAGGGGAAAGTTGAGCATTTTTCATGAGGGACTGGATATGAATAAGAAGCTTTCGCATCGCGGCGACGATGGCGCATTTGTAGGGTTTGCCCCTGTCGCGCAAGCCTTGGACGTAAGCGGCGATGACTGGGTTGCAGGAGGCAGCTGTGTGAGCGGCCATGTAGAGGCATTTTCTGACTTTGGCGCGCCCGCCAATGATCGAGCGCCTGCCGGAGGACTTGCCGCTGTCGCGGTTGAAGGGAGCGATGCCGGCCAGGGCGACGAGGCGGTTTCGGTTGAGATCCTCGATCTCGCTCAAATAGGCCAGGAGCGTCCAAGCGGTAATAATGCCGACGCCCTTGACCGACTGGATGATCTCGGAGCGGGACTTGAGTCCGGGATCGGAGCCCACGAGTTGGTCGATGGCTTTTTCGATGGCGGCGATTTCCTTTTCCAAGATCCGCATCATTCTCTTGATGGAACGGTGGATGAACACCTCGCTGTTCTGGAGCCGGTTCTTCTCGCGGGCGAGTTGCTCGACGAGGTGGCCGCGACGGTCCAGGAGGGCCGCAAGCTTGACGCAAGCCTCGGAGGGAGCCTCCATCGGGCGCAGGGCCTTGCTCTTGGCGAAGGCCAGGATCATTTTGCCATCGATTGGGTCGGTCTTGGCCCGGACGCCCTCGCTGCGGGCGAAGTCGCGGACCCGCGCCGGATTGACCATCGCCAATGGCATTGCGGCCTTGTGCAGGGATTGGAGGAGGCCGCGTTCGTAACCGCCAGAGGCCTCGAAGACGACGAGCGGGTTGGCGCACGTCTTGAGGTGGACCAAGAGCTCACGGTGCCCATTGGGATCGTTGCCGACGGCGAAGGCACGCCGGTCGTCCTGGACTTGCAGGGTGGATTTGGAAACGTCGATGGCGACGTAGTGGATGGGATCATTTTTTGTATTCATGGCTTTTCTCGGTCTTGTAGAGGTGAGCTCGCCATGGTAGTTTCATGGGGCTCGGTCAACTGTTTGAGATCAAGCCAAGCTGCTGTGGGGGATCGTTGCTCCGTGATGAACTCGGCTCTCGCCGGTTCAAGACAAGAGATGATCTCACCCACAGCTTCCCCAGGGTTCCGGCCGGAGCCCTGGGGAGTCTTGGCTCTCCCAACCTTGCACAGGCGGGAAGATTTTTCGGGGAAAATTTGTGGCCTTCGGCCATCAGAACGATGGTCATGAGAATTATTAACAAACCGGTAGCTCTGGCTTGGCGCCAGCGCGCGAGCGCGGCCCTTCGGGCTCGCGCTGCCGCTACCTTGCCCTGCCGGGCATTTGTGAATAATTCTCATGACCTTGGAACTTACAAGAGAAGAGGGGAAATGGAGTTGGCATCGGGAAGGAATGGGTTGGTTTGTTTTTTTGTTCCTCCTCCGTGGTTCAACCTAAATTCCGCAGTTAAAAGGAACCACGAAAGACACAAAAAGCACGAAATCAGACAGTAACAGAGAAATATTGCCAGATAGTGCCTTCACCCGTGAGGTGAGCCGGGGTGTTGGCATAACCATCTGAATGTTCGTGTGTTTCGTGATTTTCGTGGTTCCAACTGATTTTTCTAGGTTCAAAAGCGTGTTCGGGTTAACCTGCCATAGGATCATCGGGCTGCCGGGAAGCCGTCGGTCCGGAAATTCCCATTGAGGCGAAAATCGATTCCAGCGTGACGCGGGGGGAGGGGGCGCGCCGCGCGAGCCGGGAGATCATTTCCCGGCGGAGGCGGTTGATTTCGGAAACCGGCAGGAGGACATCGCCTTCCAGTTCATTCCGGATTTTCCCCAGAACAAACGGCGTGTCTCCGAGCTTGCCAAGTTGCGCGGCGAGCGATTCGCCCGTCAGCGGGCGGGTGCGGGCCGGCTCGAGCGGGATCGCGGAGGCAAGGGAAATCCCGCGGCACGCGATCTGAAGCGGCCGGCCGGCGGAGCCGCTCACGACAAAATCCAGAACCTCCTTCCCGGCCTGCCGGGAAGGGATTTTCCCGGAGAACGATTTCCGCAATTCGCGGTCGAGGGCCGGGTCATTGGTTTTCCAGACCCTGGTTCCCGGCGGGATGGCGGCCAAGTCGAGCTTGCCGTGCCCGAAAAAAAGCTTCGGCCCCTTGACCTCGAAAATCCGGCCGCCCTGCTCCCGGTCGGGATCGCCCCCGGTATCGAAGACAAGCCCGTCGCCGGGCTTCAGACGGCCGGCAGGCTTGTCGAGTTCGACGTGATCGCGCCCGGTGCGCGCGACACGTCCCGCAAGCACGCCGCGCTTTTTTCCGTAGCGGGCTCCGACGAGCTTCTGATGGTTGACGCCGTGAATCCACCCGGTGGAAAGCCCTCGCGAGAATGTCATCTCAAGCCGGTATTCGTCGTCGTCGGTGGTTTCGTGCGCCCGGCCCTCGATCACGGCATCAAGCGCCTTGCGATAGACGGAGGTGACGGCCGCAACGTATTCGGGAGATTTCAGGCGTCCTTCGATTTTGAAGCTGACGACTCCGCGCGCGACGAGCTCCGGAATTTCCCGGACTGCCGCAAGATCCTGCGGCGAAAGCAGGTAGTGCCTCTCGCCGAGATCCTGCATCGCACCGTCCACGATGAGCTCGTAGGGCATCCGGCACGCCTGCGCACACTCGCCGCGGTTCGCGCTCCGGCGGCCGAGGGCTTCGCTGGTCAGGCACTGGCCGGAATACGCGACGCAGAGGGCACCGTGCACGAACACCTCGAGCGGCAGGGACGAAGGGAATTGCTCGAGCTCGCGGAGCGGGATCTCACGGGCAAGGACGACCTGCCGGATCCCGAGGGCCTCCGCAAAACGCACGCCTTCCGGCGAGGTGATTGTCATTTGGGTGGAGGCGTGCACGCGCAGATCCGGAAACATCTGCCGCGAGATCTCGGCAAGGCCGACGTCCTGGATGATGACCGCATCCACGCCCGCGCACGAAAGCGCCTGCAACTCGGCGATGGCATCGGGCAGTTCGTCGGTGAAGATCAGGACGTTGAGCGCGACGCACGCCTTCACGCCGTGGTTGTGGAGGAACGCAACCACCTCCGGCAGCTCGTCGTCGCGGAAATTGTCCGCACGCATCCGGGCATTGAAGCGGGGCATCCCGAAATACACCGCATCCGCACCATTGGCGACGGCTGCACGCAGGCAATCCCAGTCGCCGGCGGGAGCGAGAAGTTCGAGCGACATCGTGCTATTCTACATCCCCTGCGGCAGGCCTGCCACCCCAAAGCACCACCCGCCGGCGCGCGCCAGGTTTATTTTAGATTGAAAAGTCAAATCGGGCCGGCTATTCTCCAAGGATGCCGACAACGGTTTCAGGCTCTGTCTCCCAGAAACGTTTCGAAAGCGGAATGATCTCCGTCTTCGCGGAGTTGGCGGATCTCTTTGGCAACCCCCGTTCCCACGGCCAGATTTACGGAAGCCTTTTCAGCTCGTCCGAGCCGCTCACCATGGAGGAAATCACCCGGCGCACGGGCATCAGCATGGGGTCTGTGAGCCTCGGGCTGCGGGCGCTGGAGAGTCTCGGGGTCGTCGAACGCCATCACGGCGGCCGGTTTGCCCGCTATTCCGCAAAAATGGAATTAAAGACCCTCATCAACGGGTTCATCCGCCACCGCCTCCTCCCGCGGCTGGAAAAAAGCAACGACATGCTCAAAGACCTGTCGTCGCTCCTCGATGAAATGCCACCGGAAGAAACCAATGAAGCCGGATGGAGGCTCCAACGGGTCGCCCAATGGCACACCCGCGCCGCGCAGTTTCTCCCGCTGGCGGAAAAAATCCTCGGCAGATTCGGAAGCGTGAAAAAGGAAACGGGAAGGCCGAACAAGTGAACGATTTTTGTAACAATGTCGAAAAGAACAAAGGAGAAACGAAGCCGGTAGCTTCACGCTTCCCCCTTCAAGTTTCTGCCTTCGCCTTTTGAACGGCCCCATAAAACTGAAAAAAAGCGGATGGTCTTTGGCCGAAAATGCCGGAATGACCAAAGGCGGCAGCTTGCCCGCGCATCATTTGGCTCGCGTCAACGGGGGCTCAAAGCTTCTCTTTCAACTCAACCCATTGAACTCGCTTTTATGAAAGCCGTCATCCTGGCAGGAGGCTTGGGCACGCGCCTGAGCGAAGAAACCGTCACCCGCCCCAAACCCATGGTCGAGATCGGGGGCCGCCCGCTCCTCTGGCACATCCTGAAGATCTACTCGTCGCACGGCATCAACGATTTTGTGATCTGCGCCGGCTACAAGGGCTACATGATCAAAGAGTATTTTGCGAACTACTTCCTGCACATGTCGGACGTGACCTTTGACATGAAGGAAAACCGCATGGAGGTTCACTCGAGGCGCTCGGAGCCCTGGCGGGTGACGATTGTTGACACCGGCGACGACACGTTGACCGGCGGACGCATCAAGCGCGTCGCTTCTTATGTGGATGGAACATTCTGCCTCACCTACGGCGACGGAGTCGCTGACGTCGATATTGCCGCCTCCATCGAGTTCCACCGCAAGCAGGGACTGAAGGCCACCCTCACAGCCGTCCAGCCCTCCGGACGTTTCGGGGCGCTCGCTCTCGCGAAAGGGAAAGTCGCAAATTTTCATGAAAAGCCCAAGGGCGACAGGTCCTGGATCAACGGCGGATTCTTCGTCCTGGAGCCATCCGTGTTCGACCACATTGAAGGCGACGAAAGCATCTGGGAACGCAAACCGCTTGAAAGCCTGGCCGCCACCGGCCAGCTCGCCGCGTTCGAACACAACGGATTCTGGCAGCCGATGGACACCCTTCGCGACAAACTGCTCCTGGAACAACTCTGGGAGGAAAAGAGAGCCCCGTGGAAGACGTGGTAGCGCGCGCTCCGCGCGCGTGTTCTTCGTTCCTGGTTCTTCGTTGAAGCATGAAAATTGAGAGGTTCGAGGAGATCGAGGGCTGGCAAATCGGGCGGGAGCTTGTCCGTCAGGTTTATGAAGTGACGAAAAAGGGTGAGTTTGCCAAAGATTACGGACTGAAAGATCAAATTCAAAGGGCGGCCGGGTCTGTCATGCATAACATCGCCGAAGGCTTCGACGGCGGCAGCAATGCCGAGTTCATCAAGTTTCTCCGCTACGCCCAGAGGTCGGCTTCCGAAGTTCAAAGTGAGCTGTATGTCGCGCTGGACCAGATGTATATCTCCCAGGAAAAGTTCCAGGAACTCCACGACCTTGCTGCTCATGCAAAGTCCAAAATCGGCGGGTTCATCGCTTACCTCCAGCGCTCCGCGCCCAAGTAAAGAACCAAGAACCAAGAACCAAGAACCAAGAACCAAGAACCAAGAACCCCCCCTCCCCCCCTATGCCCCTCAACTCCTCCGCTGCTCAACTTTTTTCGGGCGCTTTCTCCGGAAAAAAAATCTGGCTCTCCGGAGTCTCGGGTTTCAAGGGAAGCTGGCTCGCCGAATGGCTCCTTTCTCTCGGCGCGGATGTTTGCGGGTTTTCGCTTCCGCCGCCAACGGCTCCGTCGCTCTTTGAGCAGTCTGGTCTTGCTTCGCGCATCAAATGGGACTGCGCCGACTTGCGCGATGCCGGAGCGGTCAGAAGTTCGTTGCATGCGGCACGGCCGGATTTCGTCTTCCACCTCGCCGCTCAGCCCCTCGTCCGCCTGTCCTACCAGGAGCCCCTCACTACATGGGAAACGAACGTCATGGGAACGATCAACGTTCTCGAAGCCCTCCGCGAGCTTTCGTTCCAACCAGGAACCAGGAACGACGAACCAAGAACCAAGAACCAAGAACGACGAACTAAGAACGACGAACCTTCCCCGCGCCCCGTGGTCGCGGTGATGATCACGACCGACAAGTGTTACGAGAACCGCGAATGGATTCACGGCTACCGCGAAGAAGACGCATTGGGCGGGTATGACCCCTACAGTTCCAGCAAGGCCGCCTGCGAAATCGCGATCGCCTCATGGCGCCGGTCGTTCTTCAAAGATCACCCGGTGAAAATTGCAAGCGCCCGAGCAGGGAACGTCATCGGAGGGGGCGACTGGGCGCAGGACCGCATCGTCCCCGATTGCCTCCGCGCTCTCCAGGCCTCCGAGCCGGTTCCCGTGCGGAATCAAACCGCCGCCCGGCCGTGGCAGCACGTTTTGGATCCGCTCGGCGGCTATCTCCTGCTGGCGGCCCGCATCGCCTCCCCTCCCGCCACGACCGCAACCAGGAACCAGGAACCAGGAACTAAGAACCAGGAACCAGGAACTAGCAACCTCTGTTCGGCGTTCAACTTCGGCCCCAACCTCGACTCCAATCGCTCGGTTGCCGGCCTGGTTCAGGAAATCCTCAAGCACTGGCCGGGAGAGTGGCTGGACAAATCGGATCCCGACGCTCCTCACGAAGCCTCCAAACTCAACCTGGCCACCGACAAAGCCTTTCACCTCCTGGGCTGGCAGCCGAAGTGGGCCTTCCCGACCGCGATCGAAAAAACCGTCGCATGGTATCGGGAGGCCGCAGCTTGCCGGTCCCCGGAAGAGTTCTCCGCCCTCACACGCCGGCAGATTGATGAGTATCAAAATGGCGGATGAATGATCGCGGATGAATAATAGGAAATCAGAGCGGGTTGGCGGGCTTCCACTCGACGGAGCTGTCCGCAAGGATTCTTCACTTCGCCATCCGCCATCATTCCTCCGCCATTAAAAAGCCTCCGCCATCCGCCATTGGATATCCCCATGACCGCATCCGAAATCAAAGTTGAGATTCTCCGCCTCACCCGTGAGTTCTCCCGGCTCACCCACACGGCGAACCGCCCCGGCGACGACCCGCTCCGCCTGGAGATGGAGAAAGCGAAAAGCGAAAAGCAGAAAGCTGAAACCGTTTCCACTTTCCCCCTTCCACTTTCCTCTTTTTCTTCCGTCCCCTACGCCGGCCGCGTCTTTACGGAGGACGAAGTCGAGGCGGCGGTCTCCTCAACGCTCGACTTCTGGCTGACCCTCGGCCCCGAGGGCGAAGCCTTCGAGAATGAACTCGCCTCCTTCCTCGGCGTGAAGCACAGCCTTCTGGTGAACTCCGGTTCATCGGCCAACCTGATTGCGATTTCCTGCCTGACCACCCACAAGCTTCCGGATCCCAAGCGCCTCCGCCCCGGCGATGAAGTCATCACCTGCGCCGCGGGCTTTCCCACCACCGTTGCCCCGATCCTGCAAACCGGCTGCATCCCGGTCTTCATCGACAACGATCCCGTGACCGGCAACGCCCGTGTGGAACAACTCGAGGCCGCTTATTCGCCGGGCAAGACCAAGGCGGTCATGATGGCCCACACCCTGGGAAATCCCTTCGATCTCGGGGCCGTGCTTGCCTTCTGCAAAAAGCATGACCTCTGGCTTATCGAGGACAACTGCGACGCCCTCGGCTGCACGTATTCGATGCCCGTTGAAATGGCCAAAGACCTCGGCCTCGACCACCTTCTGAAAATTGCCGAAGCCGGGACCCATGCGATCATCCGAAGCATTCCGCATTCCGCACTCCGCATTCCGCACTTGGTCGCCCCAACCGGGGCGTGGGGCGACCTCTCGACCCAATCCTTCTACCCTCCCCACCACCTGACCATGGGCGAGGGGGGCGCGGTGAATATCGTCCGTCGTGCCTCCCTGAAAACCTATGCGGAGAGCTTCCGCGACTGGGGCCGGGATTGCTGGTGCCCGTCGGGAAAGGACAATACCTGCGGCAAACGGTTCGGATGGCAACTCGGGGAACTCCCGGAAGGGTACGACCACAAATACATCTACAGCCACCTCGGGTATAACCTGAAACCCCTCGACTCCCAGGCCGCCATCGGACGCGTCCAACTCAAGCGACTGCCCGCCTTCATCGAGGCCCGCAAGCAAAACTGGGAAACCCTCCGCCGGGGGCTTTCCGGACTGGAAGAATTTCTGGATTTCAGCCTCCCGACCCACGCGACAAAATGGAATGCGGAATGCGGAATGCGGAATGCGGAATTGGGGAAGTCCTCCGAGGATAGCCCTTCATCCTTTTCCTGGGACGGCACACAGTGCCGGACTGATTGTTCCTGGTTCGGTTTCATGATCCGCGTGAAACCATCGGCCCCGTTCACCGTGCGCGAACTGGCGGCCCACCTCGACGAAAAAAAAATCGGCAACCGCATGCTCTTCGGCGGCAATCTCCTCCGCCAGCCCGCTTTCGTCCAGCTCCGCAAGGACAACCCCGACGCGTTCCGCGTCGTTGAGACGAATAATAGCGAAGGAATAATGGCGGATCCGCCATCGGCCGAAAGCCCGGATGTTTCATCTTTCAACCTTCATCCTTCATCCTTCTCTTCCCTCCCCGCAGAAGTTTCAGCTTTCAGCTTTCAGCCTTCAGCTTTTTCTTCATCCGCGCTTCCCGGCGCTGATGAAATCATGCATACCGCCCTCTTCCTCGGCACATATCCCGGCCTCACCCCCTCCCAACTCGATTACGAGATCCGGACAATCCGCAGCTTCATCGAGGAGAAAAGCGAAAAGCGAAAAGTGGAAAGCGAAAAGCGAAACCAAACTCATGGCCAAAACAGAACTTGAAGTCCGCTCCAAAACATTTGCGCTCGCGATCATTGACCTTGTCGAGCGGATGCCAAGAAACCGGGCAGGCGATGTCGTCGGGCACCAACTCCTCCGCTCGGGAACTTCCGTTGGCGCAAATGACCGTGAGGCGAATCGAGGAGTATCGCGGGACGACTTTATCAGCAAAGTGGGAATATCCACAAAAGAAGCCTCTGAGACGGAATACTGGCTGGAACTCATAAGCGAGTCTCCTCATCTGAAAACAGTGGGCTCCCTGCCTCTTCTTCAAGAATCCCGCGAAATACTCGCCATCCTTACAACCATTGGGAAAAACGCAAAAATGAACCGCCCGTAAGGTTTCCTCTTTCCGCCTTCCACTTTCCACTTTCCGCCTTCCACTTTCCACTTTCCACTTTTTCTTCATGCGCCTCTTTGTCACCGGCTCCACCGGCTTCATCGGCTCCCACTTTGTCCGGGCGGCCCTGGCAGCCGGTCACGATGTTACCGCGCTGCGATTCCCCGGAACGCAGCCGGTCATTCCGATTCCCGACTCCGACCGCCTGACATGGATCGACGGCGATTTGAATGCGTTCCTTACCGCCCATTCCGCTTTCCGGTTAATGCCCCGTTCGCCATCCGCCATCATTCCTCCGCCATCGGCCGAAGGCCCAGCCCCTTCCTCTTTTTCTTCCTCCGCCCTCGTTCACCTGGCCGCCTACGGCGTGAGCCCGCAGACATGCACATGGCAAAAGGCGTTTCAGATCAATGTTTCCGACAGTCTTGCCCTCATGGAGCGCGCCATCGAATCCGGGATCGGGAGGATCGTTGTGAGTGGGAGTTGTGTCGAATACGGGCAGAGCGCCGGGCGTTACGAGAACATCCCCTCCGATGCCCCGCTGGAGCCGGTCGGGCCCTATGCGGCATCCAAAGCGGCCCAGAGCATCGCCGCCTCCGCGCTCTGCCGGGAAAAGGGAATCGCCCTTGCGATCCTCCGCCTGTTTACCGTCTTCGGAGAAGGCCAGCACCCCGCCAACTTCTGGCCCTCGCTAAAAAAGGCCGCCCTTGCTGGCGAAGACTTCCCGATGACCCCCGGCGAACAAGTCCGCGACTTCATCCCCGTCGATGACGTCGCCCAAGCCTTTTTAAAAGCAGTGGAATTGTTGAGAAGAGCAGAAGTTGAGGGGTTGAGAAGCGATAACGCACCGCAGGCACCAACAACAGACGAAGAATCAAGAACTAGGAACCAAGAGCGAGCAGTTTCCTTTTCCGCCATCACTCCTCCGCCTCAACCCCTCAACCAGGCGTCTCCTCAACCATTAATCGCCAACGTCGGCGCCGGAAAGCCCCAAACCCTTCTCGAGTTCGCCGGGCACTGGTGGAATGAATGGGGCGCCACCGGCAAACTTCTCCCGGGCGCACTCCCGTACCGTCCAAATGAAGCCATGCGGTATGTCCCGGAAATTTCTCCACCCTTCACCCGCCACCAGTAACCCTTTTCTTCCCCTGCGGCCTGAAGACAATTTTGAATTTTGAATTTTGGATGAAAGAAAACCTCATCGTTGACCTTTCTTACCGGTTTGCGCTTCAGGTCATGGCGATTTCCAAGATGACGCGTGAAAAACGCGAGTATGAGTTGGCTTCGCAGTTATGGAGGGCAGGCACGAGCATTGGAGCGAACATTGAAGAAGCGCAGGCAGCTCAAAGCCGGGCTGATTTCAAATCGAAAATGTCCATCGCTGCAAAAGAGGCGCGCGAAACGCACTACTGGCTTCGCCTCGCCCGTGATGCGAACGTCCTTCCCCGGGACCAAACCGAACCGGCCCTGGAAAACGCAGAACGAATCCTGCGGCTATTGACTTCGATCGTAAAATCGACCTCCGAGCATCCATAATCCAGCATCTATAATCCAACATCCATAATCCAGCATCCTTCCCTCCTTCCTCCTTTTCCCCATGCCCATCCTCATCACCGGCGGCTGCGGTTTTCTCGGCAGCAACATTGCGTCGAAGTTTCTTTCCCTTGGCGAGCGGGTCGTCGTGATGGACGCTCTCTTCCGGCATGGTTCGGAGCAAAACCTGGCGTGGTTGGAATCGTTGGCGAAGCCGGGGCAGCTCGCGCACTGCCGGGTGGATACGGCGGATGCCGGCCCGGTTGAGGCCGTTTTCCAGAAGCACGGGCCGTTCGATTACATCTGCCACCTCGCCGGGCAGGTCGCCATGACGACCTCCCTCTCCGATCCCCGTCGGGACATGCTCACAAATGTTGTGGGCGGGTTCAATATCCTGGAGGCCGCCCGCAAACATTGTCCGGACACCTTCCTCGCTTTCAGCTCCACCAACAAGGTTTACGGCGATCTCGGGGACTTCGAATACGCGGAGACCGCTACCCGCTACACCATCCCCGGCCACCCCAACGGGTTTGATGAATCGCTCCGCCTGGATTTCGCCTCGCCCTACGGCTGCTCCAAAGGCGCGGCAGATCAATACTTCCGGGACTGGTTCAGGAATTACGGGCTCAAAACCGTCGTCTTCCGCCACAGCAGCATTTTCGGCGGACGCCAGTTCGCGACCTATGACCAGGGCTGGATCGGTTGGTTCTGCCAAAAGGCGATCGAACAGAAAGCGGAGCGGGCGGCGGGCAAGCCCGTGACTCCGTTCACCATCTCCGGAACCGGAAAACAGGTGCGCGATGTCCTCCATGCCGACGACCTCACCGCCCTGTACCAGTCGGCCTACGAACACCGCAACGCCGTTGCGGGCGAAGTCTTCAACATCGGAGGCGGCATCGACAATTCCCTCAGCCTCCTCGAACTCTTCAGCCTCCTCGGCCATCTTCTGGATCTGCCCTCCCATCCAAAATCCAAAATCCAAAATCCAAAATCCTTTTCATCTGCCAACCCTCCCTCCGCCGGATCGCCCGCTGCTGCCGACGTTTCCACTCCCCCGCCATCAGCAGATGGCCGCTCCAACCAAGAACCAAGAACGAAGAACCAAGAACGCGCCCTCGGCGCCTCCTCTTCCACTTTCCGCTTTCCGCCTTCATCCTTTTCTTCCGCTCCCCCGCCATCAGCAGATGGCCGCTCCAACCAAGAACCAAGAACGAAGAACCAAGAACGCGCCCTCGGCGCCTCCTCTTCCGCTTTCCGCTTTCCGCCTTTAGCTTTTGATAAGCTCCCCCGCCGCCGGAGCGACCAGGACTTCTTCGTCGCCGACATCCGCAAGGCGGAACGCATGCTGGGCTGGAAACCCCAAGTCGGCAGCCGGGAGGGCGTCGCCCGCATGATCGCGTGGTGCCAGAGCGCCGCGAAGCCGTAATAAAATTTCCCACCTTCCCCTTGCTGAAATTCCTAATTCCTAATTCAAAATTCCTAATTCAAAATCGCGCCCATTCCCACCCTTCTCCCTCGACTTCCCGCTTCAAGTTTCAAGTTTCAAGTTTCCGCTTTTCACTTTCTCAGTATTTTCGCTTTTCTCCTTCCCCCCTGCTGACATTCCTAATTCAACATTCATTATCCTGAAAACGGTTTTTCAGCCACAGAGGTCACAGAGCACACAGAGGAAAACCACTGCAAACAAGATGGACAAATCTATCCCAGTCCGGTCTGCCTTTCCCGCTCTCCGCGTCGCCTTCCCTGACCACTGAGCCCTGAAAACTTTTCTCCGTCTCAGCATTTCCGCTCCACTTTTTGTCAGAAACCTTTGCCTGACCCCATTTCTCATTTCCAATTTTCTTCCTCGTCCCCCTTCGACGTTTCCACTTTCAGCTTTCCTCTTTTTCTTCTCCGCCATCATTCATCCGCCATCGGAATTGCCAACTAAGAACCAAGAACTACAAACGAGGAACACGCGCGAAGCGCGCAACCAAGAACGAAGAACCAAGAACGAAGAACGCGCCATCGGTGCTTCACTGAAAACTTCTACCAAATGTCAAAGAGCAAGAACCGACCCCTTCGACAGCACTTTGATGAGTTGACATGAATGCCGCAGGATATATCGTGGAATATATGAAAACCATATCCTTGAATGTCTCTGACCCCACATACCGACTTTTTCAAGAGGAATCGGAGCGCCGTGACCGTCCGGCAGCGGAATTGATCAGAGAAGCGATGGAAGATTACGTCAGACTTCGCTTTGCCGACCGGCTTTCCCTTGACGACCTCAGACCGGTTTCTCTGGGAAAAGCACTTATTCCCATCGATTGGAGCGAGGATGTTTTCGAGGAAATGTTGCCATGATCTATGGATTGGATACCAGTTTTCTGGTGCAAATCGGGTTCATCCGCAAAAAGTGTGCTTAGCCTTATGAAGAGTCAGGATTCTCAAGGAGAGGAACTCGAAGTCACGGAGACCGTAATGCATGCGCTGCATGGCGCCGATTTTGTTGTTGATGCCTTCG